>HLSNC_1000095_pt1 | contig 124315 bp, 116 predicted proteins | sample HotLakmetagenome_2_FD_14041 | JGI IMG/M metagenome (IMG submission 14041)
CTGGCTCTGGCTCTGGCTCTGGCTCTGGCTCTGGCTCTGGCTCTGGCTCTGGAGCAGTATCGTTTTCGGCGTTATCAACCACAGCATCGTCTGCGATCGGAATATCGTCATCGTCCGCCACTTCTGCGGCAACGACGGGAACATCCTCATCGTCCGTCAGATCATCCAATGTCTCGCGTTCTGCCGCCGCAGCCCGCTCTGCCTCCAGTCTCGCCTTCTTCTGCCGGTAGGCAAACAGGCCAAACCCGACCAACGCCACGAGGACGGCAGCGACAGCACCCAGCAGCCAGACCGGAACCCCCCAAATCGTGCGTTTTTCCGGCTCCTGAGACTCGTCGGTCTCGCTGACCGGGGCCGCATTCTGCTCTGGTTCAACGCGAGCTTCTTCAACCTCCGGCTCCGGCGTGGTCGGTGCGGACTCGGGTTCTTGCTCAGGCACCGGATCCGGGGCAGCCTCAGGCTCCGGCTGGTCCTCAACAGGCAACTCGATCTGCTCACTCAGATCCGGCACCATAGGCTCGGATACCACTTCCAGGGCGGGCTCCACACCCGGCACCGTAAACGTGGTCATTGCACTGAATTTACGGGCAAACGTGCCACCGTCGGCGACCACATCAATCTGATAGCGCCCGGGTGCCGGCAGTCGTGTTACCGCGTCACGGTAAACACCATCTTCCGGAGGTTGTTCACCGGACAACACCTTCGTGCCTTTGCGACCATCGTTTGCAGTGATCGACAGGCTGACTTGCATCACCCCGAGGAAGTCTGGATTCACAAGGGGCTCGGATTCTTCAAAAAAAGCCACTTCAAGGTTGAACGGACTTTCTTCAGAAAATTCAGGCGCTATCGGGCTGACGGCCATACGCAAATCACTGACCACAGTCACACGACTGCCCTGTCCAAGCTCGCCAACAATACGCCAGCGACCGGCAGCTGGTTCAGTCACGGTAATCAGATCGTAACCCGGCTCCGCGGCCCAGCGAACGTTATCCGGCAACTCGTCCACGGTAAACGGTTCACCATCCGGCTCGGCCAACGCCAACTCACGGCTTTCTCCGGAAGGCCGGCCCGAGAATATCAGGGCGGTAAACTCTTTGACGCCCTCGTCCACCGAAAAGCCATCGCCCTCAATCGGAATCTGTTCCTGAGGGACCGCCGTGTTCAAGGCATCGGCAAACGCCAGATTGAGTGCTTCCGCCGTCTGCGCCAGACGGAAACTGCCACCCGTTTCGCGAGCCAGCCTGCGCAGGAAGGTGATATCCGCCATCTCCGACAAACCGACCGTATGAATGGTTGCGCCCTTGGCCGTCAGCGCCGGCAACAGCGTGCCGAGAATGCGTTGTTCTTCGGCCTGGCTGGCAGCTTCACCACCAGGTACGTCCACTTTACCATCACTGAGCAGGATGATATGGGTATTCTCCAGCGTACCGCGAGACAACCAGTCGTCGCTTGCCTTTTCAAGCGCCAGACCAAGATTGGTGTAAAGGGCCACTGAGTTAACCTGCCCGGAACGCTCTACCGCGAGATCACGCCAGCCGTCATCAACAGCTCCATGAGGCACCAACATGTTGACGTTCTGACCAAAGGTCCATACCCCAGCCTCGGCATCCGCTGGCAGCATCCGGGCCAATAGGCGAACGGCCGGACGGCGGAGGTTCTCCGGATCGGTTTCTTTCATCGACCCGGACATATCAACCACAATGCGCACATCCGCCTGTTCAGGCAGCGTCAGCGACGCCTCCTGGGCGTTGGCATGAACTGGCAGCACTATAAATATGACCAGCAGCAGGATTCTTTTGAGTTGCATCATGGCGACTGTTGCCTGTCTGTTGTTATTGAGGTGACTGATTATTTGCGTACCAGACGGTAACGCACAAGATCCAGAATCCAAACCAGCAACATGACAATCGCCGCTATGGAGAAATTGAAGATCGCCCTGCCCGCTGCGGCTGCGTCACCCAGAATCAATTCGTAACCGGCAAACAACCAGGCGGGGATCCACCAGTTTGCCAGTTCAGCTGATTCCACCGGGGTCAGCAACAATACCACCAACGCCGCAAGCAACAGCGTGCGCAAACCGTAAAAAGGCAGCAGCCGGAATAACGACTTCATCATGTAAAAAAACACGACAAAGGCGACCGCATAGGCTGCCCAAAATATTCCATATGCTAAAGACGCATCAGTATCGATCATTACAAAACCCAATGAATTATGTGGTCTTCCCAGTCTTCTTCCAGAACACGATCTTCAGAAATCACCTTGCCCTGAACGGACACGCCTGCCTGGTGAACAGACTGCGGATCGCCAGATCGCAACGGATGCCAGTCAGCCAGTGGCCGGCTTTCAGCCAGGGTACGGTAGGCACAGGTATAGGGTAACCACTGATATTGACTGACCGTATCTGGCGTCAGCACCGTACACCCGGGCACTTTTTTCAAGCGTTCAGAGTACACCGTACAACGGCAGGTTTGACTGTCCATGTAACGACAAACCAGGTCGGTATGGTAAACCTCGCCGGTGTCCTCGTCTTCGAGCTTCTGCAAGCAACATTGCCCACAACCATCACACAGCGATTCCCACTCCGATTGAGTCATCTCATGCAGGCGCTTGCGCTGCCAGAAGGGAATCTGTGCGATCATTTGCCGCGCTGCTCAGCTTTACGGCGGAAATCAACAATGTAGGTTTCCGTCTCTTCTGGCATCTGCAAGAAGAAATCCTTTTCCGCCAGGGCCTCCAGCACCTCTTTACCGGAGGTCCTGGCCAGTTTTTTGTCCGGACTCAAGAGCAGATCCATGGCATGGACTGGTTGCCCAAAAATTGAACGCAGGGCGTCGGGCAGTTCGTCCCACTTCTGACCCCGGCGAACGTACAGGTAGGTGTCGCTCTTCTTGCTGCTGCGGAACACCGACACAAATTCACGGTCTTTCATTGTTTCAGAAGTTCCTCGAGTTCGGGTAATACCGGCGCCATCAGATCTTTGCGCCAGCCCTCAAAAAATCGGTTTCCAACCAGAGTCCGGTCCTGGACAACGGCTTCCAGGCGCTTTCTTGGCGCGAGCAATTCAATAGGTATATCAGTTGCTTCTGCAACTTTCTTAAAGTAACACTTGATCGTTTTATAGAACGCCTGCTCATCACGGGTCAACGGTCTGGATATCCGCTCCAGACTGGCATGGTCCGATTCTCTGGCCTCACGGACAAGCTCTAACAGGTGCTCACCGTAGCGTTTAACAATGCCACCAGGCACACCCTGTACATCATTGAGCACACGAAGAGAGTCCGGGCAGCGTTCAGCAATGGCGATTAACAGCGCGTCGTTCAACACCCGATTACGGGGCCGGTCAAGCCGACGACACTCGGCCTCCCGCCAGGTAACCAGAGCCTTCAAAACAGCCTGTTGTTCCGGTGTTAGTGTCCAGCCGCCCCGAAGCTTCAGGTAATGTTGTTCGGGCGCTTCCTGCTGACCGGCTTCGTCGGCGAAGCGACGGGATTCATCCGCCATCGCCTGTTCCAGGCCACGCTCCCGCAGTTGCTTACTCACCCAGGTATGAAGCGGTTGCAGAAACCGGATGTCATCAATGGCGTATCGCTCTTGCTCCGGGCTTAGCGGCCTGGCCAGCCAGTCAGAGCGAGTAACCGATTTGTCCAGCGCTTCGCCAAACAACGATTCAACCAATCGCGCGTAACCCACGGAAAAACCGGCACCCGCCAAGGCTGCGCCAATCTGAAGATCCAGCAGGCCCTGCGGTGCCACGCCCAACCAGTGCCGGAACAATTCCAGATCCTCGCTCATGGCGTACAGCAACTTCGGGCGCTGCGGGTCTGCCAGCATCTGCCTGAATCCCTCAGAGGCTTCCGCCACGTCCGGATCCAGCAACCAGAACTCGCCTTCAGCGCCTAACTGAACCAGCCCGGGGATCGGGTAAAACGTGGACACACGTTCAAACTCGGTGTCCAGCACCACGGCGGCGCCGGCGGTCAAATTCGCCAGCCATTGGTCCAGCGTGTCTGGCTCGCGAATCCAGCGAACGGTGTCCGGTGCCGGAGGAACAGTTACGGCCGGGGCGATTTGAGTCATTGAGAAACCTGAAACGTTATTCAGACAGGGGCTTACGGCCCCGGAATGCATGGGTAAGGGTAAAGCCGTCGACATAACCTAACTCGCCACCCACCGGTATACCGTGGGCCAGGCGTGTGATCAGAATGTTCTGGCCATCCAGCCGGTCGGCAATGTAATGAGCGGTTGCCTCACCTTCGACGGTCGGATTGGTGGCCAGTATCAGCTCGGTCACATCCTCTTCACGAACCCGCCGCAGCAAACGCTCAATTCCGATTTCTTCAGGACCAACGCCATCGATGGGAGACAAATGCCCCATCAAGACAAAGTAACTGCCTCGGTAGTCTCCCGCCTGCTCGATGGCCAGCAGGTCCGAAGGACTTTCCACCACGCACAAAGTGCCGGTTCGGCGAGCGGGTTTCTCGCAAATCTGGCAAATCTCTGTATCGGAAAAATTCTGACAACTGTCGCAACGGCGAACGCCATCCATCGCCTGGCTCAGGGCCGTGGAAAGACGGATGCCGCCAGAACGGCCACGCTCCAGCAGATGGAACGCCATTCGTTGTGCGGTTTTCTGGCCGACCCCCGGTAAACACCGAAGGGACTCGACCAACTCATCAACCAGGGGGCTGAATGCCATGAACGCTCCTCAAAGACTATGGCAGACGACGGCAGTAACCTAGAACGGCATCTTGAAGCCGGGAGGCATACCCATACCCGACATCATGCCAGACATTTGTTCTTTCTGGTTGGCCTCAACCCGACGTACGGCGTCGTTCACGGCTGCCGCCAACAGGTCTTCAAGAATTTCTTTGTCTTCGGTCAACAGCGACGGATCGATGTCTACCTTGCGCACATCGTGACGGCCATTCATGGTTACTTTAACCAGGCCTGCACCGGATTCACCAACAACCTCAGCCTTCGCCGCTTCTTCCTGGGCCTTCTGCATCTGCTCTTGCATCTGCTGGGCCTTCTTCATCAAATCGCCCATATTATTCATCATGAGTCTATCTCCTACCTGTTTCGACAGGGCGGATGCTTTCTTCTACAACCCGCCCTTCAAATCGTTCAACAATGCTTTTCACCAGGGGATCTTGCCGGATAGAGTCCTCTGCCGACTTCTGCCTGGCTACACGCTGGCGCTCTTCCCAGGCAGCCGGGGTATGAAGACCCGGAGTGCCCTGCTCTATCTTTAACTGTGTGGCGTCACCAAAGCGAGATCTCAAGCCTGTCAGAATCTTTTCTTCATGGCGGGCATTCAACAGCCGAAAGTGCCCTTCATCCAGCGTTAACACCACCGTTTGCCCATTCATGACCATCGCACTGTAACTGGCCAAATTACCCGGCATACCGTTAATGTCCAGTGTTCGAAAATCCCGCTCCCAGACAAACCCATCGACCGTTGCTGGCGCAGCTTCAACCGGCTCTTCCGGCACATCGGACTGTGCCACCAGTGTTTCGACCGGCTGAACATCGTCTGGTTCCGGCGATGCCACCGTTGATGAGGCCTCATCCCAGACCGGCGACTGGTCGGTGTCCGGGCCCGGCTCTGCCGGTTGGTCATCGGCATCAGGTTCCCATGGCGGCACATCCATCACTGGCGGTTCTGGCATCTGCACAACCGGCTCTGGCCGGGCAGGTTGCGGCGAAGTCTCTGGCTCCGGTGCTGGTTCAGACGAAATTGAGGGTGCCGTCGATTGTGCCGGTGTCGGGTGCTGTGCCGCAGGCTCGGGCTCGGGGTCCGCGCGGCCTGCGCTGTTGCCGGCACCACCGGAAGAAATCGCCGGTGGATCACGGCGATCCGCGCCCGGGCGGAATGCCAGCATTCTCAGCAGCGTCATTTCAAAGCCCATGCGGGCATCCGGTGTAACCGCCAGATCTTTTCGACCCATCAACGCCGTCTGGTAAAACAACTGGGCATCTTCAGCGCTCAGCTTGCGAGCAAGGGCCTGAACCTGAGCGGCATCGCCAAGCGAGTTATCTGCGCTACCGGGTACGACTTGCTCCATGGTGACGCGATGGAACAGAGACAAGAGGTCGGCAAGAATGATGGCGTAATCCGGGGCAAAATCCGAGATTCGGCTGATTTCTGCCAGCAGGCCCGGGCCATCACGCTCCACCAGCGTCGCAACAATCCGTTCAATGTCACGCTGATCAATGGTGCCAAGCATGTTGCTGACATCACTGGCCGCAAGATTCTGATTGCCGAAAGCTATGGCCTGATCGGTCAGGCTCAGGGCATCCCGCATACTGCCGTCGGCTGCTCGCGCCAATAACCACAATGCCGGGTCTTCAAACGGGATCTGTTCTTCCGTCAGCACATGCTTCAGATGGCCGACGATATGCTCTGGCGTCATCCGCTTCAGATTGAACTGCAAACAACGGGACAATACCGTCACCGGCAACTTCTGGGGATCGGTCGTGGCGAGCAGGAATTTGACGTGTTCCGGTGGCTCTTCCAGCGTTTTCAGGAAGGCGTTGAACGACTGATTGGTGAGCATGTGCACCTCGTCGATCAGGTACACCTTATAACGGCCACGGCTGGGGGAATACTGAACGTTATCCGTCAGCTCCCGCATATCGTCAACGCCGGTGCGAGAGGCTGCGTCAATTTCAATCAGGTCAACAAAGCGGCCTTCCAGTATTTCCTTGCAGCTGTCGCATTCACCACAGGGATTGGGGGTAATACCGGTTTCACAATTGAGGCAACGGGCCAGCAAGCGGCCAATGGTCGTTTTACCAACACCCCGGGTGCCGGTAAACAGATAGGCATGGTGCAGGCGCTGGTGTTCCAGTGCATGGACAAGGGCCTGTAACACATGCTCTTGTCCTACCATGTCCTGAAAGGTACGGGGACGCCATTTTCGGGCTAAAACCTGGTAGCTCATGATCCATCAACTGGTGAAAAATCCGGTGCTAACAATAACATGTACCGGCATTCAGAAGAAGCAAAGCTGATCTCGGGAAAACGAACGTAAAGGGGGGGGCAAATCTGGGGGTGACCCCATCAGCGATCCTCCGGCACACACATCCACCGCTTCGGCTGCTCCCTTCCGGGCCTGACCGGGTTGACGGTTTCATGTTGCGGAGGCACCAATGGGGCCACCATAACGACGTTCCGGGACATTTCCCCGAAAGCGGCGCGCATAGTAGCAGAAGGGTTCGTGGACTACAACGCCCTATAGCGGCAGGGGCACTTCGTCCTGCCGAAACCAGCAGGCAACGCTGTATCGGGTGCGCCTCGCCGGCAACACTTCATGGGGCACCTCTTCGCTCAGGAACAGCGCAGCCCGGCCCGACTCAGGACGCACTAACCCTACAGGTCGACATTCATCGTGAGAACTGAATACCTGCAACTCGCCACCGTCTTCCAGGCCCCAGTCATCATTCAGATACAGCACCAGACTGATCACTCGAGAGGCACGACCCCGAAAGCTGTCCACGTGGCGCTTATAAAAATCGCCACTCTGATAGGTTGCATAGTGGGCTTCGAACCGCTTCAGCCCCAGGAATAGCCGTTGGTTGAGGCCAGCCTTGAGCTGTTCGAGAAAGCTGAACAACAACGCCTGGGGCTCACTGCACCCTTCCAGCCAGGCAATCTTGTCGCGGCGCACACTGCGATCTTTAACCAGATTAGCTCCGCGCCCAATGCCCGCTCGATTCATTGCATCGGTTTTGTCCAGAATAACCACTTCGTTCAACAAGGCCGCCAGCAAACCTTCCGGCAGCCGGGCCGTTAAATCGACCCCCAGCCATGCCTGCTCGCTCAAACCGTCTGCCAACTCATCCAGCCACTGCTCATCCACAAGGCACGCCAATGAACCAGGCTCATCACCGGCAGCCAAGGCATCGCCAACGGCCGCATTCAGCACACCTGCCGAGCGTTCCAACAGCGGTTCTGACAACGGGACGATCACGGCGTCATTATTTTGGGCATCCATCAACGCGGCTCCTGAATTTTTCGGTTATTGTATGATCAAACTCGCCGACGGAACGGTTTTAATTTACTCTTTGAGTAAGCAGATACCCTTAAGGACGATCCACCTCATCATGGCTGAAAGCAGTAACAAACCGCCGGTCTCAGTTACCCCCGGGCAGTGGTCATTTACACGCTGGCGCACCATCGGGCAACTTGAAGCCCTTGAGGTGCATCATCCTCTATTTTTGGCCACGATTGTTCTGCAAGGCGCCCAGTTGACTCACTTTTCTCCCAGAGAGCAGAACAACTGGCTCTGGTTGAGTGAACTGGCCAGATTTCAACCCGGCCACGCCATCCGTGGCGGCATCCCGATTTGCTGGCCCTGGTTTGGAGATCCAGCCAAGAATCCGCCGGAAATTCGTAAACGAACGCTGAATCCAGCGGCTCACGGGTTTGCCCGAACTGCGGTCTGGCATCTGGAAGACGTCCGGGAAAGCGCTCACGAGGTCGAAATCAGCCTGTCTTTGAACGCCAACAACGATTTTGCGGATCAATGGCAAGGCCATGCTCTGGCATTGGTAACGTTCAGCTTTTCCGTTCGCGGTTGTCAGATAGCCCTGACCACCACCAACCTGTCCAGACAGCCGCTGGCCTTCAGCCAGGCGCTGCACACTTACCTGCCGACCACGGATATCACACGCACACGGGTTCTCGGATTAGGTAACAGCCAGTATATGGATACGCTCAAGAACTGGGACTACTTCTGCCAGGAGGGGCCAGTCTACTTTGACGGCGAAACCGATCGAATCTACGAAACCGGGGAGCCCCTCACCGTCGTGACGCCAATGGGCAAACGCAAGCTCACCCCAGTCGGCAGTGACTCCACCGTGGTATGGAATCCGGGGCCAGTTAAAGCAAAACACCTCTCAGACTTCCCGGACAACGGCTGGCAAAAGATGCTCTGTGTCGAAACTGCCAATGCGGCGGGCGACTACCGGGTGTTAAATGAAGGCCAAAGTCACACTCTTGGCGTTTTTATCGGCCGGGCCTGACCGGCAACGTTGTAACCACCAACACAGGGAGCAGGCATGGGCCTGGCATCGTTTCTCAAATCCAGACTGGTACCTGCAGACCTGGAAGCTCAGATAGACCGCATCCGCAAACCCATCGGCAGCCTTGGCTACGATCCATGGGGCTACAACAACGAAGCCATAAAATACGGCTTCTCCGTCACCCGCCAGATCTATGAGAAGTACTTCCGTGTGCAGGCCGATGGGGTTGAAAACATTCCGGCAGAGGGCCCGGTACTGATCATTGCCAACCATTCTGGCCAGTTGCCTCTGGATGGTCTGCTGATCGGCTACGCTCTGGCTTCACGAGCTGAGAACCCCCGTATTCCCCGAGCCATGATTGAACGCTTTTTCCCGACCGTTCCGTGGCTCGGCAACCTGCTGAACGAAATGGGCGCCGTACTCGGCGACCCGGTCAATTGCGCCAAGATGCTGGAAAACAACGAAGCCATAATCGTGTTTCCGGAAGGTGTGCGTGGCTCTGGCAAACTGTACCGGGACCGATACCAGCTCAAACGGTTTGGTAACGGCTTCATGCATCTGGCCATGAAGTACAACGCCACAGTTGTGCCCGTCGGCGTGGTTGGCTGCGAAGAAACCATCCCAGCGATCGCCAACATCAAGCCACTGGCAAACGCGCTGAACGTGCCTTACGTGCCGGTTGCCCTGCCCGTGATATTCCCGGCAAAAGTTCACTTGAACTTCGGCCCACCCATGCATTTTGACAATGCGGAAATTCCGGAGGAAAGCGTGACCGAGCGGGTTGAAGCGGTCAAAGCGGAGATCAGCCGGTTGATCGACAAAGGACTGAGCGAAAGGAAAAGATTGTTCTGATGACTACCAAACGCAGACCGCATATTCTCGTCACCGGCGCAGCTGGCGCCCTGGCCCAACAAGTCATCAATCGCCTGAAAAAGACTTGTGATCTGGTCGCCGTCGATTTTCGCGAGCAGGTTTATCTGGGCGATGACATCCCCAGCTACTGCATCGATTTCAACAAACGCGTGTTCGAGGATCTGTTCCGGCGCTATCAGTTTGACGGTGTTATCCATTTGGGCCGCATCCTGTCAAGCCAGCTTACCCGCATGCGCCGATACAACGCCAACGTATTGGGCACCCAGAAGCTGCTCGACCTGTCCGAAAAATACGGTATTCGCAGAATCATCGTGCTTTCCACTTATCATGTATATGGCGCCGTGGCGTACAACCCCGCATTGATCGACGAATCTGCGCCACTGAAAAGCGCCGGGCTGAGCGCCGATCTGGTGGATTCGGTTGAGCTGGAAAACCTGGCCAACATTTACTTGTGGCGTTACCCGGAATTGAACATCACCATCCTGCGCCCCTGCAATATTGTTGGCCCCGGCGTCAGAAACTCCATGAGTTCGCTACTCGGAAGCGAGCGGGCGCCGGTGCTAGCAGGATTTTCACCCATGATGCAGTTCATCCATATTGATGACATGGCAGACGCCATAGTTCTGGCCTGGCAAAAACCGGTCAAAGGCGTGTTCAACGTAGCGCCCCAGGATTGGGTTGCCTATCAGCAGGCCCTGAAACTGTGCGGCTGCAAAAAAATGCCACTGCCATCGGTGCCTCCAGTCATCCCCAAAGCCATCTCAAAGATACTCAATTTGCGCAGCTTTCCGCCATACCTGCTGTCGTTCTTCAAATATCCGGTGGTGATTGATGGTCGCGCCTTCTCGAGGGAGTTCGGCTTTACCCCCAAACGTCCACTAAAAGACATCTTTCGGTATTACCAGAACAACAAGAACCCGGTTTGAAGCACTCACGGGAATTTTGCGATAGCGATAGACGCACACAACGGATGGCGGCTATCCTGTACAAAATAAGTACAGGATGCAGGTTTAAGGAAAGACCGAATGCTCAGGGACCTCAGCGTGATCAGCCACGGCACAGCGGCCGCAGTATTTGCCGTATTGTCGTTGCTGATTGCTACACGTTATTTAAGGCGTGACATTGATCGCGCGCTGTTTCTCGCGTCCATCGTCACCACACTTTGGGCAGGCACTCTCGTTGCCCAGAGTATCTGGGGGCAGCCAGGTTTTTTCGTCCGCTACCTGCTGGAACTACTCCGCGATACCGCCTGGATTCTTCTGCTCTTTGCCATGCTCCGCGACTCGTTCCGCCAGGGTAAACTCGCTAGCCAACTTAAAAAAGTCCTTGGCATCTCCGTCTTCGCTCTGGTCATCACTCTGTTGACGCTCGGCAGCCTTGAGTTTGTTTTTGAACTCTCGCTTCTTGATGGTAAAACCAAAGTGATTGGGCAGATTGCGCTGGCACTGCTCGGACTATCATTGATCGAACAGATCTGGCGCAACGCGCCCGGCTTTGGCCGCTCCTCCATGAAATACCTGTGCATTGGCGTGGCCACCATCTTCATCTTTGACTTTTTCATGTACGCAGACGCGCTACTGTTTGGCCAGGTTGCGGACTCGTTCTGGAATGCCCGTGGCTTTGTCAATGCAGCGCTGGTGCCGCTGTTTGCCATCAATGTTATTAACACCCGCAAGCAGCCAGTGGACTTTCAGTTATCCCGCGCCGCAGTTTTTCACGTCGGCACGTTCCTGTTTGCCGGCGGCTACCTGTTGTTCCTGGCCATTGGCGGCTATTACGTCAAGGCGCTGGGTGGCGCCTGGGGCGAAGCTTTGCAGGTTCTGTTCATCTCGATCTCCCTGGCGTTTCTGGTCACCCTGCTTCTGTCCCGCCGTATTCGGGGCAAGCTGATGGTGTTTATCAGCCAGAACTTCTTTGATTACAAATACGATTACCGGGAAGAATGGCTGAAGATGACTCGGGAGCTGGCCAACCTGAGCAACGATCCCCCCCTGCCCGAGCGGGTCGTGCGCATTCTCGCCAGTTTGGTAGAAAGCAACGCCGGTGCCATCTGGTTGCAAGGTGAACAAAAAGACTATTTGCTGAAAGCCAGTGTGAACGTGGCTATACCGAAATACACCGTCATTGACGGAGATGCAGAGATCGTCCGATTCTTTCAGGAGCGTGAATGGATCATTGATCTGAACGAATACCGCTCAGACCCGGTTCGCTACAACCTGCTTGAGATCCCGGACCCGATCACCAACACGCCCGACGCCTGGCTCATTATCCCCATGTACCTTGGCAACGAACTCTATGGCATTGCAATGGTGGGAGCGCCCTATTCCCGGGTGGATCTGAACTGGGAAAACTTCGACCTGATCAAAGTGGTTGCCCGCCAAACCTGTAACCTGCTGGCCCAGACCGACGCCCAGAACCGCCTCTCCCGCGCCATGCAATTTGAGGCAGTCAGTAAAGCTTCCGCCTTCATGGTTCATGACCTGAAAACACTGATCGCACAGTTGTCTTTGCTGGTCAAAAACGCCCCCAAACACCGGGGCAACCCAGCGTTTATTGACGACATGATCGCCACCACCGACCATGCCGTCCGTAAAATGGCCAACCTGGTCGATCACATCCGCAAACCCTCCAGCCCTGCGGAAGAACAGCGAAGCCCGATCAACCTTACCCAGATCATTCGTGAGCTGATAGACCACCACAGCCACCGGGCCCCAGCACCAACACTCAAAGACAGCCCCGAAAACATAAGCGTATGTGCAGATAAAGAGCAGCTTCGCAGCGTGCTGGGACACTTAATCCAGAACGCTCAGGACGCCACACCCGCCAATGGCGAAATATCCATCAACCTCAAAATGGCCAGAGGCAATGTTGTTATCTTTATTCAGGACACCGGCACCGGCATGACCGAAGACTTCATCCGAAGTCAGTTGTTCAAGCCATTTGAAAGCACCAAGGGGCTGACAGGCATGGGCATAGGCGCCTACCAGGCCCGGGAATACATTCAGGAACTGGGTGGCAGCATAGATGTCACCAGCGAACCCGGCGTGGGCTCCTGCTTCTCGGTTCGGATTCCATTGTCGGACGTAGACATGGTTAAACAGATCAGCGGCCCTTTTTCGCCAGTAAACGAGATACCCACGCCACAGAAAATCGTCAACTAAATGACACGCTCAGCATTTTTTTGGATTCATTATTGCAAAGTGTCAATGTTAAGTTAAGAATCGTAACTATGGAAAATGCCGGTTCAGCCAAGACCGGTGAACCAGAGCTCACTGACCAAAGGACTGAATGTTGTCGTGAAGCAGCTACTGATTGTAGAGGATGATCCAGGCCTTCAAAGCCAGATGAGATGGTGTTTTAGCGATGGCATTGAAGTCGCTGTTGCATCCGACCGGGAATCTGCCCTGACCGCCCTTAGACGAATGGAGCCTCAGGTCGTCACCCTGGATCTGGGCCTGCCACCAGACCCCGGCGGCGCCACTGAGGGCTTTGCCCTGCTGGAAGACATTCTACGGCTGGCGCCGATGACCAAAGTGATCGTCGTTACTGGCCGTGAAGACAAGGAAAACGCCGTCAAAGCCATTGGAATGGGTGCATCCGATTTCTACCAGAAACCGCTGGATGCAGACATACTCACCTTTGTGGTCAACCGGGCCTTCCGTCTGGCTGAACTGGAACAGGAAAATCGCGAACTGGCCAGCCAGGGCAACGGCACCAGCATCAAAGGCATTGTCGCAGCCAGCCCGGAGATGCTTACCATCTGCCGTACCATTGAAAAGGTCGCACCCACCGATGTGACCACTCTGATCACCGGAGAGACCGGTACCGGCAAAGAGTTACTCGCCCGAGCCCTGCACGACCTCAGCCACAGAGCCGACAAGCCATTCGCCGCAATCAACTGTGCCGCCATCCCCGAAAACCTGCTTGAAAGTGAGCTCTTCGGTTTTGAGAAAGGCTCCTTCACCGGCGCCACCCAGGCCAAAAAAGGCAAAATTGAAAGCGCCAACGGCGGCACCCTGTTCCTGGATGAGATTGGCGACATGCCCATGGCTCTGCAGGCGAAGTTACTCCGGTTTCTGCAAGAGCGATTGGTTGATCGTGTCGGCTCGGTAAAGCCGATTCCCGTCGATGTGCGCGTGGTATGTGCCACTCACCGTAATGTTCAGGAATTGATCAGCCAAGGTGAATTCCGTGAAGACCTTTATTACCGAATCAGCGAGATCACTCTCGACGTCCCTGCACTCCGAGAACGCGACGGCGATGCACTGGTAGTCGCACAGTCACTGCTAAAAACTCTGGGCAAGCAATTGGACCGGCCTAACCTGTGCTTCTCCGAAGATGCCGTACAAGCCATCACCGCCTACGCCTGGCCCGGCAATGTTCGAGAAATGATCAACAAAGTCAAACGGGCCATCATTATGGCTGACGGCAAACGCATTACCCCCGAAGACCTGGTGTTGCCGGCCGACAGTTGCGAGACGGATTATCAGCTCAACCTCCGGCAGGTACGCGAAGTTGCCGAGCGCAAGGCCATCCTGCAGGCTTTGACCACGAGCAATTTCAATATGGCGCAGGCCTCCAGATTGCTGGGCGTTACCCGTCCCACGCTTTATAACCTTACAGACAAATACCGCATCGAAACCTCCACTGCGCCCACCGGCGTGTGAAGCCCGGTTTATGGACACAGAACAAGACCCCTATAAAGGAAGGAAAAGGGCATGAACCTCAATAACGTAGTACGAGTGTCACTGCTTTCAGCTGCCATCGCAGTTGGTCTGGCGGGCTGCAGTAACGAGACAGACATGTCACAGGATGACATTCAATATATCAGCCACATTGACCAGGCCCGCTTTTTTCAGCGCCAGGGCGAGCTGAGAGCCAGCACAATTGAGGCCCGTAGCGCCATAGAATTGCAACCAGAACGCGCCGACCCCTACTTCGTCATCATCAATAACCTGTTGACCGCCGGTGACGCAGTCAATGCCGAACGTCAGCTCGATCGCTTACTGGAGAATCAACCGGGCGAAGCCCTCAGCCCGGCCCAACAGAATCAGGCCGAATTGATTCGGGCAGAATCGAAGATCCTTCAAGGTAAAACCACCGAGGCCATTTCTGCACTTGATCGTATCAGTTCGCCATCAAGGGATCAGGCGCTCAAAGCCGACAACCTCCGCGGCCAGGCCTGGCTGTCCAGTGGCGACCTCGACAAAGCCGAACAAGCCTATCGCGAAGCCGTTGATAGCAACACTAACAACGTCAGCGCGCTTGTTGGCCTTTCCAAAATCGCGGCAACCCGAGAAGACTTTGGCACTGCCGAGCAACTCTTAAACGATGCCGAAGCCATGGACGCCGAACACGAAGATGTTTGGCTTTGGAATGCCCAGTATGCACACTCTCGCGGCCAGTGGGCCGAAGCTGAACAGAACTATATCCGCGCGCTGGAAACCATCGGCCAGTACGATGTGATGACCTACCGGAAGTATCAGACCATTTCTGCCTTGATCACCGTGCTACGTCAGCAGGGAAAATCTGCAGAAGCCTTTGTTTATGAGGAACTTCTCGCCAAATCTGGCCCTGGCACCATCAAAAGTAACCTTGAGGCCGCCTCAGCCGCTTACAATGAGGGCGACCTGGATTCGGCTGCACGCTATCTGCAAGAAGTGCTTAACCAGGCGCCCAATCACCAGCAAAGTGCTTTGATGCTGGGCATTATACGGTTCCGCCAGGGCCGTTCGGAAGAAGCTTCACAACTGCTAGAGCCACTGGCCGACATGGAAGATGCAGAGGGTGTCCGAAAGCTGCTGGCAGCAACCCGCATATCCATGAGAGATCCCGAGGGGGCGAAGTCACTGCTTGATAACATGGCAGATAAAGACAGCGACCCACAGACTCTTGCCCTGGTTGGCATTGCCTCACTCGCCAGCGGCGACGATCAAAGTGGTCGCCAACTGATCGAGAAAGCCCTTGAGATTCAGCCTGACAATAGCAATCTGAGACTGCGTTATGCCGCCTACCTGATGCAACGGCAGGATTATCAGACTGCGATCAACCAGGCCAGTCAGATCAGCGAGAGCGCCAACGAGGCCACCCAGGCCAAAATCATGCTGAGCCAGGCGCAAATGCTGTCCGACAACCCGGAAGCCGCCACCAAAACGCTCGATAACTGGCTTAAGAAAGAACCAGCTAACGTCGACGCACTGCTGGCACGAGGTAATCTGGCCGGCAATATCGGCAGCATGAACGATGCCACACAATACTTTGAAGCCGCCCGCAAGGCTGCGCCCGATAACCCCACACCGTTGGTCGCACTTGGCAATCTCGCGCGCGCTCGGGATGACAACGGTACCGCCCGTGACTACTACACTCAGGCAGTCAAACTGGGACCGGATCACCGCGGTGCCCTGCAGGCCATCGCCAACATCCTTCCCAGAGAAGAGCTGACCACATTGATGCGGTCTATTCGGGAAGAGCATCCCGACGCAGCCGGTCCGAGACTCATACTGCTTGAAACTGCACTGATCGAAAACAACGCTACCGAAGCCGATGAACTGACCGCCCAGCTTATGGAGCGTGAGCAGGAAGATCAGCCGACAGCAGCAGAACCGCTTGTTGCGACGGTATACGATGGCATTGCCACGCAGATGGTCCAACGGGGTCAGAACGAACGAGCACTGGAGATTCTGAACCGGGGCCGGGCTTTGTTTCCGGATAACGAAGGCATGGCTTTGAAGGTGGCCTCCATCGAGTTCCGCAACGGCAACACCGCCAGGGCCGGAGACGCACTCAGAGACGCCAAACAAAACAACCCTGACTCCCCCGCACCCTACCAGCTGGAGGCGAGCTATTATGAGAGCGAGGATGAGCACCAGCAAGCGGCGGAACTTTACCAACTGGCCCTGACCAAGCGTGCCTCAGCAGAGCTGTACGTTGCCCATGCCCGGGCACTCAGAAATGCTGGACAAGCCAACGCGGCACGGGAATCGCTTGAGAATGCCCTGAGCCAGTTCCCCAATAACCCACGACTGCTGCTTGGCCTGGCCATGGAGTATCAGCAACAGAGCCAGCAAGACAAGGCCCAGGCTAGCTATGAGCAGCTGGTGTCACTCACGCCAAACAATCCGGTCGCCCTGAACAACCTGGCCTGGCTCTACTACGAAGCCGGCGATGAACGGGCCATGGAAACCGCTAGAAAAGCCTATGAACTAGTACCAGACAACGCTGCTGTAGCCGACACCTATGGCTGGATACTGTTTGAATCTGGGGAGCGGCAGCGGAGCCTTGAGGTGCTGGAGAAAGCCCATGAGCTTGACCCTGGTTCCCGGGAAATCGCCATGCATCTGGTGGAGGCCTATCGGGCGATCGGCCGCGATGATGACGCCAGACGGGTACTTGAAAAGCTGGATGCAGATGCGTGATAAGCATCACCGGTATAACCGCTACGGTGACATAGCCAAACGTTCCTAAGACAGAGTGGCGGCCGTTACTCACTGCAACAATACTTTACGTATTGTTTCCTGACTCAAGGATAGTGAGTATGGCTGCCACCAAAATTATCGGCCTCGGCGTTCTGATTGTTTTTCTTGGTGGTTGTCAGAGTTGGCAATACCGGGATCTGGACAAACTGCCGCCAACCGCTTCAATACCGGAAACCAGCGAGCCTGGTAAAGTGGATGTCTGGTATTTTGATGGCATATCGGGCAACAACGTCCAGAGCCTGCTGGATACCGCAAAGTACCCGGACTCACCTGATGAGATAGCAGAGCTCAACCAGCTCAGACGCGCCGATAGCCGCGCCAACAACTATGGCACGCTGATTCGCGGCTATCTGGAACCACCCGCATCGGGTGAATACACCTTCTACATCGCCGGCGACGACGAGACCCAGCTTTGGTTGTCCTCATCGCAAGCCCCGGAAGACATAGTCCGCATTGCCTCCAGCATGGCGACTCCTCTGGATAACTTCAGTCGTTACAGCTCCCAAACATCAGGCATCCACTTCCTCGAAGCCGGTCAAAAATACTATTTTGAGCTTCGCCATAAGGAAGGCGGATGGGACGATCACTTTACAGTCGCATGGTCCGGTCCCGGGCTGAGCCAGCAGGTAATCGAAGGCCCCTACCTGCATAGCTTTGCTCGCAAAACACCGGGCTCCCAACCAGAGCTGACCACCGTAGAAGCTTATGAACTTGGCTACAGGATCGGCTTCTTTGACGGTGAGAAAGCGCTCAGCTACAACGCTCAGTACCCCCCTTTGGATGAAGATGGCGATGGCCTCTACGACAACTGGGAAACCTATTATGGGTTGGATCCCTCCGATCCCCGTGACGCGGTGTCTGACAGCGATAGTGACCTGCTGACCGCCCTCGACGAATTCTGGGCAAGAACTGATCCGAGCCTGGCAGATACAGACGGCGATGGGATGCCTGATGGATACGAGTATGCCTACGGCCTTGACCCCACCGACCCAACCGATGCCAGCGTTGATCTGGATGGCGATGGGTTCACCGTGCTGCAAGAATATGTGGCTGGCACCAACCCTCTGGATGCCGATGACTTCCCTGCACCGGAAATTCGTTATGAAGCCGGGTTTGTAGGTCAGTACTTTACTGGCACCGAATTTAACAACTTGGTTTACAGCCAGAAAGACCTGCAGATCAACTTTGACTGGGGATCCGGCAGCCCCGCTGCAGCTATACCGAGAGACCGTTTCAGCATTCGCTGGCAGGGTTGGTTTACCCCCCCACACTCTTCGGGCACACGTGAGTATACCTTCGCCACAACAACAGACGACGGTGTCAGGTTGTACCTGGGCGAATCCTTGGCCATTGATCAATGGAAAAACCAGTCACCTACTACCTACACCACGAGTATCAGCCTGCCTGCAGAAACACCGGTCGCCGTCACCATGGAATACTTCGAGTTTGGCTGGGGCGCATCAGCGGGGCTGGTCATTACCGACGCCACCACCGGCACTGCCCTGAATACCAACAATGTTATCCAGAGCCTGGCTCTGGACAGCCCCGCAAGCGAGAGCAGCCTGGACGACGGCGTCAGCGATCTCTACAAGCTTAACTACGGCCTGCCCTTGTTGCAGCCGACGGCCGACAGAGTATTCAACAATAGCGGTGTTACGGTAATGGAGGCTTACCAGTCCGGACTCCACCCTTACACCCTTGAAACGGTGTCAGAGCCGGATGCTCCCGTTACCAGCCCCCCCGCAACCGACACCACATCGACAGGCACGGTAAACCTTTCCTGGACCCCCCCAGGTACTCGTGTGGATGGCAGCAGCATCGCTCTCAGTGAGATTGATGTTTACCGAATTAATTACGGGCAAACAACCGACAACCTGAACCAGGCCGTCGAAGTACCAGCTGGAACCACAGAAGCTCGTGTTGAAGGACTGTCTGCGGGAACCTGGTACTTCACCATCAGGGTGATTGACACCAACGGCCTGAGTAGTGAGCCGTCGGATCCTGCTCAGTACAATGTACAGTGAGCGCGGAGCAGTCGAATTAATTTACACCAACGAGAAGATGCTTATTTATTTTGTTTATTTTTCATTGAGTTACGAACTGGCACGAAACCTGCTTCTGTATAAATGAGCTGTAAATAGACGAACACTCACCGGAGGAGTGACTCAAATGAAAAAATTAACGCAAGGCTTAGCATTAGCAGCCGCAGTCGGCTTTACCGGCTTTGCCCAAGCAGCCTATATTGACGCCGTTGCCAACGGAAATGCCCCTGGCATTGCTGCCGAGCAAAGTGTTCCTGGTGACAACGACTATGCTACTCGGCCCCCAGGCTCAGCTAACAACTGGACTGCAGACGCCCCGCTTTACACTGTAGGTGATACCGTGTTGTTCGGTAACAATCTCGTGTCTACATCCAACGATCCGTTCAAACTGACTTTTACCTATTTGGGTAAAGAAGCCAGTGATAACAACCAGTTTTTCTGGAATGGTTCCTTGGTGTTCGACGCCACCAACACACCAGATGACCAGTTCAGCACTGTATTTTATGGTGGACTGAATGATCTGCTCACATTTAGCTTTGTAAATGGCAACAACGTTGAAGTTTTTAATGACGGTACAAATGGTAGCCAGTTAAATGTTCCTGGACAAACCAATACCAGCGTCAACTTCAACCTGTTCTACGTAGCTGAAGACTACTTCCTAATCAGCTTTGATGACGGATGGAGTGGCGATGACAACCACGACGACATGGTCATTGCTGTGAAAGCAAGCAAAGTCCCAGAGCCAGGAACATTGGCCCTGTTTGGTCTCGGCCTTGCCGGTATCGCATTGCGCATGAAAGGCCGTAAAAAAGCCTGACACTCGCTTTGTGATAGTCTATAAAGCCCTGCATATGCAGGGCTTTTTTCTTTCGGGTTTTGGCGATATGCACATACTGATCGTGTATGCCAGCAGTGGCAGGGGGCTTCAGAAAGACGCCCTAATTCTTGAACAGGCACTATCGGCCATGGGTCATAGCTGTCAGCCAATTAACCTGAGCCCAAGGCCTGAGTGGCGTTCCAGGCTATCCCAGTATCGTCACAAACTTATTGGTCAGTTTCTCCCGGATTCACTGCAATCGCTTTACTATCGCTGCCGGTTATTGCTTCAGCGATTCGTTCCCGGCAAACCATCGGCAAACATTGTCATACATCTTGAAAACATCCACACCGCTTACCTGCCCATCCGTGCAAAACACTGGCTTATTCCCAATCAGGAATGGTTTGTAGAGTCACGAACGCCCTACCTGCGATACATCGACCAGGTGCTCTGCAAAACCCAAGTCGCAGTAAGCATTTTCAGCCGACTGCACACCAACGCTGTATATCTCGGATTTTCAGGGCTACCTACCCAAGCTGGCCCGGCCCCCGCCGACAAGAACTACCATCAGGCCATCCATGTCGCCGGCAACAGTCAGTTCAAGGGAACAGCAACCCTGGTTGCCTGTTGGCTGAAACACCCGGAATGGCCAACATTGGTTGTCGTCAGCCAGCATGTGACCAAAGCGGACTCCAAGGCAGAGAACATCGTCTTTTTGCAGAACCTCACCGACGAAGCGCTTGCCAACTATTGGTGTCAGTCCGGGTTTGCCGTCATCCCGTCAGAAGTCGAGGGATATGGCCAGGTACTCGCGGAGGCGATGTCATACGGGTGCGTAACGGTTACCACAGACGCCCCGCCCATGAACGAACTGATCAGAGAAAACCGGGGATTTCTGGTGCCGTACTCGGAGACCAGAAAGTTTCGCCTGGGCACCCGTTACCTGGTATCCATCGAGGCCCTGGAAACCGCCTTGCAAAAGGCACTGGCAACCTCTGAAGAAGATCTTGAGCGAATGTCTGGCATCGCGGAGAGTTGGCACCAGAGTAATCAGGCGGACTTTCTCAACCGGCTCCGCGCTGTTACTGCGCAACAAGCCTACTGATTTGCTCTAGCGCCTCCGGAAAAGCAACGCGTACGAAGTCAGCCAGCGACTCCTGTGGATCACATGCGGTACAAGATACCGCCGCAATCAACAAGCTGGCATCATCCCTGTCATTGAAAAACCCGGAAACCTGAGCCAGCTTTGCGCGCCATTGGTCCGTTTCCCAACGGCCTTGAATAAGGTAAACATAACCAAGCGTGACCTGCTGGCCAGTCATTCGGTTCCTCAGGGTGATGCCTCTCACAGTCCCCGGCAGACCAGCCTCAACATCAAAAAATAGCTCAGGAATCCAGTTTTCACGATCATAAAGTCGATTGCTGTACTGGATCAGCTCCGCCCGGTGACGCTGGAATTCATAGGTAAACAATCCCATGTAGTACATCTGATCAACAGACTCCGTGGCCACCACCTGTTCCCGATCAAACAGAACCTGAGCATAAACCCTGTCTGGGTTACGAATCTGCGGCCGCCAACCCGCCAACTGCCCTCCGAATACCGGTGCGTATTGCTCACTCAGGTCAACACTGAATCCACCGGGCTCTTCCGTGATCAGAGAGCTGCGCTCAGGCAACGCCCACCAGGTAACCACAACCAAGGTCAGCACACAGACCACACCCACCATCGGGGTGCCCTTGGTCACAGCCTCAGACGTTCCACTCACATCAAGCCCGTCCAGCACCGCTTTGTCGTCACCCAGCTCGAGCCACCTTGCCAGAAAATAAAGCGGCACCAGGGTACCGGCAAATACCCACCAGCCGAAGCTGTCGTGGTCTTCAATCAGACTGCTTTGCATGTCGGTTTCGTAACCCATGTAGATGATCACGAACACACGAATCCAGTTGGCCACCAAAGCAAAACCGACACCCAGCGCAAACAACGCCAAGCGGGAGCGAAGGCGCGACAGGTACATTTCTCCGTAGATCAGAACAAGCGCCTGGCCTACGAGCAAATACCGCAGTCCCGAACATCCGTGCGCGACTTCAAACGTGCCAACGCCGATCAAATAAACAAAGACGCCTTCCACCTCAAAGTCGATATCGAAGAACCCGAGCAGGAACTGGTTAATATCGACGGTTATCAGCTGAAGCGTCCACGACAAAAAATCCCAGACTGGAACCGTCAGGAACAGCAACCCCAGCGGCACCAGAAACCAGCGGATCTGACGCCACCCCAACAGAATCGCAAAGGCACTCATGATCATCGGCACAAGAACAAGCTGCTGCAGAGCCTGCAGGCGAATCAGGCCTCCCAGCCAGTACCCGGCTAGGCAAAGCGCCAACGGGATCAGCCATAGAGGATAAAAACCCGCACGAACGGGATGCAGCGTAGCGGCACGAAAAGCCAGGAAAAGCGACACAAACGCCAAAAGAAAACCGTGGGAATAGGATTCGTCCAGCTTTAACCAGCGCGTTACGATGCCATCAACGGTGGGATAAGTAACAAGCCCAAGCAGGCACACAATGCCGATAAAGGGCAAAAACTGCATCAGTACCGATCTGGATGGAATCCATTCCCTAGTCATAATAGAACCTGCTTAAAGCCGAAAGAATCGGTTGACGGAAGACACCATGCGCGACGGCAAACAACCTCGGGCACGGTAAGCCAGCTTGAGCACTGGCGATCGTACGTATTCAATGGTCGTGAAAGACACCTGCTCACCTTTGAAATGGCTTTTATAGAACGTGTTCTTGCCGGAGCCCGCCAAAAGATCGTAGCTGGCTGCCCGTGGGTCTGAGAATGACCGTTCGATAGCATAGCCCAGGTGCAATGTGCCCAGTGAGATTTTTGGATGAAAACGCTCGCAGAATCCCGCCTGCAAGTTATATACCCGGTTGCCCGCCCGGATATCGTAAAGGACCGATATTGCTTTTCCTTTTGCCGACAGCACAGAGAGCTCCGCTTGCTGGCTAAAAGAGAGGCGGTCTAACAACTTGAGATGGAAGTCCACGGCATAGTCGTCAAAACAGGGTTTACCCCAACGCGTCACGTGGAACTCGTTCAGTGTTTTGAGAAAGCTTTCGCCGTCCTCCCAGCGAGCAAACGCCCCATCGAACGTGTCCTCAAACAGAGTACGCCGATTAAACAACTTCAACCGGGTATTCTTGCCAAGAGCAGCCACCCAATCGGAGAAGATACCGGCCGTGGCGACCACTATTCCCAGGGATTCGCTGCGCACCAAGCGAGAAATATCAAGCGACTTGCTCAGTGCCGGCTCCCAGGCCTTCATTCCCTGCTCATCGGCATCAGCAATGATCAGTTCGTCCCAGGTCGAGCCAGCCAGGTGCTGGGCCAGTGCCTCGAGCACTGCGATCGTATGGGCTGTATCGACAATAAAGCTGACGTATTCAGTCCTGACAGTAGGCCCCAGCTTCCAGGCATTCCCTACCATATGCAGTCGATTTACCTGCCAGCCAATGGGTGTTCGGAAGGACTTTGCATACATCGGTGCCAACCCGACCAGGCGCTCGTTCTCGTCATAAACGGCAAGCAGGAACAGCTCCAGGCCGAGCTCACCACTCCAGACTTCCCACCAGGATGCCTGCCACGCCCAACTCATAAACAGTGGATCCGCTGTGCTGCGCCCAAGCAGGTCGTCCCACTCTGACTGCATCGCGTAGAGGTCAGCTTGTTCGAGTTGGCGAACGGTGTAAGTCATCGTCGACCACCCATTAACCCGGTGAGCAGCAACTTGATGGCAAAACGCCAGGGTCCGGACCAAAAAGGATCCAGGCGCACTGCGCGGGAAAGTTCCCTGTAGGCCTGGCTTACACGGCCTGCAAAAAGCTCATAACGGCCTTTGCGAGTGTAGAAACGGCTTAGCCCATGGCTTCGCTCGCGCTTACTGAGCGCGTCAGGATAAGCGTCGAGAAACTGATGGATGATCTGCTCATTTGCGCGAAACCGAGCGTCTTTGTCACTGGAAATCTGATTTTCCATCACCCGATAGAAGCCCAAGACCGCCGGCAGATACTGGAATTGATAACGGGTGGAAAATCGCAACCAGAGGCCGTAATCCTCTGCCAAGCGATCTTTGGGATCGAATGCTCCCATCTCAGCAAAGCACCGTGCACGGGTCATGGTGGTGTTCATGCTGACACAATTATCGTTAATCAGTTGCGGCGTAATTCGGCCTGAATAGCGCTTCATCCGGTTGATGCCCTGCTCTTTGCCCTCGGCATCAATAACCACAAAATCGCCATAGACAATACCGGCTTCAGGATGATCCGAGAAAGCCTTCAGGGTTTGTTCCAGCTTGGTGTCCATCCAGGCATTGTCGGAATCCAGAAAACAGATGAACTCTCCCGTTGCTTCTTCAATACCGCGGTTTCGGGCGGCACTCTGCCCCTGATTGTCCTGGCGCAAATACCGGACACGGGGGTCAGAAAGGTACTGCTCCATCACCCTCGGCGTTTCATCCGTTGAGCCATCATCAATCACGATCAGCTCAAAGTCGGCAACGGTTTGCGACAAAACGCTCTCAATCGCCACCGGCAAATAATCGGCCCGATTATAAGTTGGCGTAATGACAGACACCCGCGGATTCAAATTCATAACCGCCCTACTTCCCTGTCCTGCTCATTGTGAATGACGCTTGAACATCACAGCCAGAAGCGCCCGCCACACATTCATATTGGCAGGCGCATATCGAACAGCTTTAAATATTTCCCTCAGGCCATCCTGTCTCTTGCCCACACTGGCAAGATAACGCCCCTTACGGATGAAGAAGTGAGCAAAACCGTCATCAAATTCGCTTCGACCGAGCGCCTCCCGGTAATCACGCCTGAAATCACGGATGATAGCCTCATTAACCTTGAACCGCTGGGTCTTGTCTGAGGAGATCTGGTCTTCCATCACCCGATACCAGGCCCAATACTCGGGCTCATACCGAAACTGATACTTGGCAGAAAAGCGCAGCCAGAGGTCATAATCGTCAGCCACCCGGCGCTTACCGCTCATACCTCCCAGTTCATCAAAACAGTGCCGGCGAGCCATGGTGGTGTTCATGGCCACGCAGTTGTCCTTGATCATGTGCCGGGCAATCCGCCCGGAATAACGGCTCATATTGTCACGACTGACCTCATCACCCTGCTCGTTAATGATGACGTTGTCGCCGTACAGCACATCGGTTTCAGGGTATTCTTTGAACAACCTGACCTGCGCTTCCAACTTATCCGTTGGCCAGTAGTTGTCTGAATCCAGAAAACAAACAAACTCTCCCCGTGCCTGCGCCAATGCCACATTCCGGGCCACGCTCTGGCCCTGATTTTCCTGCCAGAACAAACGCACACGCTCATCCTTCAGGTAAGGCTCCAGTACTTCAGACGTATTGTCTGTAGAACCGTCATCAACGATCAAAAACTCGAAATGGGGGTAGCTCTGTGCCAACACACTCTCGACCGCCTCCCTGATAAAGTCCGCCCGGTTATAGGTCGGCGTAATTACGCTGACCAAGGGTTGGTTATCCGACATTACACATCTTCCCTGCCTGTGGCGTTATCATTCCAAGATTCCCGAGCTGCCTGCAGCAACTCGCCATCAGAGTCTCCGCCCATGATGAACCAACCCGTAGGGGCCTGATCACAATCTTCAGGGCCAAAGGTATGCGGCGACGCCCACACATAAAAGCGAGGCTGTTCGCGGCCCTGGTAGAATCCACATGATTTCATAACTTGTTTGAACTCAGCATCCGACGTCATCGAAGAATACGCCGATGCATCATTCCAGTGGGATAACATTGCCTTGACCAACGCTTGCTTAAGGGGCTTGTCCTGCGCAGGTCCTAAATAATCAACCAACCGAACCTGCCCACCCCGGGCGCGCACGACGCCAATTGCCCGAAGCGCGCCAGCGTCGTCTCTTAGTTCAAGAAAGCGATAATTGGCCAGTGGGTGCTGCTGGTAGCGCCAATCCATGTAAGCCCAGTCCCGAACAACGGCTTTGCTGTAGCCAGCCCAGACCTCCTGCCAGAGCTCATCAACCTCTGATGCGGATGGCAATGCATCCCGTTCTGCAATCTGGTAATGGGCATCCCCCGCGCTCCTGTTCAGTATCGCCATCAGGAACTGATATACCATCAACGCTACATCACGAGCTGAACCTGGCCGGCAAACTCTCTTCAAAAAATGAACATCCCGGCTTGCCTGCCATCCCATTTTTGCCAGCACGATGGCCGCCACCGGACTGATACCAAAAGACATCAAGACGGGCGACATGCCGGCCAGCGACTCTTTGATCAAGCGTCCAACGCCCTGGCCACGGTAGTCATCTTTCACCTTAAAATCACAACTCCACAGCGCATCACATGGCTTACCGTTCCACAAGATCGACACAGGGACCACGCCGTTGAAACCAATTACCTTGCCGCTGTCTTCTGCCACCACAGGCTGAAAACCGCGAGCTTTGGCTCCGGGATTGACTGTGAACTGGTAATCCCAGAGCTCGGCTTTAAAGCCGACATCCGCAAACAACGCCTGCACCTGCAAGCGATGGCACTGATCGTCATAGGGCTTGATCTCAACCACCCGTGTGCTCCAGCCATGCTAAAAACATGAGTATTCCCCAGAGTTCTGCAGAGTAATCTTCACGGCCCTCAAGATGCTCGCGCCAGTAGGCCATCACCACACCCTCATCCAAATAGTCCTGCTTCGCAAAAACAGAGGCGGTCAGTAATGATTCTGCCCATGGGCGCAGCGGCCCGCGCAGCCATTGGCCAACGGGCACCGCGAATCCCTGCTTGGGACGGTCCACCATTTCTTTGGGCACATGGCGGTAAAGAACACTGCGCAGCACCTGCTTGCCCACGCCATCCTTAACGTTATAGTCCAGAGGTAAAGACAGCGCGAAAGACACCACTCGCGGGTCCAACATCGGAATACGGGTTTCCAGGCTGCAGGCCATGGCCGCGCGGTCCACCTTGGCCAGGATGTCATCTGGCAGGTACCAGTTCAGATCGCGCCACATCAGCGTCTTCATGCTGTTGTCTAGTACACCCACTGGCAACGGCATATTCAAACCGTAACCACCCTCGGTAACGGGGTGCCTGAAACACTCCGGCGTATTCCAGAATGAGACCGATTGCCGATAGAACTCCGACAGATCCCCGGCCCGCGCCATGGCCCTCTCAGCCTTGAGACGGTGCCCGATGGCCAACCGCGAACGTTTGCGCTGGCTGGGAACCAGAGTGCGAATGACACCTGCCGCCAGCCCCTCCGGAACCATCGCCGCCGCCCTGCGGGCAAGTGATGACGCATCAAAACGACGTTGCCAACGATTCAGCACTGACGGGTAACGGCTGTAACCACAGAACAGCTCATCGCCACCATCCCCCGACAAGGCAACGGTGACGTGCTTGCGGGTCATCTGGCTAACCAGAAACGTCGGCAACTGAGAGGAGTCCGCAAAGGGTTCGTCATAGAGTTCCGGGAGCCGGGGCACAAGTTCCAGAACATCCTCGGGTTTGACGTAAAGCTCGGTATGCTCGGTGCCCAGATGCCGGGCAACTTCCGCCGCGTGCTCCGCCTCATTGAATCCCGGCTCGTCAAAGCCAATACTGAACGTTCGTACCGGCTGGCTGGCCCTGGTTTGCATCAAAGCAACAACGGTTGACGAATCAATGCCACCGGAAAGAAAAGCCCCCAACGGCACATCCGATACCATCTGATCTTCGATGACATCGCCCAAAAGCGCTTCAAGCTGCCGACTGCAATCCTCAAAACTGCCAACCGCTTGTTCAGCGAAGCATTGTTCAAGTTGCCAGTAACGGGAGGGCTCCGGGCACTGGCCTGGAGTGAGCTTGGTTAAATCAAAGGAAATCAGTGACGCTGGGGAGAGCTTGGAAATGCCAGGATGAATGCTCCAGGGCGCGGGAATTACGTTGTGGCGAAGCAACAAGGCCAGCGCCTGCGGTTCAACACCGCCCCGCCAGTCTGGATGCACCCGCAGTGCTTTAAGTTCCGAGCCATACAAAAGCGTAGAACCCTGCCACCCATAATAGAGCGGTTTTTCACCCATCCGATCCCGGGCGAGCACAAGGGTTCTTTTGTGGGAATCCACCAAAGCGAACGCGAACATGCCTGAGAATTTCGAAAGGCTGGTTTCAAGCCCCCAGCTCTCGATGGCTGCGAGCATCACCTCGGTATCAGAATGGCCCCGAAAGCTGACGCCCTCGCTTTCAAGATCGGCCCTCAGCCGGCGGAAATTGTAGATCTCGCCATTAAAGGCAATAACATACCGACCAGTTGACGATGCCATGGGCTGAGCACCGGCTGGCGACAAGTCCTGAATCGACAAACGCCGATGCACCAAACCAACCTGGAGCGCCTCATTACTCCAGATTCCGGCGGCATCCGGGCCACGATGCACAATCGCTTGGCCCATACTATCCAGGATATCCCTAGTGTCTTCAGGCAGTGTTCTGGTGACAAATCCCGCAAAACCACACATCGGTTATTTCCTTACAAACCGTTGGGCCACCTTGGATTTAAGGTAACCACGCTCTTCCCTGTTCAACACAAGTAACCAGAACCCGGCAAGCCAGCTCACACTGCTGAGCACTGCGCCCGCCAAAATATCCGTGTAGGAATCGTAAACCAGGTACTCACCCACAGCCACCAAAACCACCGCCATTATGCCCGAAGGCACCAAGCCAGGTAGAACGGCTGACCGCAAATAATAGAGTACAGTTATACCAAGGTGACGGCAGGTATAGCCCAGATACAAAGGCACAAAAATCAAACCCGGGACAACAGAAGCGAACGCTACACCTTCTAAGCCAAAAGGGTGAACAAGAACGAGACTCAAGCCAATATTAATGGCCGCCGCTATTGGCGTGAGTTTGGCGAAAATCCCATGCTTGTTGATGGCCGTGAGGTAGCGGCTTGCGAAAGGGTTAATAAACGGGAGAATGGTAAAAAATACCAGGAACACAATGATAAGCTTGGCTTGATGACCAAACTCGGAGTCCAGCCAGATAGAAATGAATGGCACCCCCAAGATTAACGCACCGGTGCCCATACCGAACAAAATGCTGACAACATAGCGAGAAGACATAACAAACACTCGACGAATCATGTCATCCTCAGCCTTGGCACTAAGGCCACTGAAAAGAGGCATAAATGCGTGTGTCAATGTCCATCCCATGGTGCGGATCTGTTGGGCCAGATTAGCAGGTATACTGTAAAACGGCACCATTGCTGGCCCCATAATCAACCCAATTACAAGCACGTCAGTGGCATTTTCAATCCGAGTAGCAATACCTTGCACAAAAGACTTGAACCCGAAAACCACAAGTTCTTTCAGGCGCACCCATGAATAATTACCAGCTTGCGCTTTTATTGCCCCGTAAGCTGGCCGAGACAGTATCCACATGAACAAAAAATACTTTATGGAAATACCGATCCCATTAATAGCCGCAAGAAGTAGCAGGCCATTCTCAGGCGTTATAAAAGTGTATAGCAGCGTTGATCCTATTATTGAGTTAACAATCGTAATATTGTTCTTAAGATAATACTTTTGAAACCCTTCCAAGTAACTTTCCGCAACATAACCAGGGAACGAAATAAAAAGATATGCACCTATAATAATAAGAAAAAGTGTGTATTTTTGACTTGAATCTCCGGCAGGTGATAGAGAACCAGAAAACCAAATACCCCAAAGGAAGAAGAATAGAAATAAAAGCACGCCGACAATTGCCATAAATGCAAATGCCGAAACATAGACAGACTGGAGTGCGACCTCATCCTCTTCAGCGAGATGTCTCGCAGCATACCGACTGATAGCTGGCCTCAGCCCAAGATCCAGTATTCCCATATACCCGATAACAGCGCCGATCATCTCCCAAAGGCCGTAATCATATTTGCCAAGATTATGAACAAATACGGGTGTCATAATAAAAGTGATAGCAAGCTTCACAAACATGACCAAAACATTGGATCCGGTATTCACCAGAAGCGAGCGTATCACTTGCTCGCCTCCGGACGATCAAGCACTGAGTTAAACACGCTCGAAAGGCTCTCTGCCGTTGCCGAAACATCAAAACGTTCTGCCGCAACGTCTCTAAAATGACAAAATTCTGCGGCGAAGTGTTCTTGCCGAGACTCAAATTCGGATAGCTGCGCTACCAGCTGCGGCAGGGAACCTACCTCAAAAATCAAAGCTGGTGTGTTGTTCGTAACTTCCTTCAAACCTATACAGTTTGAGGCGATCAGTGGCTTACCTGCAACCATCACTTCCATCGGCAATAAAGGGCAGGCCTCCCACCGGGATGGCATTACAACAGCGTCCACCCCACGAATTGCAGCGCCCATCTCATCGGTACCGGGGAAGAAGTGAAAGTACTCTTGTAACTCCCTATGCGCGATACTCTCCTGTTCCTCACGAATGAAACCACCCCAGCCAAAACAGCAAACGTGCAAAGGGCGATGCTTCCCAGAATTGTTCCAACTTTCAACGGCATCAACCAGTAATCCAAACCCTTTTTGGGCCATGAAACGGCCAAAAAAACCAACTACCAATGCGTTGTCGGGAATGCCCGCCTCCTTGCGGAGTGCCCTCGAATCCGCTCCGAGAAATGCAGCGCTCTTAATACCGTTCCTTACTGCAACCACCCTGCCTTTTCCAGCAAGAGCCGGAAAGGTCACCCGAAAATTCTCAGCGGCATCGTCGCCAACGGGATTCACCAAACGTGCAAGCGAAAACAAGCGCGCCATAATATACTTCTTGAATGTACCCATAGGGCCCCTGAAGTGCCCCGGCATAAAAACATCATGGGTTGTAATAATATGAGGAATATGAAGAAGCCAAAGTGGGAATGCTGATATCAAACCTGCTGTAAAACCATGTGAATGCACGAGTGCCGGCCTTTTTCTCAAAACAACCCGCAAAAGCGCGATCAGTAGTTTCAGATTACTTTCCGGTGTTTTTGCCAAGATACTGACATTGCCTAATGGCGCCACCAACGAATCCAAAGCTGCAGACTCAGGCGTTACAAGCCTAAACTCAAAGTCTTTCAGAGCCTCGTTACCGTAAACATAAGAAAAATAGGTTCGAATCCCCCCTCCAGGGTGCCTCGCAAATACAACAACTTGCATTCTAAATTCCCTTTAAAACGAAGAGTTAGCGCCTATCGGCCAGGCCAACCAAGTTACTGAAACGGCTTTTCTGACCCGAACTGACCGGAATACTTTCAACCTCACTGGAGCCCAGTGGGTCCAACAGAACCAAACGATGAAATACGACAACCGTACCCGCAAAGAGATACCAATAGTACTGGGAAAGCCCCCAATAGTTGAAGCTGTATACCGCATACATCCAGAACAAGGCGATCAGAGCTTTGTTCAAATTGACGTAGAAGGACCCAGGCCTCTTCGACAGCCGAGAAATACGCTTTTGATTTTCGACAAGCCCCTGGTAGACCTTTAAAAGGAAACTCAGAAAAATCAGGGTTCCAATGATGCCAAGCTCAATCAACAATTCCGCATACAGATTGTGAGAAGCCTGACGACTGCCCAGTATGTGCGTTTTAGCCTCAGGCGTCGTGCCAAGGCCGTGGCCAACAATCGGCCGCTCAAAGCCAAGGGCGAATTCTCGCATCATTCCCTGAATGCGGCCGTCAGCAGTCGCCGCATTGGACGTCTCAGACAGGCCGACCAACGACAAATATCGGTCTTTCTGGTCATCACTCATCACTTGCCACCCTGCAAATCCGACCAACACAGCAACAACAATCAAACTGAACTTTCGGCTCGACTCCTTGAACACGAAAAAAGCCACCACGCCCAAGGCCAACAGAGCGCCTCGCGACTGCGTTAGAATAAGAGCGTATAGCAAAGGTGGCATCAAGAGCAGATAAAGAACCTTCGCCTTAACCACTGAAGACCAGAGTAAATAATGAAGAAAAGGAATGGCCGTTACGATCACAAAACCTAGCTCATTGGGGTTAATAACATCCGAAGGCGCACCAGCCAGCCTCTGTGAAAACTCACCATGCCCAAGATGGGTTCTGCTTCCCCAATAACCCTCTGTCAGATTCAAGAACAAGGGTTCCAGTACCCGAACCACCTGACATCCGATAAAAACCGTCAAGAAGATTTTCAGTCGTCGATTAGAGTCCACCAACAGGACTGTGAAGTAGAAGAAAACGATCGCTTTAACAAAGTCACTCAAGTTGTTCTTCACGACGCTACCCGGCCATTCCACCAAAGGCAGGGATACCACCAGATAGCCAACCAATACCAAAAGAGACGCCACAATCGGATCGTGAGTCCACCCTCGAAACTTGTCCCGTTGCAAAAACAGACTGGCAGAAATTAGCAACACCAAGAGCAAAGTTGGTCTTATCACAGCATAGGCAGGAATTCTGGCAGACAGGTGCAGAAAAAAATCCACTAGAAAATAAATAAACAACCAAAACGTGAATGCACTGGCCGGCGTTCTTTCGTTAGCCCCAACACTACTCATACCGAGTCTCTAAATGGTGCCGCCTGAACTTCATTCCCAGTAATTCAATACCCGAAACTGCTTTGAGAAACTGAAACTGATCTGAAGAGCTCGAATGTCTTCGCATCGCGTAGCGCTGATGATGCTCCCCATCGTCTGCAAAAGCCACAACAGCACACGAAAATCCTGCATCCTTTACAAACTGAACCTGCTCTCCAACGAAATCATCGGGCGTTCCGTTTGGGTAACAAAAAGAACGGGTAACGTTACCAAGCATTTTCTCCAGCATTTTTCCACAACCCAGAATTTCGTTTCTGGCCTGCTCGCTGCTTACCCTGGCGAGCGATGGGTGAGTGACAGTGTGCCCTCCTACCTCCAGCCCCTCAGCCTGCATCTCTTTCAGCTGATCCCACGTAACGGGCTTGAACGCCTCGGGGGGGCGCTTCGGCAATTCAACCTTCCAGGTGCGAGCCATACTCGCCAGACACTGGAGCTTATCTGCGTCATCCGCCATTAAGAGGATTTGGTTGACCCTCCAGAATTCGCTCTCAAAAGCATCTGTACTCAACGGTGTTTGAATGTGAAACAACCCGAGGTCAAACGTTGCTTGTGATTGAGGGGCCTTCGTCAATAAATATCGTAATTGATCAGGCCACAACCATAGATCGCCACTCACAAACCCTGTGGTTACATAGAACGTGGCTGGCACGCCATATTTCTTCAGGATCGGCCAGGCTATTGAATAGAAATCCTGGTATCCGTCATCTACAGTAATCGCCACACTGTTCCTGGGAAGTTTATGGCTACCATAGAGTGACGACGCAATTTGGGAAACCGTTACTGGATTAAGGTGCCGCGCTATATACCTTACCTGCCACTCAAACTCCTCTGCACTCACATGGCCATACTCGGGTTGCCGGGAAAAGCGATGATACATAAGGATACGCGGGCGACGTGCAGTAATAGCTCGAGACAGGGCATATCCCCCTGCCTCACCAACGATCTTTACCCACCTCGAGATATTCACCGAACCCCCAATTCTGACCGGCTATAATCTGAACCCGACAACAACCGATCGTACAAACCACAGTGAGCCTCAATCATTGTGTGCAATGCATGCCGGTGTCCCGCACGTTTGTGGCCAGCTTCACCCATGGAGGCCACTGCTCGTGACTCACCATTCAGAAAAGTAGCCAACTGCTCAGCCATTTGATCAACATCACCCATCGGAAACAGGAATCCCGTAACACCATGCTCTACGGCTTCACTATTTCCTCCAACGTCAGATGCCACGACCGGAAGCCTGGCTTGCATATACTCAACAATGGCATTCGAATAACCTTCTGACTCCGAGCACAGTAAACCAACATCCATGACTCGCAGAATATTTTTTACATCCGAACGAGCTCCCAAAAAGTGGACCTGCCCGGCAATACCTGCTGCACCGGCGAGCATACGGTAGGGCTGCTGATCACCCGCTCCTATCAACACCAAATGAGTATCGGGGAGCGTTCGGTTAAGTCGGGCTAAAGCACTAATAGCATCACCAATTCGCTTTATTTCACGCAAATTTGCAACCAGCACCACAAACCGTCCAGTTTTCGGCAAGCCCAGGGTCTCGGCATATCGCTGTCGTTCTTCGCCGATCAAAGGGTGCAGCTCCTCGTCACCTCCAGGGTACCCATTGTAGATCACTGAAACATCCGTCTCTAAAAACCCTTCTTTCTGAACAGTGATTCGCTTTACCGCTTCGCTGTTTGCAACAACGCCTCTCACAAAAACAGCCGTTCGCCGGAGCACCCAAAGGTATTTACGGGTATACCAATACCCCATATCTCTTCGGGAAATAAGCGTAGGAATTCCCACAAGGCCAAACACGGGAGGACAAAGAACCGATGAATCGTTGAAAAAAACATGGCACAGAACCGTGCCAGCCTGCTTTTGACGGCGAGCAAATTGAAACAATGCCACCCATGTTTTCATGCTGAAAAGCTTCGAGGCGCCCAATACGTGCACCTTGCATGGGATATTGCCCTCGTTGACATAGTCTGACGAACGAAGAACCAACAACTCCGGGACAAATCGATCCGCAGGTAGGTTTGAGATAAGTTGCAGCAACTGGCCTTCTGTTCCTGCATAGGGGCTGGAAAACTGATCGATCACAAACAGAATACGAACCGGACTTTCCATTTCCATAAGACGACTTCCCAACGATTCAGTTTGGCTTTTCAAATCCCAGAATGACCTTTACAGCCCGCACGGGATCACCAAATCCGGCCAGCAGAATATGGAGCGCAGAGCGCCCAACACTCCCCTGCTTCCAATAAACCTGACCCATTCTAAAATGAAGCAAAGCACGACGTTTACGGAGGGTCGAGCGCTCATATGGATACCGCGCCGCGGCGCGACTGAGTATTTCAAACCCTGCCCGCCATCGTCTTTCCAGCCCTTGACTACTAATAGTGTCATCGTGCTTTCGGTAATAAAAAGCCGTTCCCTTCATAAAGGCAAACGGTGCTGCTTCCGCCAACCGAATGACCATGTCGTGATCCTGACTAGCCCTGAAATCCTCTTCAAAAAACCCCGCTCGATCAAAAACAGTTTTGCGGACCATCGCGCCACCCGGCAATGCCATATAGCAATCGAGGAGCAAGTGATTCGGATCACCTGACTCAACATGATTGTCAGGCGGGATTGGAAACAGTTCCTTCCCCCCTTCATCGATCACCATAGCTTGCCCGTACACCATCCCAATTCCAGGGTTCTGTTCCAGAAACTCCACCTGCTTCTGAATCTTGTCCTGGTGCAACCGGTCATCGCTATCCAGTATTACAATGTAGTCACCGGTCGCCGCCTTCAGACCAAGATTCAACGAAGCAGACTGACCACGATTCTGCCGGTTTTTATGGGTCAGCAACCGAAGCCTGCCAGCATCCTCGTATTCCTGAAGAATGCTGTAAGTCTCATCGGTCGAGCCATCATCAATGACAATGGACTCGATATTGTCATAAGTCTGATTAAGGACGGATTCCACAGCCTCACGTATAAATGCAGCCCGATTGTACGCTGGCGTCAGAACAGAAACTAAAGGTTTCATTTCTTCACCTATTTGAGCCTGTAGAGCTTAAACTGTGTGAACCGATAATCAGATTGCAAAGCGGTTTCCAGTACCGGTTCGAGATCAGACTCCGACACCTGCAAGCCACCGATGTCCACCACTAAATTGTCCCTGTAGGGCTTATTCACCAACACATAATCAGCACCAATATCGTCTAGGTATCCTGCGAGAGCACCATTCACTAAACTATTAGCGTATTCGTAAGAATTGACCAAACCATCCCCATTCACCAAATGCGCATCGAGAAAGAATCCTGTCCAGCCCGAGCCATCCACCTGAAAGACAACATCTGACCGATCAAGGATCGCATTCGCCTGTTTCACAAACGCCAGCGAGTTAATGCGCGCAGGTATGTGCGTTAATTGATAGCCAAGCCCAAATCCCATACCAAGTATCAACGCAGCAACCAACGCCCCAGGTCGGAAAATCCGGAACAACCACCCGCTGACAGGCCACAGCTTTACCACCATATAAAAGGCCGGCAGATAGACCGGTAAGAAGTACCAGTGCCGCTGGTGGTTGAAAATTAAATGCGCGGCATAAAACCCTGCCACGGAAATGACAATAGCAACTGCAAGCCAATGCCTGCGAATGACTGCTAAACCAAATGCCAGTACCAGCAACCCAAATGCCAGTAGATTGCGCAATGTATAGTCCGCCCCTCGGTGCAACAGATTACTGATCAATCGCGAGCCCTCCATATCGGCAGCCTTGAGGGTCGAGGACACCGAAAATATATGGCCGAAAAACAGCTTCATCACAACCAGTTGAACCGCAAGACCAAACAGGAGTGCAATCCCACAGCCAAAACCAATCCGGCGATCAGTGATCAAAAGATAAAAAATCGGCACGGCAAGCATGATTGTAGCGTCAATCCGTACCAGGGGTATCAGTGCGATCAATCCATAGAACCAGAGCGGCACGCTCGCCCCATTCTGAACTCGATCAAAAAGAACGTGATAGATCGGCAGAATCAGGAGGACCAACAGATTCACTTCCATCAACAGCGAACACATCAAAGACAAAACACAGACTAAAATCCGGGCCTCAAGACTGTTAAAGAACAGAACGGTATAGACAGAGATAACGAACAACGAAAGCGAAAGATATCCCCAGAGCAAAAACTCCGGCTGAGAGCTAACCAACTGTAACACCCAGGACGTACCTGCCATAACGGCCATCCAAAGAAGGTGATAACCAGAGGTTTCATGCAGGCCATCGAACGTGGAAAAGCCGAGCGCCGAAATGTTTCTGGCGATTTCAGCGTAGAAGAAACCATCATCTTCAATAATCAACGAAGGAAATGCAGAGGCATAGGGTAAAATAGCGACTGCTGCCAAAGCAGACAGCACAGCCAGTAAAAACGCACGGGCAACCACCCCAAGCTTGTCATCATTCATAATCACTATCCTTAGCCGCTGATTTTCAGTGTCCTACAAAAAAACCTTCCCGCTACCTCGACTACGAAAAATAGGCCACGAACGCTCCGACGGCGATACCAACCAACACGCCCCCGGCAATTTCTAACGGAGTATGCCCCATACGCTCTCGATGAATGTTACGCTCGGCCATTTGCTCGGTGAGCCGATTGATCGAGGCAGCTTGTTTACCAACCTGCTGCCTAAGGCTTGAAGCATCAAGCATGACAATGAATGCCACCGTCAGTGCGACTCCAAAAGCGGGGTGATCTACGCCCTCTAAAAACGCAATCAAAGCACACATACTGCTAACAATGGCGCTATGGTTACTTGGAAAACCACCGTAGCCAATCAATCCAAACGCTGGTTTTCCAGCCCGAATCGAATTAACCAGAAATTTAAGCCCTCCCGCCACTAACCAGGCAGCGAATGGCGTAACCACATACGATAACGTCATACCAGAACAGCCTCGGGCCATAGCGCCCATCCACAGGCAGCTACCCAGAGCACGACAGTGAGCAACAATTGCCAGTCAGAAAAAAGCGCATCCGTTGGAGACTCTCCCCCATCCATCGTTTCCACGACATACCAGTATCGAAAAAGACCAAATAAAACCAGCGGCACAGTTACAACCAATTCAGGACGAGCAGACATAACAAACATACTGTAAAACACCAATGCGCCAGTCGCCGACATCTCAGCATAACGATCAACCAGCGCAACACTGTAACTACCAAGAACCTTTCGGGCCTGGTCGCCACTCTGGCTGAGCTCCTGCCTACGTTTAACAGCCGCCAGATAGAGCGCAAGGCAAAGGGTAGTTACAAACATCCAACCAGATACAGGTACGGCAAGCGCCATTGCACCGGCATAAACCCTCAACACAAACCCGATGGCGATGGTAAAGATATCAAGAACGGGCTGATGCTTGAGCACAAATGTGTAAGCAATATTCAGCACAAGATAGATGCCAATAACGGAAACGACTGAAGGGACAATAAACCAGCTCGCAGCCAACACCGCGTATAGAGCGATTAACAGCCCGAAGGCCATTCCAGGTTTTACCTGGCCGGAAGCGAGGGGGCGCTCGTATCGCTTACGAGGATGACGACGATCGCCCTCGATATCGCTGAGGTCGTTGACAATGTACGTGGCTGAGGACCCAACACAGAATAGAGCAAAAGCCAAAAACGCACTGGATGCGGATGCCGGATCAAGAAACTCACCCGCAAAAACCAAAGGTGCTAGCACGAAACCGTTTTTCGCCCACTGTTTAGGCCGAACCAGCTTCACAAGCCCACGGACTTGCCGTAGTGGGGGCACCGCTAGTGTTGTATCATCCATAAAACATACCTTACTCACTTCCCTGCAGGCACGGTCGAAACATGAGAATCGCGCTAATCTATACAATTCTCGCCGTAATCGCCACCATCGCTAATATCGGGGCGCAGGACCTGGTTACGAGGTTTTATCAAGGCCCATTACCCGTAATTCTATCAGTGTTCGTAGGCACGGGCGCGGGTCTAGTTGTCAAATATCTACTCGACAAGCGTTACATTTTTGCGTTCCAGAGCAAAAGTTTGTCTCACGACAGCCAGGTGTTCTTTTTGTATTCAATTATGGGCGTTGTAACAACCTTAGTATTCTGGGGCTTCGAGTTCAGTTTCCATTTGCTGTTTGAAACAAAGGAAATGCGATACCTAGGGGGAATACTTGGCCTTGCTGTGGGGTACCTGACGAAATATCATCTCGATAAGCGATACGTATTTCGCACGGAGGCGATGTGACGAAGATTGAATCCTGGGGCCGACTTTCTACCCCCGCCCACACCTTGGTAACACTCAGCTCCGTCACGAACGCGCCCGATATTATAGCCAATACCCGAGGGCCGTCTCTTCCCTATGGCAATGGTCGCAGCTATGGCGACTCATGCTTGAACCCCAGCGGGACCCTTTGGGAAACACGCGCACTGGACCGCCTTATTTCGTTCAGCTCCGAATCGGGGTTGTTAACGTGCGAGCCGGGCGTCCTCCTTGCAGACATACAACGCCTGCTCATTCCAAGAGGATGGACGCTTCCCGTAACCCCTGGGACCCAACTCATAACCGTTGGTGGAGCCATCGCCAACGATGTCCACGGGAAAAATCATCACCGCCATGGCTCTTTTTGTGATCACGTAACGACACTTGAGCTCGCCAGGACAGACGGCAAGCGCCTCACTTGCAGCAAAGAGCATAATACCGACTGGTTCGCAGCCACTGCAGGGGGGCTTGGGCTTACCGGCGTAATCCTGTCGGCAACGATACAATTGAAAACCGCCTGCGGCCCTTGGCTGACTACTGAAAGCATCCCATACCACAGCCTGGATGAGTTCTTTTTTTTGTCGGACGAGTCGGAATCTGAGTGGGAGCACACTGTCTCCTGGATTGACTGCACCAGCCAACGCGGAGTCCGAGGTATATTCATGCGAGGAAACCCTTCCCCAAGAAGGGATATTCCCGAAGAACGCCCTCAAAAGCTGTCACTTCCTTTCATTCCGCCCATGTCATTGGTGAACCGGTTTTCGCTGCCACTCTTTAATTCAATCTACTTCCACCAACAATCAAAGCGTACTGGCATCCAGATCCAACACTACAAACCTTTTTTCTACCCCCTGGACTCCATCAAGCACTGGAACAGAGCGTACGGCCGCCGCGGATTCTATCAATATCAGTCTGTTGTGCCCAGAAAACACCGAGAAGATGCAACCGCCGAAATGCTTAATGAAATAAAACGCTCCGGACAAGGTTCAATGCTTGCAGTGCTTAAAACGTTTGGGGCGAGGCAACCCCCGGGGCTAATGAGCTTTCCGATGGAAGGTGTAACACTCGCTCTGGACTTTCCCAATAGAAATACCACCACGCTAAAGCTGTTTGAGCGACTGGATGCCATCATCCGGGCGGCCCACGGCAGGATCTACCCTGCAAAAGACGCACGCATGCCCAGGGAACTGTTCGAACTCGGCTACCCTAACCTCCAGAAATTCCAGAATTTCAGGGACCCGGGCATCAGCTCCTCCCTATCTCGCCGACTAACAGGAAGTTGACCGACCCGATGAAACACATTGTTATTGTAGGTGCCACATCCGCCATGGCAGAGCACTGCGCTCGTATATGGGCTGAACGTGAAGATTGCCTGTTCTCTCTGATTGCACGAGATCAAGACAGATGCACTCGCATCCAAAAAGATCTTGAAACCAGAAATCCCAACACTCAGTGCAGGCTGCATCAAGTCAACTTTATAGACCCCGCTGCGATCTCTGAACTCATTACACGGGTTTCAGCAATTCCCGTTGATATTGCGTTAATAGCACACGGAACTTTGCCTGATCAGCAAGCGTGCGAAGAGGACCTGAGCCTGTGTGAACATACCCTGACCATCAATGGCACTTCACCGGTGATGTTCGCAGAGGCTTTCGCCAAACAAATGGCGCCACTGGATCACGGACACATCGCTTTGATTGGTTCGGTTGCCGGAGACCGGGGGCGAAAGTCCAATTATGTTTACGGCGCAGCAAAGGGACTCGTCACACGATACGCCCAAGGACTCCAGCACAGATTCGCGAAAAGCGGTGTGCGGGTCACCCTAGTCAAACCTGGACCAACCAAAACCCCGATGACGCAGGCAATGCCAAACGCCGACTCATTCGCAGACGTGCGCGAAGTGGCCCAGCAGATACTCAAAGCCATAGACTCTCGCAGAGAAACTGCTTACGTTCCTATAAAATGGGCGCTGATAATGATGATAATCAGGCATTTGCCAAGAACCGTTTTCAACAGAATGAATATCTGACCTTTGTTTAGCCCAAAGATCGCTGTTCATTTTTCACGCAACCCCTTTGTAAAATCCTGCAACCGGGCCATACTATTTGTAATAGACGGTAATACTGCGACGTGGGTCCATCAAACCAGCACAGCAAACGCTAAAATCTCAGTATTTCAGATACCTAGAAAGGTGATCGCCATGAATAGCCAACACACCTGCGCCAAACGAAAAGTCATAGTTTCACTGCTGACTGTGATGATATCGACCGCGAGCATGAACGTCGTTTCAGCACCGCAGATCTCTTCGGTAACGATCAGCGATTCCAGCGGAGATCGCCCGACAATTACTATTCAAGGCTCAGGATTTGGAGAAAAGAAACAGGCCGCACCAATACTATTTGACCAATTGGATGTAACTTATGAGAATGGGAAGTTAAACGAATCATTTCAGTCACTTGAAGATGGGGAGAAAATCCCTGCAACATCGAATAACCAATCTTCAATTTGGGCAGCTGTTTCCAGTGGCGCGTGGGGATCTTTTCCGCCAGAAGTAACTACACAACACGATCCACGTCACGAACAATCAAAAGAACATTACCTATTGCTCGGACATAACTCGACCATCGGCAATCCCGTGGCTTATGGAGGTGTATCTGGTTGGGACACACCGGTTGACAACACGCAGTTATATGTTTCTTGGTGGTTCAAACCAAAATATTCCCCCCAATGGTATTGGCGGATATCTCCGATCAGTATGACTGGAAAGTTTATTGAGGGAGAAACACTCGACGTAGGTGGTATAATCTCGGCAAAGTTTATCGGAATTGATAATGAAGGGCAGATCAATTTAGTTTTCAACGAGAAACCACCTATTACCAAAGAGCTTCTGGGTCTAACAATCCGGGGCCAGTCATCTGGTGCTCAAACTATGTTTCCAACTGCCCACATAGATTCATCAGGCTTTGGATATGAAACGCCAGGCTCGCAAAAATACATAAGAATATGGGAAGACCCTTTAGGAAAAGAAGGAATTAGATTTTCCTGGACACAGATGCACCAAACCATTGGCCAAACGGTCAACTGGTCTGAGGCCCCCTTAAAGGGCAATGAGTGGAATCTATTGGAGTTGGAGTTAGATAGCAAAAAAGGTTTTGCTAGATTAAGGGTAAACTCTAAAACGTTAACAGAGTTCCGTTTCGAGACTTCCCTAGACTATCAAGGAAAGTGGAGCCCTACTATTGCGCTAATAGGTTTAAATGGAAAAGTAGGACGTTTGCAACAAAGTTTCTTAGATGACATCTATTTTGACAACACATTGCAGAGAGTATTTTTAGGTGATTCGAGCTCTTTTGAATCCCTAAATCATTCAGAGCTTCAGAGACCAATCGCGTGGTCAGACAGTGAAATAAGATTTGAACTAACGAAAGGGGCAATAAAGAACATCGACAATTCCTATGTCTACGTTGCTGATGAAACCGGATCTGTCAACGAAAGCGGTCAACCAATTTGTTCCACCTGCAAACTGCCACCCGAAAAAATAAACCTAACAATAGAATAATACATAGCTTATTGCCGCCCAAATCACTTAAATGGGCGGCAATAAAATTACAACTTTAGGAACTACTGAAATATTTAAAAATAACTAAAAATTCATAACCAATTTATTTATATCATTGAATTTTTCACGCCAAGCGTCACAAAGATCTTCTTTCAATACAAGCATTTCTTTACGTATCGATTCCCTACGGCTATATGCCTCAACAATCCCAGCTGCAATACTAATCCGATCAACATTCACAAAAACCGGGGCATCACAAAAATATTCCCTCAGGGTCCTGGTGTTCGATAGAACCAAAGGAACATTTACTGATACAGCCTCATATCCACCGCAATTCAATATGAGATCTTTCTTTGTCAGAACAACGACAACATCAACGGAATTCATTAAACTTCTATAATCAACTTCTGAAATGAATCCAGTGAGAACAACATTATCAGGAACATCAAAATTCGAATTTTTTTTACAAAAATACTTATTACTATTACCAGTCATATAAAGCACGTAATTATCACCAACTATTTCCGCAGCTCCAAGCATTTCATCTATTGGTTCATCACTATCAAATGTAGTTACAGCCATAACGTTTATTTTTTTTGAGTCCAGCTTTAGATTACTTTCATACGCCTCATTCGCCGACATATCTGGAATCTTATCTGGTAAAACTTTTGCTCTTCCACCCCACTTCTCACATATATTCATTAAATCATCATTGGTAACTATAGTTAAGTCAGCCGATCTAACCGTATACCTACTAAGAAACCAAAATAATCTCCATTTCAGTTTCTTGGAATATTGATGCTCGAACTTGAAATTAGAGTGCCTATCAACAATCAATTTGAAGCCAAAAATCACTTTCATTAGTGTCAAAATCGTGGCTAACACTATTGATGGATTTTGGCAAAAAACAATTTTTGGTCTTGCAATAGAAGCCTTTAGTATAGTTGATACCATCAAAGTCGGATATCTGAAAATTTTTGTACCAGAATATATTATAGGCATATACTCCGCACCAAATGCTTTAGAAAGCTCACGTGATCGTCTGTGATCTTCCCAAGTAACCCAAAGTTTTATATTTCTCATTACAATCTCTTAGAAAATCAACTAATTAAGATTTATTCTGATTTATTTCACCAAAATATATTTAAAATAAACCAAATAATTTAAAAAGATTTCTCAAAAACTAAATCCTGTATAAAATACGTATACTTATCTTTTTCCATCCAACCTTCGCCAAGGAAAAAACTCATCTCAAGCTCGATGTCACTATCTAACGCTAATTTATCACGCAATTCCGAACCGAGCCACGCTTTAAAATGCTCGCTTCCCTGACTTGGAGTTTCTGACAAATAAAAGTCAAAACTGCAATAGTTGGTCTGCCTCACCATAAACCTAAAGCAATCTCCGAAAAGACTCATGTAGGCATCGACTGCACGAGCAAACACTACCGCATGGAACTTCTCTGTGGGGCTCAAGTATGCGAATTGGTTGATCGTTCGGCCATGCAGCTCCTTAATAACCCATTGACTACCCAATGACCTGCACTCGCTAATCGACATAACAAATGAATCGCCCAGGCGATAACGTACCAGGCTTTGGGAAGCTCTTGACACGTCCGAGATCAAAGCTTCTCCCTTCCGAGTCTCAATCCAAAGCCAAGGATTAACAAGGTGGAGGTGACCGGATTTGCACTCAAATGCAATAATGTCGAACTCGGTTGAACCATACTCTTCTAGTACAGGAGCGTTAAAAGCATTACTTATGTATTCTTTTTGGGAAGGTAAAATCGATTCAGCCGTGCAAACAACCGCTTTTATGCCCTCGGGGCGCATGCCTTTCTCAACAATGATTCGGGCCGCTTCAAGCACTAATGAACTATAACCATACAAGTACTCTGGCCGCCAATCGATTAATCTTTCAACGACCTTTTCTGCCCCCTTTTCAGCAGGATAAAAGACTTTTCGGTTCAGTAAAAAATCCCTGACCTTAGCCCCTAGCGTGTTTTCCGCCCGGCCCCAGATCCGTGCTTCCCTTTGACCGAGACGCAGCCCATGCTTTTGGTAACAGTAGGAACGAACTGCAAGCATGCGCGCCAACTCTTCCTTAGAAAGACTAATATTCGTCGGCTCTCCACTGGTACCAGCAGTGTGCCGTGAAAACCCATACTGGCTCTCAAACTTGCGCTCTCGCAACTCTTTTTTGGTTAGTGGAGACTGTTGCTCCAGTTCCACCAGGCTACAAACTTCTACCCCATCGGAACCAATCGGTCGGATTTGAGCAAGGCACTCATCGATGTGGCACAACCTATCCATCGATGCGTCAGCCCATAATCGAGAAACCTCCTTCTCGAAACGTTTGAGCGGAATCCTTAATGCGAAAAAGGTCATTCGAGCAATAAGGTACCGGAACGTGATCCACACCCTCATAACATCAGGGCCTGCTCATATACTTTGAGATACTGGCAGGCCATCGCTGAGGCAGAGAATTCGTCACACAGCATCTTAAAGCCTCCTTCCGTGCGATCCCTTGCTGACTCGGGGTCTTCAAATACGCCCTTAACTGCGTTAGCAAGTCTACTTTCCAACACTTTCTCGACCAATACACCGTGGGCACCACCTGCCAGCACATATGGGATCTCGCCAACGGAAGTCGAAACCACTGGTAGCTGAACGGCCAGTGCTTCAAGAAGTGTTATGGGCAACCCCTCAGTTGATGAAGATATAACCAGCACCGACGACCTTGCCATGAGTGCGGGGATATTCTCACAATATCCAGGCATCAACGTTTGGCCACTTATATTGTATTCATTAACTAGGGCTTCCAATTCCGATCTTCTGGTTCCTTCGCCAGCTATCAGCAGGCCAGCACGAGGATAATCAGCCAGAATTTCGCGAAACGCCGAGACCAGAAGATCAAACCCCTTCTCTCGAGACAAACGGCCCACCCCGAGAATGACTGGGTTGTGCTGCTGAAGAAATTGATGAACATCTTTCGGAAGATCACGCCGAGATCGCGTCATAATTTCGTCGATAGAAATTCCATTCCGGATGATGGAGATCTTCTTGGAGCTAGCCAGATTACCTGGAAGTTCCTTTTTCATTGCGTCTCCAACCAAAACGACTTTCTTCATTCGCGAGATGGCCAGCCGATCAAGTACCTCATACACCCACATGCGAGTGAAAATTGGCGCGTGCACATACCCATGCAGTGTTGTTATAACGGGAATGGGCTTTCTAAACCGCCCGAAAAGGCCCATAAGAATATTGAATTTGTATCCGTGTGAGTGAACCAGATCAACTCCCCATTGTTCTGCCCAATCACATATTTTGCTGGTCTCCTGCCGGTTTAATCCTGGCACCATTCTCCAGACTTTAATCGGCAGCCCTAAACGCTCCGCCTCACGCTCTATTGGTTTCTCAACTATGCCAAGGTCCCCGACGCTGAGGATTATGGGCTCCATGCCCATACTGAGCTGCGCATTTACCAACGCCAGCAACATCTGTTCAGCACCGTACAAACCACCGCTATCGATAAGGTGCAAAACCTTCATGCCCACATCAACCCTTCCTTGGATTCCAAACCACCTTCTTCTCCCCCTTCAAAAAAGCTACACAGGCCTGCAATGAGGCCAGGTTCAACAAAACGAAGTAATAGGGAATCGAATAAATCGCAGAAAGTGACTCGCCGCCCGATTCTTTCTTGTGCCCACTCCATGCCAGAACCAAAAAAGCCGCATATCCAAGTGCCGCCAAGGTGTAGAAACCTTTTACTGGAGCCAGGTACAGTGCTGAAAAAGCCAGGGTTGCCATCGGAACGAAAGCGCCGTACCGCAGGAGCTTGTGAGAAATCATCTGCCAGGCAAAAAGCAGGTTGGTTGCCGGGTTCATCAGATGCTTCATGTCCTTGAGCGCCCACAGCGCACGCAGGCTCACACGAACACGCATGCTGAATTCGCTGTCGCCGTCACTCAGTGCTTCTTCTTTGAGGAGTGCTTCAGGTTCATACACCACTCGATAGCCCTGCTCTACAACCTTTAACGGCTGTACAAAGTCCGGCAACTGGTCAGCCCGGAGTGGCTGAAACAGGCATTTACGCATGGCATCGATTCCACCATCCACGCCCACCACCGAACCGGCTTGCGTTTCCTGGTATCGCAGCCAGTTCTCATATTTCATGTAGGCACTGCAGCTATCGCCAACCAATGAGCCGTCGCTGTTCACGTATACCATTTTGCCGGTTACGTACCCTACTTCAGGGTCGTTGAAGTTACGAACAAGCCGGCACAGTGCGTCAGCGTCCCATTGGGAGTTGGCATCGGAGAACGCAAGAATATCGCCGGTTGTGTGTTCTTTGAGCAGGTTGAGTCCGGCGGTTTTACCCTGACGCGGCACCTGTCGGAACAAGCGCACCTCACAGGCAGCTTCGTTGGCGATGGCCTGTACGATCTCGTCGGTGCCATCTTCTGACTCGTCCGATACCACCAGAATCTCGAGCCTGTCCTTTGGGTAATCCAACGCAAGCTTGTTTCTAAGCGTATCTTCTATGTCTTTGGCTTCGTTATAGGCCGCGATGAGGATAGAGACTTTTGGTTCATAGTCACCGGATTTGTTCACCGGCTTGGGGTTAAGCCCGGCAACCGTCTTTACCGCCAACGGATAACCAAAATAGATATAGAACAATAAAAAAAATGAGGCCCAGAACACAAACTGCATCATGCCAGTCCACCTGCGGCTTCGAGGCGGGTTGCTTGTTTCGGGCTATCATCAAGTACACCCTGGCTGCGCAGCACGTCGCTCATCGTGGTAAACGAAAAGTGCCCCAACAACCTGGTCAGCCGCTGTTCGCACACATCCAGATTGTTGTAATGGCGGAAGCGGGAAAACCACTTAACATCCAGGCGAGGCTGGTCGGGGTCCACTTCCCAAGGGTGCAGGTAGAAGACAAATGGCTTGGCTTGGCGATTGATGGAGCCAAGACCGAACCGGCTGAACCAATACGGAAATAACCGAAAATACCCTCCCCCAGCGATGGGCAGTGTGTATCCCGGGAATTTCAGGGTACTTAATGGAAATTCGGCCAATTCATAGCCCTTATCCGTGATCAATCTATGGGGCCAACGGGGCGTTCCTGGCATGCCATAACGATCATGATGTACGGGAAATATGGAGGAGTCCCATGTAAAACCCTCCTCGGACAGTATGTCCAAAGCCCAGCGTGATTCGTTGGTGATGGAGTAGCTCGCGGCACGATAGCCGGTGATGGACGTGCCCAGTATGTCTTCCAGGATGCCTTTCGAACGGATGGTTTCTTCCCTGAAAACCTCGGGAGTCTGGTTGTATATCAGTTGATGACTATATCCATGGCTAGCCACCTCATGGCCTGCATCAGCAATTCGCCGTACCAGCTTTGGGGAACGCTCGGCAATCCAGCCCAGTGTGAAGAACGTTGCTTTGACTCCGGCTTGTTCGAACAGTGCGAGAATACGATCGGTATTCGCTTCGGCACGGTACTCCATGCTGGACCAATCATCGTATTTCACGGCTTCGGCCAAAGCTGCCACCTGGAAATAGTCTTCCACATCGATGGTTAGCGCGTTACATATTTGTCCAGTCATGACATCTGCCTTAAACACATCCTGTGCCTGTTATCGGATCCGGTATTCCAATCCCACCAAAATCCAGTTCTCGTCGTATTCCCGACTGGCCACATCGCTGGTTTTACGCTGATGCCCCACCCTGCCCAGCAAACTGAGGTCACGAGAGGCCTGATACTCTGCACCCAACTCCAGCCCCATCTGCTGGTCATCCGTGGCGTCACTCTCATACCGTACATAATCCAGGCCGGTTGCGAGGTATCCCGTGGTTCGCTCTGAAAGGCCCCGGGAGTAACGCACATTCAAGCCGGCTTTTTCCTCTCTCTCTACCGATTCCAAGTAATCCGCCTGGTTGGCGTAGACATCGAGGTTCAGGCTGGAACGGTCCGAGAACCGCTGGTTGATGCCGGTTGCAACCGTGGTTGTTTCCACGGAGATGCTGTCTTGCAGATTGAACTCAAATTCGCCAAACCGGATGTCGAGATTGGATGTTCGGTCGGTAAGCTCCCTTGAGCCTCTCAGGTACCAGTCAAGACTGGGCGTTACGTTGCGGGTCAGGTCAATTTCACCCACCAGGCCATCGCTACTTTGGCTGGTCGTTCCAAATCGGGTTTCGATCTCGCTGACACCGATGGCACCAGACAACTGGGTGGTTGCCCAGGTCTTGCTTAAGGTAACCCGGGCTGTTTGAACGTCTACTTCAGCGCCAGTATCAAACTCGGTGCGGCTATAGGATGCGCTCAGGCCACCGGTCAGGGTCTGGCTGAACAGGTGATCCCAGGCAACCGTACCGACGTAGCGCTCGCTGTCTGTTTCCTCGGGCTCGCTGAACTCGGTATTTTCATACCGGGCCGAAAGATTGATCCAGTTGAGATCATTCAGGCGCCAGAGGTATCTGGGTCCAGTGCTGAAGACGTTCTTTCGGGTTCGATTCTCGGGTGTATCGCTTTGTCGGGAATCCTGATTAACATCGCGGAGGTTGTTGCTGAGATCCCAATAGAACTGATTTGCCAGTTCGCAGTTGCCGTTGAAATCGATATCGGCATAGGTTTCATTATCGAAGGTGCTGTCCAGCCAGTGGGAATACCCCAACGTGCCGGAGAGATCGGCGTTGCAAAGCCCCGGATCACTCTGATAATCGGCTCTTATATAGGTTCGGGTTTCCACGTCACTGGTTTCGCCGCCACTGGCTTTTCGGGCATTGTCGGTAAAGCGCGTGTCGATCCCGCCGGTGATCTCGGTTTGCGCAACCGTTGTTGGAACTGCGCCAGCGTATGCCAGCAACGAGGCTATCAGGAGTGCCGTGTTGCGGGGCATCCCTGCCCCCTGCCGGTTAGCCATTGATCACTGCTCCAACAAATTTATCCGGATTGAAGGCGGTCGCCGCATGCTCTGCCGCTGAGGCAGAAATCTTGCCGTGTGGCACGACCAGCATGGCGTAATCACACAATTCAGTGAGAATACGGGCGTCTGGTGAATCGGAGATCGGGGCGGTATCCAGAACAATAAAACGATCCGGGTAACGTCGGCGCACCGCCTGCAAAAACTGCTTCATTCTGAACGAGGTAAAGAATTCCCCCGGGGTTTCCCGGCGACTGCCTGCCGGGATCAACCGGAGCCGTGGGATGCCGGTGGGGTAAAGAATTCTGGCGATGTCGAAGTCGGGGTCGTCCAGGAAGTCGGTAAGGCCAGACTCCGGCATCACATCCAGCGTGCTGTGCAGGGTCGGCTCTCGCAGATTACAGTCGATGATCAGGGCCGTTTTCGCCTGATCAAAGGCAAACGCTGCGGCCAGGTTAAGGGCAACAAATGATGAACCTGCACCGGAGCAGGCGCCGCTCACCACCATGGTGAAGTTGTTGCCACCTGACAGCTCCAGCAGCTTGGTACGAAGGTTCCGGAACCGGTTGACCAGGGCACGATTACGGGATTCCGGATAAATGATCCGGCGCTCGTCCAGATCGTCGGGCGTCAGCCTTCTGGGCTCTTGCATCCGTACGATCTGTTTGCTGATCACATACTTGTCGACGGCACCCGGCCCCAATTCCAGGGAGCTAGGTACCAGCATGCGGGAATCGTCTTCCTCAAAATGTCCAAGCTCCTGCTTCAGGCGCTCTTTGCGCTTTAGCCAGAAAGACTGCTCTTCCGCGCTTCTTCCATCATTGCCATCGGCATTCAGATCTTGCGCCTCAGTTGGGTCCAGCTCGGGTTGACCACTTCTTTGTTCTGGCATCAGATCACTCCCATTTGCGCGAGCACGACGATTCCGATGTAAACCACTGCGGTGATCACTACGCCCACCCCGATCACCAAGGTGACTTTCCTGTCCCGACGCTTTTCATAAGGGGTGCGCACTTCGGGGATTTCCACCAGTACCGGCAAGCCGATACCGTCTTCCAATTGTTTACGGGCACGAATCCGTGGATCAATCTGCAGTAATCCCGCCAAGGCACCAAACGGTGCGGCCAGCCCGAGGAACAGGCCGGCTGTCGCGAACATGGAGAATTGCGGGCCTGAAGGTGCCCTGGGATACTGGGCGGCTTCATTGATCCGGTAGTTCAGGCCCTGCCCTTCGATGTCCAGGTGCATAGAGACTCGCGCTTTCTCGCGTCGTTTGAGCAGATCGTCGTAGATTTCGCGATTGACTTCCATATCCCGCGTCAGCTCGGAAAACTGGGCCTTATTGGCCTGTATCCGCTCCATGCGCAGAGCTTGTTGCTCCATCAGGCGTTGTAGAGAATTGATGCGGGTATTGATGGTTGCCATATCGGCACGCGTGGTAGACAGGCCAGCACTGAGTTCCTGATAGAGAGGGTTGACGGACTCCTCACCATCCAATGAGGCTGTTCCACCTTGCTGGGTTGCTGCCAGATCCCGCTGACGTTTCAGCTCTGATAACTGCTCCCGGGTGATAACGATATCAGGATAGGTGTCGTGGTATTGCAGCCTGAGCGCGTCCAGGCGCTCCTCCAGTGCCCGGATGCGTTCCCGGTAAGCGTCTTCGGTGCGGCCCTGACGGATGGTCGGGCGGATATTGTCGAGCTGACCCTGGAGAGAACTCGCACGGGTTTGCAGCTCTTCCTTTTCCAGCTCGGCCAGTTCCAGCTGATTGCGCAGCTGTGCCATTCTGGAGTTGGCTTCCTGTTCGGTCCCGTCAGTGTTGTCTGACAGGAACTGTTTCAGGCGGCCTTCAACCTGGGTCAGCTGCTGTTCGTAGCTCTTGACCTGCTTGTCGATAAACTCGTAGGCATTACGACTTTCAAAGCGCTTGCGGTCTTTGGTCTCTTCAATAAATACCTGGCCCAGCTTTTGTGCTACCCGGAAGGCTTCCATCTGCGATGTGGATGAAAAGCCGATACTGAAATAACTGTCACCCCGGGGGCGCACTGACAAACCACTACGGATCTGTGCGATACGGCTTTCCACTGCCTCTGGCTCCATGGAGGCATTTCGATAGATATCCGGGTCAGACGCTACCCGCTCTATGAGTGTGCGGCCCATCAGCAATTCTTTAGCGGCTGAGGTTCGGTCGTTGATTTTGGTGGTTACGGCACGGCCTTCCATTAATGGCCCGATGATGTTGCGGTCATCCACAAAAATAACGGTTTCTGCCTGGTATTTGTACGGCCACACAAATCCTGCCGCGAGCACCACAAAACTCACCACTGCGAACACCAAAAATGCCAGCCCTTTGCGCCTGCGTACCTCGCGGATGATTTCTTGGGGCAACTGCGATAATGGTAATGCCATAGCTACACTCGATTCGAGACCAACGTTTTAGACAATGCCAGTCAGAAACTGCGTTCCGGGATGGTCAGGATGTCGCCCGGCCGCATAGGGTAATTAGTTTCGACCTGCCCTTTGTTCAGGATGTCATCCAGCCGCACCGGAATGGCAACGATCTCGCCGTCCAGTTTGCGGTACAGCATGGCGTTGTTCAGTGCTGCAAATTCATTGCCACCGCCGGCGCTCAGCAGAATATCGAGAATAGTCATGCCACTGCTGTGAGGTATCGAGATGGCCTGGCGCACCGCGCCCGTCACACGCACCCGGTCGGTAAACTCATGGCTGCCCATGGATGTAACAACCACACTCACCTGGGGCTCGCGGATGTATTCGGTCAGCGAGGTACGGATGGCGCTGGCCAGTTCTTCCGGCGCACGTCCGCTTGCCTGTACATCACCAACCAGGGGCACCGATATTTTGCCATCCGGACGAATGGGCACTGAGATACTCAGATCATCGTTGCGCCACACAGATACGGTGACCACGTCTGTGGGACCGAGGATGTATTGGTCCACACTGTCTCGTGTGTCAACGGCAAGTGCCCGCTGAATTTTATCGGGAGAGGATGCGGATGGCCCGGCACAACCTGTGACCAAAGCTACCGCCATGAAGGACACTAACAGTCCCTGGGTGAAACACTTCCGTGACATCTTAATCCCTCGCTCTTGAGAGTCCGTGCTGCATTCCATGTTCCGGGAACAGCTTAATCCCGAAACTACCTTGATCCTTTTTTGAACAATACCACTTCTACTGTCTGAATTATAACCAACAGATCAAGAAGCAAACTTTGATTCTTGATGTAATAAAGGTCGTAACGAAGCTTCTCTCGGGTGTCTTCTTCGTTGTCTGCATAGGCAAAGCATAGTTGAGCCCAGCCTGTCAGACCTGGCTTTACCCGGTGGCGCTCGGAATAAAACGGAATTCTTTCCGACAACTGCTCCACAAAAACCGGGCGTTCTGGCCGGGGGCCGACAAATGCCATGCTGCCATTGAGTACGTTAAAGATCTGCGGGAGCTCATCAATTCTTACCTTGCGGATGAAATCACCCACCCGCGTCACCCGCGCATCGTTCTGGGTGGCCCAGACCGCGCCATTTTTTTCCGCATCGGTGATCATGGAGCGGAATTTATGCACGCGGAACACGCGGTTGTTCAAACCCACCCGTTCCTGACTGTAGAACACAGGTGCTTTCAGGCCATCCTCAATTTTGATGGCAATCGCCGTCAGGATCATGATCGGAAACGTGGCGAGCAGCAGGGTACCCGCGGTGAGAATATCGAGCGTTCGCTTGCCAACGCCATACACCGATGACACGGAAAAGCCATCAGAAAACACCAGCCAGCCACGGGTGATCATTTCCAGTGCAACTTTGCGGGATTCCCGCTCGTAAAAGTTAGCGCCATCAATGATTTGAACGCCCTCCATTTTACATTCCAGAAGGTCTTCCATCGGTAGGCCACGGCGGCGGTCATCCACGGCCACCACAATTTCACGAACCGGGTGTCGCAACACGTAGTCATGCAGCGACATGGGCATGTTGATCAGATGTTCGTCCGGGATTTCAATGGGTTCGTCCGGCAGGGCGACAAAGCCGTCCAGCGTGAAACCTTTGCGGTTAAAAGGCGTTGTCAGGTCTTCAAGAAGTTGCCTGGCACGATGCCCGGCGCCAAGAACCAGAACCCTACGTTTGAAGGCTTCCTTGCCAACCAGGGCAAAGAACACCACACGCGCAATGCCGAGGGAAAAAATCGCCAACACGGTAGCAGACGTGAGCAACCCGAAACTGCCCAGATACCACAACCAGTCATCGGCAATGAAATAGGCAAAACCGTGTACAGGTATCGCCAGAATCATTGCCATGATGGTGCGTAACATCATGCCAGACATTCCCTCTTCTACCCGCGACTGGTGAACCCCAAGGGCAATCATGACCACCAGGTTGAACAGTGCGAACGCGAGGATGGACGGGAAAACGAAGAAAAGGTGTTCGAGGAAAAAACCGATTTCGCCAAAAAACCGGAAGAAAATCGCAATACCAAAGGCAAACGCCATCACGACCAAGTCAATCAGGCCGAGAATCACAAAAGGCAGGTGGATATAGTGTCTGAACAATCTGACGTGGGCCACGTCGACTCCTTGTGCGGTTCACACTGCTTTGTACTGCGAGCATCCTTTGCTACACACTGTAACAAACCGTAACAGGATTGTACTGCAAATTAACGGAACTTCAATCGAAGGGTACGCAAGATTTTATTGTATTTTGCAATTTGTAGGCAAAGAGGCTGCTTTCAGGTGGACATATACTCTTGAACTCACCAAAAGCCCCCGACAACGCGGGGGCCAAATAAGGTTACAAAATCAGAAGCAATCTCCCGGCACTCTTACCCAACCCTCCATAATAATCCGCGCACTGCGGCTCATGATGGCTTTGGTGGCAGTCCACTGGCCGTTGACTTCTTTTGCCTCGGCCCCAACCTGCAGGGTTCCGGACGGATGACCAAATGTCACCTCGGTGCGATCTCCGCCACCGGCGGCGAGGTTCACCAGTGTTCCCGGGATGGCAGACGCAGTGGCAATGGCAACGGCGGCGGTGCCCATCATGGCGTGGTGTAGCTTGCCCATAGACAGTGCACGTACCAGCACATCGATGTTGGCTGCGTTAATTTGCTTGCCACTGGAAGACACGTAATCCGCTGGTTTGGCCACGAACGCCACTTTCGGCGTGTGTTGGCGGCTAGCCGCTTCGCTCAGATCCTGGATCAAACCCATTTTTACGGCGCCGTGCGCCCGTATGTTTTCAAACATCGCCAGCGCCTTGGGGTTGCTGTTGATGTCGTTCTGCAGCTCGGTGCCCCGGTAGCCGATGTCTTCCGCGTTGATGAAGATCGTGGGTATGCCGGCGTTGATCATGGTGGCCTTCAGGATACCCAGACCCGGAACTTCCAGATCATCCACCAGGTTGCCAGTGGGGAACATGGCACCTTCGCCGTCAGCGGGGTCCATAAATTCAACCTTCACTTCGGCAGCCGGGAAGGTCACGCCATCCAGCTCAAAATCGCCGGTTTCCTGCACTTCACCGTTGGTGATAGGCACGTGGGCGACGATGGTTTTCTGGATGTTGGCCTGCCAGATGCGGACGATGCAGGTGCCGTTTTCCGGGATGCGGTCTTTGGCAACAAAGCCTCCGTTGATGGCAAAAGCGCCAACGGCAGCGGTGAGGTTGCCGCAGTTGCCACTCCAATCGACGAAAGGCTTGTCGATGGCGACTTGGCCGAACAGGTAATCGACGTCGTGGTCGGGCTGTGTGGGCGCGGCCAAGATGACGGTTTTGCTGGTGCTGGAGGTGGCGTTGCCCAGGCCGTCGATTTGTTTCTCATAGGGGTCTGGGCTGCCGATCACGCGCAGCAGGAATTTGTCGCGGGCTGCGCCGGGGACCTGGCAGGGGTCTGGCAGATCCTGCAGGCGGAAGAACGCGCCTTTGCTGGTGCCGCCGCGCATGTAGGTGGCGGGGACTTTGATTTGTGGGGGGTGGGTCATCGGTACGCCTCGCTTTGGAGATGGGCCGGTTGAGAAGGTGGGGGTCTGACCCCATTCGGGGTCAGACCCCTTGTGGGGCCGCCACTCAGATGTATGGTTGGGGTCTATTGTTGGGGTCTGACCCCGTTCGGGGTCAGACCCCTTATGGGGCCCTTGCGGGGCCAACCTCTTTCTTAGCCGCCAGCTATGCTGCGCCTTCGGCTTCCAGGAAGTCCTGGGCGAAGCGTTGGAGGACGCCGCCGGCGGTGTAGATGTTGAGCTCTGAGAAGGTGTCCAGGCGGCATTTTACGGGGACGTCGACAGACTCGCCGTTTTTGCGGTGGATCACCAGGGTCAGCTCGGCACCCGGGGCGATGTCCCCTTTCACATCGAAGGTTTCGGTGCCGTCGATGTTGTAGGTGAAGCGGGTGTCGCCTTCGCGGAACTGCAGCGGCAATACGCCCATGCCAACAAGGTTGGTGCGGTGGATGCGCTCGAATCCTTCAGCCACGATGGCCTCAACCCCGGCCAGGCGCACGCCTTTGGCGGCCCAGTCACGGGAGGAACCCTGGCCATAGTCGGCGCCGGCCACGATGATCAGCGGCTGCTTGCGCTCCATGTAGGTTTCGATGGCTTCCCACATACGGGTAACCTTGCCTTCCGGCTCGAGTCTCGCCAGTGAGCCCTGCTTCACTTCACCGTTGTCATCCCGAACCATTTCGTTCAGCAGTTTCGGGTTGGCAAAGGTCGCGCGCTGAGCCGTCAGGTGATCGCCACGGTGCGTCGCGTAGGAGTTAAAGTCTTCCTCTGGCACGCCCATTTTGTGCAGGTATTCACCGGCCGCGGAGTCCATCATGATGGCGTTGGACGGCGACAGGTGGTCGGTGGTGATGTTGTCACCCAGCACCGCCAGCGGGCGCATGCCGGTCATGGTGCGTTCTGCGGCCAGAGCACCCTCCCAGTATGGCGGGCGACGGATGTAGGTAGACTGTGGGCGCCACTCGTACAACGGGCTCTTGGCCTGTTCGGCTGCGTCCAGGTTGAACATCGGGATGTACACCTGCTTGAACTGCTCAGGCTTGACGAACTCACCCACGATGCGGTCAATTTCTTCATCAGACGGCCACAGGTCTTTCAAGGTAACCGGCTTGCCGTCTTTGCCATAACCCAGCGCGTCTCTTTCGATGTCGAAGCGCACGGTACCGGCAATGGCGTAGGCCACAACCAGCGGCGGTGACGCGAGGAACGCCTGCTTGGCGTACGGATGAATCCGGCCGTCGAAGTTGCGGTTACCAGAAAGCACGGCCGTCGAATACAGATCGCGATCAATGATTTCTTTCTGGATTTTCGGATCCAGCGCACCAGACATGCCGTTACAGGTGGTGCAGGCATAGGCGACGATGCCAAAGCCCAGCTTTTCCATTTCAGACAACAGGCCGGCTTCTTCCAGATACAGGCGGGCCACTTTGGAACCCGGCGCGAAGGAAGATTTAACCCAGGGCTTGCGTACCAGGCCCAGTTCATTGGCTTTCTTGGCGACCAGGCCCGCGGCCACGACGTTGCGGGGGTTGGAGGTGTTGGTGCAAGAGGTGATCGCGGCGATGATCACCGCGCCATCGGGCATCAGGCCTTTTTTCTCTTCTTCCAGTGCTTTGTCCAGATTCACGGCGATGCCGCGATCATGTAAGTCAGACGTCGCCACGCGACGGTGCGGGTTGGATGGGCCAGCCACGTTTCGGACAACCGTAGACAGGTCAAATTCCAGCACTCGGCCGTAATGGGCTTCGGTCATTTCACTTGCCCATAGTCCGGTTTCTTTGGCGTAGGTCTCAACCAGCTCCACCTGCTCCGGCTCACGGCCGGTCAGCGTCAGGTAATCGGTGGTCTGCTTGTCGATGTAGAACATCGCCGCCGTAGCACCGTATTCCGGGGTCATGTTGGAAATGGTCGCACGATCACCGATGGTCAGGCTGTCTGCACCCTCACCGAAGAATTCCAGATAGGCACCCACCACCTTTTCCTGACGCAGGAATTCGGTGATCGCCAATACGATATCGGTGGCCGTGATTCCGGGCTGGCGCTTGCCAGTGAGCCTCACGCCAACGATATCTGGCAGGCGCATCATGGAGGGCTGGCCGAGCATGACAGTTTCCGCTTCCAGGCCGCCAACACCGACGGCGATTACACCAAGGGCATCAATGTGCGGGGTATGGCTGTCGGTACCTACACAGGTGTCCGGGTAAGCAATCTGGTGGCCATCTTCGTCCGGGCGGTTCTGGATCACCGGAGACATTTTCTCCAGGTTGATCTGGTGCATGATGCCGTTACCGGCCGGGATCACGTCGACGTTGTGGAATGCGGTGCGGGTCCAGTTGATGAAGTGGAAGCGGTCTTCGTTGCGGCGATCTTCAATGGCGCGGTTCTTTTCGAAGGCGTCTGGATCAAACCCGGCCGACTCAACCGACAGCGAGTGATCGACGATCAGCTGGGTTTGCACCACCGGGTTGACCTTGGAGGGGTCACCGCCCTTGTCTGCGATGGCGTCACGCAAGCCGGCCAGGTCGACCAGTGCGGTCTGGCCCAGGATGTCGTGACAGACAACACGGGCCGGATACCAGGGAAAATCCAGGTCGCTTTTACGTTCGATCAGCTGCTTGAGAGAGTCGGTGAGAGATTCCGCATCGCAGCGACGTACCAGTTGTTCGGCCAGAATTTTGGAGGTGTACGGGAGTTTGGCGTACGCGCCAGGCTGGATGTCTTCGATGGCCTGGCGGGTGTCGTAGTACTCCAGGTCAGTGCCTGGCAGGGGTTTTCTGTATTGGGTGTTCATGATTCTGCTCTCTCGTTCTCGGAGATTGACTCGGCAAGAAGGTTGGGGTCTGGCTAAGGGGTCTGACCCCGAAGGGGGTCCGACCCCACCCCAGGCTGAAAACACGACCGCCATTGGCTTAAGATCGTGCATCGACGGGCAAAAGGGGGTCAGACCCCATGCGGGGTCAGACCCTTGTCAGCCCCTTGCATCTATTGGCAGCCACTCCTGGTGTTCTGGTCCAGTGTAGTCCGCGCTGGGGCGGATGATCCGGTTGTTGGCGCGTTGTTCTTTTACGTGGGCGGTCCAGCCGGATACCCGAGACATCACGAAGATGGGCGTGAACAGCTCAGTCGGGATGCCCATGAAGTGATAGGCAGACGCATGGAAGAAGTCGGCGTTGCAGAACAGTTTCTTTTCGCGCCACATCACCTCTTCGCAGCGGACGGAGACCGGATACAGCACGGTGTCGCCCACTTCTTTTGCGAGCTTTTCAGACCACTGTTTGATGATGCCGTTGCGCGGGTCGGAGTCTTTGTAGATGGCGTGTCCGAAGCCCATGATCTTTTCTTTGCGCTCGAGCATGCCCATCAGGCCGATTTCGGCTTCTTCGGCCGTTTTGAAGCGCTGGATCAGCTCCATGGCCGCTTCGTTGGCACCGCCGTGCAATGGGCCACGCAGGGAGCCGATGGCGCCGGTGACGCAGCTGTGGATGTCAGACAGCGTAGACGCACAAACACGAGCGGTGAAGGTGGAGGCGTTGAACTCATGCTCGGCGTACAGAATCAGCGATACGTTCATGACGCGTTCGTGCAGTTCACTGGGCTTTTTGCCGTGCAGCAGCTCCAGGAACAGACCGCCGATGGAATCGGACTCGCTGTTGGCGGTGTCGATGCGCACGCCGTCGTGGGCGAAACGATACCAGTAAGTGATGATGGCCGGGAACGTGGCCAGCATGCGGTCGATCTTGTCGTCCTGCTCGCTGAAATCGTTTTCGGTTTCCAGATTACCCAACATGGAGCAGCCGGTGCGCATGACGTCCATCGGGTGGGCGTTGCTCGGGATCTGTTCCAGCACCAACTTCAGGGCGTCTGGCAGATTGCGCAGACTCTTGAGCTTGGCTTTGTAGGCGTCAAGCTCTTGCTGATTGGGCAGTTTGCCGCGCAGCAGCAGGTAGGCTACCTCTTCGAACTGGGCGTTGGCTGCCAGATCGGTTACGTCGTAGCCGCGATACGTCAGGCCAGCGCCGGTTTTGCCTACGGTACACAGTGCTGTTTCACCAGCCACCTGGCCGCGCAGACCTGCTCCACCTAGTTTCTTTGCTTCAGCCATGTTGGTCTCCCGTCAATTTCTGTTTTTTGATGTTCGCCAGGGTCTGACCCCGTTCGGGGTCAGACCCCTTAACCAAACCTCTTAGTCTTTCTTTTGCGCAAACAACTGATCCAGCTTTTGTTCGAAGTCGTGGTAGTTCAGGAAGTCGTAGAGTTCCATGCGGGTTTGCATGAGGTCGACCACGTCTTTCTGGTCGCCTTTCTCAAGAATATTCTGGTACACCGCCAGCGCGGCCTTGTTCATGGCGCGGAAGGCACTCAGGGGGTACAGCACCATGGCAGCGCCGGCGTCGGCCAGTTCTGATCGGTTGTACAGGGGTGTCGCGCCAAATTCGGTGATGTTGGCCAGGATGGGCGCATCGATAGCATCAGAAAAGGCTTTGTAGTCGGAAAGCTCATGCACTGCCTCAGCAAAGATGGCGTCGGCGCCGGCTTCTATACAGGCTTTGGCCCGGTCGATGGCGGCTTCGAGGCCTTCCTTCTGGAACGCGTCGGTGCGGGCGATGATGAAGAAGTCATCGTTCTCACGAGCGTCGACAGCAGCTTTGATGCGATCAACCATTTCGTCCTTTGAGACGATTTCCTTGTTCGGGCGATGACCACAGCGCTTCTGGGCAACCTGATCTTCAATGTGCACTGCCGCTGCGCCGGCACGCTCCATTTCACGAATGGTGCGGGCAATGTTGAGTGCGCCACCCCAGCCGGTGTCGATGTCGACCAGCAGAGGTACGTCGGTTGCTGCAGTGATACGACGCACGTCTTCAACAACGTCGTTCATGCTGGTCATACCCAGGTCGGGCAGGCCGTAAGAGGCGTTTGCAACACCGCCACCAGACAGGTAAATGGCCTGATGCCCTACTCGCTCCGCCATCATGGCGGAATAGGCGTTGATTGTGCCCACGATTTGCAGCGGATGATTATCTTTCAGGGCCTTGCGGAAACGGGCACCGGGGGAAAGTTTGTTAGCCATGGGACATTACCTCTCTGATCAGATTGTTAGCACGCCTTGCTTGATCTTTTGTTCGATATTCTGACGTGCGGCATTGATGTGTCTTTTCATTAGGAATTCGGCGAGCTCACCATCGCGCTGGGCAATGGCTTCGACGATACGGCGGTGTTCACCCAGCGCCATGTGCGGACGCCCGGCGGAAGTGCTTAACCGGTAACGGTACATGCGCACCATGTAATAAAGGTCACCCAGGAGCATCTGGGCAAGCTTGGCATTGCGACTGCCGGTGGCGATGCGGTGGTGGAAGTCGTAGTCGCCCTCCGCCTGATAGTACGCCTGGCCCTGAGCTTCTTCGATCATTTGCTCGTGGCTGTCGAGTGTTGCCTTCAGATCGGCAATCTCGGCATCCGTCATTCGCTCGGCCGCTTGTCTGGCCGCCAGCCCTTCCATCACTTCACGAATGCGGTAGAGCTCAATCAACTCATCGGCACTGACAGACACCACTTTGACGCCAGCATGGGGCTTGCGCACCAACAGTCCACGGGACTCCAAGCGCCCCAACGCTTCGCGAAGCGGGCCCCGAGTCAGGTTAAAACGAGCACAAAGCTCCACTTCGCCAATTTTTTCACCGGGAGCCAGGTCACCCATTACAATGGCCGTTTGCAGACAATCAAATGCCTCGTCGGCGCGGGTTAACGACTGAATGACGGGTTGATTCATAATGTTGTTAACAATATCTAGTGGAATGTTGTGAAAATTACGCCCATGACTTCATATTGTCAACAATGACGGGATTGCCGTTAGACTATTTGCTAACAAAAACTCAGATACTATTCCCTTACCGCAAAGCGCCCCTCCCCCTGCCCCGACAACTCCGGTAAACTCCTTTAACTACTTTCATCCGATCAAATACAAAGGACCCGAATATGATCAGAAAGTGTCTGTTCCCCGTTGCCGGCTACGGCACACGCTTTCTTCCCGCCACCAAGGCGATGCCGAAAGAAATTCTGCCGATTGTTAACAAGCCGCTGGTTCAGTACGGCGTGGAAGAAGCCGCCGACGCGGGCATTCACGAATTCGGCTTTGTAACCGGCCGGGGCAAGCGTGCGATCGAAGATCACTTCGACATCAGCTACGAGCTGGAGCACCAGATTGCCGGTTCCGGTAAAGAAGGATTGCTGACCTCTATCAGAGACCTGATTGATAACAACAACTTTGCGTTCACCCGTCAGAATGAGATGAAAGGACTGGGCCACGCGATACTGACCGGTCGCAACCTGGTCGGTGACAACCCGTTTGCCGTGGTACTGGCGGACGACTTTTGTGTGGGGCCCGAAGGTGAAGATGGTGTGCTCGCGCAGATGGTCAAACTGTACAACCAGTTCCGCTGCTCAATTGTGGCGATTGAAGAAGTGCCTCAGGATGAGACCCACAAGTACGGTGTAATTGCTGGCGAATCGATGAAAGACGGGCTGTACCGGATAACCGACATGGTCGAGAAGCCTGCCCCGGAAGATGCGCCCAGCAACTTGGCCATCATCGGCCGCTACATTCTGACGCCCGATATTTTCGACATCATCGAGCGCACCCCGCCCGGCAAGAACGGTGAGGTACAGATTACCGATGCGCTGCTGGAGCAAGCCAAGAACGGCTGTGTGCTGGCCTACCAGTTCAAAGGTCAGCGTTTTGATTGCGGTAGCATCGATGGTTTTGTGGAAGCCACAAACTACGTCTACGAGAACATCTACAAGAAAGGCAAATAAGGCCCGGGCGGGGCTGCCCGGCCCCGCGGTTAACGGCCCAGAAGCTGCAACACCATGCGCCGGTTATCTTCCGTAGCCTTGCGGAAGCGGCGCAACAATTCACGCTCCTCATCCGACAACTGTATCCGGCTAATTTCCTGCTCCAGTTCGTCCAGTGCCACCGTCAGATCTTCGCTGCTACTGAACGCCAGCCCTGGCAGTTCCAACTGACTGGAATCAAACTCATCCTCCTCCATAACCGTGTCCTTAATAAAGTCAGCTGGAAAAGTGAATCAATCCGGAAATGTATCGTACATATAGCTTTGCACACAATCCGCCTATACTGAAACCGGAAATCCAAAGAACAGGAATGCTATGGTCACCCTGGACGCAGACAACACCTGGAATCTTATTCTGAGTGCGATCAATCGCAGTAATGTGACGCTGCCCGTGCCCGGGAGCGATCATCCAGCGCTCCGTTTGAACGGCAAAAGCTGGGAGCTGGTTGATCAGGCGACCGATGACGTCAAAAACCTGCTCTCGGTTTTTCTCCCGCTGTGCCTGCCCGTTCAGAGCGCGTCTGGCACCCGGGTGATCGGCCAGTTGGGTCAGAGCCTGGACGGCCGGATTGCCACGGTGACCGGCTGTTCGCGTTTTATCAACGGCGACGACGGCATTACTCACCTGCATCGAATCCGCGCTCTGTGTGATGCGGTTGTCGTGGGTGCAGGTACGGCAGTCACAGACAATCCCCGCCTGACCGTCCGGCGGACCAGCGGCAGCAATCCAGTACGGGTAGTGATCGACCGCAAACGACGGGTACCGCTCACCCATCACCTGTTTACCGATGGCGAGGCACCCACACTGCACCTGGTGGCCGGTGACTATGATCCAGCCCGCCAACCTGACACCAACGGAACAGTAACCACCATCCCCTGCCTGGGTGATCCAGACAGTGAGACTCCGGTTCAGCCAGAGCATATTCTGCGCGTGTTACAGGATGCGGGACTGCACAAGATTTTTATCGAAGGTGGCGGGGTCACGGTGTCGACTTTTCTGAATGCGGGTTTGCTCGATCGCCTGCACGTGATGGTCGCCCCGATGATTATTGGCAGTGGCCGCCCGGCGTTCTCATTGCCAGAAATCGATCAGTTGGATGAAGCCCTTCGGCCACGGGCCCAGTTGATCAATCTTGGCAGCGATATGCTGTTTGATCTGGACTTCGACAAAACCGCACACCCATCAGGACTTTCGGAGCAGCATTAGCGCGCCCGGCAAACTACCCAGAAAAATCAGCGCGCCGTAGCCAACGCTGATGGCAACGCCCTGATCGGCCGGCAGCCCCGCCGCCGGCCAAAGCAGTGCCGCCGCACCCTCACGCACGCCCCACCCGGATACCGTAATAGGCAACACCATAGCCAGCAAAAGCACCAGGCACAGAGCCATGGTCAACGCCAGGGTTGCACCGTCCTCAGCCAGCCCCATTCCCACGGCAATCAGCATGAACACCAGGAGGTAAGTACCGAGCACCGAAAGTGATGTTATCAGCTGAACAGAACCGGTCCGCCAACCAGAAAACGCCAATTGAAGGTCTTCCCAAAGGCGCCCTACATATCGGGCCATCGCCGTGATCTTGCCACTGGCAAACAGCAACCACACCACTATCCCGACCAACAAAGGTATCAATAGCCAATATCCTGAGCTCAGCGCCACGTCCGTTGGCAAACGGCGTGAGGCAAACTGGCCGCTCGCCCACAGAGCACCCAACACGATTAAAACCACTGGCACCAACACCAATTGGCCCGAGAGCCGCTCAAGCGCCACCGCGTGAATCGCGGCTAACCGTCCTGAACGCTCGGATTTAGCTTCCGTATGTATCTTGCTGTGGCGCCAGGCGCGGTTAACGTCACCCATCACACCCCCCGGCAAAACCTGATTCAGGAAACTGGCCAGGTAATACTCCCGAACGGCAAAGCCCATCGGAATGGCGATTCCCAATCGGCCCGCGGTATATCGCCAACGCCAAGCAGATAACACCACTTGCACAACCGAGAAGCCCAACGCGAGAACGATCAGAGAAACCGGCACCGTGGCCAGCCTGGCTCCCAGTGCCGACAAGTCGACAAAGGCAAATACCAGTCCAAGAATTACAAGCGTAGTCAACCAGCGCAGCAACAGCTTGGGCCAGCCTCTGTGATGAATCATCAGCGGCGTTCGTCTTCAGGAAAGGCCAGCAAGTCCAGATGACCAACCGTCACCATCAGCTCGTTTCTTGTCAGTTGTGCCCGTCGATCGCTCAACCAACGGTTAACGGCACCAATCGCTTGGCCATCCTGCTCAACGGCCGCCTTCGCCCAGCCGGCCATCAACATGTCGATCAGTGCAGCGTCTTTGCGGTCTCCACCCAGGCACCAGGGACTTTCGGTCACCTGAACCTGATAGCCGGCAATCTTCAAATGTTGCGCCAATGCCTCGGTCGCCTCCGGTCCCAGGGCACTGCCACTGCCTTTGTCGCCGTGCTGATGACGATTAACCAGGCTCTGCACAAGTGAATCCAATGGGTGCGCCGGCGCCAAGTCAAACTGACCGCTATAACTCAAAACCACCAGCACCGCTGCGCGCCGGCGAGTAATCGCTGCGGCAAAGGCCGCGAGCCACGGCTCTGAAACCAGATCAATCAACGCAGAGGCGGTGATCAGATCGGCATCCGCCGGTAAAACAGACTCCAGGTTATCTGCGTTCAGCTCCAGGTCGAGGGGGCTTGCCGGTGCGTCCAATGCTTCCACCCTGCGGGTAGCCGCTTGCAAAAGCCCCAGGTCAGGCTCTACCAGGGTCCATTGCTGAGGCACCGGCACCCGGGGAACAAGGTATGCAGGGTTAGAGCCTCGGCCGGTGCCGATATCAACGTGCTGCAACGGCGGCGCCGAGCCCTCATGCAGCGATCGTTGGTCATACCGGGTCATCAGCCATTGGGCCAAAGTGTCGGTTAAGGCTTCGCTGCGGGCAGCGTGGTCGGCCGGCTCGCGGGTTTCGAGCCATTGCCCGGAAAAACGGGCCGGATCATCCCTCTCGGCAAGCTTCATGCCTTCCAGAAAGTCACGGGCCGTATCGGACCACCGGCGAATACCTGCTCTGGATGAACGGGCCTGATCGCTCAGCATCGCTAAATCGTCGACCCTGCGGATCAGCGATCGCAGCCGATCCGTCAGCTCGGAGACGCTCCCGGCCGGATACGTGATGGTACCTGGCTTTTCTGTGGTGAGCGCCAGCGCCCCGCCATCAGAGGACAGTACCGGCAGGCCCGCGGCCAGGGCCTCGTCAATCACAATGCCGTAGCCTTCATAAAGCGACGGGAATACGAACAGATCAGCCTCGGCGTAGGCGGTGGCGATCTGGTGCTCGCTGAGTTCGCCCATCAGCGCAATGCGGTCAGTGAGACCTTTGTCGGCAATCGCTCTGATCACCGTTGCGGCATAATCCGGGTCACGGTCTTGTGCGCCCACGAGCGTGCACTGCCAGGGCAAATCCGTCAGCGTCGACAACGCATCTACCAACTGATGCTGAGCCTTGCGGGGTGACAAATGGCCAACGCACAGCAGTCTGAGCGGGTTGCTCTGGCCCTCAGCGCGGTCGGGTCGATCTATCGAGAAGAACACATCATCAACGGCGGGTTGCGCCGTGGCTATGCGATCCCCTCGCACACCGTAAGACTGCTCCAGGCGCACGGCCGTGTAGTCGCTGGTTGTGAACACCCGGCCAACCTGGGCGAGCGCCCGGGTTTCAATCTGCTTGAACCAGACTTGCTGGTCCGCCGCCAGACCCGTTTCATCGGCCAGTGGATGATGCACCAACGCGGATAACTGCAACCGCCGCCGGTGGCGCTGCAATACTTCAGGCATGGCACCCATCGCCAGGCCGTCCAAAACAACCCGGGCGCCATCAGGCAAAGACGCAAGAAAGTCCTGCATTGCCCTTTCGGCCTCTTGATCTGGCCGGGGATAGCGCCCGGACAACCCATGAACCCGCGTATTGATGCCAGCATGATTCAGCGACTCAACCAGGCGCCGAACATAACGATAACCACCGGTGTTCTGCTCCGGATCACCCGGCACTACAAACCAGAAGTCAGATGCCGGCATGGTAACTGGCCCAGGCCACGTGGGATTCGCCCAGGGTAACCTTGAGGCTGACAATGCCCTTGCCGTCTTCGCCAAGCCGCCCCTCATGAATCGCCTGCGCCATACGATCAAAAACTGTCTTCGCCATGAACTCGGTGGTGGTGTTGCGGCCGTTAAATTGCGGCAGGTCGTCCAGATTCTTCATATTGAATTCTCCGAGTACGGCTTTAAGCACATCGGATGCAAGGCCAATATCAACAATCAGATCATTATCATCCAGAACATGACGTTCGAAAGTCACGTCTACCACATAGGTGGCGCCGTGAAGCCCCTGAGCGGGGCCAAAGAGCTCGCCGGTAAAGCTGTGGGCAATCATCATGTGGTCTCGAACGGTCAGGCTGAACATAGGTATTCCTCGGTTAGTAAATGATTCGGTGGCAGAGTGCGTTTGCTTCTGGTGAAAAAAGGCGATTGGCAATCTCCGGTAGCTCGTCAAACCGGCTTTCACCGCTGATCAAGACATCCAGCTCTGGCGCACGCAACAAAGACAGCGCCAACGCGAGGCGCCGTTGATAGCTCCAACGCGGCTGCCGTGCTGGTGGAATCTGCCCTACCTGGCTGGACTTCAACTCCAGACGATTGGGGTGAAAGGCGTGCCCCAGAGGAACACTGACGGCAGCGTCTCCGTACCAGCTGAGTTCAACAATGCGGGCCTCTTGCCCGGCCATCGCCAGCGCTGACTCAAGCCCCGCGCTGTGGCCGGACGCATGGACAACCAGATCACAACCTTCAGCGCTTGCCTGGGTAGAAAAAGGCAGGCCCAGCGCCTCCGCGACGGCCTGTCGTGTCGAGTTGGTATCAATGGCCAACAGCTCCACCCCGGGAATCTGGCGCACCAACCAGGCAACCAGTAATCCGACTACGCCTAACCCGACCACAGCGACCCTGTCCCCCACCGCAGGCTGAGCATCCCACAGGCCGTTGATGGCAGTTTCCATGTTCGCGGCAAGCACTGCACGCGACGGTGGTACCTGCTCCGGTAACACCGTGACTGCGCCAGCCGGCACCCGATAGTGCTGCTGATGAGGATACAGGCAAAAAACCTGCCGGCCCTTCAGCTCGGCAGGGCCTTCCAGGACGACACCCACGTTGGCGTAGCCATACTTGACCGGGAAAGGAAAACTGCCCTCCTGCCAGGGCGCCCGCATTCGGTGATATTCCCCGGGCGGCACCCGATTATTGAACACCAGAGATTCGGTGCCGCGGCTTATTCCGGAATACAGGGAGCGCACGGTGACCATCGGCCCTTCCGTATCAATATCCGGCGCAAGCACCGCAGGCTTGATTTCACAGCGGCCAGGGCCGGTCACCCAGAATGCCCGGTTGTCTGGTGTAGTCATAAACAGTCCATTCGTTGATAGGCTCCGTAAGCAAAACCATGTCCCCCAAACTATAGTTACACAATGGGGTCTAACACGCACAATACACAGGCAATACGGACGCGAGAGAATATGGATTCGATTCAACCGGCTTCAAATCAGATTCCTGGCACCGCCAAGGAGCTAGGCTGGGCGTCTGTTTTGACCATGGTTGTGCTGTGGACCATTGATTACCCGTTCAGTCCACCGGGCTTATTCCTGGTACTGGCAGGACTGCTGTTCATAATTCAGGGCGGCCTGATCCTCGCTTACTGGCCCGCAAACCGTTCTTTCGGTTGGGCCAACCGAACCACGCTTGTGCGCTCTGCACTGGTGGTTCCTCTGGTGGCCTGGGCGCCCTTTCTGTCGTCATCGGATTCCGCCGGTCTCTGGTTCTATGCTGTTGCCTGTTTGTTCGCTCTGATTCTGGATGGCGCTGATGGCAAGGTGGCACGGGCAACCAATAGTCACAGCGAGTTTGGCGCCCGCTTTGATATGGAACTGGATGCTCTGTTTATCCTGGGCCTTTGTGTGGCGGTATTGGCACTGGGCAAGGCCGGTATATGGGTACTTGCACTCGGATTGATGCGCTACCTGTTCGTGGCGGCCAGTTATTATCTGGACTGGCTAAATCAGCCATTGCCTGAAAGCTTCCGTCGCAAAACCGTCTGCGTGTGGCAGGTAGTCACGTTGATGGTAGCGGTTGTACCCCCGATTCCCATTACATTCGCCAGCATTACGCTCACCATGGCTTTAATGCTTCTGGCTTGGTCGTTTTATCTGGATGTACGCTGGCTTTACCTGAGGAGAACTCAACATGAACACTGATTTTATCAAGACGTCCGCCGCCGCGCTTTTGATGGCCGCCTCACCAACACTTTTCGCCGCCCCCGCAACCTTCGAGGTGGATGACGAGCACTTTTCCATGGCTTTTGAAGTGATGCACATCGGCTACGCCCCGGTCATGGGCATCTTCAAGGAAGTGGAAGGTGAGTTTGTCTACGACGAAGACACCGGGGAGTTGTCCTCTGGCCAGCTGCTGTTCAAAGCCAATAGCGTATTCACAAACCACGACAAGCGGGATGATCACCTGCGTAACAAGGATTTTCTGGACACCAGACGGCATAAAGACATCACCTTCGACGTCACCGGTTTTGAGCGCACAGGCGACAACACAGGCGTTGTAACCGGCGATTTGACGCTATTGGGGCAAACCAACCCGGTGGATGTGGATGTCACGCTCAACAAGGCCGATGTCTACCCGTTCGGGCATGAAAAGCACACGTTAGGCATCAGTGCTTCCGCTGTCATCAAACGCAGCGATTGGGGCATGACCTACGGACTGGATCAGAATATGGTCGGGGATGAGGTAACCCTACGGTTCGGATTTGAGGCCATATTGAAACCTTGAGAACACCGTCTAAACACGGCGTGTTTGTCGTCACCCTGGACAAATTCCGCTTTACCCGGGGCGAGCCCATCCTGGTGGTTGCCTCCTTGAGTGGACGCCAGGTGTTTGGTGATTCCCTGGCTGCCACCCTGGAAACCGCTTCCGAACAGGATCGTGCCGATTCTGCTGAACTGCATGCCACCGAAGAAACCGGATACTACCAGGGCAATTTGAGCTCCGATCACGAACCCGGCGAATATCGGCTGATCGTCGAGGCTCGGGTGGATGGCCGCCCGGTAAGACATGTCTCATCCCTTTCCATTGAACCCGACCTGGGCGATTTCAACGGTATTGACTCGCCTTACATTTCTGGCAACGACCTGGTGATCCCGGTTCAGTTTGATCCGGAAAATGCCGGCTACTACGCGCTAACGGCCCAGTTATACAACGGCCAGCGGGCGTTGGCCCAACTCAGCGCCGAGGACTCTCTCAGCGGTAGTAGCGGAACACTGCTTCTGCGTGCCCATGGCAGCGTGCTGGCAAACCGTGATGTCAGCGGTGAACTTCAGCTCAAAAACCTGCAGATTCGCCAGATGCCCGCCCGGCCAGGCGATCGCACACATTATGCTTTCGGCCCCGATGAAGGTTACGAATTTTCACCGCCGGATCTCGATAGACTCCGTGATGAACCGGCTGTGAACCCAGAATCAGAGCAACGGGCAGCGCTGCTAAGGCAACTGGCTGACAAGTTCTGATAGACAACAATAAAATCGAAAGAACGGAGCACTTCAATGATTAACAACAACAAAAGAAGCCTGAACAAAACGGCACTTTCGCTAGCGCTGGCCGGGGGATTGATGGCCACGAACGCCCAGGCACAACTGGCCGGGCACAACGTGATACTGGTACACGGCTTTATGATGGAGAACCTGTCTGAAGCGCCAGCCAACCTATAGGCGCTCAAGCAGGCCGGCGAGGACTATTGGCGGGATTACTGGCTGAACCGTGCCGAGGCTCGCATTGACTGGGGCAGTGACGGCCGGGTAGAAGGCCAGATTGCGCAGCAGGCCTACCAGCAAGTGCGCCAGATCAGCCAGCAGGGCCTGTGCAATAACTACTGCATAGTGGTGACTCACTCAACCGGCGATCTTGTTACGAGACACCTGCTCGAAAACCAGGCCCGCTGGCTGCAGTCCGAAGGCCTGCAACCTCTGAAGATTCTCGCTGTGATGGATCTTGCGGGGGCCGGCGGTGGCACTGAGCTGGCCAACCTGGCGGTCAGCATTGCCTACAACGACAGCTGGTACAACTGGCCAGTCAAGCAGGCTGTTCGTGCCTTCACCGGCATTGATCCTCAGCCCTACAATCTTGGCGTGGTGAACGACCTGCAAACCAACACCGCCCGTAACCTGTCGACCGGCCCGACTGCCACCCCGAGACTGCGCTTTGTGGGCGGCGGCTCCTCATACGGTGGCATTACCAAGCCGTTCATTGCCGGCACCGACGATGGCGTGGTTCCCACTCACTCGGCCTGCGGTGCTACCACGGCCAGCGGTATTGATAGCTGCTCCAACTCGATCAGCCTGGGCGGTCAGGTAACCGGTCAGAACGGTCCTTCCGGCCTTTACTACAACCACTACCCGATCCTGATGAGCGAAGGCGCCAATCACAGCGCTGTGAAAGACACCCAGACCGGAAACATTGCGGTGCCTGTGGTGAACAACACCGTGCTTAACGGGTTGCAGGTAGACTTTGCCAGCCGCACCTATAATCAGCGAGCCTGGTGGCAACTGTGGGGTTCTGGCAGCCAGTACGTTGAAGTACCCGGCTCAAACCAGACCAGCATGTCGAACCTGCTCTACACAACGTTCAACAACTGATCTCGTTGTTCGATCGGCTCAGGGATGAGCCATTACTGATCTCTCCACCTGTCCTCGCCTCTCGGTTTTCGCTGCTTTCCTTTTTAGTTCGCAAACTATAGATTATCCCCTCGCTGATCTTCACTCTGCCATCACGGGGCCGCTGTATCGATGTCTGACGCTCACAAATCCGACCTGTTGCTGGTGGTGGTCACCTTACTCGCCGCCATCAGCTGGATGTTCTCGAAAGAAGCCGTGCTGATGATGCCACCGCTGATGTTCATGGCCGCCCGGTTCCTGATTGCCGGCAGTATACTGGCGCTGATCGCCCTGCCCGCGCTGCGCCGGTTGAACCGCGATCAAATCAAGCGCAGCGTCGGTGTTGGCCTGGTATTTGGCATTGCCATGAGCTGCTGGATATTGGGGCTGTTCCATGGCGACAGCATGGGCGAAGGTGCTTTTTTGACCAGCCTGGGCGTTGTTATTGTGCCGATCATTGCCCGACTGCTGTTCGGCGAAGCCCAACCACTGAGCACCTGGCTGGCGATCCCCATTGCGGTGGCGGGTCTTGCGCTGTTGTCGCTGGAGAATGGCTTCAAGCCAGACCCGGGGCAACTCTACTTTGTGGTCGCAGCCTTTATCTTTGCCCTGTATTTCACCCTGAACACCCGCGCCGCCAATCAGCGCACGGTGACCGGCAAACAGGGCGAGCTCATTGAAAAGCACAAGGTGCCAGCTCTGCCACTGACCGCCCTTGCCCTGCTTACGGTTGGTGTTGTAACGCTGGCCGAATCCGCCATCAGCGAGGCCTGGGCACCCACCCTGAACAATCCGCCACCGATTCTGTTCCTGTGGGTGCTGGCCAGCGCGGTGGTTGGCACGGCCGGGCGCTTCCTGCTGCAAACCTACGCCCAAAGCTTGTCGGCACAGAGCCATGGCGTTGTCATCCTGGTACTGGAACCGGTCTGGGTGGCCCTGTTTGCCGCTGGCTGGTTTGGTGAGACCATGACAACCCTGCAACTGGCCGGTTGCGGCCTGATTTTCATGGCGCTTCTAGTTAACCGCTGGAACGCTCTGACCCGCGCCATCAAGGGCCTGATGAAACCGCGAAAAACTGCCTGAAATAGGTTGACCACCGGGGCCGAAATCCGTATATTTCGTCCCCGTTGCGAGACAGGACCATAGCTCAGTTGGTTAGAGCGCTACCTTGACATGGTAGAGGTCCCCAGTTCGAATCTGGGTGGTCCTACCAATCTCGCAAATTGAAAGTCGCTGACAGCTTTGCTGAGCGGCTTTTTTTGTGTCTGAATTTACTAGTCATCCTTTTTGTGCTTTTCCTCGGCCTCCAGCTCCGCCTTTCGTTCCAGGATTTTTTTCATCTTCTGCTCGGAGATCTTCATGTTACTGCTATCGCGCAACATGAAAAGACTGCCCAGCACCAGACCAAACGCCAGCAAAATAAATAACCACCCGATCAGCGGCATATCAGACTCCTCTCCATTCAGATGCCTCCAATCAGCATGCAAAGTTTCCGGTATAATCGCCAGTCTTTCCTTAATTCATTCCGTGTGACCGGTGCCTTATGAGACAAACCCTGGACCTGACCGTCAAGACCAATACCCTTGCTGTCGATGCCCTGGCAGAGGCATCGAGTCTGCCCAAGCAGCGGATCAAAGATGCCATGGCCAAAGGTGCCTGCTGGTGGGTGCAAAAAGGCAAGCAGGTACGGCTGCGCAAAGCCAAGCGCGAGCTCAAGGCTGGCAGTCGGATTCAGCTGTTCTATGACGATCAGGTGCTTGCTCGCAAACCGGAACAACCGACGCTGATCGAAAACAAGGGTCGGTACAGTGTGTGGTACAAACCCCATGGTTTGTTGGCTCAGGGCTCACAGTGGGGTGACCACTGCAGCCTGTTGCGACTGGCCGAAGTGGCCACGAACACACCCTGCTTTCTGGTTCATCGGCTCGACGCCGATGCCGCCGGGCTGATGCTGATCGCCCACGACCCCAAAGCTGCCGGAGCCCTGTCACAGTTGTTCTCTGGCCGCACGGTCACCAAAATATACCACGCGACGGTGATCGGCCAACTAGAGGCTGCAGACCGGCTAATTGACGATCCGCTGGACGGCAAAGACTCCGTCAGCCGAGTGACCACCCTGGCCCTAGACGATCAGTCGAACACCACTCAGGTGAAGGTGCTTATCGAAACCGGTCGCAAGCATCAGATCCGACGGCATCTTGCGGGTATTGGCCATGCCATCGTTGGCGATCGGCTTTATGGTCTCGGCCATCCGGATGGACTACAACTTGAAGCGGTGTTGCTGGCATTTACCTGTCCGATATCGGGCGTTGAGGTAACATTCAAACTCCCCGATTGAACGTCATCGGCCTGAACCCCCAGAAAAAATGTCAGGTTTTTATACATTTAATCTGCCATTCACCTCCTACCCACCAAAAACCCTCATTCAACATATTGTTTTTATTTGATACTTAAGAAAAAACCAGCGCTGGCACAGAATCTGCTGTTTCGATTATTAAGCCAACAAAAGGCTCAATGATCGGGCTCAACCGTTCAATGCAGTACGGTATGGAAACCCGTCGCTCCGTCTCAATCTGGATGAGGTAAGAAAAATGAAACTCAAGCGCTTTTTCTCAGCTTTGGTTCTGTCAGCGGCAGCTGCCATAACCCCCGCACACTCTGCGATACTCAGTGACATCATTTTTGTGGTTGATGAGTCTGGTTCGATGGGCAATGTGCAAACCAACCTGCGCAATAACATTGGCCTGTTCGCCAGCATCCTGACCGGAACCGGTCAAGTTAACGCCCAGTATGGACTGGTGGGCTATGGTGACAACTCCGCCGTGCCACGCCTGGTCACTGACCTGACCGATCCCGCCAACTTTGCAACGGCAGCACAGGGCCTGAGGACTAACGGTTTTATTGAGCCTGGCTACACGGCTACTGCTTTTGCCCTGAACGAATTGGATGGCCAGACTGACCTGTTCTCATTCCGCTCAAATGCCGTCAAGAACATAATCATCCTGACCGACGAGCCTTCCAACGGTGATTTCGCCAGCCGCGGCACCAGCGGTGGTGTCGCAGTATCAAACTCGGTTCTTGATCAGTTGTTGACCGACAACAATGCCCTGTATAACGGTGTGTTGCGAGGCTCCACAACCATTAACTCGTTTTCATCACTGATTACAAACCACGGTGGAAACGTCTTTGACCTGAACCTGTTCAACTCTACTGATCAAGCAGTGGTACAACAGTTCGTCACAGACTTCGCCAATGCCAAACTGCAGGAAACCCTGGATTTCTGCCAGCTGAACCCAACCAACCCGGCTTGTCAGCCTTCGGCGTCTGTTCCTGAGCCGTCGTCTCTGGCTTTGATCGGGCTTGGACTGTTGGGAATTTTTACACGTTACCGCAGACGTTCGATGACTGCGTAAACTGTGTAAGCGGGGTGAAACAGCTGGCCTCCATCGAGCAACTATTTTACCCCCACACAGTAAAAAGGCCAGCTGCAAAGCTGGCCTTTTTCGTTCATGCGCCCAACGCGTGTTACACGTTGTAGAAGTCCCGATACCAATCCACAAAATTGGCAATCCCCTCTTCCACACTTGTGGAGGGTTTGTAGCCCACGTCTGTGATCAGATCGTCCACATTGGCGTAGGTGGCAGGCACGTCACCCGGCTGCAGAGGCAACAGGTTTTTCTCCGCCTTTTTGCCTACTCGCTCTTCAATAATCTCGATAAACCGGGACAACTCCACCGGGTTATTACTACCGATGTTGTAGAGCCTGTAAGGCCCTTTACTGGTACCGGGGTCTGGCTGCGCTCCACTCCACTCTTCGTTCGGCTGGGCAACATTATCCAGGGTACGGATCACACCCTCGACAATGTCGTCCACATAGGTGAAATCGCGCCGGTGCTGGCCATGGTTGAACACGTCGATCGGCTCGCCCGCCAGAATCTTCTTGGTGAAGATAAACAGTGCCATGTCTGGCCGACCCCAGGGCCCGTAGACGGTAAAGAACCGTAGGCCGGTGGTGGGCATGTTATACAGGTGGCTGTAGGTATGAGCCATCAGCTCGTTGGCTTTTTTGGAGGCTGCATACAGGCTCAGAGGATGATCCACGTTGTCATGTACCGAGAACGGCATGGATTCGTTAGCACCGTATACCGAGCTGCTGGAAGCGTACACCAGATGCTTTACGTCGTTGTGCCGGCAACCCTCAAGGATGTTCATGAACCCTACCAGGTTGGCATCCACGTAAGCATGAGGATTTTCCAGGGAGTAACGGACGCCCGCCTGTGCCGCCAGGTGCACAACACGCTCCGGCTTGTGCTCCTGAAACAGTGCCTCCATCACCGCACGGTCTGCTACGTCCTCGCGCACTTCGGTAAAGCCAGGTTTGTTCAGCAGCCGGGCCAGGCGCGCTTCTTTGAGGTTTACGTCGTAATAGTCGTTAACGTTGTCCACGCCGATGACTTCATCGCCGCGATCCAGCAACCTATGAGCAAGATGTGAGCCGATAAAGCCGGCGGTTCCCGTAACGAGAATTTTCAAGATCTGTTCTCCATGAAAAATGGCGCCCGTAGGCGCCTTTTAATGCTTGCTCAGAAGGTGACGCCAACACTGGCGAACGGGCCGTCAATTTCGATATCCAGGCTGTCATCGCCGTCTTCATAGTCGATGGACATCTGACGGTAGCCGGCACGCACCCGCAGCAAGGCGAATTCGAACTGGCCATAAGCGTTGATGTCGTGCAGTAAATCACCGTCAAAGCTGATGAAATTACCCTCCGCACCGACTGAAACGCCGGTAAAAGGCAGATCAAAACGGGCTGCCGCATAACCCATGGGAATTACCGCATCCACACTGGTTTCAGACACATCCAGCGTGCCGGTGGTTTCCTGTACCAACAGCTCTGCATCCAGCCGTCGGGCAGTCAGGCCCAGATCCAGATTGACCCAGTTATCCAGGACTTCGTAGTAAAGGGTCAGGTCAAGCTGTTCAAGATCGAGCTCAGAACGAACATCGCCATTCACACCGTCATAGCCCAGAACGCCAAGTTGACCACGGCCGCTGAGATCGACTTTGGTGTAGTCGAGACGCACGTTCGGCAGCAGTGGAACTGGGTGCTCAACATATGCAGTCAAATTGGTGTTGGAATCGCTGTCCAGGTTCAGGTCATTTTCAATATCAACCGTATCGCCATTGGAACCAGCCTTACCGGAAAGATCTGAATCCCAGTAGTTAGCACTTGCGCCGAAACCGACGATATCGGCCTGTGCCAGCGGAGCCGCCAGGATTAGGGTGCCACCTACTGCAATGATTAACTTACGCATACATTACCTTTTATGCTTGTTTTATTGTGCTCAGTCAAAGCTGATGCCAAGACGACGACCTACTTCTTCATAGGTCTCAATCACGTCGCCCAGGCCCTGGCGGAAGCGGTCTTTGTCCATCTTCTTGCGGGTTTCTTTGTCCCAGATACGACAACCGTCAGGGCTGAACTCGTCACCCAGCACGATTTCGCCTTCACTGCGGCCGAACTCCAGTTTGTAATCCACCAGCAACATACCGGCAGCATCGAACATCGCCTTGAGCACGTCATTCACCTGGTAGGTCAGTTCTTTCATGCGGGCCAGTTCATGCTCGCTGGCCCAACCAAAGCTGACCGCCAGGGATTCGTTGACCATCGGGTCGTGCAGGGCATCGTTTTTAAGAAACAGTTCAAAGGTGGGCGGGTTCAGCTCCAGACCTTCCTCTACGCCAATCCGGCGGCACAAACTGCCGGCCGAGATATTGCGAACCACACACTCCACCGGAATCATATCCAGTTTTTTGACCAGTGACTCGGTGCCAGACAACAGCACCTCGAAATGAGTCGGCACGTTAGCCGCTTCCAGCTTCTCCATAATGAAGGCATTGAACTTGTTGTTCACCATGCCTTTGCGGTTCAGCTGTTCTTTCTTCTCGCCGTCAAAGGCGGAGGTGTCATCCCGAAATTCCAGCACAAAACGGTTGGGGTCGTCCGTGCGGTAAACAGATTTAGCCTTGCCCGCGTAGAGTTCTTCACGCTTTTCCATTGATCTCTCCATAACGGTAGACGGCCCAACTGACCGTCCCGCTTCAATACAGATGGTCGAATAATTGAGTGAGCAGGTCGGCAGAGCTGTACTCACCAGTATAGTTTTCTATTCGCTCTGCCGTCACATACATGGCGTCATCACGCTGCTCAATATTGACGGTGTGAGTGTGGCGGGGCTCGTCTTTATTGCTGAACCAGGAGAACCACCCGGGCGACCGCTCATCCTCAGTGCGGAAATCAACATGGAACCAGCGCTCGCTTCGATTCAGATCCTGAATCTCTGCGCCTATGTCTTGCAGGGAGCGATTCACTTCTGCCCAGGTGCGGCCAAAGTCCAGCTCAACTCTTACCGCAACGGCCTGCTCTTCTTCCGACATCAAGCGGACCAGCGGTTGGGCAACCATTCCAGAGGCGGCCCGTGAGAACGACTTACTGTCCTCGCGCTGGGCCATAAACTCACCGAGATTTTCCAGCAAGGCCTGCTGTCTGCTCTCGGTGATGCCATCTGACTCGGCCCCCGCGTTCCAGGCGATCAGGCTTTCAGGGCTGTCATCCAGTTCGACCACTCGCACCTGGATTTCGGTGGTGCGACGTCTTATCCCGGGGGCCAGACGGGCCTGCAAGACAACTCGGGGCTCACTGGCGGTCGGCTCGTCGGCAAGACCCAGCAGTTCTCGACTACGCTTGCTGAAGTTGGCCAGCTCGCTTTGCAAAATGCCCAGCTGAGGGCTGTCATGGGCAACGCCAAGCCCGGTATCGTTCATCCATGCACTGGCCACAGGCCATAACCGGCCAGGCACTTCGTTGACCAACAACCAAAGCCGGCCATCAAGCTCCTCAACCACATAATTCTGGTCAAGAATCTCAGAAGTCATGTCGGGCGGACGCGGAATCGTAGACGGGTACATGCGCCGGGAATCGTCCGTGTTAATGCTGCGGATTGGCATGATTTCATTGAAGCGGGAATTGTCCGCACCCTCGGGCACCTGAATGGGCTCACCTTCAGGCGCATGGACGTATCTCTCGGAACGATCTTCCAGTACACCACAACCGGCCAGGGTGCCTGCCAAAAGGCACCCTATCAAAGGCCGGAACAGATGTGACTGGGTACAACGGGCTCTTCCAGGAACCTGCATCGGGTTACTCCGGTAAAACTGGGAATCGATTGGCCTCAGAGTACGCCTGAAGCCTTGAGTGCATCTTCCACTTCCGCGTGGAATTTCTCGCTGAGCGGGGTCAGTGGCAGACGAATGCCTTCTCCGATCATCCCCATTCGATGCAAAGCCCATTTAACCGGGATCGGGTTAGCTTCGAGGAACAGTTTGCGGTTCAGCGGCATCAGCAGTTCATTCAAACGACTGGTTTCAGCCTGATCACCGACGATGGCGGCTTCGCAAAGCTGCGCCATGGCCTTCGGTGCCACGTTGGCGGTGACCGACACATTGCCCTTTGCTCCGGCAAGCATTAGATCGGCCGCGGTTGCATCGTCGCCGGAGTACACGGTCAATCGACCTTTGACGGCCTCGATCAGCTCGGTGCCACGGGGAATGTTACCGGTCGCATCTTTGATACCGATGATGTTGGGGACATCCGCCAGCCGCACCACCGTTTCGTTCAACATGTCACAGGCGGTTCGGCCTGGCACGTTGTACAAAATCTGGCTCATGCCGGGTACTGCCTCAGCAATGGCCTTGAAATGCAGGTACAGACCTTCCTGGGTTGGCTTGTTGTAATACGGCACAACCAGCAGGCAAGCGTCGGCACCCAATTTATGGGCTTCGGTGGTCAGCTCGATCGCTTCGCGCGTGCTGTTACCGCCGGTTCCGGCGATAACAGGAATTCGGCCGGCAACCCGTTTTATGATATGACCGATAACCCGACAGTGCTCCTCCGGGTCCAGCGTTGCGGATTCGCCGGTGGTGCCGACAGCCACAATGCCGTGAGTGCCGTTTTCAATATGAAAGTCCACCAGTTTATCCAGATCCTCCCAGTGAATATCACCATTTGGAAGCATGGGCGTGACCAGTGCGACGAGGCTACCCGTAATCATAAAAACTCCGTCCGAATAAAACCGTTATGGTAATGTTGGGCTCGAACTGACACAAGGGAATTAAAGGAGATGTCATGTCATCCGTAGCATTGAACCAGCCCGCGCCTGACTTTGAGGCCGAGGCCACCGGCGATCAAATCGTTAAACTGAGCGATCTGAAGGGTAAAAACGTGATTATCTACTTTTACCCGAAAGACAACACGCCCGGCTGTACCACTGAAGGTCAGGATTTCCGGGACCGAATCGCTCAGTTCAGCCAGCTGGATACAGAGATTTTCGGCGTCTCCCGCGACGGCCTCAAGGCCCACGCTAATTTCCGGGCCAAGCACGACTTTCCATTCCATCTGATTTCAGACAAAGATGAAACACTGTGCAAGCTGTTCGACGTTATCAAACTGAAAAAACTCTACGGCAAAGAGCACCTGGGCATCGAACGCAGCACCTTCCTGATTGATAAAGGAGGCGTGCTGCGCCATGCATGGCGTGGCGTAAAGGTGCCGGGCCATGCTGACGCCGTACTGGAAGCAGTAAAGGCTCTTTGAACTACTCTGCCATGGCCGGTGCGGGTTCTGACTCCTTCACTGGCCAGGCGGCAAAAACCGCTTTCAGCATGGTGGCGAGCGGAATCGCGAAAAACACACCCCACAGCCCCCAGATACCGCCGAAGAACAACACCGCCACGATGATCGCCACCGGATGAAGGTTGTTCACTTCCGAAAACAGGACAGGAACCAGAACGTTGCCGTCCAGAGCCTGAATAATGCCGTAAGCCACCATCACCCAGATAAACTGGCTGCCCCAACCAAAGGCAAACAGTGCAATGATCGCCACGGGAATAGTCACTACTGCCGCGCCAATGTACGGAATCACTACACTCAAACCTACCAGTAGCGACAACAGGGCAGCGTACGGCATGCCCAGGAACTTGAACGCAACGTAGGTAACGCCGCCGACGATAAGAATCTCAACCGCCTTGCCACGGACGTAGTTGGCACATTGCTGATTTACCTCCTGCCAGATTCGAATCATCATCGGGCGCTGAGGCGGCAGCAAGCGGCCCACAGAATGCACCAGCACCTTGCGGTCCTTCAGGAAGAAAAACACCAGGATGGGCACCAGAACCATATAGATCAGCAGGGCCACCACATCCGGAATGCTGGAGAGCGAAAACGACACCAAAACCTGGGTCATGTGGGCGACTTCCGTTGAGACCTGACGATAAACGGTATCGACCGCCTCCACCGAGATCAGGTGCGGATACTCATCGGGCAGCAGTTCCAGATAGGACTGCAATTCACGAATGATGCGTGGCGCCTCGCCAGCAAGATTGCTTACCTGTGTCCAGATCAACGGCAACAGGCCAAAGATAACCCCGACCAGCACACCCAGAAACACCACAAACACACCGATGATGGCGATCAGTTCAGGCACACCCATTTTGTGAAGCTTAGCGACCAGACCCTGAAGAATAAAAGCAATAATGAGAGACGCTATCGCCGGCGCCAGCATGGCCCCGAACAGAATAATGAACACGATACCGGTGACGAGAAGCAAAAAGAGAATCACCGCTTCTTCATCAGAAAAATACTTATGAGCTAAACCGCGTAAAATCCTGACCATGAACAACTCCGGGAGGTTAACCGCCGCACTTTATCACGAATCGAAATTCGCCGTGATGCTCCGACTGGCTAATAAGACTATGAGAGGACATGCCCAGGTAGGCGGGAATATCGCGGGCCGAGCCAGCGTCGGTGGCAATGACCTCCAGCTCTTCCCCTGTGGCCATGGAGTTCAATTCAAGCTTCGTCTTTAATAGCGGCATCGGACAACGCAGTCCAGATGCGTCAAGAATTCGATCAGCCATTGTTAATGAGCACCATTACCATTATCCAATAATTGAGCAGGCATTATGCCGGGGGTGTTACTCTATTGCATCTCAAGACTTCGTAATTCTGAGCAGAACTTTCATGGCTATGCTGTTGTCAAAGCAGCCATCTAATACCAGGCGTGACCTACTTTCATGAATCGAACTGACCGCCAGAATTCTGTTACCCAACTGCTGACCAGAGTTAGCCTGGCTGGCGCCCTGCTGTTCTTCGGCGGGAGTGGCTACGCCCAGGAAACCAGCCTGCCTAGCATTGGCGGCAGCGGCGGCCTGATTTCCGGCCAGCAGGAAGCCGAAATCGGCCAACAGGTCATGTCGTCCATCCGGCGGTCCGCACCGCAGATCCAGGACCCCCTGATCTATGATTATTTACAGGCCATTACTTATCGATTGGTACCCTCAGCGCCGCTGGACAACCGGGACCTCAAGCTGGTTCTGATCGACAGCCCGGCCCTGAACGCTTTTGCAGTTCCGGGCGGCATCGTTGGGGTAAACGGCGGACTGTTTCTGAATGCGGCAACTGAACAACAGTTTGCCTCGGTTATGGCGCACGAGCTCGCGCACCTGAGCCAGCGGCATTTTGCCCGGCGCATGGAACAGCAGGAAACCAGCGCTCCGCTCACAATCGCAGGCATGATTGCCGGCATCGTGCTGTCAGCGGTCACACAATCAGACATCGGCATTGCCGCCATTGCCGGCACACAGGCTCTGTCAATCCAGAACATGCTGGCCTACAGTCGGTCCCACGAGCAGGAAGCCGATCGGGTGGGCATGGAAATACTGGCCAATGCCGGCATGGACCCAAGAGGCATGCCGGAAATGTTCGAAGTCATGATGCGACAAAACCGATTGCAGGGCAGACAGATGCCCGAATACCTGTCTACTCACCCGCTGACCCAGAACCGGGTTGCCGACAGCCGAAACCGGGCCGAGCAATTTCCCGACGAGCGCATCCCTGACGGGCAGGAATATCATTTGATACGCAGTCGCCTGCAGGTGCGCTACGCCCAGACGCCAGAGCTCGCCGTTCAGACCTTTGAGAGCTACCTTGCTCGTGACGATGCCAAACGCAACGACGCCATTCGTTTCGGGCTGGGCATTGCCTACCAGCACAACCGTCAGTACGACAAGGCTGAACAAATCCTCCGTGAGCTTCTGGATAGCAATCCGGGCCGAATAACCTTTCAGGTAACCCTAGCCGAGATACTCCTTGATCAGGAGCGCTACGATGACGCCAGAGCACTAATGCAAGAGGCGCTCGCCAGAAACCCCCGGAACTACCCCATCACCTGGACACTGGCCAATATTCACATTGCTGATGGAAACGGCGGCAGTGCGGCCAACCTGCTTCGGGATCTGACTCGTCGCCTGCCCGACCGGGAGCAAATCTGGCTGCGCCTGGCGGAGGCCGAGGGTATGTCGAGAAACATTGTGGGGGTGCATCGGGCACGTGCTGAGTACTATGCCCTGATGGGAGATCTTCAATCGGCCCAGCGGCAACTGCGCCAGGCTCAGGAAAAACTGCCGGCCGGCTCAGCCGAGCGCCAGGTCGTCAATGAGCGGCTGAACGACATTGCCGACAGCCTGCAGGCCCGCCGGGGTTAAGACCAACTGTCAGGCGTTGCCGGCCGCCTGCAAATTCATGTTTGCCGTGAAATCGAGCATTCTTCGAAGCGGCCTCAGGGCATCCTCACGCAATGCCTCACTGACCAGCACTTCCTGATCACCATGCTCCAGAACATGCAGCAGATTTTCCAGACCGTTCATTGCCATCCAGGGGCAATGGGCACAGCTTCGGCAAGTTGCTCCGTTGCCAGCGGTGGGCGCTTCTATCAAGGTTTTGTTCGGCGCCAGCTGCTGCATTTTGTAAAAAATACCGTTATCGGTTGCCACAATAAATTCTTCATTGGGCAACGTCTGGACCGCGTGAATAAGCTGGGACGTTGAGCCGACAACATCCGCCATCTGAACCACTTCATCGGGAGATTCGGGGTGCACCAGGATGGCTGCATCCGGGTACAACGCCTTCAGATCTTCAAGCCCGCGATGCTTGAACTCTTCGTGCACGATGCAGGAACCGTCCCACAGCAACACGTCTGCACCGGTGGTCTTCTGTACATAGTGCCCCAGGTGTTTGTCGGGTGCCCACAGAATCTTTTCACCTTTCGCGTCCAGGTGCTCGACAATGGCCTGAGCACAACTCGAGGTCACTACCCAGTCTGCCCTTGCCTTCACTGCGGCAGAGGTATTGGCATACACCACCACCGTGCGGTCGGAGTGCTGATCACAAAACTCCGAGAATTCATCGGCCGGGCAGCCAACGTCCAGAGAGCAGGTTGCCTCCAGTGTCGGCATCAACACCCGCTTTTCAAGATTAAGGATTTTGGCGGTTTCGCCCATAAAGCGCACGCCCGCAACAACGACCGTCGACGCAGGATGCTGGTTGCCGAAACGCGCCATTTCCAGGGAATCCGCGACACAACCGCCGGTTTCTTCAGCTAGGCGCTGAATGTCAGGGTCAGTGTAATAGTGAGCCACGAGCACGGCATCCTTGTCCTTGAGGGCCGCCTTGATGCGCACCTCGAGGTCAGCCTTTTCGCTGGCACTTAAAGCCTTTGGCTCTGCCGCGTGGGCCAGGTGTTCCTGAACAAGAATACGGTCTTGCGCTCGTGTCATTTTGGGATCTCTGAATTAGATTTACCGCGAAATTATACCACTTTAGAGCCCGGTTTCATGGCCATGCAACGTGACTGTGTTAGCCGACAGGTAAGTTTATACGGCCCTTGGAGTCATGGTGGGTTCTTGAAGCCAAAAAAAAAGAGCCCTGAGGCTCTTTTTTCCGCAAATTCGCAAAACGAACTTGCTAATTGGTGGGTCGTGAAGGATTCGAACCTTCGACCAATTGGTTAAAAGCCAACTGCTCTACCAACTGAGCTAACGACCCATAGCTGGATGCCGGCCTTGCTTCCGGCGAACAAGAGTTCAAATGAGCCCTGTTCTGCGTTTGGTGGGTCGTGAAGGATTCGAACCTTCGACCAATTGGTTAAAAGCCAACTGCTCTACCAACTGAGCTAACGACCCAAACGAGGCGCACATATTACTGATATTTCGTCGCTGATCAACCCCTTTCTTGGGGATTGGCCAAATTTTTTAACGATGCGATCAAGATACAAACAACCGGATCAATCCGTGAGCAATTTCACGCAGACTCAAGAAACTTACGGGCAAGATCCGCTGCTCCAGTGTTCGGATAACGCTCCACCACACTTTGCATCCTGCGCTTTGCTTCCTCTTTCTCTCCCAGGCGATTCAGCGTTACACCGAGCTTATAGACCGCGTCCGGTGCCTTGCGATGATCATTGAAGCGTGTTGCCACAATGGTGAACGCCTGTTTGGCCTGCTCCAGCTTCGGTTCTGCCAGATACACTTCGCCAAGCCAGTAATAGGCGTTAACGGTCAGGTCGCCTTCCGGGTATTGATCAATAAACTCATAGATCCGACTGATGGCGGTGTCGAAATCCTTTTTATTGCGAATGAGATCAATAATGGCATCGTAGGATTTTTGCTCGTCGGCACCCGGAGACCGGTAAACCCTCACCGGCACTGGCTGCTCATCGCCCTGACCAGTCGCCCCCGCCGTTGTTGCGCTTCCTGAGGATACGTTTGCCTCAACTGCTTTGGAAAGCTCAAGGATGCGCTGATCCAGGTCGACATAGCGATCACGACTTTGCTGCTGCAGCCGACTGACCTGATGTTGTTGCTCCTCTACCTGACCCTGAAGCCGGCGGACATCCGCCTGGAGCTGTTGAATCATGTAAAACAATTCCGCCGTGGCCTGGTTATTACCAGACTTTCGCTGGGCCTCGGAGGTATTGTTCTGAAACGCGGGTGTGGACGACTGTGCCTGACTGACTCCCGCCAGGCCAAGGCCCAGCGGGAGCAGCACTGTCGCCATGAGCAGATTTCTCATGGGACCTTCCGGTAGTTAACTTCGATTACTGGAACACCAGCTCAACGCGACGGTTCTGCGCCCAGGCGCTTTCAGATGAACCACGCACCGCTGGCTTCTCTTCACCATAGCTTATGGTTTCAAGCTGGCCACGGGAAGCTCCGTTTACGATCAAAAAGCGCTGGATGGCACTGGCACGGCGCTCACCCAGAGCCAGGTTGTACTCCTTGGTGCCGCGCTCGTCTGTGTGACCTTCAATGCGCACGTTCTGGCGCGGGTTATCAGCCAGGTAACGGGCGTGCGCCACCAGAACATCCCGTGCTTCCTGCTTGATCTCGGAGGTATCGAAGTCAAAGTAGAAAACGGTGATATTGCGCAGGGCTTCCTGCTCCGCCTGCTGCTGAGCAGCCTGGCGCTGATCGTCAGAAAGGTCGGAGGAAGAAACATCATCTCCATCCGCGCCGCTGTATACAGTGGAAACGCCGTCCTTGTCTAAAGGCGCAACATCTGAACCGTAACCCTCTTCATCCATGGTATCCCCGGTAGAACTACAACCGGCCACCAGGCCAACAGACAACAACATTGCGAATGCTTTGGACTGTACTGAAAATTTCATGTGTGCACTTCCTTTTTTGGCTTGGTTTTATCAAACACTATTAGCGAACGATAGGGCCCCAGGCGGGCTCACGAACATCACCGTCGGCTGCAGGCAGGCTGTAGGCTGCCCCGCCGTTCGCTGACACGACCGTCAGCACACTGGTACCGTTCTGCTGGGTGGCGTAAATCAACATGCGTCCGTTTGGCGAAACACTCGGTGATTCATCCGATTCTGTCCGGGTGATAACGGATTCTTCACCATTTTTCAGATTGATGCGGGCAATGTGAAACGCCCGGTTCCGCTGATGAACATAGTAGACGTACTCACCCTTGGCATCCGGGCGCGCGCGGGCGTTGTAACGACTGCCAAAGGTGATGCGCTTGGGCTCAGCACCCAGGCGTTCCATATGATAAATCTGTGGCCCGCCGGAGCGGTCCGAGGTGTAGAAAATTCCCCGGCCGGTATGATCCCAGACACCTTCAGTGTCAATCGCCCAGTGGTTGGTTAGCCTGGTCAGATTGCCGGAGGCGATCTCCAGGCGATAAATCTCGGCATTGCCGTCCTTCGACAAAGTCAGAAGCAACGACTTGCCGTCCGGAGACCACGCCGGTGCCGAGTTCAGACCCGGGAAATCCGCCGCTTTCTTGCGCTCACCGGTGGCCAGTTCGTGAGTAAACACAACCGGCTTGCCGGTCTCGAACGACACATAGGCCAACTGCTTTCCATCGGGCGACCAGGCTGGCGAAAGGATCGGCTCACGGCTTTCCAGGCGCACTCTTGCACGCTTTCCGTCGACATCGCTGACCTGCAACCGGTAACGGGTTTCATCGCCCGTCCTGTTGAGCGTAATGTAGGCCAACTTTGTGGAAAATACGCCCGGATCACCGGTGATCGCCTCATAGACCCGATCACTGATGTGGTGGGCTAGCGTTCTGACATTGTTAGCGGAGGCACCCGCGGTTTCCCCCAGAATACGCTCTTCACGGTTCACGTCGAACAGTTCGTATCTGGCCTCGACCCGCTCCCCTGTTCGGTTAAGCTGGCCGACCAGCACATACCGCTGCCCCAACAGGCGCCAGTCGCGGAAGTACACTTCCGAGCGCTGCGAGGGCAGGCTGAGCATTTTCGAAGGATCCAGCGGGCGAAATTCGCCACTCATGGTGAGGTCGGCCTGAACAATGCTGCTGACCTTGTCACCGGCGGGCATCGCTCCGCTCTCGGCGAACGGCACCACAGCAATAGGCAGCGCCGCATCTGCGCCTTCTGTGATGCGAATCAGCAACTCCGCCCTGGCGCTGCCGGCAACCAGCATGAACAGCACCAGTGCTGTGAGCGCAGTGGCAAAAGGAAATCCCTGGCGATAAGCGTTATGTGTCATCAAAGTCATAGGCCTCACCGCAACCTTTGCGGGTTAAATTCGATGGTGAACTGGCGAAAATAGCGCTCGAACGTATCCCGATCTGACGGCACCGGGTACCGGGTTAAGGACCGGACGGCACCCAGCGCCGAGTTATCAAACGCAGTATTCCCGCTACTGCTGACCAGTCTTACGTTGGCCAGTTCCCCGGTCGGCAGCAGGGTTATCTGCAACCGGGCCGTCATGTCCTCGGTAGCGGACGACGGCGGATACCAGGCCTGACTCAACCGCTCCCGAATCAACGACTGGTATTTCTCGCTTTCGGTCAGCATTTGCGCCTCACGGGCGCGGGCCGCAGCCGCTTCTTGCTGACGGCGGGCTTCCGCCTCACGCTCACGGTTTGACTGATCCGCCAGCGCCTCAAGTTGCTGCTCTCTCAAACGGCGCTCAGCTTCCTGGCGTTTTCGTTCAGCTTCTTGGCGAGCCACCTCTTCCTGCCGCTTTCGCTCAGCCTCTTCCTGCTTGCGCCGCTCTTCCTGTCTCCGTTTCTCTTCTTCGGCTTTACGCTCAGCCTCTTGCTGCTGACGACGCTCTTCTTCAGCGCGCTGCCTTTCCCGTTCTTTGGCCTCGGCTTCTGCTCGTTGCCTGGCCGCTTCTTGCTCCCGAGCCTGCTGTTCTGCCCGCTCACGGGCTTGGGCCTGTTGGCGCTCCTGTTCTTCCTCGCGCTGTCTTGCCTGAGCCTGGCGCTCAGCTTCCTGACGTGCCTGCTCTTGCTGTCTCCGGCGTTCAGCTTCTTCCTGCTGACGCTCACGCTCCTCCTGCTGGCGCCGCTCCTGCTCAAGATACCGCTGATCCTGCTCATCCACCACCGGGCTCGGTCGAGGCTCGGGACTGACCAGACGCGCAGAAATCAACCGGGGTTCCGGTTCCGACACCGGCGATGTCCAGGACCAGCCCGCAAGCGCGATCACCATAATCAGCAGGTGCAAGGCAACCGACATTACCACCGGTGATTTCAGCGGCGCTGGTTCGGTACTGATAACTTCCCGTTTGTGACCCTTCACAACAATAATGCCACCCTGTTACGGCCTTTCCCGGGGGGTGTCGGTAATCAAGCCAACACCGGTTGCGCCCGCGGCCTGAAGTTCCGCCATCAGCCTGACGACAACACCGTACTCAACAAATTCGTCTCCACGAACCAACACTTCACCATCGGTGCGCTGCGACAGGATTCTGGCAACCTGCTCCCTGACTTCAGACAGCGACATCGGATCACCGCTGCTGTCGCCCACCTCGAGGTAATAGGCGCCATTGCTGTCTACCGATACGGTGATGGATTCCACGTCCTTTTCAGACTGAATGGGATCGGATGTGGTCTGGGGCAGATCGACTTTCACACCCTGGGTCAGCATGGGTGCCGTCACCATAAAGATCACCAGCAACACCAGCATAACGTCGATATATGGCACTACGTTGATCTCTGACATCGGCTTGCGCCGATCCTGAGACATCATGCCTTTCATGCCGCTCATACCGTTAATCTCCCGTTAGCGATAAGTGCCATCAAGCCGCCTGATCACTGTTGTGCACACGCCGATGCAGAATGCTGGAAAACTCTTCGGCAAAGGTTTCATAGTTTTTCAAAAGTGCGTCCGACATGGCAGAGAAACGGTTATAGGCAATAACGGCCGGGATCGCTGCAAACAGGCCCATGGCAGTTGCAATCAAAGCTTCCGAGATACCCGGCGCCACCGTCGCCAGGGTGGCCTGCTGCGCCTGCGCAAGGCCACGGAAAGAGTTCATGATGCCCCAGACGGTGCCAAACAGGCCCACGTAAGGACTGGTCGAGCCGACCGTCGCCAGGAACGGAAGATGCATCTCCAGACGCTCCTGCTCGCGGGAGAACGCGACTCGCATGGCTCGCTGCGTGCCTTCCATCACGGCGTCGGCATCGCGGCTTTGCTGACGCAATCGGGAGAACTCCTTGAAGCCGGCGCGAAATACCGATTCCATACCGGAATACGGAGTCGGGTCTGCGTTCACCTCTTTATAGAGCTGACCCAGATCCATCCCGGACCAGAACCGCTCCTCGAACGCCAGTTGCGACTGCTTTGCCTTTCGGAACACCTGAATGCGCTGAAAAATCAACGCCCAGGACACCACCGAGGCCAGCACCAGCAACAGCATGACCAACTGTACCAAGACACCGGCATTGGCAATCAGATACCAGACTGAAAGTTCCGCTTCCACTGTGTACTCCCAACTAAGTTTGTATGCTTTTCAATTAATTAAATCGTTTTGTTAAGAATGCTTTGCATGTTTTCAGGCAGCCGGCGCGGCTTCCCGGTATCCAGCGCAATGCAGGCAACCCGCACTTCCGCCTCACACATTAACTGGCGATCCGCCGCTCTGAGCACTTGCTGCCGAAACGTCATCCATACTCGCGAAGACGCAATGGGCTCTGCGGTCGCAAGCAGCTGATCATCCAGCCTGGCCGGCACCACATAGTGCAGGTTCATGCGCTGCACCACGTAACTGATGTTGTCTTCAAGGCCAGCACGCAAACCAACGCCCTGACTTCTTACCCACTCGGTCCGAGCCCGCTCCATATAGTGGAGATACTTGGCATGGAAGACGATACCACCGGCATCGGTGTCTTCGATATAGACCCGGATGGGTAGTTCGAAGATGGCGTTGGTATTAGTCAAAGGAGCTTTCCTCCCTGCCCGACTTTGGCGGCACCACACCAAAGTGCTGATAAGCACTTGAGGTCACCATTCGGCCTCTTGGTGTCCGGAGCATATAACCCTGCTGGATCAGAAACGGCTCCAGAACGTCTTCGATCGTGCCCCGCTCCTCACTGATTGCCGCCGCCAGGCTCTCAACGCCGACCGGACCACCATCGAACTTTTCGATCATCGCCAACAACAGCCGGCGGTCCATGTGGTCAAAGCCCTGACTGTCCACTTTCAACATGTTCAGAGCCTGATCAGCTATCTCTGCGGTGATGCGGCCATCAGCGCGCACTTCCGCAAAGTCCCTTACCCGCCGGAGCAAGCGGTTGGCGATCCGTGGCGTGCCACGGGAGCGACGGGCGATTTCAAAGGCTCCGGCGCCATCAATGGCGACCGACGACAACCGCGCCGACCGGGTGATGATGTGGGTCAGATCCTCTGTGTTGTAGAACTCAAGCCGCTGGACAATGCCAAAACGATCCCGCAACGGAGACGTCAGCAAGCCGGCGCGGGTGGTAGCTCCCACCAGGGTGAATGGCGGCAGGTCGAGCTTGATTGACCGCGCGGCAGGCCCTTCACCGATCATGATGTCCAGCTGATAGTCTTCCATGGCCGGATAGAGTACTTCTTCAACCGCTGCGCTCAGGCGATGGATCTCATCAATGAACAGGACATCGCCTTCCTCAAGATTGGTCAGCATCGCCGCCAGGTCGCCGGCTTTTTCAAGTACCGGCCCCGAGGTGGTTTTAATCGCCACCCCCATTTCATTGGCGATGATGTTGGCCAGCGTGGTTTTACCAAGACCCGGCGGGCCGAAAATCAGAACGTGATCCAGCGCTTCCTGACGCGCTCGTGCAGCGGAAATGAAAATTTCCATCTGCTCTCGAACCGTCGGTTGACCAACGTACTCAGATAGCAAGGTGGGGCGAATGGCCCTGTCATGCACTTCTTCGTACTCACCGCCCTTTGCCGATATCAGTCGGTCGGATTCAATCATGGCAATATCCGCTTGCTGGGAATAAACAACCTGCCCGCTTGTTCAGCCTTATGTTCAAGATGCACCAATTGTACAAAGGGCATTACGGGAGTCACGTTACGCTCTCTACACATTGGTGTCATGAGGCGACATAAAAAAGCCGGGGAATCAGAAATTACCCGGCCGGGATCATGTTGCGCAAGGCGAGACGGATCAGCGACTCGCTGGTCATGTCGGGCTCTGCGACCTTCGCAATCGCCCTGGCCGCCTCCTGGGGCTTGTAACCGAGTGAAATCAAAGCGGATTCCGCTTCTTCTCTGGGATCATGATTTGCCACAGGCGCTGCCTGAAGCCCGCCCGAACCGGTCACGCCAGGCGCAGTCGGTATAAACTGCCCCTCGAGCTGACCTATGCGGTCGGTCATTTCAATCAATAATCGCTCGGCCGTTTTCTTGCCGACACCCGGCAATTTGACCAGTGAGTTGACGTCTCGCGCTTCAACACAACGGATAAACTGTTGTGCATCCAGCCCTGACAAAATACCCACCGCCAGTTTTGGCCCCACGCCGTTTACCTTGATCAACAACCGGAAAAGATCCCGATCCAGGCGGGAGACAAAGCCAAACAGACTCTGGGCATCTTCCCGAACGGCGAAATGGGTATGCAGGGTAACTTCCTGACCGGTTTCCGGCAGGTGGAAGAAGGTGGTATAAGGAATATCAATTTCGTAACCCAGTCCGGAGCACTCAACCAGAGCATGGCCTGGGGTCTTTTCTACTAACAATCCTCGGATACGACCAATCAAAGCAGGTCTCCTGTGGCTGTAGCCAGCCTGTTATTGTCGCCGGACACGGCCGCCCCGCACTTTGCCACCAACCCCCGCAAGTTTCAGCATGCTTTGATTCATGTGGGCGTGGCACAGAGCAATGGCCAAAGCATCAGCGGCATCTTCCTGAGGTTTACGTGAGAGCGAGAGCAAAGTCTGGACCATGTGCTGGACCTGAGCTTTATCCGCGCCACCCGTGCCAACAACGGCTTGCTTGACCTGCCTCGCCGAGTATTCATGGACCGCCAGACCACTGTTGGCGGCGCTGACAATCGCGGCACCCCGGGCCTGACCCAGTTTGAGCGCAGAATCGGGATTGCGCGCCATGAACACCTGCTCGATGGCGAACTCATCCGGGCGATATTCACCAATCAGCACAGCCAGGCTATGAAATATGGTTTGCAGGCGCTCGGCCATCGGTTTATCACCTACCCGAATGCAGCCGCTGTCGATGTACTCGATCTGGCGACCTTCTACCCGAATGATGCCGTAACCGGTAATGCGGGAGCCAGGATCTACGCCCAGGATGATTGCCATCCACCTGCCCTCAGAAGTGCATTCGTCAAACCAGTATGGCCTGGCCGAGGGCGTTGATACCACCCTCGGCCGCAAGCCCTTACTCTTTGTCTTCTGCTTTGTTGCCTTCGACAGCCTTGGCAGAACGGCGCAATCGAATGTGCAGTTCTTTCAACTGCTTTTCATCCACATCGCCGGGTGCCTGGGTCATCAAGCAAGTGGCGCTCTGGGTTTTGGGGAAGGCAATCACGTCACGAATCGACGACGATCCGGTCATCAGCATGACCAAACGGTCCAGACCAAAGGCCAGGCCACCGTGCGGCGGGCAACCAAACTTCAGCGCATCTAGCAGGAAGCCAAACTTGGCGCGGGCTTCTTCTTCACCAATACCCAGAATGCGGAACACGGTTTCCTGCATGTTACCGTCGTGGATACGGATGGAGCCCCCACCCAGTTCGGTGCCGTTCAGAACCATGTCATAGGCGCGGGACAGGGCTGTGGCCGGGCTGGCCGCCAATTCTTCCGGTGTGCACGAGGGCGCGGTAAACGGATGGTGAATAGCGGTCAGGCCGCCGTCTGGCAGCTCTTCGAACATCGGGAAGTCGACCACCCACATCGGAGCCCACTCACAGGTCAGCATGTTCAGATCGTGACCGACCTTGATGCGCAGTGCGCCCAGGGCTTCGTTGACTATGGTGGTCTTGTCGGCACCAAAGAACACGATGTCGCCGTCCTCGGCGCCTACGCGCTCGATGATGGCCATGGCAACGTCATCACCCAGGAACTTCACAATCGGAGACTGCAGACCTTCAACGCCTTTGGCCAGTTCGTTGACCTTGATATAGGCCAGGCCTTTGGCGCCGTAGATGCCGACAAACTTGGTGTAATCGTCGATCTGCTTACGGCTCAGCTCGCCACCTTTCGGGACGCGCAGCGCGGCAACCCGGCCTTTCGGATCTTTCGCGGGGCCGGCGAAGACTTTGAAGTCGACGCTTTCAACCAGGTCGCCGATGTCCAGCAGTTCCAGCGGGATACGCAGGTCCGGCTTGTCGCTGCCGAAACGCTGCATGGCTTCGGAGTATGGCATGCGCGGGAAGTCCGGCAGTTCTACATCGAGCACGTCTTTGAACAGCGAACGAATCATGTCTTCGTTCAGGGTCATCAGGACTTCTTCATCGATGAAGGAGGCCTCGATATCAACCTGGGTAAACTCGGGCTGACGATCTGCTCGCAGGTCTTCGTCACGGAAACACTTGGCGATCTGGTAGTAGCGGTCAACACCCGACACCATCAGCATCTGCTTGAACAGCTGCGGTGATTGGGGCAGCGCAAAGAAGGAACCCTCGTGGGTCCGGCTCGGCACCAGGTAATCGCGGGCACCTTCCGGGGTAGCACGGGTCAAAATGGGCGTTTCTACGTCCATAAAACCGCGGCTGTCCAGGAAGTTACGGATGTAACTGGTCACGCGGGAGCGGAAGCGCAAGCGGTTGATCATTTCCGGGCGACGCAGGTCGATGAAGCGGTAGCGCAGGCGGACGTCTTCGCCGACATCAACGTGCTCATCCAGCGGGAACGGCGGCGTGGCGGCCGCATTCAGGATAACCAGCTTTTTACCCAGCAGCTCGACCTGGCCGGTCGGCATATTGTTGTTTTCAGTGCCTGCCGGACGGCGACGCACGCGGCCGGTGACCTTAACAACAAACTCACTACGAACTTTCTCCGCCAGGCTGAAGCTTTCCGGGGTGTCCGGGTCAACAACCACCTGAGACATACCATCCCGATCTCGCAGATCCAGGAAGATAACCCCACCGTGGTCACGGCGGCGATGTACCCATCCGCAGAGTGTGACTTCCTGATCAATGTGGGATTCGTTGATCCCACCGCAATAGTGACTGCGCATATCGGTTCCCGTTTTTTCTGAATGTGTGCGTTAGTTCGTAATGTCTGGGCAAGCAGGTGGGGATGGCTTTCCGAAACCGTGCGGAGCCATGGATGGCGGAGCCGAGCGTACACGGACGTATTCACAGCGTGTTTCGGAAAGCCATCCCCACCTGCTTGCTTGCAGCAAAGTCTTGGCCGCCGGAACTTTTGGCAGCCACACCGGAAAAGCCGCCCATTATAAACACAATGAGGCGGAAAATCAGGGGTACCGGAGCGCATTTGAGGCACGCAGATGACTCTATGTGAACAGACGGCTAGAATGCTGGGTTTTAGCAGTCGTTGGAGTAGCCATTTTGGCCACCAGAGCAGAGCAGAAACTGAAAACCCGGCGGGCATTGATGGATGCCGCCCTGGCTCAGCTGAGCGCTGACCGGGGCTTTGGCAGTTTGAGTTTGCGGGAGGTGGCGCGTGAGGCAGGCATCGCTCCGACTTCGTTCTACCGGCACTTTTCCGAGCTGGATGAGCTGGGCCTGGCATTGGTGGATGAAGGTGGTGTTGCGCTGCGGCAGCTGATGCGTCAGGCCCGTAAGCGGATCGCCCGGGATGGCAGCGCCATTGCCACGTCGGTAGACACCTTTATGGAGTACCTGGGCAACAACTCGAACCTGTTCAGGCTGATGCTGCGAGAGCGTACCGGGGTTTCAAAACCTTTCCGGACGGCCGTTAAGGCGGAGATCGATCACTTTGTCACCGAGCTGGCCGATGATCTGCAGCGATTTGCCGATGAGCAGGACAAACCGATCGCCGACGCCCGGCTGGTTGCCGAAGCCATGGCAACGCTGGTGTTTAATCAGGGCGCCGAAGCACTGGATGCCTCACCCAAAGAGCGCGAAGAGCTGAAAGCCAAGCTGAAAACAGAGTTGCGGATGATTCTGGTGGGCTCCCATACCCTGGCCCAATGGCAGCAGGGTCGGGAGTAACCGGCCACTCCATCAGGCCAGGTGCTGCAAGACCGGCTGGAGTTTGGCGATCATCTGCGCCAACGCCCGCTCGCTGTATGGCACTGGTGCCTGCTTGCCCCAGACCGGGCCTGGCCAGGCCGGGTCGCCTTCAGAACGGACAATGTGGTGCAAGTGAAGCTGCGGCACCATGTTGCCAAGCGCCGCGACGTTCATCTTGTCCCCACCCAAAAGATCCATCATGCCTTTGCTGAGCGCTGAGGACTCTTCGATCAGCCTGAATTGCTGCGCCGACTCCAGCTGGTAGATTTCGCGGATGTCGTGAACGGTCGGCACCAAAATAATCCAGGGCCAGGTGCTGTCATTCATCAGACGGATTTCACACAACCGGGAGCATCCCAGGCTTTGTGTGTCTGCCGCCAGTCTTGGGTGTAACTCAAACATCACCTGACCCTCATAGTTCAACCGGCAGAATGGAACTGGTTGCGTCCACGGCCAATGGCGTAATAAGTCAGGCCATAGCGCGCCAGCATTTCAGGCTCATACAGGTTTCGCCCGTCGAATACAGCCGGCTGTTTCAGGGCACTGGCGATGACTTCGAAGTCCGGTGAGCGGAATTCTTTCCACTCGGTGCAGATTGCCAGTACGTCGGCGCCTTTAAGTGCCTGCTCTTTTGTGCCGCACAGTGTCAGGCCCTGGTGATCGCCGTAGATGCGCTGAGTCTCTTCCATCGCTTCCGGATCAAAGGCCTGAACGGTTGCACCGGCTTTCCAGAGATCTTCCATCAGGGTTCGGGACGAGGCTTCGCGCATGTCATCGGTGTTGGGCTTGAACGCCAGACCCCACAGGGCAACAACTTTACCGTTCAGGTTACCCTGGAAGAAGTGGCTGATTTTATCGAAAAGCACATGTTTTTGGGCGTAGTTTACGGCTTCAACCGCGTTCAGCAGTTTGGCTTCGTAATCGCAGTCACGTGCGGTCTGGGCCAGGGCCTGAACGTCTTTCGGGAAGCAGGAGCCACCGTAACCGCAGCCGGGGTAGATAAAGTGGTAGCCAATGCGCGGGTCAGAGCCGATGCCACGACGAACGGCTTCGATGTCAGCCCCCAGTCGCTCGGCCAGGTTGGATATTTCGTTCATGAAACTGATCTTGGTGGCCAGCATGGAGTTGGCGGCGTACTTGGTCAGCTCGGCAGAACGGATGTCCATGAAGATCATACGGTCGTGGTTGCGGTTGAACGGGTAGTATACCTCCTTCAACACTTCTGCTGCCTGCTCACTGTCAGTGCCCACCACGATACGGTCCGGCTTCATGAAATCGTTGATGGCCGCCCCTTCTTTCAGAAACTCGGGGTTAGACACCACATCAAAGTCCAGCTCCAACCCTCGACTGTCGAGCTGCGCCCGGACCGCTGCTTTGACTTTGTCGCCGGTGCCAACGGGCACCGTGGATTTGTCGACCACGACTTTGTAGTCTTCCATGTACTGGCCAATCGACTTGGCAACCGCCAGAACATACTGCAGATCCGCAGAGCCGTCCTCATCGGGGGGCGTGCCGACCGCGATAAACTGAAGTGTGCCGTGTTTGACGGCTTCCTCTGCATCGGTAGTGAAGGACAGACGGCCCGCTTCCACGGTGTGTTTGACGATGTTATCGAGCCCCGGCTCATAAATGGGAATCTGGCCGTTCTTCAGCTTGTCAATTTTGCCGTGATCCACGTCCATGCACAGCACATGGTGGCCGACATCCGCCAGGCAGGCTCCTGTAACCAGGCCCACGTATCCGGTTCCGAAAATCGTGATCTTCATTGAATGCTTCCTGAAATTCGTTAATTGAGATCTTATTGGGAGGCTTTTTTCTTCTGCCAGATGGCTTCCCAGGCAAGCGCGGTGCGCACGATGGTATTAAGGTCATCGTAATCCGGCTGCCAGCCCAGAACATTTTTGATCCGGGTGTTGTCTGCCATCAAGGCGGCAGGATCGCCGGCCCGACGGCCGGTTTGCTCAACAGGGAATTCGATACTGGACTCAGCCTTCACAACGTCAATCACTTCCTGCACGGTGAACCCGCGACCGTAACCGCAGTTCAAAATCTGGGATTCGCCGCCGTTCGCCATGTAATCAAGCGCCATTACGTGAGCCTTGGCCAGGTCTTCCACGTGTATATAGTCACGAATGCAGGTGCCATCGCGGGTGTCGTAATCGGTACCGAACACGCTCATGCCATCACGCTGACCGGTCACGCATTCACACGCAACCTTGATCAGGTGAGTCGCCTCGGGTGTTGCCTGCCCCAGCAGTCCTTCCGGGTTGGCACCGGCGACATTGAAGTAACGCAGAATGACGTAGTTGAGATCCGAGGCAGCAGCAAGATCCATTATCATGCGCTCGCTCATCATCTTGGAGGCGCCGTAGGGATTGATCGGTACCAAAGGCAGATCTTCGGTCAACACGGTCTGTTCGGGCATGCCGTATACCGCCGCGGTTGAGGAGAACACCATCGACGGGACCTTGTGGCGCTCAACCGTTTTAAGCAGATTCAGAGTGTTACGGGTGTTGTTGCTGTAATACTTGAGGGGATTGCTAACCGATTCCGGCACCACAATGTTGGCGGCAAAATGCAGAACCGCCTCAAACTGGTGTCGGGCGAAAACATCTTCAATGGCACTCTCATCCGCCAGGTCGCCCACCACGAGCTCACCGGCTGTCACCGCCCAGCGATAGCCAGTGGAGAGGTTGTCGAATACCACAATGTCATGGCCGGCCTGCGCCAGTTGCCTGACCACATGACTACCAATATAGCCGGCACCGCCGGTCACCAGAACTTTCATGAGCGATTGCTTCCCTTCCCTGAGTGTTGTTGGCGGCGCTGACGGATCTCCCGACGGCGCCGACTGAAGAATTCGGATATAACCTGACCACATCGGTCAGCCATCACTCCACCGGCCACCTCTACCCGCCAGTTCAGGTGAGGCTCTTCCAGAGTTCTTCGAGCCGATTCCACCGCACCGGCCTTGGTCTCCGTCGCTCCATACACCAGTCTGCTGACGCGACTGTGAACAATAGCGCCCACACACATGGTGCAAGGTTCCAGGGTCACATACAGCGTAGCACCCGCCAGCCGGTAATTACCCACCCGGGCCGCGGCATCCCGAAGCGCCCGTATCTCGGCATGGGCGGTCGGATCGCAGCCTGAAATCGGCGCGTTGAATCCGGCCCCGATTTCCTTGCCGTCCAAAACAACAATAGCACCAACCGGCACTTCATCAGCAGCCCCGGCCTGGGAGGCAAGCTCCAGGGCCCGAGCCATCCAGTGCTGATCTTCCGCCATTTCGCTCACGGTCACTGCTCCCGGCCTATCCGCCGTCTTGACTTACTCCCACTCAATCGTCGCGGGCGGCTTGGAGGAGATGTCATAGGTGACACGGGACACGCCGGAGATTTCGTTAATGATCCGGTTAGACACGGTCTCCAGCAGATCGTACGGCAGGCGCGCCCAGCGTGCGGTCATGAAGTCCACAGTCTCCACTGCACGAATAGCAATTACGTATTCGTAGCGACGGGCATCACCCACTACTCCGACCGACTTCACCGGCAAGAACACCGCAAATGCCTGGCTGGTCTTGTGGTAGAGGTCAGCACGGTGCAGCTCCTCCAGGAAAATCGCATCGGCGCGGCGCAAAATCTCTGCGTACTCTTTCTTAACTTCGCCAAGAATACGCACACCCAGACCCGGCCCCGGGAAAGGATGACGATAGACCATATCGTATGGCAGACCCAGCTCGAGGCCAATCTTGCGCACTTCGTCTTTAAACAGTTCGCGCAGCGGTTCAACCAGTTTCAGCTTCATGGTTTCCGGCAGCCCACCCACATTGTGATGGGACTTGATGACATGTGCTTTACCGGTTTTGGACGCAGCAGATTCGATGACGTCCGGATAGATAGTGCCCTGAGCCAGCCAATTAACATCTTTGATGCGGGTGGCTTCTTCATCGAACACATCAATAAAGGTATTGCCGATCACTTTGCGCTTCTGCTCCGGATCGCTGACACCTTTGAGTTTGGACAGGAACAGGTCTTCTGAATCGGCACGGATCACTTTCACGCCCATGTTGCTGGCGAACATGTCCATCACCTGGTCGCCTTCGTGCAAACGCAGCAAACCATTATCAACGAACACACAGGTCAGCTGATCACCAATGGCCTTGTGCAACAGCGCTGCGGTCACCGAGGAGTCCACTCCCCCTGACAGTCCCAGCAGCACTTTGTTACTACCCACCTGTTCACGAATCTGGCGCACCGCGTCGTCAACGATCTTGGCGGGTGTCCAAAGCGCCTCACAACCACTGATATTCAGGATAAAGTGCTCAAGCAGGCGCTTGCCCTGTAGAGTATGGGTCACTTCCGGGTGGAACTGCACGCCGTAGAGGTTACGACTGAGATCCTGCATTGCTGCAATCGGAGCGCTTTCAGTGGACGCCAGCAGTTCGAAACCTTCCGGCATGACCACGACTTTATCACCGTGGCTCATCCACACATCCAGCAAGGACTCACCCGCCGGGGTCAGGTGATCGGTGATGTCCTGCAACAGCGGGCCCTTGGCTCTCACTTTGACCTGAGCATAACCGAACTCACGCTTCTCGGAGCTGGCCACGCGGCCACCCAGCTGTTCCGCCATGGTTTGCATGCCGTAGCAGATGCCGAGAATCGGAATCCCCTTATCGAACAACCCTTCTGGCGCTCTCGGGCCGCCCAGTTGCGTCACCGACTCCGGGCCGCCAGCCAGGATAATACCTTTGGGGTTGAATGCGTTCAGTTCGTCGTCGGTGATATCAAACGCTTTGATCTCACAGTACACGCCGATTTCCCGCACACGACGCGCGATCAACTGGGTGTACTGGGAGCCGAAATCGAGAATCAGGATGCGGTGGTCGTGAATGTTCTGAGCCATGGAGTCCTCGGGCTGTAAAGAAACAACACGGCCCGGAAACCGGGCCGTGTCAGATCGAGCAAAGATTAACCGATTCGGTAGTTGGGTGCTTCTTTGGTGATGGTCACATCGTGGACGTGGCTCTCACGCATACCGGCGTTGGTAATCCGGACAAATTCCGGCTTGGTGCGCATTTCTTCCATGGTGGCACTGCCGGTGTAACCCATGGAAGCCCGCAGGCCACCCATCAACTGGTGCACGATATTACGCATCGGGCCCTTGCAGGCAACACGGCCCTCGATGCCTTCCGGAACCAGCTTCTCAATGCCTTTACTGGCATCCTGGAAATAGCGGTCGCTGGAGCCCTGCCCCATGGCGCCAATCGATCCCATGCCACGATAGGCTTTATAACTGCGGCCCTGGAAAAGCTCAACTTCGCCTGGCGCCTCGTCAGAGCCGGCCAACAGACTGCCGATCATCACGCTGTGGGCGCCCGCGGCAATGGCCTTGGCGATATCGCCAGAAAAGCGGATGCCACCGTCTGCAATCACCGGCACACCACGATCTTTCAGGGCAGCCGCAACGTTGGAGACCGCGGAAATCTGCGGCACTCCAATGCCAGCCACGATGCGGGTGGTGCAGATAGACCCGGGGCCGATACCCACCTTGACTGCGTCTGCACCGGCATCAGCCAGCGCCAGTGCCGCTCCGGACGTGGCGATATTGCCGCCAATTACCTGTACGTCCGGGAAATTTTCTTTCACCCAGCGAACGCGATCGATCACGCCTTTGGAGTGGCCATGGGCGGTATCCACGACGATTACGTCGACACCCGCTTCAGCAAGCGCTGCAACCCGGGCTTCTGTGTCGCCACCGGTACCCACTGCGGCGCCCACGCGCAAACGACCTTGATCATCTTTGCAGGCCAACGGATAGTCCTTGGCTTTCTGGATATCCTTGACGGTCACCAGGCCGCGCAACTGGAAATCATCATTGACTACCAGCACCTTCTCAATGCGATGGCGGTGCAACAATTCTTTGATATCTTCGAGACTGGCGCCTTCTTTGACCGTTACCAGTTTCTCTTTCGGCGTCATGATGTCCCGGACCGGAGTATCCATCCGGCTTTCAAAGCGGATATCACGGCCGGTAACAATCCCGACCAGATCGGGACCATCCACAACCGGAAGACCGGAAATGTTGTTGGCCATGGTGATATCCACCAGCTCACGCACGGTAGTATCTGGCGCGACCGTGATCGGGTCTTTCACCACACCACTCTCGTATTTCTTGACCTTGCGAACAGCGGCAGCCTGCTGCTCTGCCGACATGTTCTTGTGCATGATACCGATGCCACCTTCCTGGGCCATGGCGATGGCCAGCTCGGCTTCTGTGACCGTATCCATCGCCGACGACACCAACGGGATGTTCAGGGTGATGCCTTTGGTCAGCCGGGTCTGAAGATTAACCTGATGGGGAAGAACTTCAGAAAATCCGGGCACGAGCAGAACGTCGTCAAACGTGAGGGCTTCTTCGGCAATACGCAGCATTGGGATCCGCCTTTTGAACATGCTAAGTTTGGAGTTTTCTCGTTGCACCCGCGGCGGTGCAGCAAAGCAAAATCCTTAATCAATCTATTATAAAGTGGTGGCTACACACAGTAAACCGCAGGGTTTTTGTTGCCTTGTTGCATCTTTTTGAATTTCCGTTATTTTTACTCGTCCCTCTCGGCTATTGCGTATGAAAAATCTTGGAGAACCACCTTTGAACTCCCTCTACCCGGACACCCGCCCCAGAGCCCTGAGCGTCAGTGAGCTCAATCACCAGGCGCGGCACCTGCTGGAATCGAGCTTTATGCAGGTGTGGGTGGAAGGCGAGCTGTCCGGATTCTCCAAGCCATCGTCCGGGCATTGGTACTTTTCTCTGAAAGACCAGAAATGCCAGATTCGCTGCGCCATGTTCCGGGGCGCGAACCAGCGCATCCGCCCATTACCCCGGGAGGGCGACCAGATCCGGATTCGTGGCAAGGTCACGCTTTATGAAAATCGTGGCGACTTCCAGATCATCGTTGAACACATGGAACCTGCCGGGCTTGGGGCTTTGCAGCAGGCTTTTGAAGCCCTGAAGCTGAAATTGCAGTCCGAGGGACTGTTCGATCCTGCCCGAAAGAAGCCCATACCACCAACACCGCGCCACATTGGCGTCGTGACCTCGCCGACCGGTGCCGCCATTCACGACATCCTGACGGTATTGGCCCGGCGCTGCCCGGCGATTCCGGTCACACTGTATCCCACTGCCGTTCAGGGCCAACCAGCCACCGCTGACATTGTTCGCGCCATCGAGCAGGCCCAGCGCCACGGTGTTGCCGATGTTCTGATCATTGGCCGCGGCGGTGGCTCGCTGGAAGATCTCTGGTGTTTCAATGAAGAGGCGGTCGCCAGGGCAATCGCCAATTGTTCAATCGCCACAGTCAGTGCGGTCGGCCACGAAGTGGACGTAACCATTGCCGACTTCGTTGCCGACCTCCGGGCGCCTACACCTTCGGCCGCGGCGGAAAAGGTATCCCCGGACCAGTTACAGTGGGTACGCCGTCTTGGCGAACAGGAAATACGACTGAGCCAATCCGCACGCCCCTTATTTCAGCGCCTGGAGACCCAACTGGGCCACCTTGCCGCGCGCCTGCGCGATCCGCGCCGCGAACTGCAAGACAAAGCCCAACGGATGGACGAACTGGATGTTCGCCTGAACAAGGCAATAGGCCAGCAGCTTACTCAAATTCGACTAAAAACCAGTCATCTGAGCCAGCGCCTGGCTACTCAGTCACCGCGAAAAACCCTGATCACAGCGATTGACCAGATCGCCCGGCTCAATGATCGACTGGAAACCGCCATTCGGCAGCAGCTCAAACAGAAACACGAGCATATTCAATACAACGCCCAGACATTACATGTGGTCAGCCCGCTGGCCACCCTCGGCCGGGGCTACGCAATTGTGAGAGATGACCAGAACGAGATTGTTCGCGATGCCAGCCATCTCAACAAAGACAGCACCATCACGGCGCGACTGGGCCGGGGCTCGGTGCGGGCTCAAGTGATAGAGATCAATTCCGATACCGATTGATCGTCAAAACGGTCGCGACTTCGCCTATGGTCTAGTAGCCACCGATTCTAAAGCTCCTACAGTTGTGCATAACAATCACAGAACAAAAAACAGCACAGCTGAGGTGGCAAGCATGAACTACCACTCCGAGTTCCGCCGATCGATCGATCAAAGAGACGATTTTTGGCGCGAACAGTCCCAGGATATTGACTGGATCGAATCGCCCAAAACCATCTGGCAGCCGCTCAGTAACGGCCACGGCGAATGGTTTCCCGACGGCACTCTCAACACCAGCGATATCGCACTGGACGCCAACATTCGTGCCGGCCGCGGCCAACAAACGGCCCTGATCTACGACTCTCCGGTGACCAACTCCCAGCAAAAATACACCTATGACGAGTTGCGTGACGAAGTTGCGCGATTTGCCGGCGCCTTGCGGGCACGCGGTATTGAGAAAGGCGATCGGGTTATCCTGTATATGCCGATGATTCCCCAGGCCGCTATTGCCATGCTGGCCTGTGCTCGCCTGGGTGCCGTTCACTCCGTCGTGTTCGGAGGTTTCGCCGCCCATGAACTGGCGGTGCGCATCGATGATGCTCAGCCAAAGGCACTGATTACCGCCTCCTGCGGTATTGAAGTGACCAAAGTGATCGAATATAAACCATTGGTCGACAAGGCCATTGAGCAATCTAGCCACAAACCGGACGTGTGCGTCGTCTTTCAAAGGCCGCAAGTCACGGCGAACCTGAAGGACGGGCGCGATTTTGACTGGGCAGATATCTGCTCCGGCGCGGAACCGGCTGAGCCCGTGGCGGTCAAATCAACCGATCCGCTCTACGTTCTCTACACCTCCGGCACCACCGGCAAGCCCAAAGGTGTGGTACGCGACAACGGCGGCCATGCGGTCGCGCTTAAATACAGCATGAAGCTGGTGTACGACGCAAAACCCGGCGACGTTTTCTGGGCCGCCTCGGACGTTGGCTGGGTGGTTGGCCACAGCTACATCATCTACGCGCCCCTGTTTGCTGGCTGCACCACTATTCTTTATGAAGGCAAGCCAGTGAGAACACCGGACGCAGGGGCGTTCTGGCGAGTGGTGCAGGACCACAAGGTCAACATGCTGTTTACTGCACCCACTGCATTCCGCGCGGTGCGTAAGGAAGATCCGGAAGCGGATCAACTCAGTCGCTACGACGTGTCTTCACTCAAACGGATTTTCCTGGCAGGTGAACGACTGGACCCACCCACCTACGAATGGCTCAAAGAACATACCGGCCTGCCGATCCTCGATCACTGGTGGCAGACCGAGACCGGTTGGGCCATCTGCTGCAACCCGGTGGGCCTGGAAATGATGGCCACCAAACCCGGCTCGGCAACCGTCCCCTCGCCCGGATTCAACGTGCAGGTAGTCGATATGGAAGGCGGCCAGGTACCGGCCGGCGAGCAGGGCCAGGTCGCTGTGAAACTGCCGCTACCCCCCGGTTGCCTGATGACCGTCTGGGGCGACGACAAACGTTTCCAGAGCAGTTACCTGGAACCCATCCAGGGTTTTTACAGCTCAGGCGACGGTGGCTATATTGATGATGACGGATACGTATTTATCATGGGCCGCACAGACGATGTGATCAATGTGGCCGGCCACCGGCTGTCGACCGGTGAAATGGAAGAAGTGGTTGCTTCGCACCCGGCCATCGCCGAATGCTGCGTGGTCGGCGCCCATGACGATATGAAAGGCCAGATCCCCATTGGCCTGGTATTGATCAAAGACGGCGCCACCATTGACCAAGACGAACTCGAAGAAGAGCTGGTGGATATGGTTCGGGAGAAAATTGGTGCGATTGCCTGCTTCCGGCGTGCCATCGTCGTCGACCGACTGCCCAAAACCCGGTCAGGCAAGATTCTGCGCCGGGTTATCCGACAAATTGCAGATGGCGAAACGTTCAGCGTGCCCAGCACCATAGACGACCCCGCCATCCTTGACGAAATCAGTGAAAAGTTCAGTCACTGAATTTCTGATCACCACCAACAACTAATGCAACTCTGCCCCGAAGAAGAGCAGAGTTGCATTGCATTATCATGACAACTACATGTTTTTTATAGATTTAGCGGTCTCGAAAGATCTTCAAAAAAACAATTGACGCCCCTTAAACTCGGTCTATACTAAAAATTGCTGTGATCCTCTGCAGCGGTATTTGGCGAATGCGTTTCAACGTCCTGCCCTCGGCTTTTCGTTGCCCCTTCCTCAGTACGCTCCGGATGTTCCAGCGATGACTTTCGCCCTGGCGGAAGCCTCGTCTGTGCAGACAAACGTCTGTGCGGAATAAGAACGTCCCGTGAGGGCAACATATCAGTAAGACAGGAAAGATCGATGTCCGATACCAAGACTGGCCAAGTAAAGTGGTTCAACGAATCCAAGGGCTTTGGCTTCATTGCTCAGGAAGGCGGCAGTGACGTTTTCGTTCACTACAGTGCAATCAACTCCGGCGGTTTCCGTACTCTGGCAGAAGGCCAGCAGGTACAGTTCACCGTAACGCAGGGTCCTAAAGGCCCGCAGGCGGAAAACGTAACCCCCCTGTAAGCGGTTATGTTAACTGCCGGATGCCCCTCACGGGCAGACGGAACAAGAACGGCCAGCTTAAACACTGGCCGTTCTTGTTTGTAGACTGGAACATCAAACCTGGGCGGTCTCGCCTTCTTTTGAAACTTCTGTCTCGCCAGTTTTATGGATCACGCTCTGAGCGACCGCGGAGAACAACGCCTGCAAGGTTGCCGACGTAGTATCTTCCGCCAGTGCCGCGGCACTGCAATGCTCACCATTGGCGGTCAGGCGAATACAGGCCAAGGCGTTGGCATTGGTCCCTTCACCCAACGAAAATTCGTCATACGCCTCAACGGCAACGGTTATGCCGAACCGTTTTGCCAACGCATCCGATACCGCTTCCACGGCCCCGAGGCCCTGCCCTTCAAGCGTTATCGGTGCGCTGTCACGACCCATAACAACTTCAGCCCGAACGCCATCGTTATCCCGATGCAGGTCATAGGACTGGAGCGCCCAATCGGCATGGACCTTCAGGTAGCGCTCATCAAACAACCGGTGAATGGTGTGGGAGTCAATTTCACCTCCGTTTGTTTCCGCCTCCCGCTGCACCACCTTGCTGAACTCGATCTGCAACCAGCGAGGCAGACTGATCTTGTAATCCCGCTCCAGCACATAAGCCACGCCACCCTTACCGGACTGGCTGTTGATGCGCACAACCTCCTCATAACGCCGCCCCAGATCAAACGGGTCAATCGGCAGATAAGCGACATTCCAGGCTTGGCCTTCCTTAAGTCGTGACAGGCACTTGCGAATCGCGTCCTGATGGCTGCCGGAGAACGCGGTGAACACCAACTCGCCCGCGTACGGATGCCGTGGGTGAGTAGAAATCTCAGTACAGGCTTCTACCACGTCTGTGATTTCAGCCATACCGGAAAGATCGAGGGTCGGATCAATACCCTGGGAATACAGGTTCATGGCCATGGTCACCAGGTCCATGTTACCCGTACGTTCGCCATTGCCCATCAGTGTGCCCTCGACCCGGTCGGCACCCGCCATCACCGCCAACTCTGCAGCGGCTACAGCGCAACCCCGGTCATTATGAGTATGCACACTGATGCTTATATGCTCCCGGTACCGGATATTCTCGCAAATCCACTCCACCTGGTCCGCAAACACGTTTGGCGTCGACATTTCGACCGTTGCAGGCAAATTGATGATCACCGGCTGGCCCTGGTCCGGGCGCCAGACATTATTTACCGCATCAATCACTTCCGCAGCAAAATCCAGCTCTGTGCCGGTAAAACTCTCAGGTGAATACTGGAAGGTCCAGTCAGTATCCGGATAACGCCCGGCAATTTCTTTAACCACAGTCGCGCCCTGAACAGCGATGTCGCGGATACCAGCCCTATCGAGACCGAACACCTGCTCACGCTGAACGGTAGACGTTGAGTTGTACACGTGAACAACAGCCTGCTTTACACCCGCAAGCGCCTGGTATGTGCGCTCGATGAGTTCCGGGCGGGCCTGGGTAAGCACCTGAATTTTTACATCAGCGGGGATGCGTTCTTCTTCAATCAGCTTGCGGCAAAAATCAAAATCCGGCTGACTGGCTGCAGGGAAACCGATTTCGATTTCCTTGAAGCCAAGCTTGACCAACAGATCGAACAGCCGCTGCTTCTGAGCTACAGACATGGGCTTGACCAGCGCCTGATTGCCATCCCGAAGGTCAACGGCACACCAGGTCGGCGCTTTTTCAATAACCTGATCGGGCCAACGACGATCCTTCTTCGCAACGGGCTTAAAGGCACTGTATTTACGATGGTCAAAAGCCATATCTGAACATTCCTTCCGCTATTCGTGACAATGAAAAAGAGTTTAACGCCAGCAGCGCGCTATTTGGTTGCTATTTAGACGTAAAGACAGTATTTAATGCAATATAATTGCCCAATATGATCTGGATACAGAATATGATTGCGACAAATGATAAAGCCTTAGCGAGAATCGACAAAATCGACCGGAAAATTCTCGAACAATTGCAAAAGAACGGATCACTGACCAACCAGCAGTTGGCCGAGAAAGTCGGTTTGTCGGCCTCCCCTTGCCTGCGACGGGTCCGCACCCTGGAAGAGGCCGGCATCATTGTCCGTACCGTCACCATTCTGGATCACAAAAAACTGGGACTCGCGCTGACCGCTATTATTCTGATCGGCATGGATCGCCATACTCCTGAACGCTTCGCAGCCTTTGAAGAACAAGTCGCGGCATTTCCGGAAGTTCAGGAATGCTATCTGATTACTGGCCAGAGCGCCGATTACATGCTGAAGGTGGTGGTTCCCGACATGGACCACTATCATCAGTTTCTGCTCAATCGGATTACCCGGATCCAGGGGGTCAGCGGCGTGCATTCCAGCTTTGTGCTGCGGCGGGTGATAGACAGCACCGCTTTGCCACTGGGTTACCTTTCCTGAAGCGGCTGCCAGTCTCTAGATTCGAGCCTCATCGTCTGTACCTTGTGCCGCAGGCTCCGTACAATAAACGCCACTTTACGACAATGACAGGCAGACCCGGGCACGCCCCGCTGCCGTTCAGTCGACATGCCTACTTTTCATCAAAGCGGAAGACACGATGCGAGCAAGCCGTTACCTGATTGCCACCCAGAAAGAGACCCCTGCCGACGCCGAGATTATCAGCCATCAGCTGATGCTGCGCGCCGGCATGATCCGAAAGCTGGCCGCCGGCCTATACTCCTGGCTGCCGATGGGCCTGCGCACGTTGCGCAAGGTTGAACGGATTGTTCGTGAAGAAATGGACAAGAGCGGCGCCCAGGAAGTGTTGATGCCGGCCGTGCAGCCTGCGGAACTGTGGCAGGAGTCCGGTCGCTGGGAACAGTACGGCGGCGAATTGCTGCGCATGAACGATCGTCACGGTCGGGACTTCTGCTTCGGGCCGACTCATGAAGAAGTGATCACCGACCTGATTCGTAACGAGCTGAAAAGCTACAAGGAACTGCCGGCCAACTTCTACCAGATCCAGACCAAATTCCGCGACGAGCGCCGTCCCCGTTTTGGCATTATGCGTGCTCGTGAGTTCATCATGAAGGATGCCTACTCCTTTCACGTAAACGCTGCTTCTCTGGACGACACTTACCAGGTAATGCATCAGACCTACTGCAACATCTTTGACCGTCTGGGCCTGGATTACCGCCCGGTGCAGGCAGACTCTGGCGCGATCGGCGGCAGTGCATCCCACGAATTCCACGTGCTGGCGTCCTCCGGTGAAGATGCCATCGTGTTCAGCACAGACAGCGACTACGCCGCCAACATGGAAAAAGCCGAAGCGGTTGCTCCGGCAGGCGAGCGCCCTGAGGCCACCGAATCGCTGACTGAGGTGCACACGCCGGATCAGAAGACCATCGACGCCGTGTCCCAGTTCCTCGGCCTGCCGGCTGAGCGCAGCGTTAAAACGCTGCTGGTCAAGGCTGAGGCCGATGACAATGGCAATGCCGGCCTGGTGGCACTTATTCTGCGCGGCGACCATACCCTGAACGAAATCAAAGCGGAAAACCTGCCAGGAATTGCCGAGCCGCTGACCATGGCGACCGATGAAGAGATCGAAAAAGCCATTGGCTGCAAACCAGGCTCTATTGGCCCGGTGAACCTTCCGGTGCCTGTGATTATTGATCGCAGCGCTGCCCATCTGGCCGATTTTGTTTGCGGTGCCAACAAAGATGACTACCACCTGACCGGCGTCAACTGGCAAAGAGATGTGCCGATGGGCCGCGTTGAAGATCTGCGCAACGTGGTGGAAGGCGACCTGAGCCCGGACGGCAAGGGCACGCTGGAAATCCGTCGCGGCATCGAAGTCGGCCACATCTTCAAGCTGGGCAACAAATACAGCTCAGCCATGAACGCGACTGTACTGGATGAGAACGGCAAGACCGTGATCATGGAAATGGGCTGCTACGGCATCGGGGTTTCACGCATCGTTGCGGCCTCCATTGAGCAGAACCATGACGACAAGGGCATCATCTGGCCAGATGCCATTGCTCCGTTCGAAGTCGCCATTGCGACTCTGAATGCGCATAAGTCACCGGTCGTTGCAGAAGCTGGCGAAAAGCTCTACGCGCAGCTGCGACAGGCTGGCTATGACGTGCTGCTGGACGACCGGAACGAACGCCCGGGCGTGAAGTTTGCGGATATGGAGCTGATGGGCATACCGCACCGGTTTGTGGTTTCCGAGCGCGGTCTCACAGCTGGCACCCTGGAATACAAGGGGCGGCGCGATGAAGACAAGCAGGATATCGCGGTCGAAGATGCCCTGCTGTTCCTGGTGAAGGCTTCGCCCAAAGGCGGACTGTAAGTTCTTCTGGCCGCTCCGGGCGTCACTTTGTTGATCGCCCGGAGCGGCCACACCAAGGCTACCGTCACCCGACGATGCCTGGTTCCATCTCAAGTTCTACCCCGAATTTGTCCTGCACAGACTGACGCACCTCATCCGCCAAAGCCAGCACATCCTCACCGGTACCACCCGAGTGATTAATCAACACCAGCGCCTGTCGGTTATGAATTCCGACCCGGGCACTGCGGAAGCCTTTCCAGCCGGCCTGATCGATCAACCAGGCGGCCGCCAGTTTAACGCCCTGCTCCGCAGGATAAGAGACCAGGTCAGGGCACTGCGCATGCAAACGCTCATACAACCCAGCATCAACGACCGGGTTCTTGAAGAAGCTGCCCACATTGGGCAACACCGCAGGGTCCGGCAACTTGCGCCGGCGCACCGCCATAACGGCTTCGGCCACATCCAGGGGTGTTAAGGAGGCCGTGTCGGTATTCCCCAGGTAGTCCTGAAGATCTCTATATCCCAGTTTGAGGGGGCGTGAGCGGGATAACCCAAGGCGGATTTCCAGAATGATGTAGCGGCCGGGGTGACGCTTGAACAGACTATCCCGGTAGCCAAACTCGCAATCTGCTGCCGTCAGGGTAACCGATCCCATCGTGCTTCGATCGAGTGCTGTAACACTTATCAGGGTATCGCCCAACTCAACACCGTAAGCGCCGATGTTCTGCACTGGAGCCGCACCGGCAGTGCCGGGAATCAGTGCCAGGTTCTCAATGCCGCGGTACCCTGACCGGGCTGCGTATATTACGGCATCATGCCAATTCTCGCCGGCGCCCAGTATCAGCACCGCATCATCGCCACTGACCTGCTCCCAGCTTCGCCCCCGAATGGCCATGTGCAGCACCAGGCCATCATAGTCACCGGCAAACACCAGATTGCTGCCACCGCCAAGCACCAGTGTGTCCAGCTTGCGATCGGCAGCCCAGTTCAGCGCCTCCCGCAAGTGTCTCTCGCTGGCAATAGCCACCAGATACCGGGCCTGGGCGGCAACCGCCAGGGTGTTCAGATCACTCAGGCTGGCCTGCTCATCAATGGTGAGGCCCTGGCTCAAGTGAGTCGCCTCCGGATGTCGTCCAGCAAGCCCTTGCTGGCATCGTGTATCAAGTCCAGGACCCGCTCAAACCCGTCTTCACCGCCATAATAGGGGTCTGGCACTTCAGCCTGTCCGGACTCACCGAACTCAAGGAACAACCGGGGCTCTGCACCTCCGTTCTGGTGCCACAGATCCCTGACGTCCGCCAGGTTCTGACGGTCCATCACCAGCACATAATCATACTGATCGAGGTCGTCCACCTTGATCTGGCGCGCCCGAAGGCCGCTGATATCGATACCCCGGCGGCCAGCCGCCTCCATGGATCGGGCATCCGGCGCTTTTCCAAGATGCCAATTACCGGTGCCGCAGGAATCAATATGCAGGCGATCCGCCAGCCCTTGATCCTTGGCGAGTTGCCGGAACACACCCTCGGCCGTCGGCGAACGGCAGATGTTGCCAAGGCACACAAACAGTACGCTGATCTGCTCAGGCATAACGTCCTCCTGCTTCTAACAGAGCTCTGACCCGGGCCAGGTCTTCTTCGGTATCAACCCCTGGCGCGGGCGGGCGGTCGGCAATATCCACATGAATACGGGCACCGTTGTACAGAGCGCGCAACTGCTCCAGCGCCTCGATCTTCTCGGTCGGTGCCGGTGCCCAGCTGACAAACTGACCTAGCACACTGGCACGGTAGCCGTAGATGCCGATGTGGCGGAAATAACCGATGTCATCCGGCAGGTCGACATCCGCTACCGAGGCGTTCGCGGGCCAGTAATCCCGAGCCCAGGGAATCGGTGCCCGGGTGAAATAGTGAGCTATGCCGCGGGCGTCAAATACCACCTTCACCACGTTTGGATTGAACACCTGGCGGGCATCGTGAATACGTTCGCAGAGGGTCGCAATGGCCACTTCCGGATAGTGATCCAGATTGTCCGCCACCTGATTGATCAACGCCGGCGGAATCAGGGGTTCATCGCCCTGAACATTCACAACCCTGTGCTCAGGGGCCAGACCCAGCTTTCTGGCGACTTCTTCCAACCGGTCAGTGCCACTGGCGTGATGAGGGGATGTCATCACCACCTCTGCACCGAAGTGCTGGCAGGCTTGCTGAATCCGTTCGTCATCCGTGGCAACCACAACCCGGTCGGCCCGACTTTCACCGGCACGCTCGCACACATGCTGGATCATCGGCTTGCCGGCAATCATGGCCAAGGGCTTGCCGGGTAACCGGCTGGAGGCAAAGCGGGCGGGAATGACAACGGTAAATGACATGCGGATGCGTCCTGCTGGCGGAGGGATCAGTGTTTATCGAGGCGCTCGTCAGTGCTCAGTGTGCGGGCCTCGCTGGCCAACATGACCGGAATGCCTTCGCGAACCGGAAAGGCCATGGCGTCGTGGTAGCAGGTTAACTCGGTACGCGCCTCGTTGAGTTTGAGCTCGCCCTTGCACACCGGGCAAGCCAACATCGCCAGCAATTTTTTATCCATGAGGTGTTCTCCCAATATTTTGTTGTTGCAACAGCTCAGAACAGGCGCTGAGCCGCTCCAGAAATCGTTGTTCGAAAGGTTCAGACAAGCAGGCTTCGACGGTCAATACCCAGGCATTTTCTGGGGCAAACTCCCGACACTTAACCGCATCTTTGGCGGTCATCACCAGCCACTCGCCAGGGCTGGAGCCAAGATCTTCCGGACGAAATCGATGATGGTCCGCCAGGGCAACCTCCTCAACCTCGGCCCCCAGGGCCCTGAGGGTGTCAAAGAAACGTGCAGGGTTTCCGATACCGGCAACAGCGCGCACCGACTGCCCCTTGAGAGCATCAGGTGCCAGCGTTTCGCCAGAATTCAGGTTGACCACCGCAGAGGGCCGCAACGCCATGGCATGAATGTCAGGGTGTTCGATATTGGCAAATTCACCCATCGACTGGCCTGGCTGCGGGAATTCTGCTCCGTTCAGGATGACAAAATCCACCGTCGCCAGTCGCGAGGTCGGCTCCCGCAGGGGCCCTACCGGTATCAGAGCGCCGTTGCCAACGCCGCGCCGGGCATCAAAAACAGCCAGCTCTATGTCTCTTGGCAATCGATAATGCTGAAGGCCATCGTCGCAAATCAGCACATCGCCCAGATTCTGCTCCAGAGCCCAATGCGCACCCCGGCAACGATCCGGATCTACCACCACCGGGCACCCGGTGGCCAACGCCAACATCAGAGGTTCGTCCCCACTGGCAGTGACCGCGGTGGAGGCAGTGACCAATAACGGGTAGTGATCACTCTTGCCACCGTAACCGCGACTGAGGATGACCGGTCGCCATCCAGCCTGCTGCATCCGCTGCACCAGCCGCGCCGTTAACGGCGACTTGCCGGTGCCTCCGACGGTGATATTACCGACCACAACAACCGGGACCGGCAAAGCCTCGTTTCGGGCCTGCCAGGCTTTGCGTCTTTTCGATTCGGAAACAACGCGGTACAGCCAGGCTAGCGGCGCCAGTATGGCCAGGGGTTTGCTCTGGCCATACCACAAACGGTCAATCAGGCTGCCACTCATGCATGCTCGCTGAACTGTATCTGGTGCAACTGGGCGTAGGCGCCGTCTGCCGCAAGCAGCTCTTCATGGGTGCCAGATTCAACAATGTGCCCTTTGTCCATCACCAGGATCCGGTCGGCTTTTTCAATGGTGGACAAGCGGTGCGCGATCACCAGCGTGGTCCGGCCAGCCATCACGGTTTCAAGAGCCTCCTGAATATGTCGTTCAGACTCGGTATCGAGAGCCGAGGTCGCTTCGTCCAGAATCAAAATCGGAGCATTCTTCAAGAGCGCACGGGCGATCGCCAAACGTTGACGCTGTCCGCCAGACAGCATGACGCCATTGTCGCCGATCATCGTATCCAGACCTTCCGGCATCCGATCGATAAACTCCAGAGCATGAGCCTTGGCAGCCGCTTCCCGAACTTCCTCACGGCTACAGTCACGCAACGCACCGTAAGCGATGTTAGCGGCGATGGTGTCGTTGAAAAGCACCACGTTCTGGTTAACGAGAGCAATCTGGGATCGCAAGCCTTTGAGAGAAAATTCCTTCAAAGAACGCCCATCAATCCGGATATCACCATCGGTGTATTCATAAAACCGCGGCAACAGGCTGACCATGGACGACTTGCCACTGCCAGAGCGGCCCACCAGCGCAACGCTCTGACCGGCAGGAACCTTGACTGTGATGCCATCCAGCACATTATCCAGCTGGTCACGGTAACGGAAGCACACCTTATCGAACTCGATGTCGCCGTTCACCCGATCGGGGGAGTACTTGCCGTCGTCTTCTTCCGGCTCTTCGTCCATGGTTTCGAACACATCGTAGGCCGCGGCAACACCTTTCTGAATCTTGGCGTGTACTGAAGTAACCTGGCGGATAGGTTTGGCCATGGTGGTTGCTGCGGTGATAAAGGCAATCAACTGACCGGTGCTCATTTCACCTCGAATTTCAGGTGCCAGCATGGTCCAGACCAGAGCCGCTATGGCGATGGCCACCAACACCTGAATCACCGGCACGCTGATGGCCTGGGTGGACGCCATCTTCAGGCTCTGCTTCAGGTTCCGGTTACTGACATCACGAAACCGTTCACGCTCATAATCCTCTCCACCGAAAGTCCGAACCACGCGGTAGCCGGAAATCGTCTCCGAGGCGACATGGGTAATATCGCCCATCGAGCCCTGAATTCGCTGACTTATCTTGCGAAAACGCTTACTGGCATAGTTCACGACCAGGCCGATCACCGGCCCCACCGTCAGGAACACCAGGGTCAGCTTCCAGTTGGTGTAAAGCATGAAGCCCAGCAGCCCAACAATGGTCAGGCCTTCGCGCAGGGTAATGGTAATGGCGTTGGTGGCGGCCTCGGCCACCTGCTCCACGTTAAACGTGAGCTTGGACACCAAACGCCCGGCCGCGTTGTCGTCAAAGTAGCGGGACGGCAGGCTCATCAGACGATCAAACACGTCATTTCTGAGCGCATTGATGACCTGACGGCCAACATAGCTGATGAAATACTGACTGAAAAACGTCCCTACCCCACGCAATGCAAAAATACCGACGATCAAACTGGTGAGCATCAGCCGGTTCTGATCGGTCGGGTTTTCGATCGCCGTAATCACATACTCCATCGCTGCCGCCATACCGGTGGATGCGGCGGCATAAATGATGTTGCCGAATACAGCAAGCGAAAACGCAAACCAGAACGGTTTTACATAACGAAGCAGACGTTTGTATGTTGCCCAGCTGCTGACGGGCGGGACCGGGAGCGGCTCAGGCCTGGAATCAATCACGGATTCTCAGCCTCCCGCTCTGTGGTTATGCTCAGTTTGGCAAACCCCAGGCGACCGGCCACATCCATGGCACGTACAACATATTCATGGGGAGTCCGGGCATCCGCTGTAATGATATACGGCAGGCTATTGTCCCCCTCAGCCAATTCACTGACACCCCGCTCGAGGGTCTCACGACGGTTATTGACCAGCGTCCGTTCATTAAGCATGTACTGACCTGCAGCATTGATCACGACGTCAATCTGACGAAGCTCTGATGGCGAGGCCGGCTCACCACTTGCCTCAGGCAACTCTACCTGCAGGTGACTTTCCCGGGTGAAGGTGGTGGACACCATAAAGAAAATCAGCAGCAGGAACACCACATCAATCAGTGGCGTCAGGTCGACCCCGACTTCCTGGCTTCTCTGGCGCTTGAACTTCACGGCGTTCAGGCTCCTTCCACGTCGATTTCACGGTCACCATGAACCACTTCGACCAGCTTGATGGCTTCCTGCTCCATATTGACCACCAGCTCATCAACACGACGAATGAAATAACGATGACAGATCAGTGCCGGAATGGCGACACTCAACCCTGAGGCCGTGGTAATCAATGCTTCGGAAATGCCACCGGCAAGGTTGCCGGCATTGCCAACACCTGCCAGCTGGATCTCGGCAAAGACCTTGATCATACCGATAACGGTGCCAAGCAAGCCCAGCAACGGGGTAATCGTGGCAATGGTGCCCAGCGGGTTCAGGAAGCGTTCGAGTTCATGAATAACCTGACTGGCCTCATGCTCAATACTTTCTTTCATGATATCCCGGCCGTGCTTGGCATTGATCAGCCCGCCAGCGAGGATGCGCCCAAGGGGAGAAGACCCCTGCAACGCCTTTAGCTTGCGCCCGTTAAGTTCTTTCTTCTTGATCCAGCGCCAGAGTTCATTAATGGACTGAACGGGCGCGACCCTTGAGGGCCTGAGCGTCCAGAATCGCTCCAGAACAATGGCAAGCGCCAGGATGGAACAGGCAACAATCGGCACCATCAGGATGCCACCAGCTTTCAACAGCTCGAACACGCTTGATCTCCCTGATTAATGACAAGCCGCGCTACTTTAGCATAGCTACCGGTTGAGGCCACACCCGGAATGTCACGGTGTATTACATTGATCACGGGTGAGGCCGGGGCCGCTTATCCAGAAGGGGGAAGAATGCCGCAATTCACTGATTTCCGGACCATCCCGGCCCAACGTAATCACGATCTCGCCGGAGCAGGCCGTGTTCAATGCCGGCACACCTGCAGTCCGGTAACCACGCGCAACATCCGGATGTGGGTGGCCAAAACGATGGCGGTATCCGGCGGTGTAGATTACCCAGTCGGCTCGTAAAGCGCTCACCCAGCTCGTCGATGAAGACGTTTTACTGCCGTGATGGGGAGCCAGCACCACTCGATGCTCGACGGTCTGATCAAACCAGTCCACACCGTATGGCCCGAGCATTTCAGCTTCTTGCTTGCGAGTAATGTCACCGGTCAACCACAGGTCGGTGGACGACAACTCGTGATGGATGCGCAAAACACAGGAGGCGTCGTTGCCTGAACGCCCAGCTTTTGATCGCCAGAACTCGAAAGACAAGCCCTGCCAGCCAAAACCCTGTCGCGGGCATTCACCGACAATCAACTCTCTTTCCGACAACGTCTCACCAACAACCTCAGGCTCGCCGCTGCTGATGCGCCCGATCTCAACAGCCGCCGCTAATGGCTCGAGCCCACCGGCGTGATCGTTGTCGCCATGACTGAGTACAAGGTGGTCAATTCTGCGCACACCCAGAGCCTGCAAACCCGGGATCAAGGTAGAGTCGACTGCCGAAAATACGCCCCGCAGCTCCGGGCCAGTATCGTACACCAGCGCTTTGTCGCCTGCCCGCACCAGAACAGCCAACCCCTGCCCGACATCCCAGATCCTTATCTCCGGCTCTTCGATATAGCTATTCGACGATAACTGTCCGCCTCCTCCCGCCAGAATCACCCATAGACCGATAACGCAGGCGGCCATCAGGCGAAACGACCGGTCTGGGTAACGGAGCAACACCAGAACCACCATCGCCAGTATTGCCAGCAAGCCGGGAGAAGCCGTCGGCGCCATCACCGAAACGAACGTTGCCCAGGACTCAACCCACTCAAGCCAGGCCATCAGCACGCCAAGAGCCAGATCAAACGCACTGGCGACCCACTCCACAAGCGCACCACCAGAGACCAGAACCAGAAATGTGCCGACAAACAAAAGCGGCATAACCACCAGTGACACCCAGGGAATGGCCAGCAGATTGGCAAGCAAACCGGCCGCCGGTTGCGATTGCCCGAGCCCGACAAGCAATGGCCACAAACCCGCAAAAACCGACACTTGGGCGAGCAACAAACCCTTCAGCCATCCGGGACTGCCCAGCGTGCCGGAGAATACCATCAGCAGCGCTGCCACTGCGCCAAATGACAGCCAGAACCCCTGATCCAGAGGCGCAAAAGGGTCCAGTACAAGCACCAGAAACAGGGCCACTGCAAAAGGTCGCCAGACACTGACCTCGCGGGCAATCAGAAGATAGGCACCACCAACCACAACCATCACAAAAGCTCGCCGTGTAGGCACCGAGAATCCGGCCACCAGGGCATAGAACAGACAGGCAACCAACACCAGAACAAACGCCACCCTTCGGCGCCCATGCTCCCGCCCCCATCGGGCAGGCAAGACCAGGCCTGCCCTGCGAGCAAGCAAACCGGCACCGATGGCCACCAGGCCAAGATGAAGCCCTGAAATAGCGACCAGATGAATGGTCCCGGTTGACCTGAGCGTTTGCCAATGTGCGTCGCTCAAATAACCCCGGTTACCGATCAGAAGTGAAGCAATCAACGGGTAGCTCTGGGCATTGGAGAACTGATGGTGCGTAGCAACGGCCACAGACTGGTGCCAGTGATGGTAGCGGCAATGCCAGCCACAGAGGACGGAGGCATCCTCAGCCACCGCCCTGACCGTCCCCGTGGCCCGATAGCCATGCCGAAACAGCCAGTCCTCATATCGGAAGCCCTTTCCATTAAGGGTTCCGTGGGGTTGCTTTAGTACAACATCGAGTTTGAGCAGATGACCGGGAAGAGACTGGCCATCGCGGCCATACCACGACAACCGGATTTTCTCAGGCAGTTTCTCGATATCGGCGGAGGTATCAAGTCCATGCCAGCCAGAAACACAAAGACTGAACCGCAGGCTGTCAAAACTCCCTCGTTGCGGCAGATCACAGAGATAGCCGGACACCGTCAGCCGCTCACCTTCGATCTCCGCAGGCAGCCGCTCAGACAACCGGGAATCGGCATGCCAGACAGACCAAAGCAGGCCCAACAGCATAAAAAGCAAACCGTGGCACAACCAGCGGACAAGGGGCGATTTACAGCACAGCGCGCTCCCCGCCATCATCGCAATGGCCACAAACAACAAAGGGTACGGTGGTAAAACTGTCAGCTGATACAGTAAGATGACGCCGCACGAGAATGCGATAACGCAGGTAACGCCACTCGCGCCATTTTCAGGCGTTCGATCATTGCAAAGTAAACCGGACAATCCTTGTCCTCCAGTGCGTAAGCCCGGCCTCTATGATGTGCCGGATAATATTCATTGCGACGCAACAGGCCGAACTTCCGATGCCCAAGAAGTTCATGAAACGGTATCTGCCCACTCCAGAGAAAGTGCGATCGATTAAATCGCTGCACTTTCTTGGCGATATCCTTCATGAACCAAACCTGTGGCACATAAACCGCCACTGTGTGTCACGGGCATTCCTGATCGGTATCTTCCTGGCGTTTATCCCTATGCCCTTTCAGATGGTCGCTGCTGCGTTCATGGCGATCTGGATCAATGCCAACCTGCCGCTCTCGGTCGCTCTGGTCTGGATCAGTAATCCACTAACTATGCCGCCGATGTTCTACTTCAACTACAAAGTGGGTGCATGGATACTCGACCGGCCGGTGTTGGCCTTTGAATTTCAAGTCTCCTGGACCTGGTTGAGCAGTCGCCTGATGGATATTGGCGTCCCACTCTATGTCGGCTCGCTAATCGTCGCCACCGTGGCCGCCTGCACCGCCTATCTGGCTATCCAGTTTTTATGGCGGCGCAAGATCCGAACGGACTGGCAGGTTCGCCGTCAAGCCAGAAGGGCCGAAAAAAAGGCTCGTAAAGACGCCCGCAATCAGGCCTCCTGAACCAGTCGCCCCTGCTCGAGCCGAAGCACCCTACCAAGGCTGCGGGCCATTTTCATGTCGTGCGTGACCATGACGAAGGCAATGCCTGACTGATCCCGCAGATCCTCGATTAACGCCCTGATGCCCTCTCCCGTGTGCTCATCCAGATTGCCGGTGGGCTCATCCATCAACACACAGTCCGGCTCGTTCACCAGAGCACGAGCGATGGCCACTCGTTGACGTTCGCCACCAGACAGCTCCGAAGGTTTGTGCCTGAGGCGCTCTCCAAGCCCTACCCTCACCAGCAGCGATTCGGCTTTCGCCTTGGCGCTTGTCAGAGTTTGCCCACCGAGGGCGCAGGGCATCATGACATTCTCGAGGGCCGAAAACTCCGGCAGTAGGTGGTGAAACTGATATACAAAGCCCAGATGGCCATTTCGGAACCGGGCACGGCCCGCCTCCGACAGTCGATGAATATCCACATCACAAATATGGATCTGCCCCGAAGACGGACGGTCCAGCCCCCCCAATAGATTCAGCAGGGTAGTTTTACCCGCACCGCTACTGCCCACAATAGCCACAGTCTCACCAGCGCTTACTTCCAGGGAAATGTCGGAAAAAATAGTCAGTACCTCCGGCCCCTCGGAATAGGTGCGGGTCACGTGCCGACAATCGATGACCAGGGGCTTGCCCGCGTTCTGTTCAGGATTACTCATAACGCAATGCCTCCGCTGGTTCGATTCTTGACGCCCGCCATGCCGGGTAGATGGTTGCCAGTAAACTGAGGACCAACCCGGCACTGCTGATAACAGCCACATCACTCCATTGCAGTTGTGACGGCAGGTAGCTGATAAAATAGACGTCCGAGCTCAGGAACTGGTGCCCTAACAGGTTTTCCAGCCAGGCAATGAAGGCGCTGATGTTCAAGGCGCCTAGAATGCCCAACGCTGTACCCATGAGGGTTCCAAAAACCCCTATAACCGCACCCTGGATGATGAAAATCCGCATAACCCGGCCCGGCGTGGCACCCATGGTACGAAGAATCGCGATATCTGCGGTCTTGTCGGTGACCACCATGACCAGTGTGGACACGATATTGAACGCCGCCACCGCCACGATAAACATCAGCAGCAGTCCGATCATGGTTTTTTCCATGCGGATCGCCTGGAACAGGTTGCCGTGGGTACGCGTCCAGTCAGACACGTAATAACGCCCGCCCAGGTCCTGAGCCACCTGATTGACGACACGGGGTGCCGCAAACAGATCATCCACCAGCAGCCGGACACCCTCTGCGCGACCACCGGTGCGCATCAGCCGCGCGGCATCGTCCATATGGATCAGGGCATAGTTGCCGTCCAGTTCGGCTCCGACACTGAAAATACCCTTGACCGTAAACCGCTTCAGCCTGGGTAGCACCCCGGCAGGCGTCACTGAGGCTTCCGGCAGCACGACCGTCAACTTGTCCCCGACCTGCAAACGCAAGCTGGAGGCCATCAAACGGCCGATGATGATGCCAAATTCACCGGATTTGAGCTGACCGAGGTCGCCCTCGATAAAATGATTCTCAATGATCGATACTGAGGCTTCTTCCTCAGGCAGGATGCCGTTCAGCATGACACCCCGAACATCACCACCACCAGTCACCATGCCCTGCCCCTGAATAAACGGAGCAGCGGCAAGAACCCGAGGATGCTCCTGAACGCGGCGGTCGATCTCTTCCCAGTCTTCGAGGGGGCCAGACGCACCCTGAATCGTGGCGTGAGGCACCATGCCCAGAATGCGCTGCTTGAGTTCACGGTCAAAACCGTTCATGACCGACAGCACGATGATCAGCACTGCCACCCCGAGCATCAGCCCGAGCATGGAGGTCAGGGATATGAAGGAGATAAAGTGATTACGTCGTTTGGCGGCGGTGTATCGCAAGCCAATATAGAACGATAAAGGTCTGAACATGAGGAGGTGCCTGCGCTACCTTCGGGTCGGTCGTGGTTTGATATCCCGGGGCCCTTACTCGCTCCCGGGAAACTGCTAAACTACTCTGTACTAATAAAAAATTTGCCCAGCGGAGAAAGAATGCCAGGTTCACGCGCTACGCCTCAGACCACTGACTCAAAATCCGACCGGAGAGAGTATTTTCGGATTGAGGATCATATTGGCCTCGAAATCCGGCGACTCAACCGTGATGAAGACAACCACCAGGATGCGTTCGATGGCACTCCGCTGGAAAGTCTCAAAGCTGAATTTCGCCGACTTGATCAGGACGTCAAAGCGCAACTTGCCAGCTTGGCTGAACGCGATCGTTTGTTGACCGGATTGATCAAATCAATGAACAGCAAGCTCGACACGCTGGCGCGCATTATCGCCTTTGAGCAAAATCCGTTGCAACCGGAAGACTGGCAGGATGTGACCCTGAGCGAGGGCGGCCTGTCTTTTTACAGCAACACACCAGCCTGGAGCCCCGGGGACCGTATCGCAGTCCGCATGACCCTGCCACCCGAACTCTACCAGCCACAAGCGGTCGCCGAAATCCTGACCGCAGAACCGGACGAGCGTGGTGGCGCAAGGGTTCACACCAAATTTGTGCAATTGGAAGACAGCGATCGCCAACAAATTGCCCGCCATGTGATGCGCTGGCAAATCCGGCAACGTCAAAAAGAGTAAACTGACAAAAAACACTGACTTTTATCCGTTTTTTCGGGATATTACGTTTTATCCATATCTCGCGGTCCGTGTCGCGGGGAACTGGCATTAATGGAGAACTCAATGAAAAACAGATCAACACTGATCACTGCAATGGCCCTGACCGGGCTGATGTCGACCGGCATTGCCAGCCAGTCACACGCCGAGCAGCTGGCCGTTCCGGTCGGCAGCCAGGCTGACCGCAGTGAGATAAGCTTGCCCACCACCGGCATGAGCCAGGATTCAGTTCGTAATCGCTGGGGTGCTCCGCAGGACATGAAAGGCCCGGTTGGCGAACCACCCATCAGCCAGTGGCACTACCCGGACTTCATTGTTTATTTTGAACAGGATCGGGTGTTGCACTCCGTCGTCAAGCGCAACCGCTGACAGCTCTTCTAAGCGTTCAATTTTCTCTGTTCATGGCCTGACGTTATCGCAACGGTCAGATAGAATGGCGACTTTTGCGAACCAAGGTGACAAATACAGTGACTTCCAAGCGAATGTTGCCTGCGGAGTGGGCACCCCAGAGCGCAGTGATGTTGACCTGGCCTCACCCCGGTACAGACTGGGCCCGCATCATGGCAGATGTCGAGCCGGTGTTCCTGACCATTGCCCGGCAGGTGCTTCGATTTGAGCATCTTTTGATCAGCTGTGAGTTTGTGGCACGCCTGCAGGAGCTGGGGCGGGAGCTGAACAACTACGCCGAGGCAGAAGGCCTGCCCGGTCGGGTTATCACAGTGCCTGCCCCGGCCAACGACACCTGGGCCCGCGATCATGGGCCGATTACCGTGAACACCGGTGAGAGCTTTGAAATACTGGATTTCAGCTTCAACGCCTGGGGTGGCAAGTTTCCTTGGGAAAAAGACAACGCCCTGAACCAGCACCTGGCCAATGCCGGCGTTTTTGGCAAGCACCCGCTGCAACCCGTTGACTTCGTACTTGAAGGTGGCTCCATAGAATCTGATGGCAATGGCACCATTCTGACCACCAGCGAATGCATGTTGACGCCGTCCCGAAACCCCACGATGGACCGCTCAGCCATTGAGCAACTGCTATCGGAAATGCTTGGAGCGGATCGAATTCTCTGGCTCAACCACGGTTATCTGGCAGGTGACGACACCGACAGCCACATCGACACCCTGGCCCGGTTCTGCGCCCGCGACCATATCTGTTACGTGTCCTGCCCCGGTGTCGCGGACGAGCACTACAGTGCGCTGGCGGCCATGGAAGAAGAGCTCCAGGAATTCCGCCAGCAAGACGGCAGCCCTTACAAGCTCACAGTCTTGCCGTGGCCCGATGCCATCCATGATGAGGATGGCGAACGCTTGCCCGCCACCTATGCCAACTTCCTCATTATCAACGGGGCCGTTTTACTGCCGGTATACGACGTACCGCAAGATCAAGAAGCGATTCGCATCCTGGCTGAGATTTTCCCCGACCGGGAAATCATACCCATCAACTGTCGCCCCCTGATTCACCAACATGGCAGCCTTCATTGCGTCACCATGCAGATTCCCTCAGGAGTGATTGATCTATGAGAGAAAAAGCCGACGCCAACCAGCTCAAAATTGCCGCAATCCAGCAAAAATGCAGCGAGGATAAATCCGCCAGCCTGGCCACCTCGGAAATGCTGATTCGTGAAGCCGCCAAAGGCGGCGCGCAATTGATCGTATTGCAGGAACTGCACGCCACCCTGTATTTTTGCCAGACCGAAGACACCTCCGTGTTCGAGTTGGCGGAACCCATCCCAGGGCCGACCAGCAACCGCTTGTCGGCCCTGGCAGACGAACTGAACGTTGTTCTGGTCGGCTCAATTTTTGAGCGCCGGATGAACGGGGTCTATCACAATACATCCGTCGTGTTTGATACCGACGGCAGCCTGGCCGGCATATATCGCAAGATGCACATTCCGGATGACCCGGGCTTTTACGAGAAATTCTATTTCACCCCCGGCGACGCCCAATTTAACGAAGGCCACAGCGGCTTCACCCCCATCTCCACCTCCCTCGGCAAACTCGGAGTGCTGGTGTGCTGGGATCAGTGGTACCCGGAAGCCGCACGCCTGATGGCACTGGCCGGAGCCGAACTGTTGATTTACCCCACAGCCATCGGCTG
>HLSNC_1000105_pt1 | contig 111990 bp, 106 predicted proteins | sample HotLakmetagenome_2_FD_14041 | JGI IMG/M metagenome (IMG submission 14041)
TGCTTTCGTTTCGACATCTTCGATCTCCTTCGTGGTGAAGATCAGCAGACAGCAAATCCGAGCTTGCGTCATTGTCCAGTTTTCGGGGGGCACCTCACAGCGACATGCGGGAGCGCGACCTAAAGCGCAAAGCGATGTTGCGTCAGATGCTGAACAACCCGGGCGCTCAAGGATGGCGCAGCATGAAAACAATGTCCGGGGTGATCGGGGCGAACCGGGAAGAGACCGCGCGTCTGCTTATCGAAATCGGGGCTAGAGCATCTGAGACTGGCAACCATGTGTGGGCACTCACGAAGAACAAGCCGCTGCCTGGCGGCGATTGACGCCGCTCGCGCTGATGATCCCTCCCTGTTTTCATGTCACGGTGGCCCAGGGGCGAGCGCGAATTTGCGCCATTTTCTTCGCTACGACGGGGTGATGCGACAGCTTGCGTATGTCGCACTCATGTTGCAATCGTGTTGTGCGGAACTGCCGGGAGCTAAAGAAAATCCCTGAAATTAAAGGGAATCGGATTGCAGGGAAGTGCAACACGAAAATGGGGCCAATCTAGCCCCATCATTCACACAAGCTTTTGTTTTGTAATGGGGATTTTTGGTAGCGGAGGAGGGACTTGAACCCCCGACACGCGGATTATGATTCCGCTGCTCTAACCAACTGAGCTACTCCGCCAGAAGCTGGCGCTTGGTATGTCAGCGCCCTGACGGCGTCAAGTGCAAAAAACGGCACTCTTGCGGCCGTGCAACGGCGCTTTGGACCCTCGCTTTCAGGCGCCGGGCGCGCTATGGCAGCGGTGCGACCGCAAAGGCCCGATCGTCATGCAAACCCTGCCCCTTACACGCGACCTGGTTCTGATCGGCGGGGGTCACGCGCATGCGCTGGTTCTCCTGGACTGGGCCATGAACCCGCTGCCGGGCGCGCGCGTGACCCTGATCGATCCGAACCCCTCGGCGCCCTATACCGGCATGCTGCCCGGACATATCGCCGGACATTATCCACGCGACGCGCTGGAGATCGACCTGGTGCGGTTGGCCCGTCATGCCGGAGCCCGGCTGGTGACCGGCCGGGCCGAGGGGCTAGATCCGGCGTCGGGCACGATCCGTGTGAACGGTCGCCCGCCGATCCGGTTTGACGTGGTTTCGATCGATATCGGGATCACGTCGGACATGCCCGATCTGCCCGGATTTCCGGACCATGGTGTCGGCGCCAAGCCCCTGGGGGCCTATGCCGCACGCTGGGAGCGGTTTCTGGCCGAGGTCAAAGCGGGCGCGCGTCGGCCCGACATCGCTGTTCTCGGCGGCGGGGTAGCCGGGATCGAGCTGGCCCTCGCCATGGACCACCGGTTGCGTGACACGGCTGAGCGCCGAATCACCATAATCGAGCGCGATCCGCTGCCCCTGGCCCAGATGGGGCCAAATGCGCACCGCGCACTTCAGGCAGAGTTGGCGCGGCGCCGGATCACCCTGCGTGCCGGCCTCAGCGCACAGGGGATCGAACGCGATCGGGTAACACTTTCGGATGGCAGCGTCGTTCCAGCCGCCCTTGTGGTCGGGGCTGCGGGCAGCCGTCCGCATGACTGGCTCGCGGCGACGGGGCTGCCCCTGACCGACGGGTTCATCACCGTCGATCCGTTCTTGCGGGCGCAGGGACATGGGCATATCTTTGCCACCGGCGATTGCGCCCATCTGGCCCATGCGCCGCGCCCCAAGGCCGGCGTGTTCGCCGTGCGCGAGGCGCCGGTTCTGGCGCATAATCTGCGCGCGGCGCTGTCGGGCGGAGCGCTGCGCCGTTTTGATCCGCAACGCGATTACCTGAAGCTGATCTCGCTGGGCGAGCGGTCCGCGCTGGCCGAGAAATGGGGGCTGGCGCTGTCGGGACGCTGGCTCTGGCGGCTGAAGGATCGCATCGACCGCAAGTTCATGCGCATGTTCCACGACCTTCCGGCCATGCCGCCACCCGCATTGCCCCGTCGCGCGGCCCTGGGCATGGCCGAAGCCCTGGGAGACAAGCCCTTGTGCGGCGGTTGCGGCGCCAAGATGGGGCCCGGCCCGCTGCGCGCCGCGCTGGCCACGCTTCCCGCACCGGACGCGGCGGCGCTGCGCCTGGGGGTGGGCGACGACGCGGCCGTGCTGCAAATGGGTCCTCATTTGCAGGTGATCGCCACGGACCACCTGCGCAGCGTGACCGAAGACCCGTATCTGATGGCACGCATCGCGGCAACGCACGCGCTGGGCGACATCTGGGCCATGGGCGCGGCGCCGCAGATCGCATTGGCCAGCCTGACCTTGCCGCGCCTGTCCGAGACCTTGCAGGAACGCACACTGGCCGAGATCATGGCCGGGGCCGCATCCGTATTCGGCGCTGCCGGTGCCACCATCGCGGGCGGACACACGGCAATCGGGGCGGAACTGTCGATCGGCTTCACGGTGACGGGGCTGGCCGACGACCGGATCCTGACCAAGGGCGGCGCCCTGCCCGGCCAGCGACTGATCCTGACCAAACCGCTGGGCAGCGGCACCTTGCTGGCGGCGGAAATGGACAAACAGGCCCAGGGGCGCGACATCGCCGCCCTGTGGCCGTATCTCACGCAATCACAACAGGCGGCGAGTGCGCTCCTGACCCCCGTCGCGGGGGCCATGACCGACATCACCGGCTTTGGCCTCGCGGGGCATCTGGACGAGATCCTGCGCGCAAGCGGTTTACGGGCGATCCTCGATCTGGGCCGCCTGCCCGTTTTCAACGGCGCCGAGGCGCTTGCCGGTCAAGGTATCGCCTCAAGCCTCGCGCCGTCGAACCGCGCCGCCTTGACCGGACGGTTGCGGACCCCGGACGGGCCGCGCGCCCGGTTGCTGATCGATCCACAGACGGCAGGCGGGTTGCTGGCCACGGTGCCGGCCGATCAGGCCGACAGGCTTGTCGCGCAGCTGGTAGAGGCAGGGTATGCGGCAGCCTGTATCGGTCGGCTGGAACCCGAAACCGGCGACACCCCCGCGATCACCGCGCATTGATCCGGTCGGCCAGCCCGTCATCCAACCGTGCGCCGTAACAACCAGGCCGCGCTCAGGCACCGCCATCCTCGCCAAGCGCATCGAGGAACCTTGCGACCACCGGGCCAAGCGCCTCGACGATCTGTTCCACGCCCTCGGCATTGGGGTGAATCCGGTCGTCCTGCATCAACCCCTCGACCCGCGCGCCGGAGTCGTGGCGGTCGGTGATCGGCGCAAGCAGGTTGGGATAGAGCGGCACATCGTATTCACGCGCCAGTTCGGGATAGATCGCGGCAAAATCGTCGCGGAAGTCAGGCCCGAAATTGCCCGGCGCGGGCATCCCGACCAGCAAGGCGGGCACGCCCTCATCCGCAAGCCGTTTCAGGATCGCATCCAGGTTTTCACGGCTGATCGCTGGATCGATGCCACGCAACAGGTCGTTTCCGCCCAGCACAACCATCATCGCATCGGGTTCGTCGGCCAAGGTCCAGTCCAGGCGCGACAATCCGCCCGCCGTGGTATCCCCGCTGACCCCGGCGTTCAGAACCTCGACATCATGGCCCTGTGCCTGCAACCAGTCTTGCAGTTGCGGCACCAGCCCGGCGTCCTGCGGCAGACCGTAGCCCTGTGTCAGCGAATCGCCAAGTGCGGCCAGTCTCAGCGTCTGACCCTCGTCCGCAGCGACGGAAACGGCGGTGGCAAGCGTGAAAATCATGCCTGCCAGAACGCATCGCAGCTTGCCAGCGACGCGGGCACACCCATATGGCAGGAGAAGCCTGATTTTGAGGACCATTTGCATGACCGATCCTGTTCTTTCGTTGCGCGACGTCGCCTTGACCTTGCAAGGCAATGCGGGTCCGGTCCGCATCCTGCGCGATATATCACTGGATATCGCCCAAGGCGAAACGCTGGCGCTGGTGGGGCCTTCGGGTTCGGGCAAATCGTCGCTCCTTATGCTGATGGGCGGTCTGGAACGCGCCACGGCAGGCGAGGTGCGCGCCCTCGGCCATGACTTGACCGCGCTGAACGAGGATGCGCTGGCACGCTTTCGCAGGGGGAATATGGGGGTGGTGTTCCAATCTTTCCACCTGATCCCCACCATGACCGCACTTGAAAACGTTGCAACACCGCTGGAACTGGCCGGTCGACCCGACGCATTCGAACGCGCCGAAGCGGAATTGCGCGCGGTGGGTCTGGGCGAACGGGTGCATCACTATCCGGCTCAGATGTCGGGGGGCGAACAACAGCGCGTGGCACTGGCCCGCGCCGCCGCGCCGCGCCCGGCGATCCTGCTGGCCGACGAACCCACCGGAAACCTGGACGAAACCACCGGCAAGGCGATCATGGACCTTCTGCTGGGACTGCGCGACCGCCACGGCGCCACGCTGGTTCTGGTCACGCATGCGCCCGAACTGGCCGCACGCTGCGATCGCGTGATCCGGCTGCGCGACGGTCAGATCGCCGGCGAAGACCGGCGCGCGCAAGAGGCCGCACAATGAGCCAGCTTGCCATTGCCTGGCGGCTGGCCCGGCGCGAGTTGCGTGGCGGCTTGCAGGGCTTTCGGATATTCCTGTTGTGCCTGGCGCTGGGGGTCGGTGCGATCGCCGCCGTGGGCTCGGTTCGGGCGGCGATCGAGGCGGGCCTTGAACGTGAGGGGGCGACCATCCTTGGCGGGGATGCCGAGTTGCGCTTTACCTACCGTTTCGCCGAACCGGATGAACGTGCCTGGATCGACGAGGCGGCGGGCGCCGTGTCCGAAATTGTCGATTTCCGGTCGATGGCGGTTGCCGGCGAAGGGGCCAGTTCCGAACGTGCCCTGACCCAGGTCAAGGGAATCGACGATCAATGGCCGCTGGTCGGTGCGGCCGAGTTCGAACCGACAATGGATGTGACCACCATTCTGGACGGTGCCGACGGACTTCCGGGCGGCGCGATGGAGCGCATTCTTGCCGATCGCCTGGACCTGGAACCGGGCGATCGTTTCCGGCTGGGGGTGCAGGAATTCGTGCTCATGGCCTATCTCGACCACGAACCCGACGGCGTGACCTCGCAATTCGGGGTTGGCCCGCGCACATTGGTCGCGACGACGGCGCTGGAGCAATCGCAGCTTCTGGGGCCGGGCACCCTGTTCGACGTAGCCTATCGCGTGACCCTGCGCGAGGGCGACAGCATCGACCGCCTGCGCAGCGCGGTCGAGGATCGGTTCGCGGGCGCCGGCGTGCGCTTTCGCGATTCCGGCCGTGGCGCACCCGGCGTCGCCCGGTTTGTCGAACGCATCGGCGCGTTTCTGATTCTGGTGGGATTGGCAGGGCTCGCCGTTGGCGGCGTCGGGGTATCGGCAGCCGTGCGCGCCTATCTCGATGGCAAGACCCCCGTCATCGCCACACTGAAAACCTTGGGCGCCGAGGGGCGGGTCATCTTTGCCACCTATTTCCTGCAAATCGGCGTTCTGACCAGCGCCGGGATCGCAGCGGGTCTGCTGCTGGGCGCGTTGGTTCCGTTGGCGGCCGCACCGCTGATCACGGCGTTTCTGCCGGTGCCCTTTGCCGCGGGCATTCATCTTGCCCCCTTGGCCGAAGCGGCGCTTTACGGTGCCTTGACCGCGCTGGTGTTCACACTCTGGCCTTTGGCGCGTGTTGAACAGGTGCACGCGGCGGCGCTGTTTCGCGGCATCGGCGCGCAGGCGCGCGGCTGGCCGCGCGTTCGGTATCTGCTGGCCATGGTACTGGCACTCGGGGCGCTGGTGGGGGCTGCAACCTGGTTTGCCGAGGTCTGGCAACTGGCCATCGGCACGGCTGCGGGCATTCTTGGCGCGCTGGTTCTGCTGTCGGGGGCCGCGCTGGCGCTGCGGTTCCTGGCCCGCCGGCTGTCCCGGCTGCGGGCGCTGCGCGGGCGAACCGCGCTCAGGCTGGCACTCGGCGCAGTCGGCAACCCGCACGAAGGCGTGGTGGCTGTGGTGCTGTCGCTGGGGCTGGGCCTGACGGTACTGGCGACGGTCGGGCAGATCGACACGAACCTGCGCAGTGCCATTGCCCGCGACCTGCCCCGGTCGGTGCCATCGTATTTCTTCATCGACATCCAGAACGATCAACGCGACGCTTTCCTTGACCGCCTGCGCGCCAATCCTGCCGTGTCCGAGGTCGACACCGCCCCGCAGTTGCGCGGCATCGTCTCGGCCATCAACGACCGGCCCGCGCGCGAATGGGGCGACCACTGGGTCCTGCGTGGCGATCGCGGGATCACCTATGCCGACGCGATGCCCGATGGCACCAACCTGGTCGAGGGCGAATGGTGGCCGAACGATTACGACGGCCCGCCGCTGATCAGCTTCAGCGAGGAAGAGGGCGCGGAACTCGGCCTTGAACTCGGCGACCGGATCACGGTCAACGTGATGGGCCGCGACATCACCGGCACGATCGCCAACTTCCGCGCGCTGGATTTTCGAACCGGGGGCATCGGCTTTGTGATGACCTTCAATGCCAATGCCCTTGCCGGGGCGCCGCACACGCATATCGCCACCGTCCAAACCGGCCCGGACGGCGAGGCCGACATCCTGCGCGATATGGCCGAGGCATTTCCCAACGTGACCGCAATTCGCGTGCGCGAGGCGGTTGACCGCGTGTCCGAAGCCCTGACCGCGCTGGCCGCGGCGACCTCCTACGCCGCCATGGCCACGCTGCTGACGGGCTTTGCGGTTCTGATCGGTGCTGCCGCGGCGGGCGAGCGCGCGCGGATCTTCGAGGCCGCGGTGCTGAAAACGATCGGTGCGACACGCGCGCGCATCCTGCTCAGCTTTGCGCTGCGCTCGGCACTGATGGGGGCAGCGGCCGGCAGCGTGGCCATCGGGGCGGGCGCCCTGTCGGCCTGGCTTATCCTGACGCGGGTGATGGAGCTGTCCTATCGGTTCGAGCCGGTCTCGGCGCTGATCATCGTCGCGGGCGGCGTCACCGCGACGCTGCTGGCGGGCCTTGTCTTTGCGTTGCGCCCGCTGGCCGCGCGCCCCGCGCATATCCTGCGCGCGCAGGAATGAACCGGCGGGGATGGGGGCACCGGCATGCACTTGATGGTCATCCTGTGCCGGTGAATCGGACGATTGCCCTCTTTCCGGCCGGTGCGGGAACGGGGTAAGGGCTGTTCATGCAACGACTGACCCTGAACACGCTGGATGCGCTGAACCACCTTGACTTTGACGATGTGATCGATGTGCGTGCGCCGTCGGAATACGACGAGGATCACATCCCCGGTGCCGTCAACCTGCCAGTTCTGGACGATGACGAGCGCGCCCGCGTCGGCACGGTCTATACCCGCGAAAGCCGTTTTCTGGCGCGCCGGATGGGCGCGGCGCTGATCGCGCGTAATGCATCGCGCCACTTGCAAGGGTATCTGGCCGACAAACCCGCCGACTACCGCCCGCTTGTCTATTGCTGGCGCGGCGGGCAGCGATCAGCCGCGTTCGCGCTGATCCTGGGCCAGATCGGCTGGCAGGTCGGCATCGTCGCAGGGGGCTGGCGCAGCTATCGCCGACTGGTGTCGCGCGCGCTTTATGACGATCCGTTTCCGGCGCCGCTGATGGTGCTGGACGGCAATACCGGCACCGCCAAGACCGCGATCCTGCACGCCGTGGCCCGGCACGGCGTGCAAGTGATCGACCTCGAAGGGCTGGCACGGCACCGCGGATCGCTGTTCGGTCTGGAACCGGGCGCGGTGCAGCCCAGCCAGAAGGGATTCGAAAGCGCGCTGGCCATGGCGATGACGCGGCTGGACCCGGTGCGCCCGGTGCTGGTCGAGGCCGAATCCAACCGCATCGGCGCCCTGCGTCTGCCGCCCGCGTTGTGGCACGCGATGCAGCGCGCCCCCCGCCTAATGATCGAGGCGCCGCTGGACGCGCGCGCCCGCTGGCTGGCACAGGCCTATGCCGATCTGACCGGCGACCCGGCACGGTTGCATGAGCCGATCGCGGCGCTTGCGGCGTTTCATTCGCGCGAGCGGATCGCCGCATGGCACGCGCTGGCCGACGAGGGCGCATTCGAATCGCTGGCCGCAGCACTGATGGATCATCACTACGACCCGCGCTATGCCCGCGCCCGTGGCCGATGGGGTTCGGACCGTTTGACCACGTTCGAGACCACGACACTGGACGCGGACGCACGCGAACGCCTGGCCGACGCGATCGCGGCCCATCTGGGCTGAAGCGACATTTTCCAACCAAAGCACGACCGCGCCGCGAACGACAGGCGCCGGCCCTTGCAGAAATCCGTGCTCAGCCGGTTCGCCAGTCAAAGAACCCTTGCGGGGCGCGGGACAGGAGATCGCGCGCGATGTCCTCGCCCAGCGCGGCGCCATCACTGATCGCGGCGCGTCCCTCGGCAGCCAGGCATTCCGACCCGTCAGGGCGCAAGATCTCGCCGCGCAACCACAGCCGATCGCCCTCAAGCAGGGCCAGGCCCGCGATCGGCGTTTCGCATGAGCCGTCCAGCGTGGCCAGATAGGCGCGCTCTGCCGCCATTCGCTGCGCGGTCGGCGCATCATGGATCGCCGCCAGCATGGCCTCGGTGTGCGTGTCGCCCTCGCGCCGTTCGACGCCGATCGCCCCCTGGGCAACGGCAGGCAACATGGTTTCGGGCGCAACGGCCGCTGAGGCGATCTGGGGCATGCCCAGCCGGTTAAGCCCCGCCATCGCCAGAAATGTGCAATCGGCCACACCCTCGGACAGTTTGCGCAGACGGGTCTGCACATTGCCGCGAAATTCAACCACCCGCAGATCCCGGCGGCGATGCAGGATCTGCGCGCGCCGACGCAGGCTGGACGTGCCGACGACCTGGCCCGGCTGCAACGCCTCGATCCCCGAAAGACCCTGCGCGACAAACGCGTCGCGCTCATCCTCGCGCGGAAGATAGCAATCCAGCACCAGCCCTTCGGGCTGAAGAACCGGCATGTCCTTCATGGAATGCACGGCGATGTCGATCCCGCCGGAAAGCAGCATCGCCTCGATCTCGCGGGTGAAAAGGCCCTTGCCGCCGATGTCCTTCAGTGGCCGATCCGTGATGCGGTCGCCGGTCGTCTTGATCACGACGATTTCGAAGGCATCGACCGGCAGATCGAAGGCCGCCATCAACCGGTCGCGGGTTTCATGTGCCTGCGCCAGCGCAAGCGGCGAACCGCGAGTGCCGATCTTCAGCGGTTGGGCGGGGTTGGGAAGGGTCACGCTCATGGCGTCTGCATAGCCAAGCAATGCTGGGCTGGCAACGGTTTGCGCGACCTTTGGCCGTGACAAACCATGATCTCGGAAACCGATTGCACTTCCCCTGCGACGGTGGATAGTTGTGCCTGCAAGCCAGACCACCCGAGGTTGCATCCATGTCGCCTGACGAAGACCGGCGCGCCCCCCTTTGCCCGTTGAGCGGTGACGAAATGCGTCGCTGGTTGCATGTTTCGCGCGACTGGCGGCGTCCTGACGTCGCGCAGGCATGGTCGCTGTGGTGGAGCGATGGTGCCCGGTTCGGGCAAGTCCACCCGCGCCCGACCCCGCCCGAGATCGCGCAGTTCTATGATCTGGATGCCTATTACACCCATGAAACCACGGCCCCCGTCCCGCGCATGGGACTGTTCACGCGGCTTATTGTCGCCCTTGCCTGGCGGCTGGATCGCGGGAAACCCGCCGACACGGAATTCTGGCGCCGGGTGTTGCCAAGGGGCGCGGTGCTGGAAATCGGATGTGGTCACGGGGATCGGTTGCGAAGCCTGCGCCCGTTCGTGACGGAAACGGTGGGGGTCGAACCCGATCCCAAGGCGCGCGCGCGCGCGGCAGAAAGGGGCCTCACCGTGCTGCCCGGCACGGCCGAGGCGTTGCCGCCAGAGGTCGCGCAGCGGCGCTTCGATGCGATCCTGTTCATGCATGTTCTGGAACATTGCGCCGATCCCGGTCTGGCGCTGGAAAAGGCGGCTTCGCTGTTGAGTCCCGGCGGGATGATGGTGATCGAGGTTCCGAACAATGCCGCGCAGGGGCTGACGCAGGCCGGCGCGTTCTGGCGCTGGCTCGATGTGCCGAGGCATCTGAACTTTTTCACCGAATCCAGCCTGCGTGCCTTTGCCGCCCGCGCGAACCTTCGGGTCACTCGTTGTGATTATGACGGCTACACGCGTCAGTTCCTGCCCGACTGGATCGCCGATGAGGCCCGGATCGACGCGATCTTGCAGGGCCGGACCGCGCAAACGGCCGACCTCCGCCGCCACACCTGGCGCGCGCTGCGACTGCTGGTCACGACGGCATTTGCCCGCAATGCGCGCAAATACGACTCAGTCCGGATCATATGCACGCGTGATCGGGCAGCAGAACCGAACCTGGATCAGGGCTGAACCACCTCGCAGGGCTGCGACCGCGCTGTCAGCCGCAGGCAGGCAAGCTCCGCCTGTTCTTCGGTCAGGCTGTGGATCGCCGCGGCATACCCGGCTGATTCCTGAGCGACGCGGCGCACGCCGGTGCCCAAAGCGCCGTTTTCGGACAAGGCGACGCGCAGCAAGGTGCGTTCGGCATCGAAACGCGAGGGATAGTGGCCCAGTTCAACCCCGAAGACACGCCCGCCCGAGGTCGAAACCCGCGTAACGATCTCGGGCAAGGGCGCGGTATCGCCGCGCGCGTCACCGGCCGTGTCGGTATCACTGGCCGTCAGCATGATGCCACCACCCGTCCCGATCGCGGTGTCCGGCTCCACCGCGTCACTGTCCATCGCGTCACGGTCCGCCGACCGCGTGCCAGCCGCGGGCTCAGGCGTGGCGCGGACCGCTTCGGCATCGGCGAAAACGGGCGTTATCGGAGTGTCGGGATGGCTCAGGGCGGCCGTGTCCACCGCGATGGGCGGCAGACCGGGGATGATGACCAGCCCGTCCTCGATCACGATGTCGGCCAATAGTGCCTCGGTCGGAGGCAACACGGGCATGGATGACGCGTCGAGAAGGCTTTCCGCGATGGCGCTGATGATCGCGGCTTCAGTATCCAGGGTCGGATCATCGGCGCCGGGCGCGTCGGCAGGGTCGGCAGCCGCCCCGCGATCACGCGGAGGCGCGCTGCTCAGCGCTGTTTCGACGATTTCCTCGTCCTCCGGCGTGACGGTGCCATCGCCCTCGGTCAGTTCCAGATATTCCTGCGGGTCGATCGTTCCGAAGCCAACCGCGCGCGCCGCAATCAATCCGGCCTCTGCCGGGTCCTGGCCGGACTCGCCGGGGCGTTGCGGCGGCAAGGGCGAGCTTGCAAGCGCACCGGCAAGCGCACCGGCATCCTCTGCGCCCTCGTCCTCGGGTTCGGCCGGTTCGGCGACATCGGCCAGAACCGACGAGATGTTGCTTTGCAACGCGGCAAGAAGCTGATCAGAGGGCTGTTCAGGCGTCAGCAACGGACGCGGCGCCGGGAACGGACTGCGCTGCGGTGCCGTCTGATACCGCACCACCCGTCCCTCGGATTGTCCACCGGCAAGTTGCGTGGTGCCATCATAGTCGGGCCGTGGCGGCCGACGCAGCGCAACCCGCGTCGGGGCCTCGCGAAAACCGCGGTTCATCAGTTCGACCACCTGCTGGTGGCGATGAATGACCGACCGGCCACCAAAGACAGTGGCCAGAACGCGCACGCCATTTCGCTCGGCCATTGCGGTCAGGTTATAGCCGGCGGCATTGGTGAAACCGGTCTTGATTCCGTCCGCGCCGGGATAGGAGTCCAGGAACCGCGTGTTCGTGTTGCGCACACGGGCGATACCGGCATGTTCGCTGCGACGCGAGAAGAGATTGTAGTATTGCGGAAAATCGAAAAAGAGTTGACGGCCCAGAATGCTCATGTCGCGGGCGGTGGACATATGCCCGGCTTCGGTCAGGCCATGCGCATTGCGAAAGGTCGTGTTGCGCATGCCGATGGCAGCCGCGGTGCGGTTCATTCGCGCCGCGAACCCCTCGACCGATCCGCCGATGGCCTCGGCGATGGCGGTCGCGGCATCGTTGCCCGACCGGATCGCCGCGGCACGGATCAGGTAGCGCAACCTGATCCGCTGCCCCTCGCGCAGGCCCAGTCGCGACGGCACCTCGGTTGCGGCGCGACGCGACACAAGCACCTCGGTATCCAGCGAAATCTCGCCGTTCTGGATCGCCTCGAAGGTGACGTAGAGCGTCATCATCTTGGTCAGCGATGCGGGATGCAAACGAGTATCCTGATTGGTCGCATGCAGGATCTGCCCGGTCCGGGCATCCATGACCACCGCCGCAAAGGGGGCTGCGTGGACCCTGCCGAACGGTGCGAGCCACACCCCGACAATCGCACAAAAAAAGAGCGCCGGCACCGTGATGCCACTGCGAGAGGAACGCCAAAAACGCGCTGCCACCTTGCCTGTCCTTTGCCTCGGGCGCCCCGGTTTTTCCGGGTGCGATTACTGCCTGACGCAAAGTTATCACGTGAATGCGAAGCTGAAAAGCCCTGCTAATCAAGGGTTTTCACGGCTCTTTTCACGTAATGTCATATATTGTGCCTTGCACCCCGAACCGCACAAGATATCAACCGCCGTCGATCCATTCCAAAAGGTCTGGCAATGCATCGAGGGTTGAAATCCGCCGAAAGCGCGGATGTGTCGCAGGCGCGTCGGCGCGTTCGAGCGCCCATTCGAGGCCGTGGGGCACGTGCACGCCCCAGGCGCCGGCCATGATCGGCGCAACCACATCCGACGACATCGAATTACCCGCCATCAGGGCCGCCTCGGCGCCTTCGCCATGTCGGGAAAAGATCGCGCCATAGGCGGCGGGGGTCTTGTCGCTGACAATCTCGACCGCATCGAACATCTCGCCCAGGCCGGATTGGGCCAGTTTGCGCTCCTGGTCCAGCAGATCGCCCTCGGTGATCAGAACCAGCCGGTAATCCGGCGCCAGCCGCGCCACCGTTTCCGCAGCCCCCGGCAACAGCTCGATCGGTTCGGCCAGCATGGCCCGCCCGGCCTCCATGATCTCGGCGATCACCGAGCCGGGAACGCGCCCCTCGGTCACCTCGATCGCGGTTTCGATCATCGACAGCACGAATCCCTTGACCCCAAAGCCATAGTGCCCGAGGTTGCGCCGCTCGGCCTCAAGCAGACGCGCGGCCAGGTGGTCGGGGATCGCATGATCCGCCAGCAACGCGGCAAAGCGTTCCTGCGTTAAATGAAACAGCCGTTCGTTGTGCCAAAGAGTGTCATCGGCATCCAGTCCAACGGTGGTTATGCGCATCCGCTCCTCGCTGTGGCAGGGTTTTCATGGCCCGACATCGCACTATATACTGCAGCCCAAACGAATCTGTCACCCAAAGGCCTTGCCCATGTTCATCGCCCCCTCCATGTCCGACCAAGACGGCGGCCCGGACGAGGAAACCGGCATTGCCACAAAACCCAAGACCCGCACGCAGCGGCCGCCCATGTACAAGGTGTTGCTGCTCAATGACGATTACACGCCGATGGAGTTCGTGGTGCATGTGCTGGAACGCTTTTTCGGCATGTCGCATGCACAGGCATTCGAGATCATGCTGACGGTGCACAAGAAGGGGCTGGCCGTCGTCGGGGTTTTTTCATACGAGGTCGCCGAGACCAAGGTGGCGCAGGTGATGGACTTTGCGCGGCGCCATCAGCATCCGCTGCAATGCACCCTGGAAAAGGAGTAAGGCGCGACCGCGTCTGCCCATGAGTTCAGTCTTTACCGATCCCGCACCGCGTGCGTTGCGGCTGGAACTGGCGTTCGAGGCCGGGTTGCCCCTTCCTGCCGACGGCTCCATCGCCGTTTTGCATCCACGCGCCGGCGAAAGCCTGGCACCGCTGCCGCGCGCGCGGGTTCGGGTGGTCACGCCGCACGCGGCCGATCACGCGGCCTTTTCCGCACAAGGGCATGACTGCGTCCGCGCAATGGCCCCCAGCGACACCGCGGCGGCGGTCATGGTCTGCCTGCCGCGCGCCCGGATCGAGGCCATGGACCTGATCGCGCAAGCCTGCGCGCGGACGGACGGGCCGGTCATCATTGACGGCCAGAAGGCCGACGGCGTGGATGCCATCCTCAAGGCCCTGCGCCAACGCGTCACCGTGGCCGAAGCGATTTCAAAAGCGCATGGCAAGATCTACTGGTTCGCGTCACCCGGGGCCGCGGCAATGGCCGACTGGCGCGCGCCATCCCAATCGTTGACCGATGAGGACGGACGCCGGTTCATCACGCAGCCCGGCCTGTTCTCGGCCGATGCCGTGGATCCGGGCTCGGCCCTGCTGGCCAGATCGATCGCGGCGGAATCGCTTTCGGGCACGATCATCGACCTGGGGGCGGGCTGGGGGTATCTAGCGGCAACCTTGCTGGAACGTTCGCCACGGATCACCGCGCTGCATCTGGTCGAATCGGACGCCCGCGCACTGGACTGCGCGCGCGAGAACGTCACCGACCCGCGCGCGGTTTTCTACTGGGCCGACGCCACCTTGCCGCTGCCCGGCCTGACCGCGGATCTGGTGGTGATGAACCCGCCGTTTCACACCGGCCGCAAGGGCCAGCCGGGGTTGGGGATAGCCTTCATCCGGGCGGCGGCCGCGCTTTTGCGGCCCTCGGGGCAGTTGTGGCTGGTGGCAAATCGTCACCTTCCCTACGAGGCCGCGATGGCGGCATCGTTTCGCAGCCATACCGAAGTCGCCGGCACACCGGCTTTCAAGGTCTTGCTGGGCGCAAACCCCGTGCGCGGGTCTGCTGGCCGACCCAGCCCGGCCCGCGAACGCCGCAAAGTCAGCCACGCCAGAGGGGGCCGGGCATGAGCTTTTCCATAACGGGCAAGACCGCGATCGTCACTGGCGCGGCATCGGGAATCGGCCATTCCATCGCGCGCCGGTTTCTGGATCAGGGTGCGAATGTCGTTCTGGCCGACCTAAGCGAGAAGCGCCTCAAGGCCAATTGCGAGGAATTGGCCGAGCGTGAGAACGCGCGCCTGTTCGTCGGCGATCTGCGCGAACGTCTGACGGTGGCCAACCTGCTGTCGGCCACGATCGATGCGTTCGACCGCGTCGATATTCTGGTCAATGCCGCGCGCCAATTCACCGTGACCGACCCGCTGGACCCGGCCGACAAGACCGTCGACGACGCCCTGTCGCAAAACCTGATGGTCGCGTTGCGGTTGTCGCAGGCGGTGGCGCGCCGCATGATCACCCAGGCCGAAGAGGATAACGACGACGAACGCCGCACCCATGCCGGCGCCATCGTCAACCTGAGTTCGATTGCCGCGCAGCGGACCCAGCCGGAACTGCTGGCCTATTCGATCAGCACCGCCGCATCCGAGCAGATGACCCGCGCGCTGGCGGTTGCCCTGGCACCCCATCACATCCGGGTCAACGCGATCGCGCTGGGCTCGGTGATGAGCGCGAGCCTGCGCGACTGTATCGCCGACAACCCGGATTACCGCGACAGTATCATCGACGGCACCCCGCTGCACCGCATCGCCACCGCCGCCGAGGTTGCCGAGGCCGCGCAGTTTCTGGCCTCGTCAGCCGCAGGTTTCGTCACCGGTCAGATTCTGAGCTTTGATGGCGGCCGGGGCCTGCTGGACGCGGTGCAGCGACCGGCGCACTGACGGCGCGAGCGCGGGATTCGCTTAAGCCTCCTTGCGGCGTTCGATGCCGGTATAGATCGCCAGCCGGGGCGCCGAATTGCATTCCACGGCCTCGCGCTTGCGCTGATGCAGCATACGCGTGACACCATGTGGATGGGCGGTACGCTCCAACATCAGGAACTGTGCAAGGCGCGAGCCCGAATGCCCGCGCGGGCGGTCCAGGATGTGTTTGCTCATGCGTGCCTCCTGTATCGTGGATTGCAGGGCAGCAATCCTAACACGCGCCGGCGATTCTTTCCACTGTCGCGGCCCTGCCCGGTGGCTTGACGCCTGCCCGACCAGCCGATACGCGAAGGCAACGCCATTCAAGAGGTTTCGCGATGCCCAATCCTTCCCTTCTCATCCTGCCCGGTGACGGGATCGGCCCCGAAGTCATGACCGAGGTCCGCAAGGTCATCGACTGGTTCGGCACCCGGCGCGGCCTCGCGTTCGATGTCAGCGAAGACCTGGTGGGCGGGGCGGCCTATGACGCACACGGCACACCCCTGACCGACGCGACGATGGAAAAGGCCCAGTCGGTGGATGCGGTTCTGCTGGGGGCGGTCGGCGGGCCGAAATACGATGCGCTGGATTTCAGCGTCAAGCCTGAGCGCGGATTGCTGCGCCTGCGCAAGGAAATGGACCTTTATGCCAACCTGCGCCCGGCCCAGTGCTTTGATGCGCTGGCCGATTTCTCCAGCCTCAAAAAGGACGTGGTGGCCGGTCTCGACATCATGATCGTGCGCGAGCTGACATCGGGTGTCTATTTTGGCGAGCCGCGCGGCATCATCACCGAGGGCAACGAGCGCGTGGGCATCAATACCCAGCGCTACACCGAATCCGAGATCGCGCGCGTCGCGCGCTCGGCCTTTGAACTGGCGCGCAAGCGCGGCAACAAGGTCTGCTCGATGGAGAAGGCCAATGTCATGGAATCCGGCGTGCTCTGGCGCGAGGTGGTCCAGAAGATCGGCGACGAGGAATACCCCGATGTCGAACTGTCGCACATGTATGCCGATGCCGGCGCCATGCAATTGACCCGCTGGCCCAAACAGTTCGACGTGATCGTGACCGACAACCTGTTCGGCGACCTGTTGTCGGACCTGGCGGCGATGCTGACCGGCAGCCTGGGCATGCTGCCTTCGGCCAGCCTGGGCGCGCCCATGGCGAATGGCCGGCCCAAGGCCCTGTATGAGCCGGTGCACGGCTCGGCCCCCGACATCGCCGGGCAGGGCAAGGCCAATCCGATTGCCTGCATCCTCAGCTTTGCCATGGCGCTTCGCTACAGCTTTGACCGCGGCGCCGAGGCGGATCGCCTGGAAGGTGCCGTGCAATCGGTGCTGGCCGATGGTCTGCGCACCGCCGATCTGATGGGGCCCGATGGCGGCAGCCCGGTTTCGACGAGCGAGATGGGCGATGCCATCGTGGCAGCCCTGGAAACCTCGCTGAACTGACCACCCGATAAGTGCCTGTGAAACCGCGCCGAAACCGGCGCGGTTTTCTGTACCTGGCAACGTCCTGGCGTCAGGGCCGTTCGATGGCGATGGCCGTTCCTTCGCCACCGCCGATGCAGATCGCCGCGACCCCGCGCTTGAGGCCGCGCCGTTCCAGCGCGTGCAGCAAAGTCACCATGATCCGCGCACCCGAGGCCCCGATGGGGTGCCCCAGCGCGCAGGCGCCCCCGTTCACGTTCAGCTTTTCCCGCGGGATGCCGAGTTCGCGCATGAAGGCCATCGGAACGACCGCGAAGGCCTCGTTAACCTCCCACAAGTCCACGTCGTCGACCGACCAACCCAGCCGATCCAGCAGCTTTTGCGTCGCCGGAACCGGGGCAGTGGTGAACCAGCCCGGCGCCTGCGCGTGGCTGGCATGGCCGTGGACGATCGCGCGCACCGGGGCCCCGGCGGCCTCGGCTGCGCTGCGCGATGCCAGCACCAGCGCCGCCGCACCATCCGAGATCGACGACGAATTTGCCGCCGTCACCGTCCCGTCCTTGCGAAACGCGGGTTTCAGGTGCGGGATTTTCTCAGGTTGCGCCTTGCCCAGTTGTTCGTCGGTGGTAATGGTCGCCTCGCCCTTGCGGGTCGGCACGGTAACCGCGGTAATTTCCCCGTCAAACGCCCCGTCGGCCTGCGCCGAAAGCGCATTGGTCAGCGAGCCCAGCGCGTAATCGTCCTGGTCGGCCCGGCTGAACTGGTAGTGTTCGGCGCAATCCTCGGCAAAGGTGCCCATCAGCCGACCCTTGTCATAGGCGTCTTCCAGCCCGTCCAGGAACATGTGATCGACCACCGTCTGATGCCCGATCCGCGCGCCGGCACGCATCTTTGGCAACAGATACGGCGAGCCGGTCATGCTTTCCATGCCGCCCGCCACGACGACGTCGGACGCGCCCAGTGCGATCTGGTCATGCGCCACCATCGCCGCCTTCATGCCCGAGCCGCACATCTTGTTGAGGGTGGTGGCGGGCACCTGTTCGCCCAGTCCGGCCCTGAACCCGGCCTGGCGCGCCGGCGCCTGCCCCTGCCCGGCCGGCAGCACGCAACCCATGATCAGCTCTTCGATCCGGTCGGGGGCGATACCGGCGCTGGCGATCGCGGCCTCGATCGCCGCACCGCCCAGATCTGCGGCAGAGACATCCGTGAACACGCCCTGGAACCCGCCCATCGGGGTTCGCGCCGCGCCAATGATGACCACCTCTTGCATGCCAGCCTCCAGTCTTCTTGAACCAGTTGGAAAGGATTGCACCCTACGCTGACCATGAAACCGCCCCGAATGCGAGAGGGAATTGTGCAGATCAGATCGAATCACACCGCAGCCGGCCTGGTCCTGAGCGTCGACGAAAACCGGATCGACGCCGCCGTCGCCATCGAGTTCAAGGAAGCCGTGCGCGCCGCCGCAGACGGTTCGGACGGCCCCGTCATCCTGGACCTGGCGCAGGTCACGTTCTTGGACAGCAGCGGCCTTGGTGCCGTCGTGGCGGTGATGAAACTTCTGGGTCCGCTGCGGCCGCTGCACCTGGCCGCGCTCACCCCGCCCGTGGCCAAGGTGCTCCGCCTCACCCGTATGGACCGCATATTCACGATCCATCCCCAGCCACCGACTGCGCTGAAGGCCGCGGGGTGAGCGGCATGGCATCGCCGGATTCGCCGGTCCTGGCCGGCCCAAACCAGCCGCCGGACCATGAGGGAACCGGCTGTCACGGCGATCCCGGTAGCCTGTGCCGGCGGTTTCCGGCTGACAACCGGGAAACGCGCAAGGCCCTGATGGCGGTCTGCGACAGCCTGCGCAAGGCAGGGCTGAACGAAGACGACCTGGGCAGCGCCGAACTCGTCCTGGCTGAGGTGCTGAACAATATCGTCGAACACGCCTATTGCCGGCGCTCGGGCCATGTCGAAATGACTGTCACACTGCGCCCAGACGGTCTTTACTGTGAAGTGCGCGACCATGGCGACCACATGCCGCAGGGCCGGCCGCCGAACCTGCCGCCGCCCCGGATCGACCCGCCCCGCCAACTGCCGGAAGGGGGGTTCGGCTGGCATATCATCCGATCCCTGACGACGCATCTGGGATACCGGCAACAGGATGGCTGGAACGCGCTCAGCTTCGTGATGCCCCTTACCGGGTTCGACTGATCCAACGGACCCGGCAGGCGACCGGCGGCAGATTCCGCATCACGCAAGATCGGCATCAGGAATTGAAGCGCCGCCCCGACAGGTCGAACCCGGCGCGCCCGATCAGTTCAGCTCGACCTGAAGCGGATAGATCCCGTCCTCGAACTCGCCGAACAGATCGGCAAGATCAGGATGGTCGATCGGTTCGCCGGTTTCGTCCGGGACAAGGTTCTGTTCGGACACATAGGCGATGTAATAGCTCTGATCGTTCTCGGCCAGCAGGTGATAGAACGGCTGGTCGCGCGACGGACGGCTGTCCTCGGGGATCGCGGCATACCATTCCTCGGTGTTGGAAAACATCGCATCCACATCGAAAACCACCCCGCGAAACGGGTGCTTCTTGTGGCGCAAAACCTGCCCGAGATGATATTTCGCGCGCGTCTGCATAATGACATGCCTTTCGAAGTCACATTTACGACAACCTCGTCACAGGGTCCAGACCGCCCAGGCGCGCGTGGCGGAAACAGTCTGTGAAATGTGTCCAAACAGTGACCGAATCTGGGCGCCCGACGCCACATTCGTTGCAGCTTTGTATCCCGTGAAAGCTTTTTCGCGACGAAGCGTTCCCTCGCACGCCGATTTCGAGTAGAAAAAGAAAAAACGACAACAAGTCGAAGCAGACACGAGGCAGATATGGGCATGTTTCTCCGCATCATTGCGGTGCTGCTGATCGTTGCGGCCTGCGGGCGCGGCCAGTATTCGGCACCGCGCAATCTTGACGACGCCTGCGCCCTTGCGGGCGAGCGTCCGCGCTACATGCGCGCGATGGAGCAAGCCGAGCGCCGCTGGCAGGTTCCGGTTCCGGTGCAAATGGCCATCATCCATGCCGAAAGCCGGTTCATCGGCGATGCACGCACGCCGCGCCGCTGGCTGATCGGCGTCATTCCGATGGGGCGGCAATCGTCGGCCTATGGCTACAGCCAGGCGCTTGACGGCACCTGGGAGGATTATCAGGACGACACCGGCAACCGGCGCGCCCGGCGCGACGATATCCGCGACGCCACCGATTTCATCGGCTGGTATTCGCATCAGTCGCGCGACCGCAACGGTATCGCCCTGAACGACGCGCGCAACCTGTACCTTGCGTATCACGAGGGGCACACGGGATATGCCCGCGGCAGCTATCGCTCGAAACGATGGCTGATGAACGTGGCTGACCGGGTTTCGGCCCGCGCCGTGATGTATGATGCGCAGTTGCGCAGTTGTCGCAGGCGCTGATCCGGGGCTACTGTCCCGACCTCAATCCGCGCCGCTGCATCTCGATATCGACGCTGAAAAGGGTCGATGACAGTGAGCCGCCCAGTTCCAGATCGCCCAGGATGACGGTGGTCTCGCGCCCCATGTCATCGGTCACGATCCATTGACGCAATTCGATCGGGTCGGCGCTGAACACCAGTTCGATGGTGCCGTAGTCCGGGTTTTCGGGGTCTTGCGCGACCACGATCGTTGTCGGCCCCTCGGCCCGGTGATCGACCACCATGCGTTCGCGGGACAGATCGACCTCTTCGGCCAGGATCAGGTTCAGCGGCGTGCGTCGCAGGGGATAGACGGTCGGTCCCTGATTCGAGCGTGCGTCGAATATGTTGACCGATCCGCCCGAAGCCAGCACCAGGTTCTCCTCGGGTGGGTCGTATTCGAACCGGACCCGGCCGGGCCGGTGGATCATCAACTGCCCGGTCGAGATGCTTTCATCCGGATTGACCTGGGTGAATTCGGCCTCTGCCACCTCGAAGCTGTTGAAATAGCGCGAAAGCTCGGACAGGGAAATCCGCTCATCCTGGGCCAGCGCGGCTGGCGCGCCCAAAAGGGCCGGAACGAGGGCGATCGATAGTATGAGGCTGCGTCTGTTCATGCGTTTCCTTTAACGCCTGCGACGCCAGAATACACCTGACAATGGCGCGATGTCACCGAAACCTGGCCAAGCCGAACGCCCAGCAGCCAGGCCGGTTCCCGTTCATCCTTTGTTAACCCGGTGCGCGCAGCGTTGACCCATGCGTGTCCTTGCCGCCCTCTGTCTGCTGATCATGCTCCCGGTTTCCGCCGTTGCCGGACCCTGGCCGCGTGAGGCGCAAGGCTGGTTCGTATCGACCAGCTATGGCCGCGAGCGCGATGCCGCTGGCGACTGGCACGCCACCGGCGATGTCTATGCCGAATACGGCGCGCATGAGCGTCTCACCATCGCCGCGCAATTGCGCCGGTCGCCGGCGGGATGGCGCGGCGATCTGGGTCTTCGCTGGCACCCGGCCCCGCGACGGCTGGCCGTGCCGTTCGGACTTGGCGCAGGTCTGCGCCACCAACCTGGCGGCCGAGAGCGGTTCCTGCTCATGCTGGGCGCACATGTGGGCCATGGATTTGACACGGCGCTTGGCAGCGCCTGGGCCCGGCTGGACCTGCAAATGCAACTTCCGCCCGACCGGCTGGTGAGGCCCGCGGAAATGTCGCTGACGGCGCAACTGGGCCTTGAGGCCGGGGGCGGGTTGATGGGCATGATCGGGCTGACCGCGAAACGGCGGGGCACCACCACCCGGTTCGAGGTTGCGCCTGCCATCGGCCACGCCCTCGGCCGGCGCCACACGCTGGTTCTGGGCGCCACCGCCACCCCGTCGAATCGCAGGATCGGCAATGTCCAGCTGTCGGTCTGGTCGCGGTTCTGATGCCGCCCCATCCTCTTGCGCCTTTTGTGCCACGGTGACACTGTTGCGCCAAATGCGAATTGGAGGAAGCCATGCTCGACAAACGTGAATTCTATATCGACGGCGCCTGGGTCGCCCCCAGGGACGGGACCGATCTGGATGTGATCGACCCCTCGACCGAAGAACCCTGCGCGGTGATTTCCCTGGGCGGCCAGGCCGACACCAACGCCGCCGTCGCCGCCGCGCGCGCCGCGCTGCCCGGCTTCATGTATGCCGATCCGTCCGAGCGCCTGGCACTGGTCAAGCGCGTCCTTGAGGTCTACAACGCCCGCGCCCAGGACATGGCCAAGGCCATCTCGATGGAGATGGGCGCGCCGATCGACATGTCGCTGTCCAGCCAGGTCGGGGCCGGCACGTTTCATATCGAGAATTTCATCCGGGCGTTCGACGAGGTCGATTTCATCGCGCCGCTGGGCGATCACGCGCCCGAAGACCGCATCATCAAGGAGGCCATTGGGGTTTGCGCGCTGATAACGCCGTGGAACTGGCCGATGAACCAGATCACGCTCAAGGTGATCCCCGCCCTGCTGGCAGGCTGCACGATGATCTTGAAACCATCCGAGACCGCGCCGCTGTCGGCCCATATCTGGGCCGAGATCCTGCACGAGGCCGGGGTGCCGAAGGGTGTCTTCAACCTGGTGAATGGCGACGGTCCGGGCGTCGGCACCCAGCTTTCCGGCCATCCCGGCGTCGACATGGTCAGCTTTACCGGCTCGACCCGCGCCGGCATCCTGATCTCGAAGAACGCTGCGGATTCGCTGAAACGTGTGCACCTGGAACTCGGCGGCAAGGGCGCCAACATCATCTTTGCCGATGCCGATGAAAAGGCGGTCGTGCGCGGTGCGCGCCATTGCTTCAACAACACCGGCCAGTCGTGCAACGCCCCGACCCGCATGCTGGTCGAGCGTTCGATCTATGACCGGGCCGTCGAAACGGCCGCCGAAGTGGCCAACAAGACCCGCGTCGCATCGGCCCATGAAAGCGGCAATCACATGGGTCCGCTGGTCAGCCAGGCCCAGTTCGACAAGGTCCAGGGCCTGATCCAGCAAGGGATCGACGAGGGCGCGCGGCTGGTTGCCGGCGGGCTGGGCCGGCCAGACGGCCTGAATCGCGGCTATTTCGTGCGTCCCACCGTCTTTGCCGATGTTAACAACGACATGACCATCGCCCGCGAAGAGATCTTTGGCCCGGTTCTGTCGATCATCCCGTTCGAAAACGAGGACGAGGCGCTGACCATCGCCAACGACACGCCCTATGGCCTGACCAACTATGTCCAGAGCCAGGACGGCGCCAAGCGCAACCGCGCCGCGCGCAAGCTGCGCTCGGGCATGGTCGAGATGAACGGCAAGTCGCGCGGGCGCGGTGCGCCCTTTGGCGGCATGAAAGCCTCGGGCATCGGGCGTGAAGGCGGCGTCTGGGGGATCGAGGACTTTCTTGAGGTCAAGGCGGTCTCAGGCTGGTCGAACGAGGCCGATTGAGCGCATATTGGCACGGGCGATCGCACTCGCCCGTGCCCCCTGTCCTGCATGCGGTAGAACCATGGCTTACAGCTACGACAACCAGAATATCTTTGCGCGTATCCTGCGCGGTGACATACCCTGTTCGAAAGTGCACGAAACCGCGCATACCCTGGCCTTCAACGACATTCGCCCGCAGGCACCGCATCATGTGCTGGTGATTCCCAAGGGGGCCTATGTGAATGCCGACCACTTCGCGCGCGACGCCAGCGATGCCGAGATCGTCGATTTCACCCGCTGCATTGGCGAGATCTGCCAGTCTCTGGGTATCACTCCGGGCGACGGCGGTGCGGGTTACCGGCTGATCACCAATTCCGGCGACGATGGCGTGCAGGAAGTGCCGCACTATCACGTCCACATCCTGGGCGGCCGGGTTCTGGGGCGGATGCTGGCAAAGGGTTGACGGGTCAGGCGACGCTCACAGCGTCGCCAGCCGCTCTGCCATGTCCAGCATCCGGCACGAGAACCCCCATTCGTTGTCATACCAGCCAAAGACCCGCACCATGCCGCCCTCTGTCACAGCGGTTTCGGGCAGGGCCATGACCACGCTTTCGGACCGGGCGCGCAGATCGGATGACACCAGCGGCCGATCGGTCCAGCCGATCACGCCACCGGCCTGCTGGAAAGCGCGGTTGACCTGCACGGCGGTCACGGACTGCCCCGGCATGAAGCACAAATCCACCGCCGAAACGCTGGCCGTCGGCACCCGCACGGCCGAACATGCGACCCGGTCGGACAGTTCGGGCAAAACCTGGCTCAGCAATTTGCCGGCGCTGGTGGTGGTCGGCACCATCGACAGCGCGGCCGCCCTTGCGCGCGCCAGATCGTGCCCGCGCGGGGCGTCCACCGTGGGCTGGCTGCCGGTATAACAATGGATCGTGGTCATGTAGCCGGTCCGCACCCCGAATGCATGATCGAGCAGGCGCACCAGCGGCGCCAGCGCGTTCGTCGTGCACGACGCGTTCGAGATGACCCGGTGTGCGGGCGACACCACTTCGTCATTGGCACCCAGAACCACCGTCACATCGGCGCTTGCCGCCGGCCCCGAGATCAGCACGCGCCGCGCGCCCGCGCGCAATCCGCGTTCGGCAATGTCGCGCCGGTCGGCCTGTCCGGTGCATTCCATCACCAGGTCGACCTGGTTCAGATCCAGCGCCGAAAGATCCGGCGCATGGGTCAGTTGCATCCGCCGACCGGCGGCCACCAGCGCGCGATCTTCCAGCGTCACCCCGCCGGGAAAGGGGCCAAAAACACTGTCGTATTCAAACAGATAGGCGCAGGTCGCGGCAGGCGCGATGTCATTGATCGCCACGATTTCCAGCTGCGGCCAATGCCCCTGCAGCCAGGCCCGCAAGACCGTTCTCCCGATCCGGCCAAAGCCGTTGATCAAAACCCGCATGGCAGACCTCCTGCGCCGACTCGCCCACCCTGACAGAGCTACGCCCACGGATGCGAAAGCTCAACCGCGTGCAAAGGGGATATTCCCGATCAAAAAAATCGGAATTGACTCTTCCGAGTCTTTTTGTCAGATATCGGTTGAACAGTGACGGAGCCCAGACATGACCCTGCAATCCATCCCAGACTTTCAAACCGCTGACCGTCTTTCCTCGTCGGCGCAGGATATTCCGGTCCATCGCGCGAAAGAGCTGACCGGCGGCGGGTCGCTGGCGCAGATCGAGCTTGACGGCAAGGTCTATGCGTTGCGTATCACCCGCGCGGGCAAGCTGATCCTGACCAAGTAAGCGCCACGCCTTTCAGCGAAAGCGCGCCGCCAGACGCGCGCGCGCTTCGGGAAGGGGCCGGTCGCCCAGTGCCGGGGCCAGAACCGCCTCAAGAAAATGGCCGGTCAGGCGCAGCCCGACTGCCATTTGCGCGCGATCGGCGCCGGTATCGTCGCCGTCCGTCATCAGGGGCGGCAGCGGCAGCAGCCGCGCCGACCAGTCACCGGCCCCCACCGCCGTCACCGCGCGCCCGGTGCGGGGCGAGACATAGGCCAGCCCCTCGGTCGCGCCGGTCACCGCACAGGCGCCCAGGTCCAGGCCATATCCGGTCTCCTCCAGCAGCAGCCGTTCCCAGGCCAGATAGGCCGCGAACCACGGCCCACCTTGCGCCAGGCGGTCGATCACCGCCACCGCCCCCGCATACAACCGTTGCTGTGGTTCGCGTTCCGGCAACGCGAACACGGCCAGCGCGCACAGGGCGTTCAGCGCGGCCAGCCGGTCGGGATCGCCCAGCAGGGCCGCGACCCGGTTGCGCAGCGGTTCGACGGTGAAGTGGCCCAGATGCGCATCCAGCCGTGCCCGCCATGTCACCTGCACCTCGCTGCCGGGTTGCAGGATCGGCGACAGGCGGCGCCCCGCGCCGCCGCGCACGACACCGCTGTGGCGCCCCTGTTCGGCGGTCAAGACATCGATGATCGCGGCACTTTCACCATGCGGACGCGCGGCAAGAACGATTCCCTCGCCGGTCCATTCCATGGCTCAAAGCGCCCGCCAGCCGATATCGCGGCGGCAAAAGCCTTCGGGCCAGTCGATCGCATCGACCATGGCATAGGCGCGCTCACGCGCCTGCTGCAAGGTGGCCCCGCGCGCAGTCACGTTCAGAACGCGGCCACCATTGGCAACAACGCGGCCATGATCCAGGCGGGTGCCCGCGTGAAACACCATTTCGCGCGAATTCGCGGGCAGCGCATCAAGGCCGCGAACCTCGCTGCCTTTCTCATAGCGCCCCGGATACCCGTTTGCCGCCATGACCACGGTCATCGCATGGTCATCGGCCCAGTTGACCCGGCACTCATCCAGACGACCCTCGGCGCAGGCCAGCATCAGATCCAGCGCCTGCGCACCCAGGCGCATCATCAGGACCTGGCATTCGGGATCGCCGAAGCGCACGTTGTATTCCACCAGACGCACCTGCCCCCGGTCGATCATCAGCCCTGCGTATAGAACCCCCTGATAGGGCATGCCGCGCCGCGCCATCTCGGCGACGGTCGGGCGAATGATCTGTTCCATCGCCTGATCCTGCAACGCCTGCGTCAGAACCGGCGCAGGCGAATAGGCCCCCATCCCGCCGGTATTCGGGCCGGTGTCCCCCTCGCCCACACGCTTGTGATCCTGCGCCGTGCCGATGGGCAGGCAGGTCTCGCCATCGACCAGCACGAAAAAGCTGGCCTCTTCCCCGCGCATGAAGTCCTCGATGACGACCTCGGCGCCCGCGGCGCCGAATTCCCCGCCGAACATGTCATCGATGGCGGCCAGCGCCGTGGCCTCGTCCATTGCGACGATGACGCCCTTGCCGGCCGCCAGCCCGTCGGCCTTGACCACGATCGGCGCACCCTTTTCACGAATGTAATCCCTGGCCGCGCCGGGTTCGTCGAAGCGCGCCCAGGCGGCGGTCGGGGCATCCACCGCGTCGCAGATTTCCTTGGTGAAGGCTTTCGACGCCTCCAGCCGGGCCGCCGCAGCGGACGGGCCGAAGCACGCAATCCCGGCCGCGACCAAGGCATCCGCGACGCCCGCCGCCAACGGTGCCTCGGGCCCGATCACCACGAAATCCACCGCGTTTTCTTCACAGAACTGCACAACCAGCGATCCGTCCTCGGCATTCAGAACGGCGCATTCGGCGATCTGGTCGATGCCGGCGTTGCCCGGTGCGACGATCAGCCGGTCGCATTTGGGGTTTTGCATGATGGCCCAGGCCAGGGCATGTTCGCGCCCGCCGCCACCAAGAACCAGAATGTTCATGCGCCTCACCCCTTGGCCACCGTTGCCCGGCGTTCTAAGGTCACTTTCCCAGCGTGACAAGCCAGAGGGTGCATGGACCTGATCGACGACACCGCAGCGGGATCGAACGCGCACGAATTCTCGGTCTCGGAAATTTCGGGCGCGGTCAAACGGCTAGTCGAAGGCGAGTTCGGCCGCGTGCGCGTGCGCGGCGAGGTGGGGCGCGTGGTCGTGGCGCGAACGGGCCACATGTATTTCGACCTCAAGGACGAACGCGCGGTGATCGCGGCGATCAGCTGGAAGGGGCAGGTCGCGCGGATGAATGTGCGTCCCGAAGAGGGGATGGAGGTCATCGCCACGGGGCGCATGACGACCTTTGCCCCGCAGTCGAAATACCAGTTGCAGGTCGAAAACGTCGAACCCGCCGGCGCCGGCGCCCTGATGGCCATGCTGGAGGCCCGCAAGGCAAAGCTGGCGGCCGAAGGGGTATTCGACCCCGCGCGAAAGCGCCCGATCCCGTATCTGCCGCGCGTGATCGGTGTGATCACCTCGCCCTCGGGCGCGGTGATCCGCGACATCCTGCACCGGCTGGCCGACCGGTTCCCGCGCCGCGTGATCGTCTGGCCGGTCGCCGTTCAGGGCGAGCGTTGCCCGGCCGATGTGGTGCGCGCCATCGAGGGGTTCAACGGGCTGGCGCCGGAGGGGCCGGTGCCGCGGCCCGATGTGCTGATCGTGGCGCGCGGCGGCGGCTCGATCGAGGATCTGTGGGGCTTCAACGACGAATCGGTCGCGCGCGCCGCGGCGGCCAGCGCGATCCCCCTGATCTCGGCGGTGGGGCATGAAACCGACACCACGCTGATCGACTTTGCATCCGACCTGCGCGCGCCGACCCCCACGGCCGCCGCCGAACTGGCGGTGCCGGTGCGTGCCGATCTGCTGGCCCAGGTGGCGAACCTTGGTGCGCGGCTCGAACGGGGGGGCAAGGGTGCGGTCCAGCAGCGCGATCAACGCCTGCGCGACCTTGGCCGCGCCCTTCCCCGGCTGGAGGCCTTGCTGTCCGCGCCCGCGCAGCGCTTTGACCTGGCGTCAGGGCGCTTTGCCGGATCGCTGCGCGCGCTGGCCGACCGGAAGCGGCTGGCGCTGGGCAACGCCGCCGCCGGGCTGCGGCCCGGAACATTGATCAACCGGGCGCTCTCGCGCGCCGAATCGCTGGATCGCATGGGCGCTCGGCTGACCCCCGCCTTGCAGCGGGGGCTGGAACGGCGCGGCGAGCGTCTGGCGACGATTCGGCTGCCGGGCGAACGGCTGCACGCCGACATTGCCCGCGCCCGTCCCGGACTGCTTTCGCTGGCGGAACGCGCCGACAGCGCGGTGCGCGCGAAGTTCGAGCGTGCCCGCGACACCTTGCGGGCGCTGGAACGGATGCGCCAGACGCTTGGCTATCGCGAAACGCTGGCGCGCGGCTTTGCGATCCTGCGCGATCCGGACGGCACCCCCTTGATGAGCGCCGCGCAAACCGCGTCCTTGCCGCGCTTTCGCATCGAGATGCGCGACGGCACAGTGGATGCCGCCCCCCTTGCGGCAGGACCCGGCACGCCATCCGCCCCCGCCTCGAAGTCCCGCAAGGCGGGTGGTCGCGCGAAGCCCGACACACCGCCCGACCAAGGGTCGCTTTTCTGATCTTGCCTGACCGGAATGAGCGGCGCGGCAACGCATGCAACGACCGCAGGCAAACCGCCCCCTGCCCCGATCACACTTGGCCCGGCGGTTGCATCACCGAAGTAGTGTAGGCATATAGGGCGCGCATCGCAGGAGATCGGGCATGAACTATCTCGAATTCGAAAAGACACTTGCCGAGATCGAGGGCAAATCGGCGGAGCTGCGCGCCATGGCCCGCGCCAACCCCGAGATGGATGTCGAGAAAGAAGCCGAGGCGCTGGACCGCAAGGCCAATCAGATTCTGAACGATCTCTATCGCAACCTGTCCCCCTGGCGCAAATGCCAGGTCGCCCGCCATCCCGACCGGCCGCATTGCCGTGACTATATCGACGCGCTTTTCACCGAATACACGCCGCTGGCCGGCGACCGAAACTTTGCCGACGATCACGCCATCATGGGGGGGCTGGCACGGCTTGATGATCGGCCGGTGGTGGTGATCGGGCAGGAAAAGGGCTGGGACACGAAATCGCGTATTGCGCATAATTTCGGCATGGCCCGTCCCGAGGGCTATCGCAAGGCGATCCGGCTGATGGATCTTGCGCATCGGTTCAAGCTGCCGGTCATCACGCTGGTGGACACGCCGGGCGCCTATCCCGGCAAGGGCGCCGAAGAGCGCGGCCAGGCCGAGGCCATCGCCCGCTCGACCCAGAAATGCCTTGAGATCGCGGTGCCGCTGGTTTCGGTCATCGTCGGCGAGGGGGGCTCGGGCGGGGCGGTCGCGCTGGCCACGGCAAACCGCGTGCTGATGCTGGAACACTCGGTCTATTCGGTCATCACCCCCGAGGGCTGCGCCTCGATCCTGTGGAAAGACGCCGAAAAGATGCGCGAAGCCGCCGAGTCCTTGCGCCTGACCGCGCAGGATCTTCTGAAACTCGGGGTGATCGACGGAATCATCGCAGAACCGCGCGGCGGCGCGCAGCGCGACCGCGACGCGACGCTCACGGCGGTGGGCAAGGCATTGCGCGAATCGCTGGCGTCGTTCGACGGCACCAAGGGCGACAAGCTCGTCGCCGCACGGCGGCGCAAATTCCTGGAGATGGGGCGCAAGGGCCTGTCCGCCTAAGCGTGGACCGCGACCAGAGCGCACCCCCGATCACGAGATCCCGGTTGCGGGGGTTCGGGCCTGAAACCCGGCTTCTGCCATCAGCGCATCCGATCCGGTTTCGATCTCACCCTGAAGGCGGGTCATGAAATCGCGCAGCGGCAAACCCGGCGGAATCGTCGGCAGGAACTCGACCACCGCAAGGCCGGGCGCGCGATAGATGCTGCGGCGCGGCCAGAAAACGCCGACATTGCAAGCGACCGGAACGCAGGGCACACCCATTTCCTGATACAGAACGCCGGTGCCCACCTTGTAGTCGCGCGCGGCACCGGGCGCGACCCGCGTGCCTTGCGGATAGATGATCAACTGACCGGGGTCCTGCTGGCCGCTGGCCACGCGCGCCAGCATGGCCTTGATCGCCGCGCCGCGCCGGCCGCGATCGACCGGCACGCAGCCGATCCGTTTGGCATACCAACCCAGAATCGGGGCCCAGACCAGTTCCTTTTTCATGATGAACTTGGGCCGCGGCAATTCACTGACCAGAATGATGATGTCAAAGAACGACTGATGCTTGGCCGCGATCATCACCTCCCCCGCGGGGATGTCACCGCGCACTTCGGACCGCAGGCCGATCATCCATGCGGCCGTCCAGCGCACGTACCGGCACCAGGTGTGAACCGCCGAAAAGGCCCCGCGCCGATCCACCAGCGCCCAGGGCGTGAAAAAGACAGCCATCAGCGCCATCATCGCATAGGCCTGAACCGTGAAGATCAGCGAGCGCGTCCATTGAACCGCGTAACCCATCAGCTTCCCCTTTTGAGAACCCGCAACGCTGTCGCCCGCGTGGCCAGCCACGCCACCAGTCCGGCCAGAGGCGGAATCGACAAGGGCAGCAGCCATGCCATGCCCTGAAAGCCCAGGTCAGCCAGAAAACCGTCATCCTGCGGCGCCGGCAGAAAGACGAAAACCGCCATCCCGGCCACAGTGCCCAGCGCGGCGCCCATGAACCCGCGCAGCGCAAAACGCCGCGTGAAGGCGCGCGCAATGAAGCGATCCTGCGCCCCCACCAGCCGCAGAACGCGGATCACCTGCGCATTCGCTGCAAGCGAAAAACTGGCCGCAAGCGCGACCATCGCGGCCATGATCGCGCCGATCAGCACGACCGCCGTGATCGCAACCGCCCTGAGTGCGCCCGCCGCCTTGACCAGCGGGCGCCGCCAGCGGCCGTGGTCGTCCAGAACCGCGCTTGGCACTTCGGCGGCAAGGCGCATGCGCAGGCCAACCGGGTCGAACCCCTCGGGCGCTTCGAGGATCTCGATCAGGCGCGGCAAGGCCAATGCCTCGACCGGCATGTCGGGGCCGAACCACGGCTCCAGCAAGGCGCGCTGTTCATCCGCCTCCAGCACGCGGGTCGAGGCAATGCCGGGGGTCGTCCGCAGCACCTCCAGCACTGCGTCCGTTTGGGACGCCATTTCGGCCGGGGGCGCCGACAGACGCAGCGTGGCGGTCTGGGCAAGGGTCTGCGACCAGCGCATCGACAACTGTCCCGACGCAAGCGACAAGGCAAGCGCGAACACCGCCAGAAAGGCCATGGCCGCGGCCGTCGCCACGGTCAGCGCCGCCGTGAACCCCGAGGCGGGAACCACGCGCGAAGGGTCGGAAAAAGCGGAACGCGATTGACGGGCCATCACAGATCGGTCCCCGCAGCCTGCAAGCGGCGCTCGGATATGCGCAGCACCCGCGCCGAGACCTGCGCCTTGGCGACACGGATCAGGTTCAGATCATGCGTGGCGATCATCACCGCCGTGCCCATCTTGTTCAATTCGATCAGAAGGGACAACAGCTTCATCGACATCTCCCAGTCGATGTTGCCGGTCGGTTCGTCGGCCAGAACGACCTCGGGCGACAGTATGACCGCACGCGCCAGCGCCGCGCGCTGACGCTCACCGCCCGACAGCGTGGGCGGCAGCGCATCGGCATGCCCGTCCAGACCGACCCAGCCCAGCAATTCGCGCAAATCGTCCAGCGGAACCGGCTGCCCCGACGCCAGAAAGGGAAGCGCGACGTTTTCCGCCACCGAAAGATGGTCCAGAAACTGGCAATCTTGATGGATCACGCCGATCCGGCGGCGCAGGGCGGCCAGCCCGTCACGGCCGATGGTGCGGCGATCATGGCCGAACATCTCGGCCGCGCCCGCAATCGGAACCAGATCGCCATAGCAAAGCCGCAAGAGTGTGGTCTTGCCCGCCCCGGACGGCCCCGTCAGGAAATGAAACGCGCCGGGTGCGATGCTCAGATCAACCTCTGTCAGCAGTTCGCGGCCGTCATAGCCGTATCCGACTTTCGTCAGCTTGATCACGCGTCCCCCATCCTCGCCATGACCGACCGTGCGCCGGCGCTCCGGTCTTGGAACTTGACTGAGTGCTTGCTACAACAGCAATGCGGCAGAGCCAATGGCCGAGGCGGGCGGCCGCAGAGAATCCGCGGGGATCTGGGGGTAGGATGCGACTGACCTGTCCGAACTGCCGGGCGCAGTATGAGATTGACGGCAGCGCCATCCCCGAGGGTGGGCGCGATGTGCAATGCTCTGCCTGTGGCACGACATGGTTTCAACCGCCTGAAACCCTCGACGGCGCATCCTCGCAAGACGACGCCGCCGAGCCGTCCGAGCCATCGCGACCTGCGCCGACGGCTGCGGCACCGCGGATCGACCAGTCGGTTCTCGATGTCCTGCGCGAAGAGGCCGAGCGCGAGTTGACCGAGCGGCGCAGATCCACCACGACCGGACTGGAAACCCAGGGCGATCTTGGCCTGGTCTCACGCCCGCGGGTGGAGCGCGGCGCACGCCGACCAGAGCCGCAAGACACCGGGCCCGCCGATCACCGCGATCCGCCAGACCGCACGACGCCCGAGCCTGCGGAAAAACCGACATCCAGCCGGCGCAATCTTTTGCCCGACATCGACGAGCTCAGCTCGACCCTTCAGCCGGGAAACACGCCCCGGCGCACCGGCGACGCCGAGTCCAGCCTGCCCCCGCCCGGAGCAGAGGCGCGCAGCGGATTCGTCCAGGGCCTCTTGCTGGCGGCGTTGGTGGCCGTGATTCTGCTGGGCCTGTACCTGTTGGCCCCGCTGGCGTCCGAGTATGTCCCGGTGTTGAGCGAGCCCCTGGCAGGCTATGTGGCGCTGGTGGACAGTGTGCGGCTGTGGATCGTGGACACCCTGCGCGACCTTGTGAATCAGGTCGCGGGGCTCGGCTGAAACCTGCTGGGCGGCCGCGCACGAGTTGCCGAAAATCACACACGAGTTTCATGTGACAATTGGATGAAGATGTGGTGCAATACAGATGTTCAACACGCTCAGAGGAGGACATCCATGTCGCTGACTTCGCATCTTTCCGAACTGCGCCGCAAGCACGAGCTTCTCTCCGAGAAAGTGGTCGAGGCGCAGCGGTCGCCGGGCACTGACGACCTGGCCATTGCAGAGATGAAGAAGCAGAAACTGCGCCTCAAGGAAGAGATCAACCGCCTTTCGACGGCCTGACCGAACGCCGCCCGGCGCGCGCGGCCAGAACCGCGCCGCCGGTGATCAGCGCGGCCGACAGCGCCAGCGACGGTGTCGGCGCCGCGATCCCGACCAGAACCAGCACCAGTGTCGACAGAAGTGGTGCGGCGTATGAAGCCGTTCCAAGTACTTGGATATCGCCGCGCTTCACCCCGACATCCCAGGTAAAGAACGCCAGCCCGACCGGGCCCAGTCCCAGCCCCAGAACGGCGCCCCAGCCCAAGGCCGAGACCGGCCATCGCGGGGTTTCCAAGGCCAGATGTGCCACCAGCGCCATGACGCCGGCCAGCAGGCAATAGACCGTCACCGCTGCAGTCGGCACATGCCCCAACCGGCGCGAGATCAGCGAATAGCCTGTCCAGGTGAACGCCGCCAGGAACGCCAGGGCATAGCCCGCACCCGCCCCCCGCAACTGGCCGATCCCGGCGGAGACGATCAGCGCCGCACCGGCAAAGGCCATTAGGGCACCGACGACATGCCCCGCGCGCAAACGCTCGCCCGGCAACAGCCCGGAAAAGAGCACGATCAGCAATGGCCACAAATACGCGATGAGCCCGGCTTCGGCGGCGGGTGCCAGGCGCAATGCGCTGAAATACAGGAAGTGGTATCCAAATAGCCCCGCCGCGCCGAAAAGGTATACGCCGAACGAAACACCGCGCAACAAGCGCAATTCGCCCCTGACAAGCAGCCAGACCAGGCCGACGCCACCGCCGATCGCAAAACATGCGGCATTCAGCATCAGGGGCGGAACCGGCGCCGACGCGACCGTAAATAGCGCCAGCAGCGCCCACATGGCGACGGCGGAAAAGCCGATAATCGTGGCCGAATTGCGAGTCATGCGCGCTTGATGCGCCAAGCGGCAGGTGGCGACAACGAAAAAAGGCCCGGCAGCAGGACGCCGCCGGGCCCGTCGTTCATGTCACCGCGTTCACACGACGAACTGGCCGCCATTCGCGCTGATGGTCGAGCCGGTGATGAAACCGGCCTCGTCTGCGGCCAGGAAAACCACGCAGCGGGCGATTTCTTCAGGCTCGCCCAGGCGGCCGACAGGGATCTGTCCGATGATCGCCTCGCGCACCTTTTCGGGTACGGCCATCACCATGTCGGTCGCGATATAGCCGGGGCAGACCGCGTTGACCGTGATCCCGGCGCGCGCGCCCTCTTGCGCCAGGGCCTTGGTGAAACCCAGATCCCCCGCCTTTGCCGCCGAGTAATTGGCCTGGGCGAACTGACCCTTCTGCCCGTTGATCGACGATATGGTGATGATCCGTCCGAACTTGCGTTCGCGCATGCCCGGCCACAGGGGATGCGTCATGTTGAACACACCGCTCAGGTTCGTGTCGATCACCTCTTTCCATTGCTGCGGAGTCATCTTGTGGAACGGCGCATCGCGCGTGATCCCGGCGTTGTTGATCAAGATGTCGATCGGCCCCAGGTCGCCCTCGACCCTGGCGATTCCCGCGGCACAGGCGTCGTAATCGGCGACCGACCACTTGTAGGTCGGAATGCCGGTCTCGTCGGTGAAGCGGGCAGCGGCGTCGTCATTCCCGGCATAGTTCGCCGCGACCGAATAGCCCGCGCCCTTGAGCGCGGTTGAAATCGCCGCGCCGATACCCCGCGTTCCGCCTGTGACCAATGCAACCCGTGCCATGATTCCTCCGTCAACTGAAAAGCCTATGAAATTCTGTTACCGAATTGAAAGGGGGTGCGCAACATTATTGCGCCCCCATCCTTTGAATCTGCAGAACAGAGGGGCGCTTAGCGCTCCAGGCACATCGCAACGCCCATCCCGCCGCCGATACACAGGGTGGCAAGCCCTTTGCGCGCATCGCGGCGCTTCATTTCGAACAGGAGCGTGTTGAGGATGCGCGCACCCGATGCGCCGATGGGGTGGCCGATCGCGATCGCGCCGCCGTTCACGTTGACGACATCGGGGTTCCAGCCCATGTCCTTGTTGACGGCGCAGGCCTGGGCGGCAAAGGCCTCGTTCGCTTCGACGAGGTCCAGATCCTCGGGCTTCCAGCCGGCCTTGGCCAGGGCCTTGCGGCTCGCATGGATGGGGCCGACCCCCATGATCGACGGGTCAAGGCCCACGGTCGCATAGCTGGCAATCCGCGCAAGCGGGGTCAGGCCGCGCTTTTCCGCCTCGTCCGCCGACATCAGCAGCACCGCGGCCGCACCGTCGTTGATGCCGCTGGCATTGGCCGCGGTGACCGAGCCATCCTTGGTAAAGGCGGGACGCAGCTTTTGCATGGCCTCGATCGTGGCCCCGTGACGGATGTATTCGTCGGCGTCCATCACCACGTCGCCCTTGCGGGTCTTGATGGTAAAGGGCACGATTTCATCGGCAAAGCGCCCCGCCTTTTGCGCGGCCTCGGCCTTGTTCTGGCTGGCAACCGCGAATTCATCCTGCATGTCGCGGCTGATCTGCCACTGCTGCGCGACATTCTCGGCGGTCTGGCCCATGTGATAGCCGTTGAAGGCATCCCAAAGACCATCCCTGATCATCGAATCGATGAATTTGGTATCGCCCATCTTCGTCCCCGACCGTAGATGCGCGACATGGGGGGCAAGCGACATGTTTTCCTGCCCGCCGGCGATGACGATGTCGGCATCGCCCAGTTGCACATGCTGCGCGCCCAGCGCCACCGCCCGCAGGCCCGAGCCGCAGACCTGGTTGATGCCCCAGGCCGCACTCTCGCGTGGCAGCCCGGCCAGGATATGCGCCTGGCGCGCAGGGTTCTGGCCCTGCCCGGCGGTCAGCACCTGGCCCAGAATGGTTTCCGACACCTCGGACTTGTCGATCCCGGCGCGGGCAATCACAGCCTCGATCGCGGCGGCGCCCAGGTCATGCGCGGGCGTATTGGCAAAGGCACCGTTGAAGGCGCCGACGGCAGTCCGGGCAGCGGATACGATCACGACATTGGTCATAGGTGCTCCTCTCACATGGCGGTGCGCCGGCACGATGGGCGCCCCCTCGTGGATTTCTTACGCGCGATGCCGATGCAAGGCAATGCTGCACTGCGGAACCACGACAGGCCCGAACCGGATGCGCGCCGATGCCACTCAGGCCATCTTGGCCAGCCTGGAGGTTTTCCAGGGTGCATCGGTCGTCGGGACGCCGTAATAATAGCCTTGCAGGCAATCCACGCCGATATCGACCAGATAGCGCGCATCCTCGGCGTTTTCGACGGCCTCGGCGACCGTGAACATGTCAAAATGACGTGCGATCGACACCAGCGCCTGCGCCAGCACCTGGTTGTCCGGTTGGTCGCTGACCCCGCGAATGAAGGCGCCGTCGATCTTTATGATGTCGAAATAGAACTCCTTGAGATGGCGAAAGGCGGTGAAGCCCGCGCCGAAATCGTCCAGCGCAAAACAGATCCCGCGTCCCTGCATCTCGGCCATGAAGACAGTGACCAGATCCGGCATCAGCATGGCTGATGATTCGGTGATTTCAAGGATCAGGCGTTCCGCGATGGTCGGATCACCCCGCAGGCCGCGTTCAAGCGTCGCCAGCCACGACGGATAACCGATCGAGCGCGCCGACATGTTGACCGACAGGCGCAAGCCCGGTTCATCGGAAAGGGCGGCAAGGCCCAGCTCAAGCGCCAGGCAATCGATCCTGCGCCCGGTCTCGGTCGTTTCGACCGCATGCATGAAATCTCGCGCCGGCAGAATGCGCCCCTGCTCGTCCAGCACGCGGATGAACCCTTCGTAGAATGCGGTTCGATTGGTCATGCGGGCCTGGACGACCGGTTGAAACGCCAGCATCGCGCGGCGATCGTCAAGCGCCGCGCGCACCATGCGCAGCGTTTCGCGGCTGCGCAGGTCTTCGGCTGCGGCAAACGGGCTTTCCAACCCGTCGCTGGCGGGATGAGGCGGGGGCGAAAAGGCTGTCATCGGCAATCTCCGCTCGGTTTGGGTCATTGTGAACACCGTGCGTTAACAGCCGGTGAAGCACCGCCAACGGCGCAACCGGCCCACCGATTGCGCGGCGGGGGGCAAGCGCGTATACGGGCGCCATCGCCAGATCAGGGGACGGAACATGACGGAAAGCAGCGCCAACAGCATGTGGGGCGGCCGGTTCGCGGGCGGGGTCGATGCCATCATGGAGGCGATCAACGCCTCGATCGGGTTCGACCGCCGACTGTATGCGCAAGACATCGCCGGTTCGCGCGCACATGCGGCGATGCTGGCCGCGCAGGGCATCCTGACGGAAGCCGATGCGCGGGCCATCAACACCGGCCTCGACCAGGTCAAGGCCGAGATCGAGGGCGGCAGCTTTCCGTTCCGGACCGATCTGGAAGACATCCACATGAACATCGAGGCGCGGCTGAAAGACATCATCGGCGAACCTGCGGGACGGCTGCACACCGCCCGGTCGCGCAACGACCAGGTCGCCGTCGATTTTCGGCTTTGGGTGCGCGAGCAATGCGACGCGGCCATCGAAGGGATCGAGGCCTTGATGCGCGCCTTTCTCGCGCAGGCCGAGGCCGGGGCCGATTGGGTCATGCCCGGTTTCACCCATTTGCAGACCGCCCAGCCCGTGACCTGGGGCCATCACATGCTGGCCTATGTCGAGATGCTGGCACGTGATCGCGGCCGTTTCATCGACGCGCGTGCACGAATGAACGAATGCCCGCTGGGCGCAGCGGCACTGGCGGGAACCTCGTTTCCCATCGACCGCGAGGCGACGGCCCAGGCGCTGGGGTTCGACCGCCCCACGGCAAACAGCCTCGACAGCGTATCGGATCGCGATTTTGCGCTGGAATTCCTGGGCGCGGCGTCGATCTGTGCGATGCACCTGTCGCGGTTCGCCGAAGAGCTGGTGATCTGGTCCTCGGCACAGTTCCGGTTCGTTCGGCTGTCTGATGCCTTCACCACCGGCTCGTCCATCATGCCGCAAAAGAAAAACCCCGACGCGGCCGAACTGCTGCGCGCCAAGCTGGGGCGCATCCTGGGGGCGAATGTGGCGCTGTTCACGGTCATGAAGGGCCTGGCGCTGACCTATTCCAAGGACATGCAGGAAGACAAGGAACAAGTCTTTGACGCGGCCGACAACCTGATGCTGGGCCTCGCGGCGATGACGGGCATGGTCAAGGACATGATCGCCAACCGCGACGCGCTTGCACAGGCTGCCGCCGCGGGGTTTTCGACCGCGACGGATCTGGCAGACTGGCTGGTGCGCGCGCTGAACCTGCCGTTTCGCGATGCCCACCACGTCACCGGCAGCCTGGTCAAGATGGCCGAGGATGCCGGGATCGACCTGCCCGACCTGACGCTTGCGCAGATGCAATCGGTTCATCCGGGCATAACCGAGGCCGTTTTCGATGTCCTGGGGGTGGAAAACTCGGTACGCTCGCGCATGTCTTACGGAGGCACCGCGCCCGAACGGGTGCGCGCGCAGGTCGCACGCTGGCAGGAGGCTTTGTGATGAAACGGCTCTATCCGCTTATGCTTCTGGTGGCCTTGGCCGCACTGGCGGCCTGCGGCGCCGCCGACCCGCCATCGGTCGAGGGTGGTGCCGATATGGACAGCTTCTGGCGGGGATAGGCGATGGCGGCGCTGCGACCGGTATTCCTGGTGCTGGCCCTGTGGGGCACAGTGCATCCGATGTTCTGGTTCGTCAGCTGGTTTCGCGAACACGGCTGGTCGTTGCCCGACATGGTGGATGCCTGGCATGCCAATGCCGCCACATCCGGTCTGGTCTGGGATCTGACGATCGCGGCGGTTGCATTGACCATCTGGATCGTTGCCGAAAGCCTGCAACGTCGCAATTGGCGCGGGCTTTTCGCCATACCGGCCACGTTCCTGATCGGTGTCAGTTGCGGCCTGCCACTCTATCTTTTCCTGCGCAGCCGACGCGACTGACGCGCGCCGCAGGTTGAATTTCTGACAGCGCGGATCGCGCATCGGGGGACGAGTTGGATCATTTCCTATACAAGAATGGACAGTTGCATGCCGAAGACGTGGCACTGCGCGACATGGCCGCGTCTGTGGGTACACCGTTTTACTGCTATTCCACCGCAACCCTGAAGCGCCATTTCGCCCTGTTCACCGAGGCGCTGGAACCGCTTCCGCATCTGGTCTGCTTTGCCGTGAAGGCCAATTCGAACATCGCGATTCTCAAGCTTCTGGGCGACATGGGCGCGGGCATGGACGTGGTGTCGGGCGGCGAATACCTGCGCGCAAAGGCCGCGGGCGTGCCGGGCGAACGGATCGTCTTTTCCGGGGTCGGAAAGACCCGCGAGGAGATGGGACTGGCGCTTGGCGGCGGTATCCGGCAGTTCAACGTCGAATCCGAACCCGAGCTGGAGGCCCTGTCCGAGGTGGCCACCGCCATGGGGATCGAGGCCCCGATCGCCCTGCGTGTGAACCCCGATGTCGATGCGCACACCCACGAAAAGATCACCACGGGGCGCAAGGAAGACAAGTTCGGCGTTCCGATCGCGCGGGCCAGCGAGATCTATGCCCGCGCCGCGCAGCTTCCAGGCTTGCGGGTCATGGGGATCGACATGCATATCGGCAGCCAGTTGACCGACCTCGCGCCATTTGAGGCCGCCTATCGCAAGCTGGCCGATCTGACGCGCCAGTTGCGGGCCGAAGGGCATTTCATCGAACGGCTGGATCTGGGTGGCGGCCTGGGCATCCCCTATACCCGCTCGAACGAGGCGCCGCCCCTGCCCAGCGATTACGGCGCGATGATCAAGCGGGTGCTGGGCGATCTGCGCTGCGAAATCGAGATCGAACCGGGTCGCCTGATCGCGGGCAATGCCGGTGTGCTGGTCTCGCAGGTGATCTATCGCAAGGCCGGCGACGAACGCGAGTTCCTGATCATCGACGCGGCCATGAACGATCTGGTGCGCCCGGCCATGTATGCCGCGCACCACGACATCGTGCCGGTCACCGAACCGGCACCGGGCGAGGCCGTGGCGCCCGTCGATATCGTCGGGCCGGTCTGTGAATCGGGTGACACCTTTGCCCGCCAGCGCCACATGCCGCTGTTGATGACCGGCGATCTGGTCGCCTTTCGGTCGGCGGGGGCGTATGGCGCGGTCATGGCGTCGGAATACAACTCGCGCCCGCTCGTGCCCGAAATTCTGGTCGATGGCGATCAATTCGCGGTTATCCGCGCGCGCCCCAGCTATGACGAGATGATCGCCCGCGATACCATCCCCAACTGGATGGGATAAGGAGGGGTCATGCCCGGCCGCACCACCGAAACGCCCGATCTGCGCCCGCTTGGACGGGCGCTGGCGTTGACGCAGGCGGCCATGGTGACAGAGCGCGCATTCCGCGCCTTCTGGCTGGCGGTCTCGCTTGTGCTTCTCGCCGGGGCCATCGCGGCGTTCGGGTTCGCGGGCCAGTTGCCGGGTGATGCGCCGTTGTGGGCCGCCGTGCTGGCCGCCGCCGCGGTTCTGGCGGCGATCCTTTGGGGGCTGAGGCGTTTCCAATGGCCATCGCGGGCCGAGGCGATGCAACGCCTGGACCGCCGCCTGCCCGGCCGTCCGCTGGCGGCGCTGGCCGATGCCCAGGCCATCGGCACTGCCGATCCGGCCTCGGCCGCGCTTTGGCAGATCCATCGCGCGCGCATGCGAATACTGGCCAGCCGTGCCCGCCCCGTGCCCCCGGATCTGAACCTTGCGCGGCACGACCCCTATGCCCTGCGGCTGGTGGCCTTGACGGCCGCCGCGCTGGCGCTGCTTTTCGGCGCACCGCAACGCATTGGCGAAATGGCGGGGCTGACATCGCCTGCCGGCGCGGCGATCGGCCCGTCCTGGGAGGGCTGGATCACGCCGCCCGCCTATACCGAACGACCGGGCCTCTATCTCAACGAAATCGACCGCGCGCAGTTTCGCGTTCCGCAGGGCGCGCGCGTGATCGTGCGCTTCTACGGCGCCCCCGGCGACCTTGCCGTCACACAGGATCTGGGCGAACGCACCGAGGGCGACGAGACCGGGCAAGCCGCCGAATTCGCGGCCATGCAGTCGGGTCGTCTGTCGATCGACGGCCCCGGCGGCCGCAACTGGGAGGTCATCGTCGAACCCGACGCCGCCCCCGACATCCAGGCAACCGGCGCGATGCACCGCGCACGCGGCGGGGTTATGGAGCTTCCGTTCGAGGCGCGCGATGACCACGGCATCACCGCCGGCGAAGCCGTGATCACGCTTGATCTTGAGGCCGTCGATCGCAACCACGGTCTGAGCCTGCCACCGGAACCGCGCGATCCGTTGCAACTGGATCTGCCGCTGCCCATCGCCGGCGACCGCGACGAATTCGACGAACTTCTTCGCGAAGACCTGTCGCAGCACCCCTGGGCCCACCTGCCCGTGCAAGTGGTGCTGCGCGCCACCGATGCGGCCGGACAATCGGGCGAAAGCGAGGTCATAGCGGGCGCGTTGCCGGGGCGGCGCTTCTTTGAGCCGGCGGCAAAGGCTGTCGCGGAAATCCGGCGCGATCTCTTGTGGAACGCCGAGAATGCGCCGCGCGCCGCACAACTGATGCGCGCGATGCTTCATCGTGCGGAGGGGGCGTTTCGCGATGAGGCCGTGCCCGCCGCCCTGCGCGAGTCGGTTCGCGCGATCGAAAGCCGGCTCGATGAGGGGACATTGAACCGCGATGCCCGTGACGAGCTTGCCACCAAGCTCTGGGATCTGGCGCTGCTGATCGAGGAGGGAGAGCTGGCCAACGCCCGCGAGCGCCTGCGCCGGATTCAGGATCAACTCGACGAGGCGATGCGCAGCGGCGCCACCCAGCAGGAAATCCAGGATCTCATGGACGAACTGCGCGAGGCCATGCGCGACTACATGCAGATGCTGGCCGAACAGCCCCGCGAACGCGGCGAAGCCGATCCCGGCGAGCAGATGGAGATCACGGGAAACCAGATCCAGGAACTGATGAACCGCATCCAGGAACTGATGGAAGAAGGGCGCATGGACGAGGCGGCCGAGCTGATGGCACGGCTGAACGAGTTGATGGAAAACCTGCAGGTCACCGAGGGCGAAGGCGGCGAGTCGATGCCCGGTGCCGAATCGATGGAAGGCTTGGGCGACACGCTGGGCGATCAGCAATCTTTGGCCGACGACACCTTCCGCGAGCTACAGGACCAGTTCGACCGGACCCGGCCCGGTGACGATGATCGCCAGGAGGGCGACACCGACGAAGAAACGGGCGAGCGCACGGGCGATCGGGGCGGCGCGGACCAGATGGACGATCTGGCCGAGCGTCAACAAGCCTTGCGCGAGCGTCTGCGCGAGCAGCTCTTGCAGACCCTGCCGGGCGAAGGCACACCCGAGGGAGACGGCGCGCTGGACTCGCTGGACGAGTCCCGCCGCGCGATGGACGAGGCCGCCGAGGCCCTGCGCGACGACGATGCCCGCACCGCCCTGGAACGCCAGGCCGAGGCGATGGATGCGTTGCGCGAAGGGTTGCGCCAGTTCAACGACGCGATGCGCCAGGACCGCGCCGAAGGGGCCGAGGGCGAAGACGGCCAAGACGGACGCGAACAGGGCGCAGGGCGTGACCCGCTGGGGCGCGAGCGTTCGGGCAATCGCTCTGCCGACGGCGAGAGCGGCACAGCGGTTCCCGGCGAAGACCCGCGCGAACGCGCGCGCGAACTCATGGACGAGATCCGCCGCCGTTCAGCCGAGCGCGACCGCCCGGAGACCGAGCGCGATTACCTCAACCGCCTGATCGAGCGTTTCTAAGCCCGCGCTTGCGCGGGGGCAACCCCGGCGCCCGATCGCCAAGCCCTCAATCCCACGCCAGCGCCCGCCCTTCGCGCAAGATCGCCTGCGCCGCGTCGGAAAAGTCGTCGCGATCCTCGATATGCGTGTTCCCGGCATGCAAGACCAGCGGTGACAGCAACCGAAAGGGCGTGCGCGCGCCCTTGCGCGCCCGGATCAGAACCCGCCCCGCCGGCCGCCCCGCGCGCGGGCAAAGGGGCCGCACGGAAATCGCCCCGGCGCGCCCGTCCAGCCCCGCCAGGATCTGCGGAAGCCGCTCTGCCAAGTGGATCATGGTCAACCATCCGCCGCTCTTGAGCCGTCGCAAGGCCGCGTCGATCCATCGTTCCAGTGGCGTATCCTCGCGCAGCGCGGCCGCACGCCCCGGATCGAGTGCGGCCGGCGCCCGTGGCGGGTAATAGGGCGGGTTGGCCAGCACATGGTCGAACGCCCGGCCGCGCAGCGCATCGGGCATCTGATCGAGATCGCCGACCAGAACCGTGACCGGCACCGCGTTCTCCTGCGCGTTGCGCTGGGCCAGGGCGGCATAGTCGGGCTGTCGCTCCAACCCCGTCAGGTGCAGGTCGGGCACGCGCCTTCCCAGCGCCAGAATCGCCACGCCAGCACCGCATCCCAGTTCCAGAACCGATTGCCCCGGCCGCGCCGCCACGGCCGCAGCCAGCAGAACGGGATCAGTCGCCGCACGGTAACCGCGCAGCGGCTGCCAGATCGACAGCTTGCCGCCTAGAAAGATGTCGCGACTCAGGTCGGTCTCGCCCCAGATCATTTGCGTTTCCGGTTTCAATCCTCGACCGGCAGCCCGGCCTCGCGCAGGATCGCGTGGGCTATGAAATAATCTTCCTGCCTGACCATCAATCGTTGCGGCAGAATGCCCAGCGCACTCATATGGACGTCCAGTGCAAAGACCTCTATACCCTCGCCTTCAAGAAGGGCGGTTGCGTAGGGAATGACCGTGGGGTCGGACGTGCGCAGAAGTTCCTTCATCGCACCACTAAACGGCAAGCCAGCGGGCTTGTCGAGCCTGACCGGGAATTCCCAACCGATGCAGAGCCCCGCCCTGCCGCATGAACGCCTTTCCGAATGGTTGTCCGACGATATGGCGCGGGTCAATGCGCTGATCCGCGGGCGGATGGTATCGGAACACGCCCCCCGAATCCCCGAAGTGACCGCACATCTGATCGAGGCGGGCGGCAAGCGCATACGACCTATGCTGACACTCGCTGCGGCGCGGCTGTGCGGATACGAGGGCGAAAACCACATCCGGCTTGCCGCGACGGTCGAGTTCATTCACACGGCGACGCTTTTGCACGACGATGTCGTCGACGAAAGCGCGCAGCGGCGCGGCCGGCCGACCGCCAACCTGTTGTGGGACAACAAGTCCAGCGTACTGGTGGGCGACTACCTCTTTGCCCGCGCCTTTCAGCTGATGGTCGCCACGGAAAACCTGCGCGTTCTGGACATTCTGTCCAACGCCGCAGCCATCATCGCCGAGGGCGAGGTGCTGCAACTTTCGGCCGCGCAGAACCTGGCCACCGACGAAGCTGTCTACATGCAGGTGATCCGCGGCAAGACAGCCGCGCTCTTTTCCGCGGCAACAGAATCCGGGGCGGTGATCTCGGGCGCGGACGCCGCGCATGTCGAAGCGCTTTTTGCCTATGGCGAAGCCTTGGGGATCTGCTTTCAGATCGTCGATGACTTTCTGGATTACGGCGGCGCGGGCGATGCGATCGGCAAGGATCTGGGCGACGACTTTCGCGAGCGCAAGCTGACCTTGCCGGTCATCCGCGCGGTCGCGCAGGCCGATGCCGATGAGCGCGCCTTTTGGGAACGGACCATTGCCAAGGGTCAGCAGGGCGACGGCGATCTGGAACGCGCCATCGCGATCCTGAGACGCCACGGCACGCTGGCCAGCACGCGCGACACCGCGCTGCACTGGGCGGCGGTCGCGCGCGACTCGTTGGCAGTGTTGCCCGATCATCCGTTGCGCACAATGCTGTCCGATCTGGCCGATTACATCGTTGCGCGCGTGAACTGATCGCGGCGCGCGCGCCCGGCGATCAGGTGGCACGATGGGCCGTTTGCGTCTCTGCGCAGAACCAGCCGGGACGCGCCAGTGCCGCGCGGGCATCGTTCGCGCGCGCGCTATCGGCAAATATCCCGAAACAGGTTGCCCCCGACCCGGTCATCCGCGCAAGCAGGCAGCCGGGTTGACGTGCAATCGCATCGAGCACCTCACCGATTTGCGGCACCAGGGTGCAGGCCGGGTCTTGCAGATCGTTGCGCATGCCACCCAGCCAGTCGCAGAGTTCCCCCTGATCGGCCCAGGCGGGCAGCGTGGCCGGCATCGGCGGGTTTTCCGGGCTTTCCAGGGCCTTGAATACCGCGGGCGTGGACAGCGGCACGCCAGGATTGACGATGACCAGCGCCAGCGCAGGAAGGTCGACAACGGGCGAGAGCCGCTCGCCCAGTCCCTGCATGCGGCACGGATGCGGTGCCTGCAAGCAAACCGGCAGGTCGGCGCCCAGGCCCATCAGCACTTGTGTATCCGGCAGCGAAAGCCCCTGCGCCTGCGCCAGCAGTTTCAGCGTCGCGGCCGCGTCCGAACTGCCCCCGCCCATGCCGGATGCTACCGGCAAGCGCTTGTCCAGCGTGATCGCCACATCGCGCGCGCCGATCAGCCGGGCCGCGCGCAGGACCAGATTGTCGTCCCCGGCGGGCACATCGTCGCCGTGGGGGCCAACGCACCGCAAGGCCGGCGCGCCCGACGCCTGGGCCAGTGACAGACGGTCGCCCAGCGCGGCAAAGACCACCAGCGAGTCCAACTCATGATAGCCATCGGGCCGCCTGGCGGTGACATGAAGCGTCAGGTTCAGTTTTGCCGGCGCCGAAACGACGCCCCCGTATCGCTGGGTCATCCGCCGCGATGCAGGGGCGGCTCCCCCTCGTCGGCAAGCACGTCGTCGAGCCCGACCTCAAGCTTGCGCCGAACCCGGTCCATGTCCAGGTCGTCATGCGGGCCATAGGACAGGGCGCGGCGCCACTGAAAGCGCGCCTCGCGCTCGCGGCCCACCGCCCAGTAAACATCGCCCAGATGATCGTTGAGGATCGGATCGGTCGGCATCAGTTCGACCGCGCGTTCCATATGCGGCACCGCATCGTCATAGCGCCCCATCCGATAGAGCGCCCAGCCCAGACTGTCGACGATATAGCCGCTGTCGGGTTCGCCCTCGACAGCGCGTTCGATCATGTCCAGCGCCTCGTCGAGTTTTTCCTGCCGTTCGACCAGGGAATAACCCAGATAGTTCAGAACCGTCGGCTGATCGGAATCAATGGCCAGCGCGGCGCGAAAGTCCTCCTCGGCCTGGTCCCACTGACCCTCGCGTTCATGCGACACCGCGCGCGAGAAATAGACCCGCCAGTCCGGTTCGACACCGCGGTCGTCCATCCTTGCAAGCGCCTGGTCATAGGCCTCGGCCGCGGCACCAAAGCGGCCGTCACGCCGCAAAAAATCGCCCAGCACCTGTGCGGCGGCGATCGAATCGGGGTTCTGTTCCACCAGGTCTTCCAGAATGGCGATGGCGTCGTCGAGCTGTCCCAGCGTTTCCAGAACCTGCGCCTGCCCCATCGCGGCGGCCATGCCGAACACATCGTCCTCGGGAATTCGGCCATAGGTTTCGGCAGCCAGTTCGGGCTGTTCCATGTCCTCGAACAACTGGCCGATCAGCAAGGTGGCGTCGGTCAGATCCGGGTTGATCCACTCGGCCCCGCGCGCATACAGCAGCGCGTCATGGCGGCTGCGGCCCGATTGCATGGCCGAGGCCATCACGGCAAAGACCTCGGCCATGCCCTCGGCCGGATCGGAGATCAGACTGAACGGCAACGTGCGCCCTTCGCCATAGGCCTCGCGCATTTCCTGGATCACGGGATCGTCGACGCCGTTGAAAACATCGTCGATCAGTTCCAGTGCGTCGTCAAAGCGTTCCAGCTGCCCCAGAACCTGGGCATAGGCGATCATGCCGCGCCGGCTCAGCGCACCAAGGACATCGAAGCGCTCATCCTCCATCACCGAGGCTGCGGTTTCGACGTCGCCGACCAGTGCCAGCGCCAGTGCCCGGCAATACTGGGCAAAGGCCATCATGCCATCCTGGGCCGCGACCTCTTCCAGCGCCTCCAGCGCCTCGGTCATGCGGCCTTGCCCCATATGCGCCCAGGCAACCCCCAAGCCGTCGATCAACGGCAAGGTTTGTGCGCCCGAATCCAGCAATTCCAACGCCGCGTCATAATCGCGGCGGGCAAAGGCATCCGCCAGAAGCGCCAGCGCCGCCGCGTGATTGCCGGGCGCCAGTTCGATCAGTTGCGCTGCCCTCTCGGCCGCGCGATCGTGCTGTGCCAGGACCAGATGCGAGACGGTGAGGCTTTCCAGCACCTGCGCGTTCTCGGGGTCGGTCTGCAACATGCGTTCCAGAAACGGCACCGCCGCCGCGTAGTCGTTGCGCGCGCCGGCCTCGCGGGCCGCCAGAAACGCACCGGCATAGCCCTGGCCGGCACCGTCCTGCGTTTGTGCGCCGACCGGAATCGCGGCCACCGCCAGGGCCAGCGCCGGAACCGCCGCACGGGCCAACCTTTGCGCGATCAAGAATGCATTGGGCAAGACCTGCTCCTGGACCTGAATGACAGACCGGCCACCAAACCTTGGGGCGCCAGCGTTTGTCCCAGATGTAGCGGGCAAGGGCGGCAAGGGCAATGCGCGCCTGCCCCGCCATTGCCGCCGGTGCACATCATGACCGCGTGATCGCCTACATGTTCGGGTAGTTCGGCCCGTCGCCACCCTGCGGCGTCACCCAGTTGATGTTCTGGCTGGGGTCCTTGATGTCGCAGGTCTTGCAATGCACGCAGTTCTGGAAATTGATCTGAAAGCGCGGCTCTTGCCCGTCTTCGCGGACCACCTCATAGACGCCCGCCGGGCAATACCGTTGCGCGGGTTCGTCATATTTCGGCAGGTTCACCTGGATCGGGATCGACGCGTCCTTGAGTTGCAGGTGACATGGCTGGCTTTCCTCGTGGTTGGTGAAGGAGAACGCCACATTCGTCAGCCTGTCGAACGACAGCACGCCATCGGGACGGGGATAATCAATCGGCTTGAACCTGTCGGCCGTTCCCGTCGCCTCGGCATCCGACTTGCCGTGTTTAAGCGTGCCGAACAGCGAAAAGCCCAGCGTGTTCGTCCACATGTCCAGACCGCCCAGACCCAGCCCGGCCAGAAGCCCCCATTTGGACCACATCGGCTTGACGTTGCGCACCTTCTTCAGGTCCTTGCCGACAACACCCTCGCGCAGCGCGGTTTCATAGGCGCTCAATTCGTCGCCTTCGCGCCCGCCCTGCAACGCGGCATGCGCGGCCTCGGCGGCCTCGATGCCCGAATGCATGGCATTGTGGTTGCCCTTGATGCGCGGCACGTTGACCAACCCCGCCGAACAGCCCAGCAGCGCCCCACCCGGAAACACCACCTTGGGAATCGATTGCCATCCGCCTTCGGAAATGGCCCGTGCACCATAGGCCACGCGCTTGCCGCCCTTCAGCAGGTCCGCGATCATCGAATGATGCTTGAACCTCTGGAATTCCATGTATGGATAGAGATGAGGGTTCTCGTAATTCAGATGCACGACGAACCCGACCAGCACCTGGTTGTTGTCCAGGTGATACACGAACGAGCCGCCACCGGCATTCGACCCCAAGGGCCAGCCCATGGTATGCGTGACCGTCCCCTCGCGATGCCTGTCGGGATCAACCTCCCAGATTTCCTTCATTCCGAGGCCGAACTTTTGCGGGCATTTGCCCGACGACAGTCCGTATTTGGCCATCACCTGCTTGGACAACGAGCCGCGCACACCCTCGGACAGAAAGACATATTTGCCATGCAGCTCCATGCCGGGTTCATAGGCGTCGCCGATGCTGCCGTCGGGGTTCTTGCCGAACTCGCCCGCCACGACCCCCTTGACCCGGTCGCCATCGAAAACCAGTTCCGAGGCCGCCATGCCCGGAAAGATCTCGACGCCCAGCGCCTCGGCCTGTTCGGCCAGCCAGCGGCAGACATTGCCCATCGACACGATGTAACAGCCGTGATTGTTCATCAGCGGCGGCATGGGCCAGTTGGGCACCCGGATCTTGCCCCCCTCGCCCAGCATGTAGAAGTTGTCGTGCCTGACCGGCACCGTGACCGGCGCGCCCTTTTCCTTCCAGTCGGGCATCAGGCGGTTCAGCCCGCTGGGATCCAGCACCGCGCCCGACAGGATATGCGCACCGACTTCCGAACCCTTTTCCAGCACCACGACGTTGAGATCGGCATCGAGTTGCTTCAACCGGATCGCCGCCGACAGGCCGGCCGGCCCGGCACCGACGATCACGACGTCATATTCCATGGATTCGCGTTCAATACCGGACATGGCTGTTCCTTATCTGGCGTGGGTCCCGGGTCGATGGGCAATTTTGTTGCGCGCAAGCGATAGCGCAGGCAAGGCGGCAGGGTCAATCGCTACGCGGTGAAAAGGCGTTTCCCGCAGGCCGTGCAGGGCTTGCATTTGGCGTGGCGGTGGTATCAGGTATGGATTGACTGCAATCAATGCCCCGGCCAAGGCCGCGGGCGTTTTTATTGATGGTGAAGGCCGATGGAAAAGATCCCCATGACCCGCCGCGGCTTCGAAGCCCTGGAGCAGGAGTTGAAGCAACTCAAGAGCGTCGAGCGCCCCGCGGTGATCCGCGCCATCGCCGAGGCACGCGAGCATGGTGACCTGTCGGAAAATGCCGAATACCATGCCGCCCGCGAGAAGCAGAGCTTCATCGAAGGTCGAATCAAGGAGATCGAGGGCCTCATGAGCCGCGCCGAGGTGATCGACCCTGCGCGGCTGTCCGGGGCGATCAAGTTCGGCGCCACCGTGACCCTGATCGACGAGGATACCGAGGAAGAGCGCACCTATCAGATCGTGGGCGAGGCCGAGGCCGATATCGAGAACGGGCTCTTGAACATCAAATCACCGCTTGCCCGCGCCCTGATCGGCAAGGAGCCCGGCGATTCCGTCGAGGTGCGTACGCCGGGCGGCGAGCGCAGCTATGAAGTCGTGCGCGTCGATTACCGCTGAGAACCGGAGGCCAGTGCCATGGCCGAGGAGGACACCGACACCGACCTTGCCGCCGCGACCGCGCCCCCGGCGCAGCGCCCGGCCCGGGTCTCGGGCGAGGTTCTGGCCTTTGTCCTGTCGCTGGTCTGGTTCGGCCTTCTGGTCGCGGCCTTCGTGGCGTTGGGACGGCGCGGCATGCAGATCGCCGACTCCCTGGGGCTTGTCGTCATCGCGCTGGCGGTGTTTTTGCCGGTGGCGCTGATATGGCTGGCGGTGCTGATCTTGCGCGCTGCACGACAGATGCGCGATGAATCGGCCCGGCTGCACCAATCGGTCGAAGCCATACGCCGTGGCTGGCTGCGCGAACAACAGGCGGCGGGACTGGGGCTCAAACCCACGGTCGAGGCCAAGCTCGAAGCCCTGGCCGAGGCCCAGCGCAAGACCGAAAGCACGCTGGCAATGTTCACCACGCGCCGCAATCCGGCATCGCGTTCGACCGAAACCGGCGGGTCTGCGCCGCCAAGGGGGGCGCATCGGCCCGGCACCGGCGACGCGCAACCTGTCCTGGCGCTGGAAAACCCGCTGCCTGCGGTTGAGCCCCTCGACACCGAAGACTTCATCAGGGCACTGAACTTTCCCGACAGCGCCGAGGACAAGGCGGGTTTTGCCGCGTTGCGCCGCGCACTGGCCGACCATGGCACCGCCGAGCTGGTGCGCGCGGCCCAACGTGTCCTGACCGCACTTTCACAAGAAGGAATCTACATGGACGATCTGCAACCCGACCGCGCCCGGCCGGATCTCTGGCGCGCCTTTGCCGAGGGCGCGCGCGGTGCGTCCGTCGCCGGGCTCGGCGGTATACGGGATCGTTCCTGCCTGGCACTGACAACCGGACGGATGCGATCCGATCCGGCCTTTCGCGATGCCGCGCACCGATTTCTGCGCGCCTTCGACCGGCGGTTCGCAGAGTTCGAACACGACGCCACGGACGGCGAGATCGCACGGTTTGCCGAAACCCGCAGCGCGCGGGCATTCATGCTTCTGGGCCGGGTGACCGGGGTCTTCGGATGATCCGGCCATGACCGATACGACATCCGTTTCGCAACTGACCCCGCGCCAGGCCTATTTTCAGGGCCTCCGCGCCGGCACACCCTTCGTTCTTGTCATCATCCCGTTCGGCATCGTCTTTGGCGTCGTGGCGACCGAGGCTGGCTTGAACGTCCTTGAGACGTTGCTGTTTTCGGTCGCCGTGATCGCCGGCGCCGCGCAACTGGCGGCCATCCAACTGATGAGCGAGAACGCGCCGGTCCTGGTAATTCTGGCAACCGGGCTTGCCGTAAATCTGCGTATGGCGATGTATTCGGCGGCCCTTGCGCCGCATCTGGGCGCCGCGCCGCTCTGGCAACGTGCGCTCGTGGCCTATCTGATGGTCGATCAGGGCTACGCGACAGCGCATGCGCGTTTCGAACAGGTGCCCGAAATGCCGCTGGCCGCAAAGGTCGCGTTCTATTTCGGCGCGGTCTCGCTGGTTTGTCCGTTGTGGTATGTGGCAACCCTGATCGGGGCACTGACCGGCAGCCAGATTCCGGCCGAACTGCCGATCGAATTCGCCGTGCCTGCCACCTTCATCGCGATCATCACACCGATGTTGCGCACGCTGGCCCATGTCGCCGCCGCGCTGGTTTCGGTGGTGGGGACGCTGGCGCTGGGATTTCTGCCCTATAACCTTGGCCTGCTGATCGCGGCCGTGCTGGCGATGATGACCGCCGCGCAACTTGAAAAGATGGCAACCCGGCGCCGCGAGGGCGGGAAATGAATTACAGCACGCTGGAAATCTGGGTCATCATCCTGGGCCTGGGCCTGGGCACGGTGACGCTGCGCTTTTCCTTTCTGGGCCTCATCGGAAGCCGGCAATTGCCCGAATGGGTTCTGCGGCATCTGCGTTACACGCCGGTGGCGGTCCTTCCCGGTCTGGTGGCACCGCAAGTGTTCTTTCCGGCCGCCACCGGCGGCACCACCGATCCGCTCAGGCTGATTGCCGCAGGCGTGACGCTGGCCGTTGGTTACTATTCCAAGAGCGTGGTCTGGGCGATCGTCGCGGGCTTTGCCACGTTGACGGGGCTGATGGCCCTGACCGGAAGCGCGTAGACATCGCGGTCCATCGTCAGGACGGCTGCAACCCGGTATAGGTCTGGCGCTCGGTCGGTTCGCGATCGCTGTAGATGCGTTCTTCCGTCACGCCCGGCAATTCGGCAAAGGCATCGGACAGCCGGTTTGGATAAAACGTTTGGGGAAGGTCCTCAAACCCCGGAATCTGGTGCAGGATCCCGGCGATGGAACGCGCGCAATAGGCATCCGGCACCGGACCTGCCTCCTTGGCGAGTTGCAAGATGCGCTCGGCGGCCTCGGCCGGAACCTCCAGCGTCTGGATGCGCACATGATGCGTCCGGCGCGCGTGGTAATAGGTATAGGTATGCACCAGGCTGTCGGTCATGCCGAAATGCACGTCGTGGCGCTCGGGTGCCTGGGGGTGCTGCCAGGTGCCGGCCGGGTCGAACAGAACCCGCTCGCTGGCATTGATCAGCAGCGCCGCATGTTCGCCCTGTCCGCGTTCATTGCTGATGACGTTGAAGAACCGGATCTCGGCCGGGCCTTCATGGGCATAGCGCGCCGCCAGGACATCCTCGTCGGCGGCAAAAACCACGGGTTTCGTGCATCCCGTGACCACGACAAGGGCCAGCAACACAAGCAGGCGAATGATGATTGGCGGCATGGATACCCTCTGGACAGGACAGTGCCGCGAGCCCGCTTCCCGGATCCCGCGGCATTGTTGTGCGTCGATCAGGCGTTGACCAGTGCCAGGAAAATCAGGATGGCGATGACGATCCCGGCCGTCCAGGCCGAAAGCCGCAAGAACCCGGCAAAGGTCTTTTCCTGCGCGCTGGTGTCCATCGAGCCATGTTCGTGCTTGGCCATGTCTGCCTCCGTTCAACAGTGTTCGGGCGTGCATACCCCAAGGCCGCGGGCCTGTCACGCCTCTTGCGCCTCTGCGCCAAGATCGCGAACCGAATAGCGCAAATCGTTGCGCGCGCGCAATTGTGCTGCCAGCTCGGCGGGGACAAAGGTCACGCGAATATCCTCGAACCCCGGCAACTGGCGCAACAGCGACGTCACGCCATACGAGCAGCCGCCAAACACATAGGGGGTGCGCGCCTCGGCGATCTCGACAGCCTGGCGCGCCACGGCATCGGGCACCTCGGTTTCCCAAAGATGCAGCTTCCAGAAATCCGGACCGCTCACCAAGCTCTGGCGTGACAGATAGGACTCTTCCAGCTCGGGCGAGAGCCCGCGCGTGACATCGTAACGGCGCACAGCGCGCGGGTCAGCCCAGTATCCGCCCGGATCATAGAGCACGCGATCCTCGGGCGTGTGGATGATCAGGCCGGAATGCAGCATGAAGTCCAGCGAATCGACTTCGAACAGCGCGATCCGCAAGCGGCTTGCGCCGCCATCGGGATAGGGGGCTGCCGGTTGGGCCGACAATCCCATGAATGCCTTCGAGCATCCCGCAAGCGATGCTCCCCCCGTCAACACAAAAGCACGTCGGCTCAGGCGCACCCTTCCCTCCTTCGCTATGGCCGGGCAGGCAGCATGGCGAGCAGTGCTCAACGCAGTTGCCAGATCCAGGCCCCGTCCGAATCGCGCCAGCGCACCACGCGCCCGCGCAACAACAGGTGATTAAGATGCGCAACTGTTTCGACCAGCGCCAGACCATAAACGCCTGGGCCGATCTCGCGCTTGAACAGGCATGGAAAGCATTCGGTTGCCCGGCGGGGTTCGCGCAGATGGTCCGCCAGCCGATCAAGGGCGCCGACATGGTTCTCGACCATCTGGCGCAACCGCACCGGCAGGCCCGTGAAAGGCAGCTTGTGTCCCGGCAGGATCAACTGATCGTCGCGCGCAAACGGGGCCAGCGCCTCGCAGCTTTCCAGCCACTCGCCCACCGGGTCGGCCATGGGTTCCGTGGCATAGACACCAAGGTTGGCCGAGATGCCGGGTAGCAGCTGATCGCCGCCGATCACCAGATTGTCGTCCAGGCTCCAGAGCGTGACATGCTCGGGCGCATGCCCGTTCCCCATGCGGACCAGCCATTCGCGCCCGCCCAGATGAACCTTGCCGCCCTCGCGAAGGCGCCGAAACCCCAGCGGCATCGGCGCGACGACATCGGCGAAATTGAACGGCCTCTCCTCGGCGCGTTCGGCCAGCAGTTTGGCATCCATCCCGGCCTCGCGCCAGAACGCCAGCGATTCGGGCGTGGCACGCTCCTGCACGTCCAGGACCAGCATCCGCGCAAACAGCCAGGCCGTGCGCGAGGTCCAGAGTTCGGCACCATGATCCGACTGGAACCAGCCCGCCAGCCCGATATGATCGGGATGGTGATGGGTGCCCAGAACCCGCAGGACCGGGCGCCCGCCCAAGGGACCCGCCAGAAGTGCCTGCCACATGTCGCGGGTCTTGGCGGTGTCGAATCCGGTGTCGATCACCGTCCAGCCCGGTCCGTCATCCAGTGCATAGACATTGACATGGTCCAGCGCCATCGGCAGCGGCAGGCGCATCCACAGAACACCGGGCGCGACCTCCGTCGCGGTGCCGGGCTCCGGCGGGGCGGGCCAAGGATGCCGTATCTGCCCCGTTGCGATCTTCGAGGGTGTATTCACGCGATTTCCAGATCGTCGTGCGACAAGTCATAAAGCCCCGCAGCCCCGGCCCGCACCTGCGCCAACAGGCCCTCATGTTCGGGCAGGATGCGGTCAACAAAGACGCGCGCCAGGCGCGCGCGCGCGCTGTCCGGCGCGGCGATTGCCGCGCGCAGGTGGTAATGCGCCCCCAGAACGCGGGCAAAGGCGCGCAGATAGGGCACGGCTCCGGCAAAGCGTTCGTTCATGTCCTGAGACAGCAGCCATTCGGTGGTTTCCCGCAACGACTCGGCGGCCGACCACACGGCCTCGGCCAGCTTGGGCTGGGTGGTGCGCGCCGCTTCGGCGCCATCCTCGATCTCTTGCAGCAGGCGAAACGCCTCTTCGCCGCCGTCCATCATCTTGCGGCCGACCAGATCCATTGCCTGGATGCCGTTCGTTCCCTCATAAATCGGGGTGATGCGTGCATCGCGGAAATACTGGGCGGCGCCCGTCTCCTCGATATAGCCCATCCCGCCATGAACCTGCACGCCCCGGCTGGAAACCTCGCAGCCGATATCGGTGCCATGGGCCTTGGCGATCGGCGTCAGAAGCGCGGCACGCGCCGTCCATGGCGCGTCACCCGTGGCGCGGCCCATGTCGATGGCCACGCCGCAAGCCAGGGCGATGGCGCGCGCGGCAAAGATTTCAGCGCGCATTTCGGCCAGCATCCGGCGCACATCGGCATGGTCGATGATCGCCCCATCCCCAAGCGGCGTGCGCCCCTGGCGGCGTTCGCGCGCATAGTCCAGCGCGTGCTGATAGGCCGCGTCGGCCACGCCGATCCCCTGCGCGCCGACGCCAAGGCGGGCGTTGTTCATCATGGTGAACATGGCTGCCATGCCGCCGTGCGGCTTGCCGACCATCCAGCCGGTGGCGCCGTCATATTCCATGACGGCGGTCGGCGAGCCATGAATGCCCAGCTTGTGCTCCAGCGAGACCACGCGCAGGCTGTTGCGTTCGCCGGGGCGCCCGTCGGCATCGGGGATCAGTTTTGGGACCAGAAACAGGCTGATCCCCCGCGTGCCGGGCGCCGCATCCGGCAACCGTGCCAGGACCAGGTGGCAAACGTTCTCGGCCACATCATGATCGCCCCAGGTGATATAGGTCTTTTGCCCGGTGATCGCATATGTGCCATCGCCAAGTGGCTCGGCACGGGTGCGCAGGGCCCCGACATCCGAGCCCGCCTGCGGCTCGGTCAGGTTCATCGTGCCAGTCCATTCGCCCGATGTCAGCCTGGGCAGATAGAGCGCCTTGAGCGTCTCGTCGGCATGATGTTCAAGCGCCTCGATCTGGCCCTGCGTCAGCAGCGGGCACAGCTGAAGCGACAGGCACGCGCCGCTCATCATGTCGTTGACCGCGGTGTTCAGCGCGATGGGCAAGCCCATCCCACCGTATTCGGGTGCCGCGGAAAGGCCGATCCACCCCCCATCGGCGATCGCGCGATAGCCCTCGGCAAAACCCGGCGAGGTCCGCACGACGCCATTTTCCAGCTTCGCGGGCGTCAGATCGCCGGCCCGGTTAAGCGGCGCAAGGACATCGCTGCATAGCCGGCCCGCCTCGGTCAGGATCTGATCGGTGACATCCGCCCCGGCCTCTGCAAACCGCGCGGTCTCGGCAAGCTGCCGGTAATCCACGACATGGTCGAACAGGAACCGGAAATCGCTGACGGGGGCCTTGAAGGACATGCTGGTTTCTCCGTTCGGGCGGTTCTGCCCTTCACTGCACCGAACCGCCGGTGCTTGGCAAGGGCGCCGCGGGGCGGTATGCGCCGAAGATAGCGCCACAGCGCGCATCAAAAAACCCGAACGCCACGTCACCGATCCCGCCTGCAACCCTGAGCCGACAATGACCCGAACCCTCGTTTTGTCAGCAACCCATGCCGGCCTGTCGCAGGCCGCAGACCTGTTGCGCCAAGGCGCGCTGGTCGCGATGCCGACGGAAACGGTCTATGGGCTGGCCGGCGATGCCCGCAGCGACATGGCCGTCGCCCGGATCTTCGCGGCCAAGAACCGGCCGCGGTTCAACCCGCTGATCGTGCATCTGGCCAGCCTCGGGCAGGTGCGTGCCATTGCGCATCTGACGCCGCTGGCCGAACGGCTCGCCCGGGCATTCTGGCCCGGACCGCTGACGCTGGTCCTGCCGCTGGCTGCGGGTGCCGGGCTGTCGCCGCTGGTTACGGCCGGGCTGGACACCGTCGCCATTCGCCTGCCGGCGCACCCGGTGGCGCGCGCGCTTCTGACACGGTTCGGCGGGCCGGTCGCCGCGCCCTCGGCCAACCCTTCGGGCAGGATCAGCCCGGTCACGGTCGCGCATGTTCTGGCCGGGCTCGATGGACGCATCGACGCCATCGTGGATGGTGGCGATTGCCCGGTCGGCCTGGAGTCGACGATCCTGGATGCCACGGGCACCGTGCCACGGCTGCTGCGCGAAGGCGGTCTGCCGCGTGAGGCGATCGAAGCCGTGACTGGCGAAAGCCTCGTCACCGACCCCGCCCCCGCCGACAGGATCGCGGCGCCGGGCCAATTGCCGTCGCATTATGCGCCGCGCGGCGCCGTTCGGCTTGAGGTGCGCAAACCCGATCCGGACGAAATCTGGATCGGGTTCGGCGCCGCCTGCCCCGGTACCAACAACCTGACCTTGTCGGAAACCGCCGATCTGACCGAGGCCGCGGCGCGGCTCTTTCATCTTCTGCACCGCGCCGACGCTCTGGCTGGCGACGGCGGGCGCATCGCCGTGGCGCCGATCCCCGACATCGGCCTTGGCCGCGCCATCAACGACCGTCTGCGCCGCGCAGCCGCACCGCGCTGAGCCGTCCCCACACTGCAGGCGCGTGGTTTCATCTTGCCGATAAATACGCTGGGGGTGAATGGCCGCAGGCCAGAGGGGGCAACGCCCCCTGCCCCGCCGCAACCCGGACCAGTGGCTATTCGATCTCGCGCGCTTCAGAGGCCAGCATGATCGGGATGCCGTTGCGAATGGGAAAGGCCAGATGCGCGGTGGGCGAGACCAGTTCCTGGCGCGCGGCATCATAGTGCAGCCTACCCTGCGTGACCGGGCAGACCAGAACCTCAAGCATCTTGCGGTCAATCGCCGGGCGCGACCCGGCCTCGTTTGCGTCGGTCATTGCAGGCGTTCTCCAGAGGTACTGTCACTGCGTCCACGCAATGCAAATTCCATCAACGTGACCAGCGTTTCGCGCCGCGTTTCCAGCGATGGCGCCTCAAGCAGGGCCTGGCGCTCTTCGGGCGCGAAGGGGCACAGCATCGACAGCGCATTGATCAAGAGCTCGTCTTCGGCTTCCTTCAGGCTGCTCCAGTCGGTGGACAGGTCCACCGCCGTGAAATAGCGCGCCAGCAGGTCCAGAAACGGCGGCCGCTCGAACCCCGGATCGGCCTCGGCGGCGCCGCGATCACGTTCGAAGCCGTCCCAGGACACCTGCGCGCGGCGATACGGCGAGAAGCCTTCGACCTCAGAGGTCAGGCGAAACCGGGAGATGCCGGTCAGCGTGATCATGTAGCGGCCATCCTCGGTTTCGGAAAACGCGGTGACGCGCCCGGCACAGCCGATGGCGTGCAGGCGCGCGGCCTCGCCGCCGGGAACCGCGCGCGGCTGGATCATGCCGATCAGCCGTTCTGGGGTTTTCAGGCAATCCTCCAGCATCGCGAGGTAGCGCGGCTCGAATATGTGCAGGGGCAAACGGGCACGCGGCAACAGCAGCGCCCCCGGCAGTGGGAACAACGGGATCGTGTCTGGCAGGTCCGCGCTCGTACTCATGGCCTAGACATAATCCGGCCAACGGCTCAGGCAAATATCATCGAACTCAACCGCCGCCGCCCACGCTGCGCCAAGGGGTCATTGGGCTTGAGCGCGTCGAAGATCGTGAACAATTGCGCCTTTGCGGCCCCGTCGTTCCACTCGCGGTCACGGCGGAACAACTCCAGAAGCTCGTCGATCGCCGCCTCGGTCTCGCCACGCGCATGCAACGCCTGCGCCAGATCGAAACGCGCCTGATGATTGTCCGGATCGGCAGCCAGCGCAGCGCTCAGTTCATCGACGGGTCCGGCGTTTGCGGCCTGGTGCGCCAGCGCCAGCTGCGCGCGTGCGGCCTCGACCTCCTTGGCGCTTTCGATCGCGGCGGGCACATTGGCCAAAAGCGCTTCGGCCTGATCGAGCTCACCCATGGCGATATGCGCGCGCACCAGCCCGCCAAAGGCACCCGCGTTCTCGGGCTCCTGTCCCAGAAGTGCCGCGAACAGCTGCGCAGCCTCGACGGCGGCACCCTGCGCCAGCAGCGTCTCGCCTTCCTCAAGCGCCTCGCCCAGTCCTCCGTCGCCCGCAAGCGCGGAAAGCTTTTCGATGAAGGACTTGATCTCGCTGGGGGGCAGCGCGCCCTGGAACGCATCGACGGGGCGCCCCTGATAGAACGCATAAACCGTCGGAATCGACTGGATGCGCAATTGTCCGGCCAGGGCCTGGTTCTCATCGACATTGACCTTGACCATGCGCACTTTTCCACCGGCGGCACTCACTGCGGCCTCCAGTGCTGGCCCAAGCGTGCGGCAAGGGCCGCACCAGGGCGCCCAGAAATCGACGATCACCGGAACGTCCTGGCTGGCCTCGACGACGTCTTGCATGAACGTCGCCTCGGTCGTGTCCTTGATCAGGTCGCCCTGGGGGGCGGGATTGGTGTCATTGATACCCAGCATTGCAGCCCTCATCCGCAGAAATCCATTTGTCCCTATATGAGGATCGCGGCGGCAAAGGCCAAGGGCCATGGCGTGCGAATGCGCCGGTCCGGCCGGATTCGGGTTGCCTAAAGGTCGAACGACGCAAAGACCGGCGCATGATCGGATGGCTGCTCCCAGCCCCGCACCGCGCGCAGAATACGCGAGCCGTGCGCGGCGGCGGCGATGTCGCTGCTGGCCCAGACATGGTCCAGCCTGCGCCCCTTGTCCGCCGCGTCCCAGTTGGGAGAGCGATAGGACCACCAGCTGTAAAGGCGCCCGTCGGGAATGTCGCGGCGGGTGACATCGACCCAGCCGCCGGCATCAAGCGCATCATTCAACCCTTCGGTTTCGACGGGGGTATGGCTGACGATCCTGAGCAGTTGGCGATGGTTCCAGACATCATCTTCGCGCGGGGCGATATTCAGATCCCCCACGAGGACAGTCTTTTCGGGCCGGTCGGCACGAAAGCGGTCGCGCAACTCGGCGATGAAATCCAGCTTGTGCCCGAACTTGTCGTTGACCGTTCGGTCGGGCACATCCCCGCCGGCCGGCACATAGCAGTTGTGGATCACCACGCCGTTTTCCAGCCGCGCGGCAACATGGCGGGCATCGCCCTTCGCGCACCAGTCGATGTGACCGGCATCTTCAAGCGGCAGGCGCGACAGGATGGCCACGCCGTTATAGCCCTTTTGCCCGCGCGCAACCATCCAGCGGTATCCAAGCGCCGCGAAATCGTCCTGCGGGATCTTCTCGACGGGGCTCTTGCATTCCTGAAGGCACAGAATATCGGGCGCCTCGTCGCGCAGAAGCCGCTGCACAAGCCCCGTGCGCAGGCGAACCGAGTTGATGTTCCATGTGGCAAGCGTGAATGGCATTGGCGTCTTTCCGGTTTCGACCGCGTTGAGGTCTGCCCTGTCTATCCGGCGCCCGTATCACGCTCAAGCGCGACGCAGAAAAAAAGGCCCGGGCGCGAAGCCCGGGCCAGTCCAACAGGGAGGAGACGTGCCATGACCCCGACACGTCAAGGGGAACTGGTTTCAAATTCCGCTGCGAACAGTGTTCGCATATCTTCGTATATTTGTCGTAAACGCCGGCCTTCAACCCCTCGCGTCAAAATATTTCACAGGTTCAGGGAACCAGCCGATACCCGCCCGGTTCGGTGATCAGAAGCCGCGCATTCGATGGGTCCGGCTCGATCTTCTGGCGCAGGCGATAGATATGGGTTTCCAACGTATGGGTGGTGACACCGGCGTTGTAGCCCCAGACCTCGTGCAGCAAGACCTCGCGCGGCGCGACGCCTTCGGGGGCACGATACAGGAACTTCAGGATGTTGGTTTCCTTTTCGGTCAACCGGATCTTGCGATCGCGCTCATCGACCAGCAGTTTCTGGGCGGGTTTGAACTGGTATGGCCCCAGCTGGAACACTGCGTTTTCCGATTGCTCATGCTGGCGCAACTGGGCGCGAATACGCGCCAGAAGAACCGGAAACTTGAAAGGCTTGGTTACATAGTCATTCGCGCCGGCATCGAGACCCAGGATGGTGTCGGCATCCGAATCCTGCCCGGTCAGCATCAGGACCGGGCATTTCACGCCCGCCTTGCGCATGCGCTTGCACAATTCGCGCCCATCGGTATCCGGCAGGCCGACATCGAGAATGACCAGATCATAAGGCCCGGTCTTGACCTTCTCCATCGCCTCGGCGCCGGTGGCGGCTTCGAATGTGTCGAAATCCTCGGTCATCACCAGTTGCTCGGCCAGTGCCTCGCGCAGGTCGTCGTCATCGTCGACCAGTAGAATCCTGTTGAGCTTCGACATTCCGAACCTCGTCCACAAACCGTTGTTTCCCAAATGCAATTGCGCCCGCACAGCGCAGGTTTCAAGATTTGCGATATTTTCCTCACGCGGACGTGTCGGGGCGGCCGGGAATGTTTCAATTTCCCGCGCGGCACGCTACATGATGGGGGTCCATGTTTCAGCGGAACCGGCATGAGCCTTGCCCCCAGCCCCCTCGAACGTCTGAACCGGGCCCGTGCCGATCTGCGCATGGGTCTGCCGGTGGTCATCTGCACCGCCGACACCGAGGCCCTGGTGATCGCCGCCGAAAGCCTGACAGAGCCACGGCTGGCAGAGCTGCGCGCGCTTTGTTCGCGGCCGGTTCTGGCACTCACCGGGCACCGGGCGCAGACGCTCAAGGCGCGCGCCTATGACGGCGATGTCGCGCGCGTGATCATACCCGAAACGGCGGGATTGAGCTGGATCGAGGCGCTGGCCGACCCCGCCGACGATCTGCGCATGCCCATGAAAGGGCCATTGCAGACCCTGCGCGAGGGCTCGGCCGACCTGCACCGGGCGGCGCTCAGGCTGGTGAAATCCGCCCAGCTTCTTCCCGCCGCATTGATCGCGGCCACGCCGCAGGCGACCGCGCTGGCCGACACGCATGGCCTGACGCGGCTTGACGCCACGGAGACCGAGACGCTGGAAACCCGGCTGGCCCCGGTGATCGCCGCGCGCCTGCCGATGCGTCTGGCCGGGATGGGGCGGCTGCATGTGTTTCGACCCGATGACGGCGGGATCGAACATTACGCGATCGAGGTGGGCCAGCCTGACCGCCATGCACCGGTTCTGGCGCGGCTTCATTCGGCCTGTTTCACCGGCGACGTTCTGGGCTCGCTGAAATGCGATTGCGGGCCACAACTGCACGCCGCACTGACGGCCATGCATGATGCCGGATCGGGTGTGCTGCTCTACCTCAACCAGGAAGGGCGCGGCATCGGGCTTGCGAACAAGATGCGCGCCTACTCCTTGCAGGATCAGGGATTCGACACGGTCGAGGCCAACCACCGGCTGGGGTTCGAGGATGACGAACGCGACTTTCGCCTTGGCGCCGAACTGTTGCGGCGCCTGGGGTTCGACGTCGTGCGCCTTTTGACCAACAACCCTGCCAAGGTTGCCATGCTGGAAAATGGCGGCATCACCGTGTCCGAGCGCGTCCCGCTCAAGGTCGGGCTGACAGATGAAAACGCAGCCTATCTGGCAACCAAGGCCGCGAAATCCGGCCATCTTCTATGACCGGGCTGCATGATATCGTCGTCACCCGGACCGGCGCCCGCTTCATGGGGCGGCAATTTCCCTGCGCGACGGGCCGGGGCGGCATCACCCGGCACAAGCGCGAGGGCGACGGGGCGACACCGGCAGGCAGCCATGCGGTCACCGGCCTTCACTTTCGCCCCGACCGGATTTCCCGCCGCGCCCTGCCCATCTGGGCCAGGCCGATCCGGCCGGGCGATCTGTGGTCCGACGACCCCATGGCGCCCGACTACAACCACCTGACCCGCGCGCCCTATCCGTTCGGGCATGAACGCCTGCGCCGCGCCGATCCGCTCTATGATCTGGTCGTGACGACCGACTGGAACTGGCCGAATGCCCAACCGGGTGCGGGATCGGCCATCTTTGTGCATATCTGGCGCGCGCCCCGGTATCCGACCGCGGGTTGCGTGGCCTTTGCACGCCACGATTTCCTATGGATCGTCAACCGCCTGACACCCGATGCGCGGTTAATCATTCAGGGATGAAATCCCTTCATCTTGCCGAAAATACGCCGGGGGTGAGCCGCGCAAGCGGCGAGGGGGCAGCGCCCCCTACCCCGTTCTGGCACCAAAGATCGCCGATCCGACCCGCACATGGGTCGCGCCCAGTGCGACGGCGGTTTCGAAATCATCGCTCATGCCCATCGACAACCCGGACAGACCGTTGCGTGCCGCCAGTTCGGCCAGCAGCCTGAAATGGGGGGCGGGGTCCGCATCCACCGGCGGAATGCACATCAAACCCTCAAGCGGCAGATCCAGGGCACGCACGTCCGTGACAAAAGCGTCAACCTGATCCGGTGCGATCCCCGCTTTCTGGGCCTCTTCCCCGGTGTTGACCTGGATGAACAGATCGGGACACGTGCCGCGTTCCTGGGCCAGCCGCGCCAGGGTTTGCGCCAGTTTCGGGCGGTCCAGCGAATGGATCGCCTCGAACAGGTCCATCGCCGCGCGCGCCTTGTTGGTTTGCAGCGGTCCGATCAGGTGCAGCGTGATGCCCTCATATCGGGCCTGGAAATCGGGCCAGCGTCCCTGCGCCTCCTGCACCCGGTTCTCGCCGAAGATCCGGTGTCCCTGTTCAAGCACGCGCGCCACACGGTCCGGGGGCTGCACCTTGGATACGGCGATCAGCGTGACAGAGCCCGGCGCACGACCCGCGGCGGATTCGGCGCGCTGAAGGCGTTCGGTGATCTCGGCGAGTGACATGATGCGCCCCCCTTATGGTGTCGGGGGCAGGACAGCACAAAGCTGCGGGGAAGGAAAGCCTCAGTTCCCGACGGGGCCGCGCGGGCGCCAGGGGGCGGGATTGTCGAAATTGTCCAACTGCACCCCCACCGAAAACCCCATCTGCAATCCGTTATCGGTGCGGTGGTGCAGCGTCATCGTATATCGTGCGCCATAGCGCGGTGACACGCCGCGATTGCTGTCATAGGCCATGCCGAAGCGCAGTTCGACCTGATGCGTCACCGGCTGAAAGGTATCGTCCGTTCGCAGGGATTCGCGATAGGCGTCGCCCCGGAAAACGTCAGTGTCGATGGTTTCCGCGGCAGCCGGGCTGGCAACGGCGATTGTGGCCACGACAGCGGCGAGCGTGAAACGGCGTGGTGACGGCATCGGCCAACCCTTTGGCGCGCGCCATGGTCCCGGCGCGATCAGGCAATATAATCAGAGTTTATCATGTCCGCGCGCGGCGATCAAATTGCGTTGCCGCATCGCCCGTCACATACACGGCACCGACAAATGAGAAAGAGCGGGCCAAGGCCCGCTCTTTCCATTCAACCGATCCGGATGGATCAGAAGTTGAAGGCAACGCCCACCGAAGCGGTGGTCGTGTCGGTCGCGCCACCAACACGCTCGGCGCCAGCGGTGATCGACGCGCCGCCGCCCAGGCCGTAGCTGTAGCTCAGACCGTAAGCGGTGTCCGAGTTCAAGCGGCCGACGAAGCCGTACAGGTTGCCACCGCCCAGATCGGCATTGGCGTTCAGAGCGTAGTTGGTGGTCGCGCCACCGCCGGTGCCGATGCGAGCGACGATTGCGCCGACGCCCCAGTTGCCGCCGTTGTAGTGACCCGAAGCGGTGAAGACGCGCGGGCTCAAACCGCGATCCTGCTGATAACCAGCAGCAACGGTGAAGGCGTCGAAGCGGCCACGAACCGCGACTTCAACGCCGTTCGAACGCTCACCCGAGATCGCCGCCTGCCAGTCGCCCATGGTGTAGCTGGCTTGCAGGGTCTGGTCGTTGCCGGTGTTGTTGCCACCACCGCCGTTCGAGTTGAACCAGGTCACAGCGCCCAGCAGGCCGACCGAGTCAGCGCACTGCTGGCCACCTTCGTAGCCGACGCCGCAGCCGCCCAGGTAGCCCATTGCGGTACCGGTGGTGGCGATGGCGCCGTCCTGGTTACCGAAGGTCAGGCGCAGGCCGTTCGCTTCGACCCACACGCGATGACCCGAGAAGTCCTGGGTCGTCATCTGGGTGGCGGTTGCACCGTTGGTCTGCAGACGCAGACGGGTGAAGCCACCGAAGCTGAGGCCGTGGTCAGCCTGAACAGCCGCCGAGAAGTTCAGCTGCAGACGGCTTTCGGTGCGCCAGTTGGTCAGCGCGCCGGTGCGGGTCACGAAGCCGTTGTTGTTGTACTGCACACCCATGCGGCCCTGACCACCAATGGTCACGGCTTGCGAGTGGGCGACGCCTGCCGACAGGGCCAGTGCTGCCGAAGCAAGGAGAATCTTTTTCATGGTTTCCCTCGTTGACTTGAGATGTTGCCCACCTTGCTGGAAGCTGGGTCTGTGCCTATTTCCCGCTTCGGCCCGTTTTTTGCAAGCCGAAGCAAAGGGGGGCGGGAACTATGGCCGCTTGTGATGCAGAATTGCCACGCACACTTTTCGACGGGCCGCAGCGGGACGGGCGACAGACGCGGGCCGTGATTGCACGCGTGCGCCATGTCCTGCAAATGGCTTGTTCCGCAAGACGTGCTCCGCTAGATACGGGGGCAACTCATGCGAAAGGGCCTGACTTCATGTCGATCAATCGCGCTGCGAAACCGGTGATAGCCTTGGCACTCGTGACCGCGCTGTCCGCCTGTGGCGGGGGCGGTTTGGGGAACATGTTCTCTGAAGAAAACTCGCGCTCTGCCGAAGAAATCTCGCGACAGGACATCGTCGAAGAGCGTGTGCGTACCACCGGCTCCGAAGATTCGATCTGGGACCTCTTTGGCGGGCGCGACGAGCCCGACACCACGATCGCGGTGAATCGCTATATCTGGACGGCCGCGCTGGACGTGCTGGACTTCCTTCCGGTCGAGACCGTCGATCCGTTCTCGGGCGTGTTCACCACCGGCTTCGGCGCCCCGCCGGGCGGCGGGCGCCCCTATCGCGCGACAGTACATGTGACCGATGTGGCGCTGGATGCGCGCTCGCTCAATGTCGCGCTGGTTACCCGCAACGGCCCGGCCAGCGACGAAACCGTGCGCGCCGTCGAAAACGCGATTCTGAACCGGGCCCGGCAGTTTCGAATCCGCGATCGAAACCTGTAACCCCGGCGCGGGCTGGACCCGCGCCGAAAGGGCCGCTATCACGTCGCCGGGCCGTTCAGCGCCCGGCGTTTTCATGTCAGGGGAAGATCATGTCAGGCCAGCACGACGCCCGATACAATCCGCAAGCGATCGAACCGAAATGGCAGGCGGCCTGGGACGATGGCGACTGCTTTGCCGCACGGCGTGACCCGGCCCGGCCCAAGTATTACGTGCTTGAGATGTTCCCCTATCCGTCCGGGCGCATCCACATGGGGCATGTGCGCAACTACACGATGGGCGATGTCGTCGCGCGCTACAAGAAAGCGCAGGGCTTCAGCGTGCTGCATCCGATGGGCTGGGACGCATTCGGCATGCCCGCGGAAAACGCCGCCATGCAACAGGGCGGGCACCCGGCGGAATGGACGTATAACAACATCGCGGTGATGAAGGGGCAGATGAAACCGCTGGGCCTGTCGATCGACTGGTCGCGCGAATTCGCCACCTGCGATGTCGAATACTACGGCCAGCAGCAGGCCATGTTCCTGGACATGCTGGAGGCCGGGTTGGTCTATCGCAAGAACGCGGTGGTCAACTGGGACCCGGTGGACATGACGGTGCTGGCCAACGAACAGGTGATCGACGGCAAGGGCTGGCGATCCGGCGCCGAGGTCGAGCGGCGCGAGCTGACGCAATGGTTCTTCCGCATCTCGGACTATAGTGAAGAATTGCTGGAGGCCATCGACGGGCTGGAGCATTGGCCGGAAAAGGTGCGGCTGATGCAGAAGAACTGGATCGGCCGGTCGCGCGGGCTGCAGTTCGCCTTTTCAACGGTGGACGCGCCCGAAGGGTTCGAACGGCTTGAGGTGTATACCACCCGCCCCGACACGCTGTTGGGCGCCTCCTTCGCGGCGATCTCACCCGATCACCCGCTGGCGAAACAGCTGGAACGTCACGACCCCGAAGTCGCCGCCTTCGTCGCCGAATGCCGCCGGATCGGCACCACCGAAGAAGCGCTGGAAAAGGCCGAGAAGAAAGGGTTCGACACCGGCATCCGCGTTCGCCACCCGTTTGACAACGCGTGGGAACTGCCGGTCTATATCGCCAACTTCATCTTGATGGACTATGGCACCGGCGCCGTTTTCGGCTGCCCGGCGCATGATCAGCGCGACCTTGATTTCGCCAACAGGTATGGCCTGCCGCATCCCGACGTGTTCCTTGCGCTGGACGATTCGTCGCCGGTTTCCGACACCGCCTTCGTGCCGCCGAAATCCGAAAAGGTGCGCTATGTGCGTGGCTTTGCCGGCGACACCGTGCAAACCGGCGATGAGGCGGTCGAGGCCGCGATTGCCTTTTGCGAATCAAAGGGGGTCGGCGAGGGCGTGACCAAGTATCGCCTGCGCGACTGGGGCCTGTCGCGCCAACGCTATTGGGGCTGCCCGATCCCTGTCGTCCATTGCGATTCGTGCGGCGTTGTCCCTGAGAAAAAGGAAAACCTGCCCCTCGAACTGCCGCGCGATGTCAGTTTCGACAAGCCCGGCAACCCGCTTGATCGCCACCCGACCTGGCGCAACTGCACCTGCCCCCGCTGCGGCGCTGCCGCCCTGCGCGAAACCGACACGATGGATACGTTCGTGGACAGCTCGTGGTATTACGCGCGCTTCACCGCCCCGCGTGCTGAAACGCCGACCGTGGCCGAGGACGCGGAATACTGGATGAACGTGGACCAGTATATCGGCGGAATCGAACACGCGATCCTGCACCTTCTGTATTCCCGCTTCTTCGCCCGCGCGATGCACAAGACCGGCCACCTGCCAGCCAAGGCGATCGAGCCGTTCGATGCGCTGTTCACGCAAGGCATGGTCACGCATGAGATCTACCAGACCCGCGATGCGCGTGGGCGGCCGGTCTATCACCTGCCCGAAGAGGTCGAGGATGGAAAACTCCGATCGACGGGCGAGGCGGTGCAGGTCATCCCCTCGGCCAAGATGTCGAAATCCAAGAAGAATGTCGTCGATCCGGTGAATATCATCGAATCGTTCGGCGCCGATACCGCGCGCTGGTTCGTCATGTCCGACAGCCCGCCCGAACGCGATGTCGAATGGACCAGCGCCGGCGCCGAGGCAACGTTCAAACACCTGGCGCGGGTCTGGGCCCTGTCCGAGCGCATCGCCGATCTGGATACCGAGGCCCCGGACCCGCACGATGACGAGCTGATGCGCGCCATGCACCGCGCCATCGACGATGTCACCCGCACGATCGACGGCTTTGCCTTCAACAAGGCGATCGCCAAGCTTTACGAATTCACCAATATCCTGAGCCGCACCAAGGCCAGCGCCACGGCACAGAAACAGGCCGCACGGGTTCTGGCGCAGCTCATGGCACCGATGACCCCGCATCTTGCCGAAGAGATCTGGGCACGCCAGGGCGGTGAGGGTCTGGTCACCCAGGCGCCATGGCCAAAGGCCGATCCGGCCATGCTGGTCTCGGATACCGTGGTTCTGCCGATCCAGATCAACGGCAAACGCAAGGCCGAAATCACGGTGGCGGCTGATCTGCCCAAGGAAGAGGTTGAAAAAGTCGCGCTGGCCGAGGATGCTGTGATCAAGGCGCTGGCTGGTGCCAGCCCCAGGAAGGTCATCGTTGTTCCGGGGCGGATCGTGAATGTCGTTGTCTGATCGCCGCAGCGTTCTGCTGGGCCTTGCCGCTGTCGCAGGGCTGGCGGGATGCCGTTTTTCGCCGGTCTATGCCCCCGGTGGGGTTGGCCGCGCCTTGCAGGGCGCGGTGCGCGCCGATGATCCGTCACGGCGCGATGAATACCATTTCGTCGCCGCGTTCGAAGAACGGCTGGGCCGGCCGGTCTCGCCACGCTACGCGCTCAGCTATCGGATCGGCCAGCGCCGGATCGGGGGCGATGCCTCGCGCGTGCAGGTTCTGGGGGTGCTGGAATATGTCCTCAGCGACATCGCCGGCGGACAGGAAATCGCCGCGGGCCGGGTCGATGCCAGTGCCGGCTATTCCAGGACCGGCACGCAACTGGCCGAACAGGCCGCCGCCGAGGATGCCGAGGTCCGCCTGATGCGCATGCTGGTCGACAGCCTGGTGCTGCGGTTGACGGCGCTGCCGGACCTGTCGCCGGCATGAAGCTGTCACCGCGCGACGCGCCCGGCTTTCTGGCCCGGCCCGATCCGCGGATGCCGGGCATCCTGATCCATGGCAGCGATGTCATGCGCGTGGCCGAACGGCGCCAGACGCTGATTCGCAACCTGATCGGCCCGCAGGGCGAGACCGAGATGCGCCTTGCCCGCTTTGCCGCCGCCGATCTGCGCAAGGATCCCGCCGCGGCGCTGGATGCAATCAAGGCGCAAGGGTTCTTTCCTGGCACGCGGGCGGTTCTGATCGAGGAAGCCACCGACAGCGCGACCGAGTCCGTGAAGAATGCCCTGACCCGGTGGGCCGATGGCGACGCAGTGCTTGTTGTCACCGCCGGGCAGCTCAACGCCTCGTCGAAACTGCGCAAGGCGTTCGAGTCCGACAAGCGCGCACTGGCGATGGCCGTCTATGACGACCCGCCGGGCCGCGATGAGATCGAGGCGATGCTGCGCGATGCCGGTCTGTCGTCGGTTCCGCCCGATGCCATGCGCGATCTGACCGCGCTGGCCCAAATCCTGGAACCCGGCGATTTTCGCCAGACACTGACCAAGATCGCCCTTTACAAGCACGGCGACGACACCCCGCTTTCGTCCACCGAGATCGCAGCCCTTGCCCCTCAGGATGCCGAGGCCGGTATCGACGCCATGCTGGATGCCGTGGCCGAGGGGCGCCCGAACGCCGTGCCGCCGTTGATGGCCCGCCTGATCGCGCAAGGGGTCGCCCCGGTCACGCTGTGTATCGGCGCCATGCGCCATTTTCGACTGCTGCATACCCTGGTGTCCGACCCGCGCGGCCCGTCGCAGGCCATCGGAGCCCTGCGGCCACCGGTTTTCGGACCGCGCCGCGACCGGATCTTGCGACATGCCCAGCGATGGCGCCAAGACCGGATTGAACAGGCGATGAGCGATATCACCGAAACCGACCTGACACTGCGATCGACCAGCCGGGCGCCGCTGGTCGCGCTGACCGAACGCACCTTTCTGCGGCTGGCGACGATGGCTGCCCGCCTCAGATGACACCGGCGCACGCCGTCACCCCTTGCACTTTGGCTCGGCGGCATGGATCACTTGCGCCACACGAACCGGAGCATTCGCATGACCAACCCCGCCTATACCGTCATCGGCAACGCCCAGTCCCGCGCCGCGCGGGTTCTGTGGATGCTGGAAGAGCTGGAGCTGCCGTACGAACATGTCGGGGTCAAGCCCCACGCGTCCGAGGTGAATCAGGTAAACCCGTCAGGCAAGGTGCCGGTCCTGCTGGTCGATGGGGCGCCGATCACCGATTCGACCGCGATCATGCAGTTCCTGACCGACCGGCACGGAAAGTTCACCCATGCCGCCGGCACGCTGGAGCGTGCGCGCCAGGATGCGCTGACGCAACTGGTGCTGGATGAATTCGACGCAGTTCTGTGGGTGGCGGCGCGACACAGCTTTATCCTGCCCGAGCCGCAGCGCGTTCCCGCGGTGAAGGAGTCGCTGCGCTGGGAATTCACGCGCAACCAGTCGCTGTTCGTGCGCCGGATGGGCGATGCCCCCTTCCTGATGGGCGAGGCGATGACGGTGCCCGACATCGTCCTGACCCATTGCGGCATCTGGGCGCGCGCCGCGAAATTCGAGATCACCGAGCCGAAATTGCAGGACTACCTTGGCCGGATGATGCAACGGCCCGCCTTGCGCAAGGCGCTGAAGGCTGGCTGACGCGGGGCTGCGCCAGCCAGGCCCCTTGCCTTACAGCGACATGATCCGCGCCTCGCTGCTGACATAGCTGTAGCTGCAGCGAACCTCATAGACCTGCTCGCCGCGTGCGACGCGCAGCATCACATCGCGTGAGCGCGGCACACCATCGTCGCCCATGACTTCGCGGGTGCCGACAACGCCCTGAACTGAAAGGCCCTGGTCCTGCCCCTGGCGGGTGCAGGCCCGTTCGGCGGTACTGGCGGGCACGGCGCCGGGCGTGGAGTCGTCGGTTGCGCTGTCGGTGTCAGGGACAGCCGCGCGCGGGGCGTTGCGTTGCGCGCCGAAGCCCGGCAGATCAGGCATCTGGGCGCAACCGGCAAGAACGGCGCAACCGGCCGTCAGCGCAAACGCGGTCCGAACGAGTGAAAGCATCTGTCACCTCCTGTGTTTCGGCGCTGGGGAACACCCGGCCGCGCCTGTCAAAACGGTCTTTCGCGCCGCGCTCGTGACGGTATCAGGGCGTCAGCAATGCGCGCGCGGCGGCGCGTGCTGCCTCGGTGATCCGGTCCCCCGCCAGCATCCGCGCGAGTTCATCAACGCGCGAATCGTCAACGAGTTGCGTTACGCGCGAGAAGGTAGCACCCTCCTTGACCGTTTTCTCGACGCGCCAGTGATGCGCGCCCTGCGCGGCGACCTGCGGGCTGTGCGTCACCACCAGAACCTGCGCCCCAGTGGCCAACGCGCGCAAGCGGCGTCCGACCGCATCGGCGGTGGCCCCGCCCACGCCGCGATCGATTTCATCGAAGATCAGGGTCTGACCGCCGCCACCCCGGCTGAGACACACTTTCAGCGCCAGAAGAAAGCGCGACAGTTCCCCGCCCGAGGCGATCCGGTTCAGCGGTCCCGCCGGGGCGCCGGGATTGGTCGCCACCTCGAACGTGACCGCATCGGCACCATCCGGCCCCGGATCGGCAGGTGCGATCGTGGTGGTGAAACGCGCGCGCTCCATTTTCAGCGGCGCCAGTTCCGCGGCCATCGCTGAATCGAGCGCCTCTGCCGCGGCGGTGCGCCGCGCCGTCAACGCCGCGCAGGCCGCATCATGGGCCGCGCGGGCGGATGCCTCGGCCCGCGCCAGGGCCGCGACATCGTCGTCGCCGGCATCAAGCGCCGCCAGCCGGGCGCGTAACTCCTGCGCGTGGGCGCCCAGGTCGTCCGGCAGGACGCCGTGCTTGCGCGCAAGGCCGCGCAGGGCGAAAAGGCGTTCCTCGACCATCTCCAAGGTGGCCGGGTCGGTGTCCAGCGCATCCAGGCAGCCATCGACCGCGGCCTGCGCTTCGCCCAGTTCGGTCAATGCCCGCCCCAAGGCCTCGATCGCCGTATCCAGCCGCCCCTCGACATCCGCAGCCGCGCCGTCAAGCCAACGTGTGGCATCATGCATCAATCGTTCGGCACCGTCTTCACCCATTGCCGCACGCGCGCGCGCCACATCTTCGCGCAGCCGCGCACCGGCCTGCATCATCCGGCGGCGTGTATCCAGTTCGGCCTCTTCGCCGGGTTCGGGGTTCAGCTTGTCCAGCTCGGCCACGGCATGGCGCAGAAAATCCTCTTCGGCGCGCAAGGCCCCCAGGCGTTCCTGTGCAGCCGCCCGCGCATGACGGGCATCGGCCAGCGCGCGCCAGGCGCTGCGGGCCCAGGCAAGTTCGGCATCGACGCCTGCGAAACTGTCCAGCAACTGCCGGTGCCCACGCGGGTTCAACAGACCCCGGTCGTCATGCTGGCCATGCAGTTCCACCAAGGTATCCGAGAGCGCGCGCAACACCTCGCCCGAGGCACGGCGATCGTTGACCCAGGCGGTCTTGCGGCCGTCGGGCGTGTTCACCCGGCGCAGGATCAGCGCATCGTCAGCGGCGATCCCCGCCTCGGCCAGGATTGCCTGCGCCGGATGTCCCGCGTCAATGTCGAAGACCGCCTCGACCTCGCCCTGTGCGGCCCCGGCGCGCACCAGTTCAGCCCTTCCGCGCCAGCCCAGCACGAACCCCAGCGAATCGAGCAATATCGACTTTCCCGCCCCGGTCTCGCCTGTCAGCACATTCAGGCCCGGCTGAAAATCCAGTTCCAGCCGATCGATCAGGAGCATGTCGCGGATCGATAGAGTGCGCAGCATCTGGCGCTCCTGCCCCGGTTTCGGCGGCGTGAGCCCCGTTTACAGCCACTCGCCGCGAATCGTGCGGCGATAGATCTGGCGAATCCAGCTGTCGCCGCTGGCGTCGGGCGAAAGCCCCTGATCGTTCAGCAACCGGTAGCTGTCTTCGTAGAACGGGTTGGAGCGGAAATTGTGCCCCAGGATCGCCGCGGCCGTCTGCGCCTCGTCGCGCAGGCCCAGCGCCAGATAGGCCTCGACCAGACGGTGCAACGCCTCGGGCGTGTGCGTGGTCGTCTGGAACTCTTCGACCACGACGCGGAAGCGATTGACCGCCGCCGCCTGCAAACCGCGCCGCAGGTAATAGCGGCCGATTTCCATTTCCTTGGCGGCGAGATGATCAAAGGCCAGGTCGAACTTCAGCACCGCCGAGCGCGCATATTCCGTATTCGGATACCGCTCGATCACGCGGCGCAGATGCTGCAGCGCCTGGAACGTCAGGCCCTGGTCGCGGCCCACATCCTCGATCTGGTCGTAATAGGTTAGCGCCAGGATATACGCGGCCCAGGCCGCGTCTTCGTCGCCGGGATACTGATCAAGGAAACGCTGCGCGGTCGCGCGCGCCTCTTCATAGTCGCCGTCACGGTGCTGGGCATAGGCCTGCATGACGATCGCGCGCCGCGCCCAGGTGGTGTAGGGATAGATGCGCTCGACCTCGCGGAAATAGCGCAGGGCGCTGTCGGCGCGGCGATTGGTTTCCAGGACATATTCACCGCGGCGATAGATTTCCTCGGCGCTGAACCCGTCCAGCGGTTCGTCCTCGCGAACGCCGCCGCAGGCCGCCAGCACCAGGCACAGGCCCGTGACCAAAACTGCCGAACGGGGGTTCCTGAAAGAAAAGCTGCGTCCACGGCCGGTAAGCATCATGTCCAGTGTCCCCTTGCGCGCGGCCCGGATCAGCCTGCGCCTGCTGAATTCCTTACGCCCCGAAGGGGGCTTGAGGCCGGTCCTAGCACATAAGAATGCCACACGCAAAACGCCTTTGCGCCGGCCGCGACCAGAAGTGAAAGTGGTGCGGATCAGGCCGTCAGCGCCAGATCTTCGGCGCAAACCCCCGCCCCCGGCAGGACATGCCCTTCGGTCTCGGAAACGATCACACGGGCGTGCGCATCGCGCTGGGCAAGCAGCGCGCGCACCAGCCGCCCGGTCAGGGTATGTCCGGCACGATAGCCCACATAACGCCCGATGATCGGCGCGCCGGCAACCGCCAGGTCGCCCATCGCATCCAGCATCTTGTGGCGGACAGGTTCGTCCAGGTGCCGCAGGCCGCCGGGGCTGACGACGCGCGCCCCGTCAAAGACCACCGCGTTCTCCATCGTGCCGCCCAGCGCAAGGCCATTGGCGCGCATCCGTTCCACATCGGACAACCGGCAGAAGGTGCGGCTGTCGGCCAGTTCGCGCACGAACGCGCCGTTGCAAAGCGGCAGATCCTTTTGCTGGCGACCAATCGCGGGATCGGGGAAATCGATCTCGAAGGCGATCGACAGATGCGGCGCCGGTTCGAGACGGGCAAAGGCCGCGCCGTCGCGCACTTCGATCGGGCGCAGCACGCGGATCGCGCGCAGCGGCGCGCGCAGCGGGCGCACGCCCGCAGCCAGGAAGGATGCCACGAAGGGGCGGGCCGATCCGTCAAGGATCGGCACCTCGTCGCCGTCCAGCGTGATCTGCGCGTTATGGATGCCGCAACCGGCCAGCGCGGCCATGAGATGCTCGATGGTCGAGACGGTCACGCCCTCGGCATTGCCGATCCGGGTGCACAGATCGGCCTCGATCAGGGCATCGGCATTCACACGGATGCGCCGCCTGGATTGTGGCAGCGCAAGGTCGGTGCGGTCGAAAACAAAGCCGGTTCCGGCCGGTGCCGGCGCAACACGCATGTCCACGAGGTTGCCAGAATGCAGAGCCGTGCCCTGAAACCTGACCGTTCTTTGAAGCGTTGTCTGCACGTGTGCCCCTCTGTCGCGGCCGGACCCGCTGTTGCCGGCTTTCTAGGCGTTGCTTGGGCAGGGCTCAACTCACAGTTTGCAACAGGGCTGTAACAGTCCACAAAGACGCCGGCAAGAATCCGCCCATACCCGCACACCCTTCGCAACCCTTTGACAACGCAATAAAGAAACCGGCCGAAGCCGGTTTCCAATGGCCTTGCGGCCATGTCTTGTGATCGGGAATCGACGCTCAGTTCGCCTGCCTGCGCAGGAAGGCCGGGATCTCGATGCGATCATCCGACGCGCGCTGCGCCGGTTCGTCGTCATACGAATGAACCGGGGGCTGCACACGGGCGGCCTGGGCGTTGTTCTCGCCGCCCGATCCGGCCATGCGGCTGATCAGCGAACTGATGCCGAAGCGCCCGCGCTGTTCGGGTTGCTGCGTCGGCTCGGGCGGGCACGGCGCCTGGCGCTGCTGTGCCTCAGGCTGCTTGGCGACCGCCGCGCGCAGGCGCGCCAAGGTTTCGGGCGACGGGGAGCCCGCCGAATGCGGACGCGGCGCGACATAGCCACCGGCCTCGTCCTGCCAGGACTGGGGCTGCTCGTATTGCGGCTGTTCGTGAAGCACGGCATCCAGGTCGAACTCGTTCTGCACCGGATTTCCCTGGCCGCGATGCACATATTCCGTCTGCGGCTCGACCCGCGCGGCGGGGCGCTGCGGTTCGGGCTGATAGGCCGGTTCGGGCTGCGGTTCGGGCTCAACATACTCTGGCCGCGGCTCGAAAACGGGTTCCTGATAGGCGTCGTGTGCAACCGCCTCTTCCTGCGGCTGTTCGGTCGCGGCCTCGTGTGCTGCGGGCGTCAGCGGCTCGGCCAGACGGCGGCGCGGCACATCCAGCGTGGCGGCATCGGCCTGCGCCTCGATCCCGGTCGCCACGACGGACACGCGGATCGCGCCCTCCATCTCGGGATCGAGGGTCGAACCGACGATGATATTGGCCTCGGGATCGACCTTTTCACGGATCAGGTTCGCCGCCTCGTCCAGTTCGAACAGGGTCAGGTCGTGGCCGCCGGTGATGTTGATCAGCACGCCGCGGGCGCCGTTGAGGCTGATCTCGTCCAGCAGCGGATTGGCGATTGCCTTTTCGGATGCCTGACGCGCGCGGTCTTCACCGGTCGCCTCGCCCGTGCCCATCATCGCCTTGCCCATCTCATCCATGACGGCGCGGACATCGGCGAAGTCGAGGTTGATCATGCCCGGACGCACCATCAGGTCGGTCACGCCCTTGACGCCCTGATACAGGACATCGTCGGCCATCGCGAAGGCTTCGGTAAAGGTCGTTTTTTCGTTGGCCAGACGGAACAGGTTCTGGTTGGGAATGATGATCAGCGTATCGACGACCTTTTGCAGGGCCTCGACCCCGTCTTCGGCCTGCCGCATGCGCTTGGCCCCTTCGAAGGCGAAAGGCTTCGTGACCACGCCCACGGTCAGCACGCCAAGCTCGCGCGCGGCCTGCGCGATGATCGGCGCCGCCCCTGTGCCTGTGCCGCCGCCCATGCCGGCGGTGATGAAGCACATATGCGCCCCGGCCAGATGGTCGATGATCTCTTCCAGCGTTTCTTCGGCCGCCGACGCGCCAACCGAGGGCCGCGCCCCGGCGCCCAGCCCCTCGGTCACCTTGACCCCAAGCTGGACGCGCGCCCGCGATTTCGATTGCTGAAGCGCCTGCGCATCGGTGTTGGCAACGACGAACTCGACACCCTCGAGCGCCTTGTCGATCATGTTGTTGACCGCGTTGCCACCCGCGCCACCGACCCCGAACACGGTGATCCGCGGCGTCAGTTCCTTCGATTCCGTCGCGATGAAATTCAATGCCATTGCCTTATCCGCCTGTCTTGATCCGGTTTGCCTCTGCCGACTGCCTATCGACACGCTGTCCGGCTCTTGGTGATTTGCCAGATTTTCCGCTGATAGTAGCGATCTGACGCGGGAACGTCATTAAAAAAAACCTTCTTCGCACCAAATCTGGAGGAAATTCGCCGAGATTCCACGCATATCGGCGAATCAACCCGATATGGTATTTACCAGTTGTCCCTGAACCATTTCATGGCGCGCCTCAACGGACGCGCCGAGAACCGGTCCGAGGGTATATCGAAATCCCACCATTCGTCCTGTGGCTGCGCCGCGAAGAGGCACAGGCCGACAATGCCGGCAAAGGCCGGGCCGGTCGCGGCTTGCGGCAGCCCCTGCACCCGCATCGGCCGACCCAGCCGAACCTGTTGGCCCAGGATGCGCGCAGCCAGCCCGTCCAGCCCCGGTATCTGGCTGCCGCCGCCGGTCAGCACGATCTGCTGGCTGGGCAGATGGTCGAAGCCCGCAGCGTCAAGCCGGGCGCGCACCTCTTCCAAGATCTCCTCGACGCGGGGGCGCATGATACCGATCAGTTCGGACCGGGTGATGGTCCGGCGATCCTTGTCCCAATCGCCGCTATCGCCGCCGACCTCGATGATCTCACGGTCGTCCTTGCCGGTTGCCTGAACGCCGCCGTAAAAGGTCTTGATGCGCTCGGCCGCGCTATAGGGGATCTGCAATCCCTTGGCGATATCGGTGGTCACGTGATCGCCGCCCAGGCGCACGGTATCGGCAAAGATCATGTGTTTCTTGATGAAGATCGACAGCCCGGTCGCACCGCCGCCCAGGTCGATCGCGGCCGAGCCCAGTTCCTGTTCATCCTCGACCAGCGATGCCAGGCCCGACACATAGCTGGACGCCGCCAGCCCCGCCATTTCAACGTCGCAACGCTTCAGGCAATGCACAAGGTTCTGCACGACATCGGCATCAATCGACAACAGGTGCATGTCGCACGACAGTTTGCGCCCGGCCTGGCCGCGCGGATCGGACAGGCCCGAACGGTGATCGAGCATGAAATTCACCGGCTGGGCGTGCAAGACCTCGCGTCCCGCCCCCAGATCGGGGACCTCGCAGGCTGCCAGCACACGGGCAATGTCATTCTCGACGACATGCGCGCCATCCAGTTCCACCGCGCCCTCAAGGCCGTAAGATCGCGCCTCGCCGCCCGAAAAGCAGACGATGGCATGGTCCACACGCACCTGCGCCATCTTTTGCGCGGTCTGCAAGGCGGTGCGCACCGCGCGCTCGGTCTCTGCCATCGCCGCAATCTCGCCGAACCGCACCCCGCGTGAACGCGTCGTGCCCGCGCCGATGACCCGGAAACTGGCCTGCCCGGCCATGTTCCCCACCCCGGATCCTTCGGTCGCGCCCGAGGACACGCCGAATTTCAGGATCAGGCAGGCCACCTTGAACGTGCCGATATCGAGAACGGCAATGACGCCGCGCTGCATCGCCTGCTGGCGCATGTTTCGCATGGCACGCTGGGACTGGTAGAGATCGGTCATCGGTCTGAAACTCCGCTTGCCTGATTTCTGATGCGGTGCAGTTCCGACATGGCGGTCTGCGAAAGCCGGATCGTGGGGCGCGAGGGATCGCGCAGATCGACCGCGCGAACGTCGCGCGCCAAAAGGTCTTGAACCGAGTCCAGCGCCAGCACCCGCTCCAGCGCCGCCACTGCCCCCTGGGCCGGCAGAAGGATACGCTGGTCGCGATCCAGCACCACATCCCAGCGACGTTCGCTGACCCGCACGAGCCCGCGAAGCCGGTCGCGCAGCGGATGTGCCGCGTCGAAAAGCTGGCGTGCCTCGGCCATCGCTTCGGGGGCGCCCTCACCGGCGACAAGAGGCAGGTCGGCGCGCACGTCGCGCGCCGCCAGCCGGGCGATGCTGCGCCCTTCGGAATCCACCAAATCCAGTCCACCGCGATGGCGCCAGACCATCGCCGGCTCACGCTCGGTCACCGACACCTGCAGCACCCCGTCCGATCCGATCCGCAGCGCCGCGGTTTCGACCGCGTTCAGCGCCTCGATCGACCGGCGCAACGCCGGCAGGTCAAGATGAAAGGAGGAGACCGGAAAGCTCAGCGACAGGCGCTGGATCACGGCCTGCGCCACGGCGTCCGAACGCGCATCCACCGACAGGGTGTTGACCTGGAATTCCGGCCGGTTCTCGATGCCTGTGCGCAGATCGTTGAAAAATGTGGCGATCTGGTCGCGGCGGCTTTCATCGCCCAGCCACAACCCGATCGAGAGCGACAGAATCAGGACTGGCGCGCCCACCGTCACGCCCCGCCGGATCACCGGCGTCAACCAGAGCCGGTTCAGCCGATACGCAAGTCGGCTGGGCGACGGGTCGCGGCGCGTTTTGCGGCTGGTCTGTTCGGACCTGGCGGCACCATGTGCGGCGCCAGGCTCGTCTGACCAGGAATACAGCGCCGAGGGTATCGCCGGGTGCGAATCCTCGATGGGTTCGCGCGCGATGTCGGCGAGGGGCGACGGAGGCACGAAGGCATGCGGACGCACCGGCCGCGGGTGATGGCGGCTTGCGCGATCATGGGACGGGTCAAACCGGTAGGGACCGCTCATCGCTGGCATGAGGCATCCTCCACCAGCCAACGGCACAGATCAGGAAAGCTGATGCCGCATTGCCGCGCCTGCTCGGGGCTGAGCGAGGTCGGCGTCATCCCCGGCTGGGTATTGGTTTCCAGCAGGATCAGCCCGTCGATGCCGCGCGCCTCATCCCAGCGATAATCGGTCCGGCTGAGCCCGCGGCAGCCCAGGGCGCGATGCGCGGCAAGCGCATGGTCCATGCAGGCGTCGAAAACCCGTGGCGGCACATCCGCCGGCACGACGTGATGCGAACCGCCGGGCTTGTATTTGGCGTCATAATCGTACCAGCCGCTGGTGACGATGTCGGTCACGGTCAACGCCCGCTCACCCAGGACACTGACGGTCAGTTCCCGGCCCGGCACATAGGCCTCGACCATCAACTGCTCGGGCATGTCCGGCGACAGGCGTGGGGGGCTGTTTGCCCCGTCCATCACCAGGTAGACACCGACCGACGACCCCTCGTTCGAGGGTTTGACCACATAGGGCGGGGGCAGAACATGCCCTGCCTCGATGGCGCCGCGGGGCGCCATCACGCTTTCGACCACCGGCAGACCGGCCGCGCGATAAATGTCCTTGGTGCGGATCTTGTCCATGGCCAGCGCCGAGGCAAGCACGCCGGAATGGGTATAGGGTATGCCCATCCATTCCAGCACTCCCTGCACGCAGCCGTCTTCGCCCCAGCGGCCATGGAGCGCGTTGAATGCAACATCAGGGCGAATATCGGCCAGCCGTTCGGGCAGGTCGCGGCCGGCATCGACCTCGACCACCTGAAATCCGGCCACCCGAAGTGCGGCGGCGCATTCGCGCCCCGAGGACAGGGACACCTCGCGCTCGGCCGAGATTCCACCCATCAGTACCGCCACTTTGGGGGCTGCCCTGCTCGACATGCCCGCCACTCTTGCCTCATTCAGCCCGTTAGGGGCCATTGCCGGGGCTTTTGCCCCTGATCTTCTTGTCTTGCCGGGTGTTCCCGATCAATCGGCGCGCGCGGGGTCACCGACGCGGGCCACTTCCCATTCTAGCGAGATTCCGGTTTTTTCCAACACCCTTTTTCGCACCTCTTCGCCCAACCCCTCAAGATCGGCTGCGGTGGCCGACCCGGTGTTGATCAGGAAATTTGCGTGCATCTCGGACATCTGCGCGCCACCCAGCCGGGCACCCCGCATTCCGGCCTCGTCGATCAGGCGCCATGCCTTGAGGCTGTGATCGTCATCGGCCCGGCCCGTCGAGCTGTATCCGGCCGGATTGCGAAAGGTCGATCCGGCCGTGCGTTCGCGCGTCGGCTGCGAGGCGTCGCGACGCTCCAGCTGCTCCTGCATCCGCGCGGCCAGTTCGTCAGGATCACCCGGTGGCGCAACGAAGGTTGCCGAGACGATCACGCACCCCTTGGGAAGCTGCGACTGGCGATAGGCCAGCTTGAGCGACGCCGCATCAAGATCCCTGATCGCGCCATCGCGGGTCACGACTCGCACGCTTTTCAGCCGGTCCGCGACATAGACGCCATAGCAACCCGCGTTCATCCTGACGGCGCCGCCGATCGCGCCAGGAATGGTGCGCAGAAACGTCAGGTCCAGACCCGCTTCGGCCGCCTTGCGCGCGACATGGGCATCCAGCGCGGCAGCACCGGCCGTCACTGTGTCGCCCGCGATCTCGATTGCGTTGAACCCGCGGCCAAGACGGATCACGACCCCGCGAATGCCGCCATCGCGCACGATCAGGTTCGATCCGACCCCCATGGGGAAAACCGCGACCCCCGGATCCAGCGCGGCAAGGAACGCGGCCAGATCGTCAAGATCGGCGGGCTGGAACAACCAGTCTGCAGGGCCGCCGACGCGCAGCCAGGTCAAGCCGTCCAGCGGTCGATCCGGTGTCAGCGTGCCACGAATATGAATGGAGGAAGGATCGTTCATGCCACCTCTTTTCCGTATTGTGCGTTCATTTCCCGCTGGTCCGATCCCGCCCGCCGATCCACGCGATCGTTCGCGATGCCCAGACAACGACCGTAACCCTGTTCCATGCCGAGCCATTGTCGACAAGGGCCGGCATGCCTGTGTCAGGGCGCGCGACCCGACCCTCGCGCACAGGCTAGCCTACGCGTTGCGCCGCATCCAGCCGCCCAGCGCCGTGCCCAACAAAGCGCCCAGAGTCGCCGGTGCGGCGAAGAATATCGCCAAGATCGCATAGGCCAGACCGTCCCAACCCTGCGCGCCGCGTCCAGCGATCAGCAGGGCGACGACACACAGCGCACATCCGCCGGCCAGTGCCCAACCCATCCAGACCCGCGCGAACCGCGCCAGCAGCCAGGCCGGAATGACCCCGGCCAGCGCCGATGCGGCGACGATCCCCAGAATGGCGGGTTCCATGGCGCTACCCCTTCAGACGCGCGGGCAGCCCCTGCGCCCAGGCCGAAATCGTGCCCGCGCCCAAACAGACGACCATGTCGCCCGCGCGCGCATGGCGGCGCACCAGCTGCTCCAGTGCGTCCTCGTTCGCGATCGGATGGGCCGACGAATGGCCATGCGCACGCAGTCCTGCCACCAGATCGTCGCGGCTGGCCCCGGCGATGGGTGCCTCGCCCGCGCCATAGACATCCGCGATCCCGACCACATCGGCCTGATCGAAACAGGCACAGAAATCGGAAAACAGCGCATGCAGCCGGGAGAAACGATGCGGCTGATGGACGGCGATGACACGCCCCTGCCCGCCCAGGGCCTGGCGCGCAGCCTTGAGGACGGCGGCGATTTCGACCGGGTGATGACCATAATCGTCGATGATGCTCACGCCATTGGCCTCACCGACACGGGTGAACCGCCGGCCCACCCCCTGAAACCCGCGCAGCCCGGCGCGGATGGCATCGGCGTCCAGACCCAGATGGCGCGCGACGGCCACCGCCGCCAAGGCGTTCGACACATTGTGATCGCCCGGCATCGGCAGGACGCAGTCGCGGATTGCATCGCCAGAGGCGATTTCGATGTCGAACCGGGCCTGCCCGCCGGCATAATGCAGCCCGACCGCACGCAGATCGGCATCCTCGGCAAAGCCATAGGTCACGACCGGCCGGTCGTGCATCCGTCCAACCATGGCACGGACCTCGGAATGGTCGATGCAGCACACGGCCAGTCCATAGAACGGGATACGCCCCACAAAGGCATCGAAACCCGCGCGCAGGGCGTCGATCGTGCCCCAATGGTCCATATGCTCGGGGTCGATGTTGGTGACGATGGCAACGGTGGTGGGCAACAGGTTGAACGATCCGTCGCTTTCGTCGGCCTCGACCACCATCCAGTCCCCCGCGCCAGGGCGCGCGTTCGAGCCATAGGCGTGAATGATCCCGCCGTTGATGACCGCCGGGTCCAGCCCGCCCGCATCCAGCAGCGCGGCGACCATTGTCGTGGTGGTGGTCTTGCCATGCGTCCCCGCGACCGAAACGGTGGATCGCAGGCGCATCAACTCGGCCAGCATCTCGGCGCGGCGAACGACCGGCAGGGCGGCGGCGCGCGCGGCGACCAGTTCCGGATTGTCCGGCCGGATCGCGGTCGAGGCGACCACCACCCCGGCGCCGGCGATATTCTCGGCTCTCTGGCCGATGAAGATCTGCGCGCCCAGGCGCTCCAGCCGCTCGGTGATCGCACTGGCTTTCAGATCCGAGCCCTGAACCGCAAAGCCTTCGTGCAAAAGCATCTCGGCGATACCGGACATGCCGATGCCACCGATGCCGGCGAAATGGATGGGGCCAAGATCGACCGGAAGCTTGGTGCGGGTCGCAGGCATCGCGTGCTTTCTTTCTCAATCGTGGTCGCGCAGGGGGAATGCCAGTTTTTCAGCCAGATCCGCAAGACGCTCTGCCGCATCGGGGACACCCGATGCCAGTGCCGCCTGCGCCATTCGCGCCGCGCCTTCGGGATTGGTCAGGATTGCCGCGACCTGCTCGGCCAGGGCATCGGCCTCGAACCGGCTTTCGGGGATCAGGACGGCGGCCTGCGCCTCGACCAGTCCGCGGGCATTGGCATTCTGGTGATCGCGCGCCGCGATCGCCAGGGGCACCAGGATCGCGGGGCGCCCGATCGTCGTCACATCGGCAATGGTGGATGCGCCCGCACGCGCGATCACCAGCTGCGCCTCGGACAATCGGCGCGGCACGTCGCCGAAAAACGGCGACACCTCGGCCGGAATGCCAGCGGCCTCATAGGCGGCGGCGACACGCGCGACATCCTCGGGGCGGGCCTGATGGGCCACGCGCAGATGGTGCCGCAACGCATCGGGCAGCCCCGCAAGCGCACCGGGCACAACGTCCGACAGGATCCGCGCGCCCTGGCTGCCACCCAGGATGACAAGGCTCATCGGGTAATCGCCGGGCGGGATATAGGGCGCACCCGCCTTGTCACGGACCGAAGTGCGAACCGGGTTGCCGGTGTGAACGCCATTGACCCCGGCCGGCAATCGGGTCGGCCATATGCCGCAGGCAACCGCCCCGACGCGGCGGGCGAAGACCTCGTTGACCTTGCCGGGCACGGCGTTCTGTTCATGGATCAGCCGTGGCACCCGCAACAGCCAGGCCGCCGACAGGGCCGGGATCGACGGGTAGCCGCCAAACCCCGCCACCAGCGCCGGGCGTTCGGCCACCATCGCGGTGACCGCGCGCAAGACCCCGCCAAGGATGCGAAACGGCACCGCAAGTCTGGACAGCGCCCCCCCGCGCGCGAAGGTCGCCGAGGAAACCACCCGGCGCACAACCTGGTCGGGAAACCCGCCGGCATAGGCCGCGCCGCGCGTATCGGTTGACAGGACCACGCGCCAGCCGCGCGCCAAGAGCACCTCGGCCAGTGCCTGCGCCGGGAACATATGTCCGCCCGTGCCGCCTGCGGCGATCACGGCCAGCGGCGGCGTCTTTGCCCGCGTCGTGCCCATTCAGCGCCCTCGAGTCAGAAGAATATCGCCAATCTCACCTTGCGGGCGGCTGCGCGTCAAGGCCAGCAGCATGCCCATCATCACCCCCATCGCCACCAGCGACGACCCGCCATAGCTGACGAAGGGCAAGGTCATGCCCTTGGCCGGCAAAAGCCGCACGGCAACCCCCATGTTGATCATCGCCTGGACCGAGAATGTCGCCACCAGCCCGGTGCCCGCCAGGCGGATGAAAGGATCGCGCTCGCGCGACAAGCGGCTCAGGGCGCGCAGGCAGATGGTGGCGTAAAGGGCGATGATGAAGGCCACCAGGACAAAGCCGTATTCCTCGGCCGCGACGGCGATGATGAAATCGGTATGGGCATCGGGCAGTTGCCATTTGACCTGGCCCTCGCCCACGCCCATGCCGAAAAGACCGCCCTCCTGAATCGCCGAAGTCGCATAGCCAAGCTGCGAACGCGCGTCGATTTCGGGGTTCAGGAAACCGTCGATGCGCCGGGCGAAATGCTCGGAATTGTTGTAGGCGAAAAAGCCGCCCAGCACCACGCTTGCCGCCAGCGCCAGAATGATCGCCATCGGTGCGCCCGAGACGAAATACATCACCCCCCAGCCGAAAAGGATCAGCGAGGCCTGGCCGAAATCGGGCTGGAGCACGAGAAGAAACACCACCGCGAGCGTGACCCCGAACGACAGGATCCGTCCCGGCGGGCCGTTCAGCTCTTGGCCTGCGGCCAGCATCCAGGCCGCGAAGACCGCCAGGCAAGGTTTCATGAACTCCGACGGCTGGACACTGGCAAATCCCAGACTGATCCAGCGCACCGCGCCCTTGCCGAAATCGGTGCCGATGAAAGGCAACATCAAAAGCGCCGCGAAACAGGCGACGAACCCCAGAACCGACCAGCGGCGCACGGTGGCGGGCGACATCATCGACACCACAAACATCGCCGCCAGCGCCACCGAGCCGAAAAAGACCTGTCGTTCGAAATAGTAGAACGGCGGAAGATCGTTGCGCGTGGCCAGCGGCGGCGAGGACGCCAGCGCAAGAAGAATTCCCATACCGAACAACAAAAGCACGCTGGAAATCGTCCAGCGGTCAACCGTGCGCCACCAGCGCGACAGCACCGGCTCGCCCAGATGGGCGGGCATGGCCCCATGCACCATCTCTGTCATGGCAAAACTGCCTTTCTTGCCTCACATGCGCCCGTTTTCCGGGTCTGTCCGCACGATAGCGGCAAACCCGGCGCAAGGCCAGCAGTTTGAAACCGCGCGATCGGCTGGTGATGCCCGGAATGCGACACGCCGTGTTTTTCGGGGGACAGGGGCGCTCCCGCCCGTCGTCACGCGCGGGCTTGCGCCCGCGCGTTCCTCCCGTTGGGCCGGGCCGCGCGCTGCGCGCGCGGCTTCAGGGGGCGTTGCCCCCTCTGGGCGCTGCGCGCCCATTCACCCCCAGCGTATTGCGGGCAAGATGAAGCCATCGTGACGGCAGATCAGCGCCGGCGGCGCAGCACTTCGGAGGAATAGAGGACAAGCGCGAGCCAGATCATCGGGAAGGCGATGGCGCGGGCCTGGCCGAAGGGCTCGTCGAACAGGAATACCGCGATCAGAAAGATCAGCGTGGGCGTCAGATACTGCATGATGGCGATGGTCGACAGGCGCAAGAGCTTGGCCCCGTTGGCATAGATCATCAGCGGCACGGCCGTCACCACCCCGCAGCCGACCAGCAAGGCCATGTCCAGGCTGCCGGCCTGCGCGAAGAACAGCGCCTCCTGGCCATGGAGCCAGGCCAGATAGGCGAGCGCAAACGGGGTCAGGATCATGACCTCGAGCGTGAAGCCCTGGTTTGGCCCGATCGGCAGGGTGCGCTTGAAGAACGCGTAAAAGCCCCAACTGAGCGGCAGCGCCAGCGCCACCACCGGGACGCGCCCCGTTTCCCAGGTCAGGATGCTGACCGCCCCGGCCGCGAGCGCGACGGCAGCCCATTGCCGTCTCGTGAGGCGTTCGCCCAGAAGAACGGCGCCCAGGAAGATGCTGAACAACGGGTTGATATAATAGCCCAGCGCCGCTTCGAGCGCCTGGCCCGACTGGATCGACCAGACATAGATGCCCCAGTTCAGCGACACCAGCGCCGCGGTCACCGCCCCCATGAAGAGCGTGCGCGGCGAGGCAAAGGCCGCGCGCAGATCGCGCGTGCGCCCAAGCGCCAACAGCACGGCCAGCGCGATCGGAACCGACCAGATGATACGGTGGGCCAGCACCTCGACGGCCGGGACGTGATCGAGCGCCTTGAGATAGAGCGGCATGCCGCCCCACAGAAGGTAAGCCACAAGCGCGAAGGCGAAACCGCGCGGCGTGTCGCCGGCGCTGGCCGCCGTTGATTGCACGCTCATCGCGCCACCAGCGCGTTCACTGCCCGCATGAAATCCTCGCCGCGTTTCTCGAAATCGGGATACTGGTCGAAACTGGCCGCGGCCGGGGCGAGCAGGACGACATCACCGGGCCGGGCCTGGGCATGGGCGCGGGCGACGGCGGCGTGCATGGTTTCGCAGATCTCATGCGGGACGGCCCCCAGTTGCAGCGCGAAATCGCGCGCGGAGTGGCCGATCAGATAGGCCCTGACAACCGAGCCCAGATGCGGCCCCAGCGCGGCGATGCCGCCCTCCTTGCCCAGCCCGCCCGCGATCCAGTGGATCCGGTCGAAGGCCTGCAAGGCCTTTGCCGCGCTGTCCACATTCGTCGCCTTGGAGTCGTTGACATAGCGGACGCCCGCGATCTCGGCCACAAGCTGGCTGCGATGGGGCAGTCCCGCGAAGGATGCCAGGGCCGGCTCGATCTGGCGCGGCCCGAGCCCAAGGGCGCGGCAGGCGGCATAGGCGGCGCAGGCGTTCTGGTGATTATGGGCACCGGGCAGACCCGGCATCTCACGCAGGTCGATCGCCGCAACCTGCCGCCCGCCGCGCCATTCGGCCAGAAACCCCTTGCGGGCAAAGACCGACCAGCCCGCCCCGGCCAGCTTCTGCCCGGAGGACACGCGGATCACGCGATTGTCGCCCGGTCCCTCGCCCATCTGCATGGCAAGAAACCGCCCTTCGGCTTCGTCGACACCGATGATCGCGCGATCCGGTCCGCCCTCGGCGAACAGGCGCCGCTTGGCGGCGAAATACCCGCCCGGCCCGCCATGACGATCCAGATGATCGGGCGAGAGATTGGTGAACACCGCGATGTCGGGCGTCAGTGCGCGGGCAAGCTCGATCTGGTAGCTGGAGAGTTCCAGCACGACCACCGCACCGTCGCCCGGCGGCTCGATCGACAGCACGCCGGTGCCGATATTGCCCGCCATCTGGACCGGCCGCCCGGTTGTGCGCAGGATATGCGCGATCAGCGCGGTGGTGGTGGATTTGCCGTTGGAGCCGGTGACGGCAATCACGCGGGGCGGATTGTCCAGCATCTCCCAACCCGCGCGCCCGAGCGAGCGAAAGAACAGGCCGATGTCGTTATCGATCGGGATGCCCAGCGCCATCGCCGCATCGATCACCGGATGCGGCGCGGGATAGAGATGCGCGATGCCGGGCGAGACGATCAGGGCAGACAGGCGCTCAAGCGCGGCGCCGCGAGTCAGGTCGACCAGGGGGATCGCCGTGTCCTGCGCCGCCGCGCGGGCCTCCTGGCTGTCATCCCAGGCGCAGACTTCGGCCCCGCCGGCAGCCAGCGCGGCACAGGTGGCACGCCCCGAGCGGCCAAGCCCCAGAACACCGACACGCGCGCCCTGCACTCCCTGAACGGCGATCATCGAACCCTCCTGCGACTCAAGCCGCGCGACCCTAGCCGACGGCCCCGCCATGCGAAAGGGCGCGCGCATCCGTCATGGTTTTATGGCCATGCGGCCGAGACGAGAATTCAGAAGGGAGAGAATGGCGCGGTTGACGGGGCTCGAACCCGCGACCCCCGGCGTGACAGGCCGGTACTCTAACCGACTGAGCTACAACCGCGCGTGGAGGGCGAGATAGGCCATCGCATTGCGCCCGTCAATCCCGAAACGTGCGAAAGGCAGGTTGTCGACGGGTGCCCCAGCAGCATGTTCCCGGCAATCGCAGGGGCGAGACATGACAACGCCCGCACCTGGCAGAGGGCTTGCTGGCAAAGGGCTTGGGACGGACTGGCGCGGTTGACGGGGCTCGAACCCGCGACCCCCGGCGTGACAGGCCGGTACTCTAACCGACTGAGCTACAACCGCGCGCTGCGGGTCAGATAGCCACGGCCGGGCCCGGCGTCAAGCGGATTCCGTGGCAGAATGGATCAGGTCAGGCGGCGGCGCTGAACCCATGCCCCCTGCGCCAGCAATACCAGATACGCCAGGTCGGCCAGAACCGTCATCAACCAGGGCCGGGCCACCGCGATACCGGCAAAAACCGCGACGCCCAGCAAGACCCAAAGCGCACGCTTGCGCGGCACCCGCAAACCCTTGGGCGAAATGGTGGGCAGGCGCGAGACCATCAGAAGCCCCACGAAACCCATGTAGAGCGCCACGACCAGCGGCATCCCGCGCGGATCCCACAATCCGGCAAGAAACAGATAGATCGGCAACAATCCCAGCATCGCCCCGGCCGGCGCTGGAACGCCGACGAAATGCGCGCGCCCTGGTGGCGGGGTGTCGCGGTTCACGTTGAAGCGCGCCAGCCGCAGACATGCGCCGAGGATATAGACCAGCATCAGCAACCAGCCGAACCCGGCAAAGTCCTGCAAGGCGAAATGGTAGACAAGGATTGCCGGGGCAACACCGAAGCAGACGAAATCGGACAGCGAATCGAGTTCGGCGCCGAATCGGCTTGCGGCATTGAGCTTGCGCGCGATCAGGCCATCCATGCCGTCAAGCACGGCGGCAAGTATGATCAGCGCGGCGGCGATCTCATAGCTTTGATCCAGTCCGTACCGGATCGAGGTCAGCCCCGCGCACAACCCAAGCAGGGTAATCAGATTGGGCAACATGTGCAGCAAGGGCAGGGAACGACGATCCGGGCTTTCGTCGGACAGGGTGTCGTCGGGGTCGTCGCATGGGTCCATTCAGCGCACCTCGCCGGGGCGCGGCCCTTCATCGCCGGCCAGATCGGCTATCACGGTTTCGCCGGCAACCATGGTTTGTCCCAGGGCCACCAGCGGGTGCACCCCATCGGGCAGATAGACATCGACGCGCGATCCGAACCGGATCATGCCGAACCGTTCGCCGGTTTCCAGCGCCGTTCCCGGCGCCACGTCGCAAACGATGCGGCGTGCCACCAGACCGGCGATCTGGACCACGGCGATCTTGCGCCCGTCGGCAAGTTGGAGCGCCAGCGCATTCCGCTCGTTATCGGTGCTGGCCTTGTCGAGCGAGGCATTGAAGAATTTTCCGGGCCGATAGGACACCGCCGCGACCGTAGCGGAAACCGGAATGCGGTTCACATGGCAGTTGAAGACGTTCATGAACACCGAAACGCGGGTCATCGGGGTCGGCCCCAGACCCAGCTCTTCCGGCGGCGCGGCAGGCTCGATCAGCGAGACCACGCCATCCGCCGGGCTGACCAGCAATCCGTCACGCTGCGGGGTGACGCGCTCGGGGTCGCGGAAGAAGTAATAGCACCAGATCGTCAAGACGACGCCGATCCAGCCCAGCGGCTCCCAGATCAGGAACAGTACCAGCGTGACCGCAGCAAATATCGCGATGAACGGATACCCTTCGCGGTGAACGGGCTTTATGACGGTGGACAGCATATCGGCAGACATCGGCGCATTCCCGGTTTGGCGCGCGCCCGGCCCGATCCGGCCGGTGCGCGGTTTCCTGCCCTATAGACCAGAACCTGCCAAAGGCAAAGCCAGAGGCGGGCAATGCGGCATCGAGAATTCAGTAATCGCGCTCATAGAAGACCCCGACACCGGCGCGCCCTTCGGTATCGGTGCGGCCGCGCAGCGTGACCGAAGGCGTCAGATCCAGGTTGATCGAGACTTCGCCGCGTCCGGCACTGTCAACGCTGAGATCGGTATAGAGGTTCTCGGACAGGTAGCGCCCGGCACGCAGCGCGGTATTGCCGTCCTCGTCGGTGGTCACATCCAGATCGTCCAGGCCCAGGGTTTCGCGTGTGCGGGTCAGAAACGACCCTTCAGAATGGCCGGTCAGCGTGGCGACCGACATCGCAAGCTGTGCCGCCTGGAACGGCGACAGCGACGACAGTGCGCGGCGGAAGATCAGTCGCGCAAGGACTTCGTCCTCGGGCAGTTCGGGAACGGATGTAAAGCTTATATCGGGCTCCAGCGCCTCGCCCTCAAGGATGATGCTGGTCGTCACGCCGTCGCTGTCGGTCGTGGCGACAAGCCTCACATAGGGCATGAAGCTGCCGGTCATGCTGGCCGAGCCATCGGTCAGGCTGAAACGGTTGCCCAGAAGATCCAGCCGCCCGCGGATCAGCCCGAAACTGCCCGACGGAATGACATCCGCCGTCGAACCGCCCAGCCGCAGAGTGCCACCAAGTTCCGCATCCAGCCCGCGGCCGCGCACGAAAACGCGCCCCGGCGCATCAAGTTCGAGATCCAGATAGATCGGCACGCGCCGCCGCCCATTGGCCTGCTCGTCCAGGACACCGGCGTTTTCACGGGTGCGGCGGGTGGCGCCACTCTCGCCGACATGGCGCAAACCCACCGGCACATGGCCGGAACGCCCCAGCGGCGAATTTGGGATCCGGATCTCGGCCTCATCGACCTGCACGGTGCCCGACAGGCGCGGGCCGGTCGCCAGATCGCCCATCAGCCGGACATCGCCCGACACCACAGTTTCAAGAAGCCGTGGCCGGACGATCCGCAACCGCTCGGCGCTCAGGCCCAGATCGACATCGCGGCGCCCGTTCAGCCCCACCCCGCCAGAGATGGAGGCACGACCACCCGTCTCGGCCTCGCCAGTCAATTCGACCTGGGCCCACTGCCCCATCAGCTCGGCGCTTCCCTCGATATTGCCGAAGGCCACGTTGTCATCGGGCGCGACGAAACGCCCGCCGGACACCACCGCCTGCCCGCGCAGCGAGCCGATGGCGGGAGGTCCGTCAACCCGCGCGTCCAGGCGCACGGCGCCTTGCACGGTGAAGGGCCGGATCAGGGGGTTGGCGATCGCCGCATCCACCTCGCCGTCGAGATCGAGATCCAGATCCGAGAAGTCATCGCGCACCCGGCCATTGCCATTCATCGTCAGCCCGGATGGACCGGAAAAGGAAAACCGCGTGGCATAGCTTTCCTCGCCCGCCGCGCGCGCCAGACTGGCTTGCAGCCGCGCTTCACCGTCAAGGCCAGGCACCGCCCGTCCCAGCGAATCGACCGCACCCGTAAGTTCGAAATCGGCCGCCCCGTCGGCGCCCTGCCGCCCGTTGGCCGAAGCGGTGAGCGCCTGGGTTCGCAGCTCCGCGGCCTCGATCGCCACCGCATTGTCTGCGCCAAGAATCACGGCCAGATCCAGCGCCAGACGATCACCGATCAGGCCGTCAATTTCAGACATGCCGGTGCGCAGGCGACCGTCGCTGGCCAGATCCAGGTCGATACGGCGCGCGGTGTCATCGCCGGTCACCGCCGCCTGCCCCGCCAGTCGCCCCGATGCGCCGGGCAGGACGCCGTCGATATCCAGCCGCGACAGCCTCGCCGACATATCGGTTTCGGCATCCGACCACAGGCCCTGGACCGCAAACGCGATCTGCGGCCCGTCGATCCGGGCGTCGCGCACGGTGATCCGGTCACCATCCATGTCCGCCTCGGCCATGATCTCGGTCCGGCCCTGAAACAGCGCGCTCACCGCTTCGGCACCCGGCAGATCGCCCAGCGCCAGATCCTGTGCCGTGGCGTCCAGACGGATCGACTGGCGCTCTTCATCGCTTTGCAGACGTGTATCCAGGCTCATTGCGCCGCCATATCCGGGACCCAGCGCGCCCAGATCGGCGATTTCGGCGCTGGTATAGACATGGATGTCACCGGGCAGATGCTGTCCGGCGGCACGCAGTTCCAGTGCGCCCGCGCTCAGCGAGAAATCGCGCAGGATCGTTCCCAACTGGTCGCGAATGACATCGGCGCGGATACTGGCCTCGCCGGCGACAAGATTGTCGAACTCGCGCTGATCGACTGACAGGTCCGTGGTCCTTAGCCCGAGCTCCAGATCAAGGGCCCCGGTCAGCAAATTGGCCTGCCCGGTCGATGAAAACAGGGCATGACCTGCCAGCGATCGTCCAGCCAGTCCCGAGAAGTCCGACAGGTCCGGGGCCTCGGCCTCGATGAAACCGTCGAAGGTCGTGCCGTCAAGCGTGCCATAGGCGGACAGCGCGGCAGTATCGCCCTCGACCCCCAGTCCGGTGATTTGTGCCGGCTCGCCCATCCCCGGCCATTCCATGCTCATGAAACCCGAAACCGAATCGCCAATCGCTTGCTGCATCGCCGGATCTGCCGCATCGATCCCCAGCGCGGCAAAATCGAACACGCCTTCGAACAGCGGTCCGGGCTCGTCATCGGTGCCGGGGGGTGCCAGGCGACCGCGCGCATCCAGGTCGAGACGCTCGACGGCGCCCTGAACCGTGTTCAATCCATCGATCCCCGCCGTGATCAGCCAGTCGCGCGACTGCGACGCGTCATAGGCGATATCGAGCGCGGCTTCATCCAGCGTGATCTCGCCATCGCCGCCGGGCAGGGCGACCGGCTCGCCGTCTTCGCGCGCGACATCGGCGATCAGGTCGACGACGCGCGGCAATCCGTCAGAGCCGAAATCGGCGCGCCCGACAAGGCGGGCGGTCCGGGTGTTGAACGTCAGCTCATATAGGCTGATCGCGCCGTCGTCCGCGCGCGCACCCTGCGCCCGCAGGCGGCTTTCGGACCCGAAGAACGGATGCATTTCCTCGGCCATAAGCGGGCGCAGATCGCCCGCGATATCGGCAATGAAATGCAACCCATCAGGCAAGTCGCTCTGGGGCGTGGCGTCGGTCAGCTGCACGGTGCCGGAGACACGTTCCTGCCCATCGCTGGACAGGCCGATCTCGGCCTCGAAATCGTCGATGGGCCCTTCGCCGGCCACCATCAGCGCCAGTGCCGGGCGATCAGGTATGTTCAGAAGCGAGGCCGCGATCCCCTCAGGCCCTTCGGACAGGACCAGATCGAGAGACAGGTTGCGGCTGGTATTGTCAAAAACGCCCGAGAACCTGAACGTCCCCTCTTGCCCATCGGTGCGCCGCGCCTCGAACGAGGCTGTGCCTTCGCCATCGGAAAGCTGCATCGCCCCCTCCAGCGTCAGCGCGGCACGCTGCCCGGTCACGGATTCGTCGATCACGACCTCATCGGCGCGCAATTCACCGATATTCACAGACACCGGCAATTCGGGCAGATTGAACTCGGCGCGCGCCGTGGGGCTGGGAAGGCCATCGTCATCGCCCGTGGACGGCAGGCGCAACAGTTCGATCCTGCCCGCGCTCAGCTCGTTGACCGCGACACGCCGGTCGAACAGGGCGGCGCGGTTCCAGTCCAGCACGATGTCGCGCAAGATCAGCCAGGTGCCTTCATCATCGGCAATCGACAACCGACGGATAGTCGCGCGCGACGACAGGGCGCCTTGGAACCCGCGAATGCTGACCTCGCGCCCCGCATCCGACAGATAGGATTGCAGAAGACCCGCAAGCAGGCCGACATCGTCTTGCGCATCGTCGGCTTGTTGCGACAGTGCGGGCGGGACCATCAGCGCGAAGATCAGCAACAGCGCAGCGGCCAGGGGCACGAACCCACGCATCCACGGGCTGCGAAACGCCCGTATGCCTGAAATCCGCAAGTGCTGTGACATTCGTTTCAAAATGCCTGACCGATCCCCAGATAGATCTGAATGCCGCTGCCCGCCGCCCGCGCGTTCCTGCGCAAGGGCGCGGCGATGTCCAGCCGCATCGGGCCGATGGGGGTATTGTAGCGCACCCCCGCCCCCGCACCGGCATGCCAATCCGAGGCGCCGTCGAACGTCCCTGCCGATACATAGCCCGCATCGGCGAACACGGCCAGTCCGAAGCGTTCAGAAACCCGTGCGCGCAGTTCCCCGGACAGGGCCGCGAAGCCGCGACCGCCCGAGTTCACACCACCCTGCCTGACACCGAGCGACTGGAACGGTAAGCCGCGCACCGTGCCCCCGCCGCCCGAATAGAACAGGAAATCGCGCGGCGTGGCCGACAGCGCGCTGCCCCAGATCGCACCGATCTGCGCGCGCCCCGCCAGCACGAACCGGCCTTCGGTTCCAAGGTCGGTATAGGCGCGTCCATCCATTTCCAGGCGCAGCCCGTGGTCAGCCTGATCAAAACCGGCATAGGGCATCGCCTCGGCCAGCAGATAATAGCCGCTGGTGGCATCGAGCGGGCGATCACGGTCGTCCCAGGTCAGGCCGACCGGCAGTGCAACGGTGCCGAAATTGCCGCGAAGGCTGCGTCCGGCGCCATAGCGCGCCCGCTCGAACCGGAACGACAACCCGGCGTGTCCGGTCAACCGTTCGGAATACCGGCGCAGGAAACTGACCTCGGCCTCAGCCGAATCGGCGCCATAGTCGCGTTCGTCCACGCGCACCGCGCGCAGTCCCAGTTCCAGGTCGGTATCGCTGTCCAGCGTGGCCGGGCGCGTGTAGCGCGCATCCAGCGAGAACCCCAACCCACCGACCCGCGCCGCGATCCCCTCGATCGCGGCCTCCAGACGCAACCGCTCGGCACCGCCCAGAAGGTTGCGGTGAAGCCAGAACCCGGTCAGCCGCACACCGGACGTGCTGTCGATCTCGGCACCGACACCGATCCGGCGCGGCGGGGCTTCCTCGACCAGGACATCCATGTCGATGCTGCCGTCCTCGTTGGCCTCTTCCGCCGGGCGCAAGGCGGCCGAGGCAAAGGTGCCCGTGCGCCGCAGGCGGCTTTCGGCGCGCTGCACGTCGTCGGGGTCGAACACCTCGCCCGTGTTGACGCCCGCGATTTCTACGATGCGTTCGGAGCGGGTGCGTTCGTTGCCGCTGGGCTGGACCTGCCCGAAACGCAGGCGCGGCCCCGGCGCGATGTGGACCCGCACATCGAGTTCGCGCGCGGCGTGATCGGCGGTCACGTCCTGTTCGGCCGTATCGGCCAGGGCGTGGCCCTGCTGGCGCCAGCCATCGACCGCCGCGCCGGTGGCATCGCGCACCAGGGTGCTGCGGGCGATGCCGCCCGGCGCGAAATCCTCGGGCAGCGCGGTTCCCGGTGCCAGCGGCGTGATCTCGGTCCGGCCAAAGCGAAAGCGCGGCCCCAGTTCGACCGTGACCGCGACCTCGTCGATCACGCGCGGCGGATCAAGCGACGAGATATCGGCGGCCTCGCGCCCGTCGATCCGGATACTGATGCGCGGGGCATAATACCCCTCTTCGTAAAACAAACCGATCAGCCGCCCGTATTCGGCCTGCGCGGCCGAGGTCACATCCAGCGGGTCCGTCTGCCCCTCACGCTCGGCCGTTGCCAGAAGCGAGCTGGCCTCGATGTCTGCGCGCAACTCCTCGGACGCGCCTGGCACCTCGAAGCGCAGATCCGACATCGCGACCGCATCGCGCGCGGCCGGCACCAACGCAAGCCCCGCCGAAAGGGCAAGGGTCGGCAGAACCCGCCGGGGAATTGCGCCCCCGGCACGACACCGACCGCTCAGAATGTTTGGTCCGCCTTTGCTTTGCACGAAACCCCGGTCCCGATCGCCTTCCATGTCAATGCCGTCTTTTTCGCACGAAGCGGCGCGGCTAACAACAGGATAGCCCGGCACCGACCGGAACAACCCGCGCAGACGCAGGAATCCGCCCGGCCCCGCCGCTGACTTGACTTTCACCGAGCGCGCGCGTCTTTTCGCCGGTGCAAAAGCCTGACCGGACCAGCCATGACCAGCCCCTCGACGCCGCTTTCGCAGCCAGCGGATACGATGCGCACGCATTATCTGATCCTCGTGGCGATCAGCCTGTGCCACATGATCAACGATGTGATGCAATCGCTGCTGGCCGCGATCTATCCGCTGCTTCAGGCCGAATTCGCGCTGAGCTTCACCCAGATCGGGTTGATGACTTTGGCGTTCATGGGCACCGCATCGGTGCTTCAGCCGCTGGTCGGGTTGTTCACCGACCGCAAGCCGGTGCCGCATTCGCTGGCCTTGGGCATGGGCTCGACCTTGTCGGGTCTTGTCCTGCTGGCCGTGGGGCCGTCCTACCCCTGGCTGCTGACCGGGGCGGCGCTGATCGGCATCGGATCGGCGGTGTTTCACCCCGAGGCCAGCCGCGTGGCGCGCGCCGCCGCCGGCGGGCGCTTCGGCACCGCGCAATCATTGTTTCAGGTGGGCGGCAACACCGGCCACGCCCTCGGCCCGCTTCTGACGGCGTTCATCGTGGTGCCGCTGGGGCGCGCAGCGGTGGCCGCGTTCGCCGCGTTGGCCCTTCTGGGCATGACGATCCTAGCCGGGATCGGGCGCTGGCACGAGGGGCACCGGCGCGCCGCCGCGCGCCGCCCGGTGCCATCCGCGCCCGTCGCCCTGCCGCGCCGCCGTGTGGTCATCACCATCGCGGTGCTGGCATTCCTGGTGTTCTCCAAGAACGTCTACACCGCCAGCATTTCAAGCTATTACATCTTCTTCCTGATCGAACGTTTCGCGCTGTCCACCCAGGCGGCGCAGATGATGCTGTTTCTGTTCCTTGGGGCCGCCGCGCTGGGGGTGATGCTGGGCGGCATTCTGGGGGATCGGTTCGGGGTTCGTTGGGTGATCTGGTTCTCGATCCTCGGCGTGCTGCCCTTCACCCTCATGCTGCCCTATGCGAACCTGTTCTGGACCGGCGTGCTGACCGTTCTCGTGGGCTTCATCCTGGCATCGGCCTTTCCGGCGATCGTGGTCTTCGCGCAGGAACTGGTTCCGGGTCGGGTCGGCATGATCGCGGGGTTGTTCTTTGGCCTGGCCTTCGGCATCGGCGGGCTGGCGGCGGCGGCTCTGGGTGTCTTGGCCGACGCCCGCGGCATTGAATACGTCTACCGCCTGTGTTCGTATCTGCCTGCGCTGGGGCTGTTGACGATCTTCCTGCCGCGCCTGAACCGCGCAGGCGGCTGAGCCGCCATTGCCCGCCCCCGTGGTCGATGCTATCTGACGCCAAGTTGAATTCGTATTGCAAGGAGCCCGCCCCGATGGCGCAAGACCATATCATCAAGGACATTGCCCTGGCCGATTTCGGCCGCAAGGAAATCGCCATCGCCGAGACCGAGATGCCGGGGCTCATGGCCTGCCGCGACGAATATGGCAAGGATCAGCCGCTCAAGGGTGCGCGGATCGCGGGCTCGCTGCACATGACCATCCAGACCGCCGTGCTGATCGAGACGCTCGAGGCGCTGGGCGCCGATGTGCGCTGGGCCTCGTGCAACATCTTTTCGACGCAGGACCACGCCGCCGCGGCCATTGCGGCAGGCGGCACCCCGGTCTTTGCCGTCAAGGGCGAAAGCCTGTCGGAATACTGGGAATACACCGACAAGATCTTCCAGTTCGGCGGCGAAGGCGGCACCGCCAACATGATCCTGGACGACGGCGGCGATGCAACGCTCTACATCCTGATGGGCGCGCGGGTCGAGGCCGGCGAAACCGACCTGATCGCGACGCCCACATCCGAGGAAGAGGAATGCCTTTTCGCCCAGATCCGCAAGCGCCTGGCCGCCAGCCCCGGCTGGTTCACCAAACAGCGCGACGCGATCAAGGGCGTGAGCGAGGAAACCACCACCGGCGTGCACCGCCTCTATGACCTGCACAAGAAGGGCCTGCTGCCGTTCCCGGCGATCAATGTCAACGATTCCGTCACCAAGTCGAAATTCGACAACAAGTATGGCTGCAAGGAATCGCTGGTCGACGGCATCCGCCGCGCGACCGACACGATGATGGCGGGCAAGGTCGCCGTGGTCTGCGGCTATGGCGATGTCGGCAAGGGCTCGGCGGCGTCGCTGCGCGGTGCCGGCGCGCGCGTCAAGGTGACCGAGATCGACCCGATCTGCGCCCTTCAGGCCGCGATGGACGGATTCGAGGTGGTCACGCTTGAAGACGTGGTCGGCACGGCCGACATCTTCATCACCACCACCGGCAACAAGGACGTGATCCGCATCGAGCACATGCGCGCGATGAAGGACATGGCCATCGTCGGCAATATCGGCCATTTCGACAACGAGATCCAGGTCGCCGCGCTCAAGAACCACAAATGGACCAACATCAAGGACCAGGTGGACATGATCGAGATGCCTTCGGGCAGCCGCATCATCCTCTTGTCCGAAGGGCGGCTTCTGAACCTCGGCAATGCCACCGGGCATCCAAGCTTCGTGATGTCGGCGAGCTTCACCAACCAGGTTCTGGCGCAGATCGAGCTCTGGACCAAAAGCGGCGATTATGCGCCGGGGGTCTATATCCTGCCCAAGCATCTCGACGAAAAGGTCGCACGCCTGCACCTGGACCGGATCGGGGTCAAGCTGACCCAGCTTGCCCCCGAACAGGCGGATTATATCGGCGTCACGGTCGATGGCCCCTACAAGTCGGAACATTACCGCTACTGACGGGGCCGGACAAAAGGGGCTCAGGGGGCGCAAGGCCCACGGTTGCGCGCGCCCTTCGCCTTTCATCTTGCGCGAAATACGCTGGGGGTGAATTGGCCGCAGGCCAAGAGGGGGCAACGCCCCCTACCCCGGACCCGTCCTCGCGCCCGGCGGGCTCAGCGCGCGCGGTCCAACCCCGCCATCTTGCACACCCGCGCCCATTCCGCCTCGGTCACCGGCTGCACCGACAGCCGCATCGACTTGACCAACGCCATGTCGGACAGTTCCGGCGTGGCCTTGATTTCCTTCAGGGTGACGGGGCGCGGCAACGGCTCGACGGCGCGGATATCCACGCATTCCCAGCGCGGATCATCCGTCGTGCTGTCAGGATGCGCAAGCGCGCAGACTTCCGCGATTCCGACGATCTCAAGCCCGGTATTGGAATGGTAAAAGAACACGCGATCGCCCAGCACCATCGCGCGCATGTTGTTGCGCGCCTGGTAGTTGCGCACGCCGTCCCATTCCTCGCCCTTCTCGCCTTTTGCGACCAGGTCATCCCAGCTGAACACGTCGGGTTCGGATTTCATCAGCCAGCGGGCCATCAGCCGATCACCTTCTTCCATTCCTCGATGCGCACGTCACCGAACAGTCCGGCCACGGCATAGGGGTCGTTGGCGGCCCAGCTTTCGGCCATGGCCCGGTTCGGCAGATCCAGGATCACCAGCGATCCGGTCATGCCCCCCTGCGGGTTCACGAACGGCCCGCCATGCACAACGGCGCCGGTTTCCTCGATATAGGCCAGATGGGCGGCGCGGGTGGCCATGCGCAGCCCTTCGTGGTCGGGCTTGTCGGTGCAGATCAGTGCGAAAAGGGGCATGGTTCCTCCGGTTTTCAGGCCTTGGCGCCGCGTTTTCCCGATCCCAGCAACGCCGGGGCGGACATGTCAAGTGGCCAGCGCGGGCGCGCCGCAAGTGTCAGGTCGTCGCGCCCGCCGCCACGGAACCGTTCGATTCCGGCCCAGGCGATCATGGCGGCGTTATCGGTGCAAAGCGCCAGTGGCGGGGCGACGAACGTGGCGCCCGCCGCCGCGGCGACACCCTCAAGCGCGGCGCGCAGCGCGGCATTGGCCGCGACCCCGCCCGCCACGGCGAAGGCCCCGATGCCCGGACTGGCCGCAAGCGCGCGGCGCGATTTCTCGGCCAGGACATCGCGCACCGCCGCCTGGAACCCGGCGCACAGATCGGCGCGGTCGGCGCGCGAGAGCCCGCCCTTGTCGGCCACGACGGCGTCGCGCGCCCTGAGCAAGGCTGTCTTGAGCCCTGAAAACGACATGTCGCAACCGGGCCTGTCCAATAGCGGGCGCGGAAACGGGAATCGCCCCGGATCGCCCGCGACGGCCTCGGCCTCGACGGCGGGACCACCCGGTTGCGGCAGTCCCAAAAGCTTGGCAGTCTTGTCGAACGCCTCGCCGGGGGCATCGTCGATCGTCCCGCCCAGCCGTGTGAAACGCTCGTGGCCTTCGACGCGCAGAAACTGGCAATGCCCGCCGGAAACCAGCAAGACGAGGTATGGAAAGGGCAGATCGTCGGTCAGCCGTGGGGTCAGCGCGTGACCGGCCAGATGGTTCACCCCCACCAGCGGCAGACCGGTCGCCGCCGCCAGCCCCTTGGCGACCATCACGCCGGACAACACGCCACCGATAAGGCCCGGCCCGGCGGTGACGGCGATACCGTCCAGATCTCGCAACGCAAGCCGAGCCCTCTCCAGCGCCGCCTCGATCACCAGATCCAGCTTTTCGACATGCGCGCGCGCCGCGATTTCGGGCACGACACCCCCAAAGGCCGCGTGGAGATCGGTCTGGCTGGCAACCACATTCGCCAAGATCCGGGCGCGCGCACCGGGTTCATGCCGCACCACGGCCGCGCCGGTGTCGTCGCAACTCGATTCGATGCCCAGAAAGGTCAGCGGCCCGTCCATCGCGGCCCCGTGTTGCGCCCATGCCCGTGCCGGAGGTATCATCGCGCCGCGCCGCAGACAATGGGCGCGCGTTCAAAGGCTTGCCGTGTCGCTTTCGCTGCTTCTGCTGACCCGTCCGCGCGCGCAGTCCCTGCGTTTCGCGCGGCGCTGCCAGTCCGAATGGCCGCCGCACCGGTGCCTGATCGCGCCGCTGACCGAGATCGTGCCGCTATCTTTCGACCCGTCGAGCCTGCACGACGCCGACGCGCTGGTGCTGACATCGCCGAACGCCGTGCCCGCGGTGGCCGGAATGGCCGGGCAAGTGCCGGCGTGGTGCGTCGGCCCCGGAACCGCCGCGGCGGCGCGCGCGGCAGGGTTCACGGTGCATGTCGCCGGCGGGGACGCGGCGCATCTGCTGGCCGATCTCAAGCGTGCGGGCGGCAACAAACGGCTGGTGCATGTGCATGGCCGCCACCTTGCCCGCGACCTGGTGGCCGAACTCGCGCCCCTGGGCTTCGATATTCGCGGCGTCGCGGTCTATGAGGCCCGGGAGGTGGCATGGCCAGCCACGGTCCTTCACACAATTGACGCGACACCGCATATCGTCGCCCCGCTTTTTTCACCCCGCGCGGCCGAGGCATTCGCCGCGCGCATCGGCACATGCCGGGCCGCGACCCTGACAATCGTCGCGATCAGTACGAAATGCGCGGATCGGCTGCCGGACGCGCTGCGCGCGCGATGCATCATCGCGCAATCGCCCGATGCCGATGCGATGTCGCGCGCCATCGGCATCGCTTTGTCGCAGTGCGGCACCGCCAACCTTGAGGCCGGTCGCCGCAACCACTAAGTTGGAATGATCGACCAAACCGGATCATAATCGGAGAGAGTCATGGCCAGAACCGGATCAGGAACCAGGCGCCCGCGCGCCAAGACCACCGGCTCGGCCGACAAGGACACCACGATCCAGCCCGAGAGCGCCCCGAAAACCACGAAGGATGGCGGCACCCGGAAAGGCGAGGCGCAAGAAACCCCGCCTGCGTCCGAAGGTGCCCCGACCACCACGGCGGCGTCCGAAACACCCCCTGCAAGCGAGACGGGTACGACCACGCCCACGAGCGGCGCGCAATCAGGCGATCAGCCTGATGAAGCGAAAGCCGATGACTCGGTGTCATCGACCGGCACCGAGGATCGGGCAGCGTCGGCTTCGCCCGCGAAACCTGCGGCAACGACGTCCGAGTCGGGCGCGGAATCGCAAACCGCCACCCCGGCCGGGCGCCGGTCCGAGGCGCTTCCGATGATCCTGGGGGGCATTGTGGCTGTGGTGATCGCAACTGGTGCCGTATTCTACTTCTTTCCGCACGGGTGGCAGCCGACCGATACCTCGGCGCTCGAAGCGCGGATCGCCGCGCTTGAAGACAGCAGGACCGACACAACGGTCGAGACATTGACCGAACGGGTCGCCGCCCTGGAAGATGCACAGCCCGACCTGCAACCGATCGACGACCGCTTGTCGGCCCTTGAGGCGCGCGATGACCCGTCCGACAGACTGGATGCACTCGAAGCGCGCATCGCCACACTCGAGGACGACCTGGCCGAAGAGGTCGAAACCCTCATTGCCGACGCGCTGGACACCGCGCGCGACCGCCAGCAGGAACAGGAACAGGCCATCGAAACCGCGCAGCAGGAATTGCAGGCGACGCAGGACCGGCTTGAGGCCCGCGCCGCGCTTGCCCGGCTCGAAGCTGCCGCCGAAAGCGGCGATCCGGCGCCCGACGCCCTGGCCCCCATCGCCGCGATCACCGATCTGCCCGAAGGGCTTGATCGGTTCCGCCAGGGAATCCCCGAGCTGCGCGCATTGCAAGCCGATTTCCCTGACGCCGCCCGCGCGGCACTGGCCGCCGCACCGATGCCCGAGGATACTGTGGTCACCGACCGCGTCGTGCGCTTCCTGCGCAATCAGACCGGCGCGCGATCGCTGGTCCCGCGCGAAGGCGACGATGCCGACGCGATCCTGTCGCGCGCCGAAGCCCATCTGCGGGCATCCGATCTGTCCGCGACCCTGCGCGAGTTGGACAACTTGCCCGAGCCCGCGCGCGACGCGATGGCCGACTGGCGGGCGCAGGCCGAAACGCGGCAAGCGGCAATGGCTGCCCTTGCCGAACTGCGCACCCGCCTGACGAACGACTGAAGGGAAACCCCATGCTCTGGACCATACTCAAGATCGCGGTGTTCCTTCTGGTCGTGGCCGGCCTGACGCTGGGGGCAGATGCGCTGCTGGACACTGAAGCGGGGATCCGCATCGCTCTGGCCGGCACGGAATTCACGCTGGGTCCGGTTCAGGCCGCGATCGCGGCCCTGGTCTTGCTGGCCGTCCTGTGGCTCTTGCTCAAGCTGGCCGGGCTGGTCGTCGCGACATTGCGTTTCATCAACGGTGACGAAACCGCGATCAGCCGCTATTTCGAGGCCTCACGCAAGCGCCGCGGCCTCGAAGCCCTGACAGACGGCTTTCTGGCACTGGCCGCCGATGAGGGCGAGAAAGCCTTGACCAAGGCGCGCAAGGCCGAAAAGCTTCTGGAAAACAAGGCGCTGACAAATCTGCTGATGGCGCAGGCCGCACGCAAGAACGGCAACACCGCGCTGGCGGAAGAGTATTACAAGCGCTTGTTGGATGACGAGCGCGCGCGCTTCGTCGGCGTTCAGGGGTTGATGCGACACAAGCTGGAACAAGGCGAAGCCGACAAGGCCCGCAAGCTCGCGGAAAAGGCGCTGGCGCTGCAACCCGCCCATGGATCGACGCAGGACATCCTGCTGCAACTTCAGAACAAGGCCGGCGACTGGCAGGGCGCCCGTCGGACCCTGACCGAAACCCGCCGCACCGGCCGCCTGCCCAGGGATGTCTATGTCCGCCGCGATGCGGTTCTGGCATTGCAACAAGCCGAGGCCCTGGCCGCCGAGGGCAACACGACAATGGCGCAGGACCTGGCGATCGAGGCCCACAAGACCGCACCGGCGCTGGTGCCGGCCGCGGTCATGGCAGCGCGCGCCCTGGTTGCGCGCGGCAAAGGCAGCGCCGCCGCGAAAGTCCTGAAAAAGGCATGGAAGCTACAGCCGCACCCGGAACTGGCCCAGGCCTTTGCCGAGATCGAACCGGACGAACCCGCCGCCCAGCGTGTGCGCCGGTTCGAGAAGTTTCTTGCGCTGAGCGAGGGTGACGAGGCGCGGATGACCCGCGCCGAATTGCTGATCGCGGCCGAGGATTTCCCCGAGGCGCGGCGCGCCATCGGCGATCTGCACCAGACGAACCCCACGCAGCGTGTGATGACGATCATGGCCGCGATCGACCGGGGCGAGGGGTCGGATGATGCCGTTGTTCGCGGCTGGCTGGCGCGCGCCGTGATCGCCCCACGAGGGCCGCAATGGGTATGCGACAAGTGTCATCACATTCATCCGCGCTGGCATGCCGTGTGCGACAACTGCGAGGGGTTCGACACGCTCAGCTGGCGCAGCCCGGCAGACGGCGGGGGCGCAAGTGCCGCTGGCACAGAAATGCTGCCCCTGATCATCGGCGCGTCCAGCCCTCCGCGCGGCGACAGGATCTCGCATGATCAACCCGCCGGCGCAGGGAAAGCCGAACCGGTCGAAGATCCGGCCGCGGTTTCGACGCCGGACCCCGCCGCAGAGACCGAGACCGCCAGGAACGGCGATACCGCCCGCGACCCGGCCCAACAGCCGATCCCCGACGCCGAGGTGATCGACCTCGACGAGACCCGCAGGCGCGGGCTGTAGCGGGCAAAAAAGTTGAAATTGGGACTGGATACGCCTTCCTGCCAGTGCTAAAGACCGCGCCACGCCGGTTGAAGTGCCGCCGTGGCCCGTTTGGCCGAGCGCGTCTTTCACAAGTTGCGCAGCCGCCTCTGATTGGCGTCTTTAGTGTGTCGCTTCCATGCGGCAAAAGTAACGTTCAAGGCCATGGTACGGCCAGAACAGAGAAGAGTGCCGCTGTAGCTCAGCTGGTAGAGCACGTCATTCGTAATTATTGGGTCCGCCCAAGAAAGACTTGTGAAGCCAGTGACTTAGATCGGGGCTTGTGGAACTAATAGGGCCATAGTAGGGCCATGTGAGAGAAGAGTGCCGCTGTAGCTCAGCTGGTAGAGCACGTCATTCGTAATGATGGGGTCGGGGGTTCGAGTCCCTTCAGCGGCACCAGCCTTCTCGAAATAAATCTTCCATTACAATAACTTATACGGCTCCGCGCCCAGTACGACAGCGAGCTTGGCGACGGTAATGACCGTGGGGTTGCGTACCCCGCGCTCGACGCGGCTGACATAGGCGCGGTTCAGGGCAGCCACGAACGCAAGCTGCTCTTGATGTAGGCCCCGCCACTCCTGTTCTCTTCGGATTCCATGACGTTCGTCGTGATGGGCCAGCTTGCATAGTAGTTGGTAAGAAACTATTATTGCATAAATTTTGAGGCACATTGCCTTTCTGCTGCAATGTTCATGCAAAAGTCGGTCTTTATTTTCAGATAGTTGAGAAATGGTATGGCAGAGATTCCCACGAAGCGCGAACACCTGATCGAGGACGGAAAGTGCACGCGTTGCGGCTGTAGCAAGGCCTATATTGAGCGCTTTGCCCCAACTTGCGATGAACCGCGTTCGGGCGCTATCGCCGCCAAAAATAGCCGCGGAAACGGCCCAAGATGCCCAAAGTGCCGCAGCACGTCTGTCACCGCAAACAAGATGGGGTTTGGATTGGGGAAAGCCGTTGCGGGAGGGGTTGCGCTTGGTACGGTCGGGTTGCTTTCCGGTTTTTTGGGAAGTCGAAAGGTCTATGTAACTTGTCTGCAATGCGGGCACTCATGGAAGGCTGGAACCGTACCGGTGGCCAAGCAACCGCGCGGCTTGATAACCCGCCGATAACCTCGGCGATCACCGGGCGCATGTGAGTTCTATGTGACTTGCGGGCAAATGGTGGGGCATTAAATGTATGGTTCAGCCCGGACGATGCGGATAACGGTCGGGTTTTTGGTGCCACCCAGCCAATAGGGCGGACCGCTACGGCAGAATCTTGCGCGCTTGCAGCGCGCGCCGAGGCAACTCATCATCGACTGTTCAATTTTCTCGCATTATGCATGTCTCTTTCACGACCTATGCCTCCGGACGTTCAAGGTTGGTTTCCCAATTCACCGCCCAAAAATTCATTAACCTCGAACTTACTTTCAGTATTGACTGCTTGTTTGATGGAGACAGCTTCATCGAGGTTGCCATTCTAGAAGTTGCGGACTGAGCGGCCCTGCACACATCACCCAAGGTAAACGTGGGAAAAGGTCACCGAAGGCTGTGGAAGACGTATATCTTCAGCGTTGAGTAACCGGAGCGGCGCGCACCGGTGCGGTAACATACACCACCGGCGCCCCGGGCAGCGGGGGCTGCCAGAGCCCCGGAGCGGGCCGTCTAGCGGCCTACTGCCATTTTTCGCCCCCGCCGGGGGCTGGCGGCCAAACAGGGCGCCCCTGTGCGCGCCAGGGCGGCTTCGGAAGGGAGGGCCACAGGCATAGAATTTGCCGGTTTTTGTAACTTGTAACCGTAACTTAGGTCAGAAGGGTTTGGGAAAGCAAAAGGCGGGTCACCGTAGCGCCCCGCCGGGTAGTGCAGGCCAGTTTGGGCCTTATGTTACGTTACATGGTACGCTCCGCAGCTCAAAACGGCGGCTCATTGCCATGTTGTGCGTCGAGGCGGTCTATCACCACGATTCCCCCCTCGATCCGCCGGGCGATGTACTCAACCTTCCGTTCGTCACCTTTGCCGCGCGCAAACCCCTTGCGCTGGGCCTTTTCACGCCGTCCGAGGTCGTGCAGACGATGGGTGCCATAGTCCCACCCCAGCCCTGCCATGACCGCATTGATCCGCCGCGTATCCATCGTAGACATACGCGGTGTGTCGATGCCGAGCAGGAGCTTCACGCTCTCCATTGAAACGCGGCCCTTGGTTTCGGCAAACGCATCCTCCAAGACGTCCGCATAGGCATCCTCGACCATGCGCTGCCCTTGAAGCTCGGCAGCAGCAGCCCAGAGGTGCGGCGACAATGTGATGGACTCACCCGTCGCCTCCCGCACCACGGCCTCGGCCCAGAGCTGGTCCACGTCAGTGCTAAAGCGAGCCAAGTCGATCTTCCCCACAAGTACCGGCCACATCCTACGGTTCCCAGTAAGGTCACGCATATACCTGCGCTCGTTGGTGGTGCCGAGGATAATACAGTGCCGCCGATTTTCGCTGGCATCGCGCGCGTATGCGCGACGGTACGTGTCGATAGCCGTGCTCAGGAACCGCTTAAGATTCTGCTGGTTAGTCTTGTTCAACCCGTCCAGCTCTTGGCATTCTACGATCCACGCGCGCGCCAGTAGCTCGGCCTTTGTCTTGTCGTCGCTCTTGAGGTCGAGGCTGCCACAGAACCATTCATCGCGGATTGCTAGGCGCTGGGCGATCTGGGATTTGCCTGCGCCTTGCGCACCTTCGAGCACCAGCATTGTGTCGAATTTCACACCCGGCTGCTTGATACGGCGCACACCCGCGATCACGAGCTTGCTGCCGAACTCAGCGTTCAATTCAGTGTCGTCAGCACCACAGTAATCAGTCAGCCACCGGTCGATCCGCGGTGTCCCGTCCCAGACAAGCTGGTCAAGATAGTCTTCGACCGGATGGTGTTGCTGCTCATGTGCTATGGCCAATAGCTCACGCTTGATCACGGCAGGCGTTGCCTTGAAATCCAACTCGCGCGCGAACGCGCTGGATAGAATTTCTACGATGTCGTTAAGGTCACGACCGTCCAATCCATAACCGCGAAACTCGTCGGTCTGAGTGAACGTGTTTCGCTGGGCGTCCACCCCCTTCACCGCTAAAGCATAGCGAACGTTCTGTGGATCGTTACGGATCGGCCTACCGTCATCATCACGTATTGGCCACCCGCCGGTACGCACCTCAATTGCAGCCATCGCACGCACCACCTGACGGTGCGCGTAGGCCAGTGGGCTTGGGTTTTCCAGCACATGAGCGCTGATACCTACATCCGGGGATATAAGTATCGAAAGCACATGCCCCGGCTGCATTCCTCGAAAAAGCATCCAAATCGTAGCGGCGTACACCAGTTCAGAACGCGAGGCGTAGCTTTTGCCGGGTGGGTTATTGCCCGACATGATTGCCTCGGCCCATTCCGGGTCAGACGGAAGGATTTCATAAAGATGATCCGGCAGCGGCAGCGGTTCGATCTCAATCGCAGGTATGGCCACCGCCGAGGGCTTCCCAGCGGGCTTGGCCTCCTCTTTGGGCAACTTCACGTGAAAATCATCCATCGAGTACGTCCGGGGCGGTTGGTCTAGCTTCATGGGTTCAAAGTGCCATGCCAGCGCCGGTTCGCGCCCAGACGCGCGCTTCTTGTCATTCAGCCAGTTCATCGTCCAAGGTACACGCAGAAGGCGATCAGCGTTGTGTGTGCCCGGTCCACCTTGGAAGGCGAGCAGGAGGGCCTGATTCAAGGCTTCTGCCTGCTCAATTCCGACCCGATCGGCAAGCTTCCAAACTGCCTGACACCCACCGCCGGTAAACCAGATCGCGGTAGGTCTTGGGACACCCTTCGGCCGTTTTCGCGAATCGTCCAGCAATGCTGTGACAAAGTTGAATTGTTCCTCCGGGGTGCCCGGATAGTCCTTGTAATCCAGATCAACATGGAGGAACCGCGCCCCGGTCAAGTTGGCCTTCTTGCGCTCACCTGTCAAAAACTCAGCGTTTGGGAGAAAATATAAGTTCCGCTGGGTATCTTCGGCATTGGCCATCGCCACGAAGGCGATAGCTGCCGCGCTGTCAGCCGGAGTGAACTGCTTTGCAATTGGCCTTGCGTTCCCTTGGCTTGACATTGATTCAAGGTGCATTGGTGCGTCGTTGTTCAGCCAGACTATGTATTCAACTGCTCGTTCAGCGCTGGGCTTCTTTCTATCGACCATGGCTGAACACCTCCGGTTCGCGCTCCTGCGCCGCCAGCCATTCTTCTACCGCTTGAAGGCGATAGAGAATCTTGCCAGTTTTGCCGGTGGCTTGCAGGCGGATGAATTTCGGGCCGTAGCCATAGAGGCGGCCCTTTTCGAAATACGAAGCGCTGAGCCCAGTGAGTGTTGCGACTTCTTTGGTTGTAAGAAGCGCCTTTGTCGCCCTGTCCCTGTGCTTGGGGCCGATAGCAGTGGGGAGGGCTATGCCCCTCCCCTGAGTAAGAAGTGGTTCCATTGTGATTACTTTCGGAGCGCGTGACGTGTCACGACTGGGTTGATGCCAGTGCCTGAAATTCGGCCATACGCCCCGGTCGGTTAGCGCGGACCAACATGCGGACCGGCCATAGCCTTCCCCGTCGCGACTGCGGACTTTCACCGCCCCACGGATGCGACCCCGCTTCTGGGTTTGTCTTTCGCCCTATATGGATGACCCGAGCTATGGGTCAGGTCAAGCAAAGTTCGTTGCGATTCCTGTGTGGTCAAAGACAGTCCAATGCCATCTCATGCGCGCACGCGCGTCGCCAAAGCCTGCAAGATCACCCGATTAAGAGGTTCGAGCAGGTGCAGGCTGGTCCGATGGCACGCAAAGGGCACCGCACGATGGTGTGCGATGCCCATGCTAACCCAAATGCGAACCGGTCACGCCCCGGCAAGTTCCAGAATGCGCGCTGCCACCTTTTCCATAGGCTCGCGCAGGCGTTCGGCGTTGATGACGATATAGCCGCCGGTCACGTCGCCATTGGAGCGGTGGTTCAACAGTCGCTTGAGCGCGTAGTGTGGCACGTCGAGGCTTTCGGCGATGGTGATGAAAGTGCGGCGCAGATCATGCAGCGTGAAGGCTACGCCGGAACCGGCACTGACGCGCGCAAGGAACTTTTTGGTTTCCACCAAGTGCCCACCCTTGCCGGGGCCGGGAAATACCCAAGGCGACCCCGCTACCTTTTCCGCCCGCTGCGCCAGCATATCCGCGATAAACTCGGACAAGGGTAGGTTCAGTGGGTCGCCATTCTTTGTCGTGGGCAGGTGCAGGGTGCGTGCGCGTAGGTCAACATTCTCCCAGCGCAGCTTTGACAGTTCGCCCCGGCGCATACCCGTGAACAGTGCCAGAAGAAGGAAATCCCGTGAGTAGTCGGGTTCGGCCATCACGGCCTTCCACCAAGCGGGCAGGTCCATGGCTGTAACCAACGTCTGCCGCCGCCGCTCGCGATACCATGCACGCGCTTGCGACAAGATTTGTACCGGGTTGGGCGGGAAATCGTCTTCGGTCGCCGCGATAAAGTTGTACACCGAGCGCAGATGCCGCATCGCGTTGTTCGCGGTGGTTTCGCCATGTGCCTTTGCAAGCGCTTGATGCTTCTTCAACACCATTTGGCGCGTAATTGCCGCCATAGGCGTCTTGGACCACGCCTTGAAGTAAAGGCGCGCCGTGCGCTGGTAGCTGCTGACAGTATGCGGTGACAGATAGGTGCGCGCTTCAAAAAACCGTTCGAATGCGGCAGCCATGGTCACGCGGTCGGTACGCTCCTTGCGCTTCTGTTCGTTGGGGTCATTGCCTTCCGCCATTTCGCCCAGAAGCGACAAGGCGCGTTTGCGTGCGACCTCGGGGGCGAACACATCGGCGCGCCCAATGGTCACGCGGCGTGTGCGGCCATGCACCTGCCCCTCGACAAAGAACATCTTGGACCGAGCCCCGACCCGGAGACCGAAGCCGGGCAGTGCTGTGTCGCGATAGTAGGTTTGGCCCACCTTGGGGTGGGGCAGTTCGTCAATGACGCGGCGGGTAAGGCGTAAACTGGGCATCGAGACCTCCTGTTGGCCTCAACTCACTATAAGCACATCTCGACAAAAAGCTCGACTTTTCATCATGTTGTGCAGGAACAGGTTGCGGAGTCTAGCAAAATGAAAGCCGGTACAGCGCTTTGCGAGAGCACCAGATTGACAGTTTACATCAATCAGCCGAGGAACCCGGGTCTTCATTTGGCATCAGCTCAACCATCACCGTGCCCAGACCAACCTCACTAGCCTGCTTCAATCGAAACCACGTGGTTGTAGGCTATCGACGCAGCGCTTCACAATATCACCTCATGTGGGCGATAGAAGGTGGAACGAGGCCCTGTTCCCGGGCAGGCCGCCATGCCAAGCTCTGTACGGGCCGCCTGCGCGGAGGCGCGTCGGGCTGGGTGGTGAAGGAAGCGAGGCAAGAGTTGGCCATGGACCCCACCCACGTGGGCGGGCAAGCGGTGCGCCGGGCTCATCACGTAGCTGACCAAGGACGAGTTGAGCTTGCCGGACATTCAGATTCAGTCGGACCACAAATCGCTGGATGTGCTGCGACAATGTTTGATTGGAACGGTCTTACTCGGGCCTACCAATCACTCGGCAAAGAAACTGGGGCCGAACACTGCTGTCCGCCCCCAGTTATGTTTCTATGGCAGCACCATCCTTCGGAGAAGAAGAATGAAACTTGCCCCCTGATTTACCCAGCACGCTCAGGCGTACTGAATGAGTTTCCAGGTCACCGCCTTGCCTGAGTGTAACCGCCGGACGTAATCTCCCCAAAACCGCCGTTTGAATTTTCCCCAGACATGAGCGTCAGGGCCAATTCCGAACTTCATCTATTCGGAATTGGCT
>HLSNC_1000108_pt1 | contig 108925 bp, 92 predicted proteins | sample HotLakmetagenome_2_FD_14041 | JGI IMG/M metagenome (IMG submission 14041)
CAGCATATACACTGGCGTCAACAAGTGCTAACTAATGCAGGCACGGCGACGCCCTTTACATTGCGCCTTCGGCTCCATTTCAAGGGCGCGCATGCTGCAGGCGTTGAGCCTGTAGAAAAACCCCGAAATCCCCGCTCCGGTTTGATAGGATCAGGCAAACGGACAAGGAGTCGTTGGCATGCCCCGCTTCAAGGACTACAACTAAAACTACGATCAGAATGCCATGGTCGTGATCAACTACCAGGAACAGCTTCAGCCCGGCAAGGCCGGTATCAATCCCGAAATGGCTATCCGGCTCTCTATTTCTTTTGATACCTCGGCAGAAAGCTGGCTGAATCAGCAGTTCCAATATGAGCTCTGGCAGGCTGAACAGGATCGCAAAGAGCTTAACGTGAAGAAGCTTGTTGCGGCCTGAAGCAGCGACCACCTGGACACGGACTGGCTGCGTAACCTGCTAAAACGTAATCCAGCCCAGTTGGTTACAAGTCTGGTTTTCGGGTTTCCGTGGCTGGTATTGTCAGCATCAGCAGGAATCCCACCAGCAGGAAAGCGAGGATCGTGCTCATCCCCCAGCGCTGACTGTCGGTTATTGCCGTGACCCAGCCCACCAGCAATGGGCCGGCGAAGGCTGTCGCCTTGCCGGAGAAGGCGAACAGGCCAAACATCTGCGTTTGCAGGTGTGGTGGGGCAACACGGGCCAGGTGGGAGCGGCTGGCGGACTGCAGCGGTCCCACGAATATACCCAGGATCATGCCCCACACCCAGAATGCCGTGGCTCCGTCCACCACCAGGATGGCCAGCGCGCTGCTTCCCAGTCCCACCAGTGACAGCAGAATGGTGTTACGCCCGCCCAGGGCATCGTCAATCCAGGCGAAAGCAACCGCGCCCAGTCCCGCTGTTACATTCAGGGCAATGGCGAACTGCAGTACTTCCGTGGTGTTCATATCGAAGGTGCCGGCGGCGTATACACCACCGAACGTGAAGATAGTGGCGAGGCCATCGGTATAGAGCATGCGGGCGATCAGAAAACGCACGATTTCCCTGTACTGGCGTACATGGACAATGGACTCCTTCAGCTGAGTGAATCCGGCCCGGGTAGCAGCAGCCAGGTTAAGGCCGGTGGACGGCCGATCCGGAATAAAGAAGAACGCTGGCAGGGCAAACACCAGGTACCAGACAGCGACCAGAACAAAGGTGGCACGCACGTGCTCGGCCTCGTCCCGGTTCAGGTTGAAAGGATTGAAGTCAGTCTCGATAAAGCCGTACAGCGCTACCACCAGGCTCAGAACACCGCCGACATAACCGAGGCCCCAGGCCCAGCCAGACCATCGGCCGGTGCGCTCCTGGCTGGCCAGGTCCGGTAACATGGAATTGTAGAAAATGAAGGCAAATTCGGCACCGAGCGTGCCAAGGCCCACCCACAGGGCCGCTTTCCAGAACTGATCCTGGTCCGGTGTTATGGTCCAGAGCATGGCGCAGGATGCTACGCACAAAAGGGTGAAGCTGATAAACCAGGGTTTGCGGCGGCCCGACTGGTCCGCAATGGCCCCCAGGATGGGAGCCAGAATGGCAATAATGACGCCGGAAACGCCTACAATGGTACCCCAGGCCTCGGTGCCGGCCACCTCATTCTGCATAACCGATGCACTGAAATACTGGGCAAAGACAAACGTCAGGATGATGGTAAAGAACGCGCTGTTGGCCCAGTCATAAAATGCCCAGGACCATAGCGCCCGTTTGTTTTCAGGCGCACCCTGGGGTCGGGGGAGGGGCGTTTGTAGTGGCATGTGAAGCTGAACTCCTGTTCCTTGCGAGGCCGGTCCGTGCCGTGATTGTCGCCGTTATGTCCGCATTTGCCCAGCCCCGCGGGTTAAACCCCCTTCAGGTTGGCGGCCTGTTGGTGCAGGAAAACCTGCCGGATTGGGAATGAGCGCCTCGCTGCAGATGTTTGCTTGCTCTACACTCTCAGTAACTGAGGGTGGACATGGCCCTTCATTTCCTGGGTAACAGAGCATCTATGTCGCAAATTGACGATGACGGGCAGCAAAGCGGCTTCCCCGATCTGTTCCCGAAGCTGGCTTCGGGCGTGCCGGGGATATTGTTTATTTACCAGCGCAGTGCGGATGGCCTGCACCATCGCTACCCTTTTGTCAGTGACAGGGTCCGGACCCTGTTCGGGCTCGAGCCCGGGGATCTGAACCGTGATGGCCAGGTGGTATTCTCGGTGGTACATCCGGAGGATGTCGCCGGCGTTGCCGCCAGTATTGAGGAATCCGCCAGTAAACTCACACCCTGGCAGCACCAGGCAAGAATGCGTCTTGTCAGTGGTGACTATCACTGGTTCGAGTCTGATTCGATACCGGAACTACAGGCCGATGGCAGCGTGCTCTGGTATGGCCAGTTCAACGATATCCAGGCGTTCAAGGACCTGGAGTTTTCCCTGCGGGAGAGCGAGGCGGAGTTTTCCTTCCAGGCGGGTTTCCAGAAGCTGATCGCGCGCCTGTCTTCGGATTTTATCACCCGTGGTTTTGGCGACATCGATCAGAGCATTAATCAGGTACTGGAAGCGATTGGCCGGTTTTTCGGAGTGGACCGGGCCTATCTGTACAGTGTTCCCGAACAGCGTGCGGAAATGACCAATACCCACGAATGGTGCCGTGAGGGTGTGGAGTCACTCATTGACTCCCAGCAGCAGGTACCAATTGATACCTTCGCCTGGTGGCACCAGCAGATTGACCAGATGATTCTGGCGAATCGCCCGGTTTTTATCGAGGATGTGGCTGCGCTCCCGGAAGAGGCTGGTCCGGAGAAAGCCTTACTGACGGAGCAGGGGGTTTGTTCCATGTTCTGTGTGCCGGTGCGAACCAGGGGCATGGTGTCCGGTTTCTTCGGAGTGGATTCCCTGAGCCCCCGGGAATGGCGCACCGACCAGGCTGACCTGTTGATCATAGTATCCGGGTTGCTATCCGGTGCCCTGGAACGGCACCGGCTTGAAGAAGAACTCCTGAACCAGTCCATAAGAGACCCGCTGACCGGGCTTCATAACCGTCGCTATCTCTACCCCCGCCTGGATGAAATGATCGCCCTGTGGAGCCGTGAGCGGCAACCTTTCGCACTGGCTCTGTTTGACATCGATCATTTCAAGTTGGTTAACGACACCCTTGGCCATCTGGCCGGTGACTACGTGCTGAGGGAGTTCACCGGTATATTGCTTGAACATACCCGGGCCACGGATGTGGTGGCCCGTTTCGGTGGCGAGGAGTTTGTGGTGGCTTTTTCGGCAACGGACGGTGAGGCTGCAGGGGCGCTGGTGAACCGGATCATTGCGAAAGTCAGAAGTTACGATTTTGTTTTTGAAGAGCAGTGTATCCCACTGACCGTCAGCGCGGGGGTTGCAGCCGTTGGCGATGATGGTTCCACGAATCCTGCCCCGGAATCGCTGCTAGGTGCGGCGGATCACAGGCTCTACATCGCCAAAAGCGCCGGCCGTGATTGTTTCGCTAATGCATCAGGGCCATCGCGGCTATAACAAAACTTCATTTCCCTTCATATTTCATTTTAGTATATGCTTAGAACTAAATGTGAATCACCGGGAGATGAGTACCATGACTAATCCACTCGTCCAGCACTTTTTCGACGAACCCACCAATACCTTCAGTTATGTAATCAGTGATCCTGACAGCAACGCCTGTGCCATCATCGATTCCGTGCTCGATTTCGACTATGCCGCGGGCAAGACGGATGTGCGGTCCGCCAATGAGATCATTGACTACATCCGGAACAGGAACCTCAAGGTAGAGTGGATCATCGAGACCCATGTTCACGCCGATCACCTCTCCGCAGCGCCTTACCTGCACACGGAGCTTGGCGGTAAAACAGGCATCGGGGCCCATATCGTCGAGGTTCAGGAGATTTTCGGCAAAGCTTTCAACGCCGGTACCGAGTTTGCCCGGGATGGCAGCCAGTTTGATGCTTTGTTCAATGAGGGTGACACGTTCCGGATCGGTAACCTGGAAGGCCGTGTGTTGCACACGCCCGGTCACACCCCCGCATGCCTGACCTATGTTATCGGGGATGCGGCGTTCGTGGGGGATACCCTGTTCATGCCGGATTACGGCACAGCCCGTTGCGACTTCCCCGGCGGTGATGCGCGGACACTGTACCAGTCGATTCAGAAGGTCCTGGCATTGCCTCCCGAGACCCGCATTTTCCTTTGCCACGACTACAAGGCGCCGGACAGGGATGAATACCAGCACATGACCACGGTAGCGGAACAGCGCCGCCACAATATCCATGTGCATGAGGGTGTTTCCGAGGATGAATTTGTGAAAATGCGGACCGAGCGCGATGCGACACTGGATATGCCCCGGCTGATCCTGCCGTCGGTGCAGGTTAATATGCGGGCCGGGCATATGCCCCCTGCCGAGGATAACGGGCAGGTTTACCTGAAAGTCCCGGTTAACCTGTTCTGAGATTCCCGATGAATCTGAAACGCTATCTGCCCATCCTGCAATGGGCGCCAGAGTATGGCCGTGACCAGGCCACCAGTGACCTGGTGGCCGCGGTTATCGTGACGGTCATGCTCATCCCCCAGTCACTGGCCTATGCACTGCTGGCAGGCCTGCCCGCCCACGTGGGTCTGTACGCCAGTATCCTGCCGCTGGCGATCTACGCCGTGTTCGGCACCAGCCGGACCCTGTCTGTGGGCCCGGTGGCGGTTACTTCCCTGATGACCGCGGCCGCGCTGGCGCCCCTGGCGGAATCCGGTACTCCGGAATACATTGCCGGTGCGGTTCTGCTGGCGGTGATGTCGGGCCTGATGCTGACACTGATGGGCGTTCTCAGGCTCGGCTTCCTGGCCAATTTTCTCAGCCATCCGGTTATTTCAGGTTTTATCACGGCTTCCGGTATTGTCATTGCAGCCAGCCAGCTCAAGCATATTTTCGGTATTCAGGCATCCGGCCATAATCTGTTGTCGATTGGCCAGTCCCTGATAATGTCGGCAGCAGACATCAACCTGGCGACTCTGGCCGTCGGTGGCGGAGCGTTACTGTTTCTGGTACTTGCCCGAAAACGTCTGAAACCTGCGCTCATGGCCATGGGCCTGGTACCGAGAACGGCCGATATTCTCACCAAAACCGCACCCATTCTGGCGGTGCTGGTTACCACCCTGGTAGCCTGGCTGTTCCAGCTCGACTCCCAGGGTGTGCGCCTGGTGGGTGATGTTCCCCGTGGATTGCCCGATTTCACAATGCCCAGCCTGGACATGGGATTGTGGCAGCAACTGGCGGTCAGTGCCTTGCTGATCAGCGTGGTGGGTTTCGTGGAGTCGGTGTCTGTGGGCCAGACTCTGGCTGCCAAGCGGCGCCAGAGGATTGATCCGGACCAGGAACTGATAGGCCTTGGTACCGCCAACCTCGGAGCCGGTTTTTCCGGTGGCATGCCGGTAACCGGTGGTTTTTCCCGCTCTGTGGTCAATTTCGATGCCGGCGCCGAGACCCCGGCAGCCGGGGCCTACGCCGCGATGGGCATTGCCCTTGCCACCCTGTTCCTGACACCGGCCATCGCCTACCTGCCCCAGGCCACCCTGGCGGCTACCATCATCGTGGCAGTCTCCACCCTGATCGACTTTCCGGCCCTCGGCCGTACATGGCGTTATTCCCGGACGGATTTCGGCGCCATGCTCGCGACCATCGTACTGACACTGGTGCACAGCGTTGAAGCCGGCATTATCGCGGGTGTGGCCCTGTCCATCGGCCTGTTCCTGTACCGGACAAGCCGCCCCCACAGCGCAGTGATCGGCCGTGTGCCGGGTACCGAGCATTTCCGTAATGTGCTGCGGCATCAGGTTGAACTCTGCCCCAGGGTGACCTTCCTGCGGGTGGATGAAAGCCTGTATTTTGCCAACGCCCGCTTCCTGGAAGAAACCGTGATGGACCTGGTCACCCGGCAACCGGAACTGCAGGACCTGGTTCTGGTGTGCCCGGCGGTCAATCTGGTGGACGCGTCAGCCCTCGAAAGCCTGGAAGCGATCAATGAGCGGTTGACGGATGCAGGCGTCCGGCTGCATCTTTCGGACGTAAAAGGACCTGTAATGGACCGCCTCAGGGACACGGAGTTGCTGGCGGACCTTGGAGGTCAGGTTTTTCTGAGTGCCTACGAGGCCTGGCAGGTACTGACCCGGCCCTGTACCAAGGTGACTCAACGTCCGGATTCGGAGCATTCACACCATGGGAATGACAGAGAACCTGCTCTCTGCCAGCCAGTTAATTATCACCGGCCTGATATTCCTGGCGATACTGGTTAACGCTGCCCGGGGGATCAACTGGTCGGAATTTCGCCGTGACCAGGCCCTGCAACATACGTTTTTCGGGGCTGCGGTGGTTCTCGGTTTTGTCTGGCAACTGCGAGCCGGGATCTCTCCCGGCCTGTCCATCCACGTCTTCGGCATGACCCTGATTACCCTGATGATGGGCTGGCGATTGGCGGTGCTGTCGGGGTTGCTGGCATTGGTCATTACCGTCATTACCGGGCGGGAACCACTGATTGCTTTTGCCGCCAACGGCCTGGTTACGGTGATGGTGCCGGCGCTGGTCAGCCACGGCATAATGCTATGGGAGCGAAAACGGAATTTCCGGAATTTCTTTGCCTATATCTTCTTTTGCGGGTTTTTTGGTGCTGGCATTTCCGTGGCGGTGGCAGGCGTGGTGATGTGCCTGATGCTGTGGTCCGCCGGGGTGTATAGCTTCGGTGAGCTGGTCCATGAGTATCTGCGGTATCTTCCGCTCTTCATGATCCCCGAAGGCTTTGTAAACGGCGCATTTGTTACCGGCCTGATGGTGTTTCATCCGGACCGGTTGTCGACCCTGGACCAGCGTCGTTACCGCTGAGCAGCCGAGATCAGCTGGTCCAGTTTTCCGCTGCTTCCTGCCTGGACGCGGTTCCGCCATTGGCTGGCCCACTCCAGAACCTCTTTCGCTGGCATGGGGCGCGCAATTCCGTAGCCCTGCGCGCAATCGCAGCCCATGTGCCGCAGAGACTGCGCCTGCTCCATGGTTTCCACGCCCTCCGCCAGAACCGGATACGAGAAGCGCTGGGCAAGGAAAATCACACTCTCGACAATCGCCCGGTCACTGGCGTCATCCAGCATGTTGCGGACAAAACTCTGGTCGATCTTGATGCTGTCTACCGGCAATGATCGCAGGTAGGTAAGCGATGAGAAACCGGTGCCGAAATCATCAAGCGCCACCTGCAGGCCAAGGGTCCGGCAACGGGCCAGCACATTGCTGGCACGCTTGGTATCTTCCAGGGCAGTCGACTCCAGGACCTCAAGGGTGATTTGCCCCGGGTGGACCTCAGGATGACTATGGAGGTAGCTTTCCAGGTAATCGGCAAAACTGCGGTCCATCAGATGCGCTGCGCTGATGTTGATGCTGACTGCCAGGTCTTCGCCCGCTGCCTTCCAGACATTCATCTGGTGAATGGCTTCCTTGAGCACCCACTGGCCAAGTGGAACTTCCAGATGGCTGTTCTCGACCAGAGGCAGGAACTGACCCGGAGAAACCAGGCCGTGTTCGGGATGATTCCAGCGAATCAGCGTCTCGAAGCCCAGCAACTGGCAGTCGGTGAGGCGGATCTGGGGCTGGAAGAACAGCTCGAACTCTTCATTTTCCAGCGCGCGGGCAATGTCCATCAGCTGATTGCGACGGCGGCGGCGATGTTCATCGAGGCCGGGGTCGAAAAAGTGGTACTGGTTACGGCCCTTTTCTTTTGCGGAATACATGGCCTGGTCAGCATGTCGGATCAGGCCTTCGGCATCTGCACTGTCGTCCGGATAGCGGGTAATGCCCAGGCTGGCAGTCAGTGTGACACTCTCGTCTCCCAGCTCCACCGGCTCGCCGACCGTTGCTAGAATGCGCTGATAGACCGCTTCATGGTTGTCGTCGCCCTGAAGCAGAAGGGCAAATTCGTCACCACCAATCCGGGCTACCGTATCACCACTGCGCAGGGCCCGGGTCAGACGTTCCGAAAGCGTGCGCAGGGCCTGGTCACCCACAGGATGCCCGTAGCGGTCATTGATGGACTTGAAGCCATCCAGGTCCAGGTAGCAGACAGACAGGGTCCGGCGTTGCCGGTCGGCATGAATGCGGGCGCTGCGCAGGCGATCTTCCAGAAGTTGCCGGTTCGGAAGCCCGGTCAGATCATCGTAGTTGGCGGCTCGGTCCAGCTCTTTGGCGTGGTTCTTGAGCGCGGTGATATCGGAAAAGGCCGCCACGTGGTAATACTGGCCGGGTTCCTCCAGATGCACGCGGCTGATGGAGAGCAGTTCAATGTACTCTTCACCGTTCTTGCGGCGATTCCAGATTTCACCGCGCCAGTGATCGGTCTTCTCGATCGAGGTCCACATGGAACGGTAATAATCGCCGGAATGACGCCCGGAACTGAGAATCGCCGGATTCAGACCGAGGACTTCTTCCCTGCTGTAACCGGTAATTCTCGAAAACGCAGGGTTCACGTCCAGAATCCGGTTGGCCTGATCGGTAATCAGAATGGCTTCATGGCTGCGATGAAACAGGGTGGCAGCCACCAGGGCCAGACGGTCAGGGTCGATCTCGGAAGGTGGCTGTTCGGGTGTCGGGTGTCTGGGCATGAGAGTTGGTGTCTGCTATTCAGTCTGGTCAGTGAACGAACTCTCCTCCCTGTGAGACTTGGCGCAAGGGTAGCAGCTGAGCAGGTTTTCGGCGTCCGTAGTTGTCGCGACGCCCGGCGTGTTGCTCAGGGTTTTCCTCACCACATATCGTTTTCGATGAAGAAGGCATGCTACCGGAATGGCGCCATATAGCCATGGGCAATTGGTCGGTACAGATTGACGGATGTCATTTTTTTGCCAGTTTGTGGCTGGGTTTCACTGGCGCCACCGGGAATGCTTCTGCAATTTTCGCTGCAGGGTCCGGCGATGCATGTTCAGAGCTCGTGCAGTGGCCGAGACGTTACCATCGTTGTCGTTCAGTATCCGCTGTATATGTTCCCACTCCATTTCTTCCACTGACGGCGGCTCATTGCGCAGATCGGGCGGCGCATCCAGTGGTTCGAAACCCGCAAGCAGCTGATTGACCGTGACCGGTTTGCAGAGGTAGTTCACCGCACCCCGGCGCATGGCCTCAACCGCTGTGGCGATGCTGCCGTAACCCGTCAGCACCAGAACCTCCAGTTGCGGATTCAGGCTCAGGAGTTCCGGCAACAGCTGCAGGCCGCTTTCGCCAGCGAGGTTCAGGTCCAGAACGCAGCGATGGGCATCCTCCGCTGCCAGTGCTTCTCTGGCTTCCTGATGGCTTCGTGCAAGCCGGGACTCGATGCCCTGGCGACTGAGCGAGCGCTGGAGCACCTGAAGGAAGGCGTCGTCGTCATCAATAAGCAACCAGACCGGGCTTTCACTCACGCTTTGTCCTCCCGGGTAAGCTTGTCATCGGTTGTCGTCGGCAGATCAATAATCATGGTTGTGCCTTCGGAGCCAGCACGCGCTTTCAGAGTCCCCCCGAGCCGCTGGATGGTGGCATTGGACAGGAAAAGGCCAACCCCGAGGCCGTTTTCAGAACTCACCACCTGCTCGCCAAGGGAACCCTCCATCGCGGATCCAAAGCCATCGCCATGGTCCTCGATAATCAATTCCAGCCTCCCTTCGCTGTTCTCCCTGGCGCTGATCGCGACCCAGGAAGGACTGGCGGTAACGGCATTGGCAAGCAGGTTGAGAACGGCCTGATCCAGCGTGGCATCTACCGTTACCAGACACTGGGGAAACGGTTGCTGCCATTTTATCGCAGCACCGGGCCAGAGCAGAGTGGCAGACTCCCGCAGGCGCAGCAGCCAGTCCTCCGCCGGCAGGGTTTCAAACTGGGCGGTTTTCGCCTGCATGGCTGCTGCTGACAGCTGTTGCAGATGTGTGCTGCAGAGCCCGAGTTGCTGTTCCATCAAGGCAAGGTCATCGGAAAGCGGTGTGTTTTCGGGCAGGGCGGACTTCATCTCTTCCACCAGCAGAGTCATGGTGTTCAGCGGTGTGCCCAGGCGGTGGGCGACGGCAGCTGCGGACAGCCCCAGGGCGATGATCTGCTCATCCCGCAGGCGGGTTTCCCGAATCCGGGCCAGCTGGGACTGCTGCTGGCGCAGGCGACGGGCCAGTGCACCGACAACGAGAAGAAGTATTACGGCGGTTGCCGCAAAGGTCACCCACATACCGACCAGATGCAGCTGGGCCAGGTTGGCGCTGTGATGTTCATGGGTGACCGGGGTATGCCAGAGGACCAGCGAGGTATAGATTGCGATACCCGCGAGGGTAACGGCGATACTCTGACCCAGGGGCACCAGAATGATGGCCACGGCAATAGGCAGCAATAGCAGAGAAACCAGGGGGTTGGTGTAACCGCCGGTCAGGTACAGCCAGAGGCCAATAAGCAGCAGATCGACGGTCAGAACCAGGCTGACTGTCGTGGTGGACCGGGGTGGCCGACGGGTGAACCAGAGCCACGACAGAACGGCGGCCGCGGCATAGATCAGGCAAACAATCAGGGCCTCCGCACGATGCGCAAGCGCCACCATGGTTTCGGCCACGGCAATGGTTGTCAGCTGAATGGCGACAAGCGTCAGCCGCATGCCCAGCAGATATCGGGCAGCCTGTTGAAAACCGGTCTGTGAGTGGGTTAGCCATTCCATGGACGGGATTCTAGCAGCAGACACCGGGTATCGGTGGGGAAATTGCGTGGCGGATTGCCCGGGGTCAATCGGCGAAGTAACAGACGAGTTGCTGGCGGACAATATCTCCGCGCAACTGCAGCGGCCTTCGGGTCAGGTCATGCAAACGGACGGCGGCTTCTGGCGAGGGACCGGGGCCGGCTGAAGCGGAGGTTTCACCCAGATGCTCCGGGAAGTACTGGCAATGACCGTTTTCAGGGAAAAGGGCGGCATAGGCAATGCCGGTTTCCACCAGGTCCTGGAAAAAGTGCGAGCCATAGGAGAGATCCGGCACCATCTGGCCCGCTGTTTCCGACACTTCAACCAGTGCGGCTATGCCGGCAATGTCTGAAAAACGGACCGGCACGCCCAGTTCCGGGCTGCTGGTTCCCCAACGGCCGGGGCCGATCAGCAGGGTGGAGACGTTGGCGGACCGGACCTGCTCCCCCACCAGCCGGGCGACTTCAAAGCGCTGATTGATGTTGAGGTCTGCATATACGGCGGCATCGACTCGTATCACGCGCTGTATGGCCAGGTTGATATTGCCGCCCATGAAATGGCCTTCGGTACGGAACAGCAGTTTGTCTTCTGGCAGTGTGTCCGGGATGTTCACCGGCCCGGCATCGCCAACCGTGGCCAGGGGCCGGCACTGCACCAGATTGAAGGAAGGCTCGCCCCGCTGGTCCAGGTGCAGGGTGAATTCCACATCCACCGGGTGTTGGTAGCCCGCCTCCAGCGTCTGCAGCATGCGTGAAAGCCTTGAGATAAAAGCCCCCTGTTGCACCAGCGGACGGAATGTCAGGCGCCAGACCGGGCCTTCAAGGCCGATCTGTTCGGCCCGGGAGGTTGCCGCCCGATCCACTTCCGCCAGTTGGGCCATGGGCAGGGCGGTGGTGTTTTCCAGTAGCTGGCTGAGGGGGCGGGTGTTCAGGCTTCCTTCCTGGAGGTCCAGCACATCCACCAGATGCTGGGAGAAGCGGTAGGATTCGTCCTGGTTCCGGAACGGCCGGCGCATGGGCTGATCCAGTGCCATGACGCAGGCGTGATCCCCTTCTATACGATCCACCGCGCGGGTGCCCAGCCCCATCACCAGCCTGACCATGCCGGCGTCGGGGTTCATGGAGCTGTCCCAGGCAAACGTGTTGCGGGAGACGCCAACCCCTGCGGCATCGGGCAGGTAGTAGCGGCCGTGGAAGCGGCCATTGACCCGCTGGATCAGCAGGGCCATGGGTTCCTCCCACTGGTCCAGCCCCCGCTGTTGGCGGTAGCGCAGGGCATCTTCGCTCATGGATGAGGCGTAGACCTGGCGAATGGCATCCTCCAGTGCAGCCAGCCGTTGCTCTGGCGAGCCCTGGTTCACCAGGAACACACTGTCGTACTTTCCGGCGAAGGCATTGCCGAAACCGTCTTCCTGCAGGCTCGATGAACGCACCAGAATGGGATACTGGCCGTAATGATCCAGCAGCCTCTCCAGCTCGCTCCGGATTTCGTCCGGGAAGCGGCCGGCGGTAATGCCTGCTCTCAGTGCCGGGGCTTCAGTCAGGTACCCGGCTTCTGATCGTTGGCGCATGATTGATGGCCACAGGCGGTTATGCACCAGGAAGGCGTAGTAAGCGTCAGTGCCCAGATAGCTGGAGTCGTGGGGTTCCAGTTGCTGTTGCCAGAGTTCCGGGTCTTCTGTCAGCAGAATGTTCCGGGCAATCAGCATGCCTGTGGCTTTACCACCGATATAGCCGCTGCCCACCAGTCGGCTGCGAATGCCAAGCAGATCTTCCAGCGACAGATAGCGCCTTGCCAGCTCCAGAATCCGGGGTTCCCGGCTGATCAGTACCTGCAGCACCTGTTCTTTCAGGTCATTGATGCAGCTTTCATCGTTTTCGGACAGTGCCCGGCTGGCCTCCTGGAACAGCCTGTCCCAGTAATCCAGCAGTGGCTGGCGGTGCCGGTGTTCCAGCTCCAGGCTGGCCTGCAAGCGGGTAGCGTCGCTGCTGTCGGTGATGGGCTGGAAGCTGCCCGCCTGTTCCCGGTGGGGAAGGAACATGGTGGGGGATTGCCGGCGCCAGGCCTTGATCGGGTGAATCTGTACATTGTCGCCGTGGCGGTGGACATCGATCATGACCTGTGTGGTTTCGCGGATGCGATCCAGTGTCATGCGGGAATGTCTTTCAGGATGCAGGGCAAACCAGGCCACAGTGTCCAGCTCGAACAGGAGGGGGCACACCACCCGGAAGAAGTTGCCCACCATGGCGTCGGTGGCCCAGGCATTGAGCAGTTCGCTGAGGCTGTCGCACACGTAAAACGCGCCACGGCCATGCTGTTCGATCAGGTGCCAGACCCGGCTGGTGAAGCTCTCGAAGCCGCCGAGGGCGTCGATCTCGATGGTGCGCACCGAGGGGTGTTGATCAATGATCGGGGGGTGTTCACCAAAGCGCAGATAGATAATCTGGCGGCCGGAATCGGAGGCGGCATCAATAAAGGGATGCACGAACCGGCTATAATCGTTCAGGTCCGACACCCGCCAGACCACGTTATCACCGATTCGCAGACCATCCAGAACCTCGTCCAGCCCGGTCAGGCCGGTGGAAACCCGGTCATCGGGCTGGCGAGGGTCATTGCGGGTCATGGCAGGATCAGATCACGCCCATGGCGTTCATTGCCCTGGCAACCCGCAGGAAACCGGTGATGTTGGCGCCCACCACGTAGTTGCCTTCCACACCGAATTCGGCGGCGGTTTCATAACAGTTCTTGTGGATATCGATCATGATTTCCTCAAGCCGCTTCTGGGTGTAGTCGAAGGTCCAGGAGTCGCGACTGGCGTTCTGCTGCATTTCCAGTGCGGAGGTGGCGACACCGCCTGCGTTGGCAGCCTTGCCGGGACCATAGGCCAGCCTGGCGTTCTGGAAAATGTCGATGCCTTCCGGCGTGGTGGGCATGTTGGCGCCTTCGGCCACGGCGATGCAGCCGTTTTCCACCAGAGTTTTCGCATCCTTGCCATTGAGCTCATTCTGGGTGGCGCAGGGCAGAGCGACGTCGCAGGGTATGCTCCAGATATTGCCACCTTCGACGTATTTCGCGTCTTTGTGGAACTCAGTGTAGGCGCTGATGCGGCGGCGCTCCACTTCCTTGATGCGCCTGAGGGTCTGAAGGTCAATGCCCTTCTCGTGCACAACCATGCCCTGGGAATCGGAACAGGCAATAACCTTGGCGCCCAGTTCATGGGCTTTTTCGATGGCATAGATGGCCACGTTGCCGGAGCCTGACACCACCACGGTTTTGCCGTCCAGGGAATCGCCGCGGGCCTTCAGCATTTCGTGGGTGAAGAATACAGTGCCGTAGCCGGTTGCTTCGGTACGGGCGCGGCTGCCGCCCCACTCCAGGCCCTTGCCGGTAAATACACCGGACTCGTAGCGGTTGGTGATGCGCTTGTATTGCCCGAACAGATAGCCGATCTCGCGACCACCCACGCCGATATCCCCGGCGGGAACGTCGGTGTATTCACCCAGGTGGCGATACAGCTCGGTCATCAGGCTTTGACAGAAACGCATCACCTCATCGTCGGATTTGCCTTTCGGGTCAAAGTCGCTGCCGCCTTTGCCGCCACCGATCGGCAGGCCGGTCAGGGCGTTCTTGAAGATCTGTTCGAAGCCCAGGAACTTGATGATGCCCAGGTAAACGGACGGGTGAAAACGCATGCCGCCCTTGTAGGGGCCCAGGGCACTGTTGAACTCGACACGGAAGGCGCGGTTGATGTGAATCTCGCCGCGGTCGTCCTGCCAGGGTACCCGGAAAATGATCTGGCGCTCGGGTTCACAGATACGCTGGATAATCTTCTTGTCGGCAAATTCCGGATACTTCACCAGCACCGGTCCCAGGGTTTCCAGAACCTCATGGACGGCCTGGTGGAATTCACTCTCGCCGGGGTTTCGGTGCAGTACATCCTGGAAGATAGGTTCCAGTTTTTCATCAAGTTTTGCAGTCATGGGGAAGTCTCACGGAATTCGCGTATTGAAGGCTGGTTGCATAACAGCCGACCAAAAAGGCCATAGATTGCACCATAGCGGGGCGCTTATTGGCAAGCGTGGAAAGAATCAATCTATTTGAATTTTTGGAATACCCCGAAGGGGGTGCGGCATTGTGTCTCAAGCCAGGTTGAAAGCCGCCCGTTATAGTTGCGTCACTAACGGAACCGCTCCAAGGACCACCCGACGATGTTGAGAAAAAACCATCTGGCTCGCTGTATCAGCCTTGTGATGGTCGGCACTGTGGCCGCCCCCCTCGCAAACGCCCAACCTGAACAGGAAAGCCCGTTGCTGATCCGGATTACCGAGGGTCAGTCCGCCGAGGCGGCGCGGCTTTCGGAAGCTGCCATTCAGACTGAGCCGGTACAGAGGCTGTCGGCCAGCCCCGCGGTTTCGCTTTCCCGGATGGGTGGCCGGGGCCTGGATCCGGTGATTCATGGCCAGAATGAAGAACGAGTTGACGTGCTGATTGACGGCATGCGGGTGGAAGGTGCCTGTCCCAGCCGCATGGATCCACCCACCAGTCGCCTGAGTACAGCGCTCGCGCCGGTACTGGAGGTGCGCACAAGCAACAAGACCCTGCGCTGGGGTCCGATTGCCGGTGGCCAGATTGGGGCCACCACGGCGAAACCGGAATTTGCCGGCGACAACCGTACCGCAGGCCACCTCACTCTGGGTGGCTCCGACAACGGCGAAGGCAAGCTCGTGAACGGCAGTGTGGCGGTTGGCAGCAGGGACACGTTTATACGCCTGGCCGGCGGTTACGACGAAGCGGACGACTACGAGGACGGTGATGGCAACGAAGTCCGCAGTTCCTACGAAAACGCTGAAGGCCGTGTGGATGCTGCCTGGACCGCCGACAACGGTTTCTACATCAAGGGTCTGGTCAGCCGACAGGAAGAGCGGGATGTGAAGTTCCCGGGTCGGGGTATGGATGCGCCAGAAACCGACACCGATCTTTACCGCCTCGAGCTGGGTGCGCCGGTAGCCAACGGTGGCTGGAACCTGATGGCCTGGCAGGCGGATGTGGACCATGTCATGGATAACTTCAGTCTGCGTGAGTCGACGATGAAAATGCAGACCGACTCCGAGACCCTTACCCGGGGTGCCCGGCTGGTGCTGGATCAGACCATCAACCACACCAGGGATATTGCGATCGGTGTGGATGTGGAAAGCAACGAGTGGGACGCCACCATGTACAACGGAACGAATCTTGCCAACGAGGCTTCCCTGATGTGGCCTGGTGTGGAGCGGGATCGGGTGGGTGTGTTTGTGGAAGCGTTTCACCAGATCCGGGTGAATACCCGCCTGGGTGCCGGCATTCGCTATGACCGGGTCGAGATGGATGCAACCCGGGCGGATCAGACCTTCCGTCCTATGCCCGGTGGCATGATGGCCTTTTCCCCGTCTGGTCTCTACGCCTCTGCCTATGGCGTTACAGACACTGAGGCCAATGACAACAACGTCAGCGGCTTCATGACGGGAGAATGGCGTTTTTCTCCGTCCCAGTCGCTTGAAGCGACCGCCAGCCATAGCGTGCGTTCACCCAGCGTGAATGAACGCTATGTCGCCCAGAAGACCATGAAAGGCACGTGGGTGGGCAATCCGGATCTGGACACAGAAAAACACCACAAACTGGAAGTCAGCCTGCCCGGCCGGCAGGGTGACTGGACGTGGCGCCCTGCTGTATGGGTCGATCAGGTGGATGACTACGTCTATCGCTTTGAGACCCGCAACCCGGATAACACCACGGACACCCGCTACACCAACATCGACGCCCGTCTCCTGGGCGTTGAGGGTGAACTGGGATGGAGTAACGGTACCTGGAGTAGCAGTAGCAAACTGGCATCGGTTCGGGGTGAAAACCGGGATGCCGACAAGGCCCTGCCACGGATTCCACCCATCCAGTTTATCCAGACCCTGAGCTGGCACCAACGGGGCCACACCCTGAAAGCCCAGTGGCAGCTGGCACGCCGACAGGATCATGTTGACCTGGAGTCCGGGCTGGATCCAAGTACTTCGCCGGGCTATGGGGTATTCAATCTGTCTGGTACCCATCCGCTGATGGCCAATCTGAGCCTGACCTGGGCAGTGGACAATCTGTTCGACAATACCTGGGCGTACCACGTAAGCAAGGACAACCTCTCTGACAGTGGCGTATTCAGGGTGAACGAACCCGGCCGTACCGTGCGCGCGGCACTCACGGCCCGGTGGTAACGACCGATTATGGCGGTTGCCCGCCCCTCATAGCCGGCGGGTAACATTGCGCCCCGTGTGGAACCAACTCCGCCACCCGGGGCTTTTTTTTGTCCCGGCTCAATGTCAGACGTTTGCCTGCCTGCTAAACTCCGGTAATTCAAAAGAATAACCATATAACTTCCTGTGAGGTCGGCATGGGTTCTCCCGGTTTCCTTGTGATCATCCTGTCGCTTGTGTTTCCTGCACTGGCAGCGGCGCAACCTGCCTTCGAGACGGTGGAGCGCCGGTCGTTCCATGAGACCATCCATCTGGATGGCGTCATTGAAGCGGTTCAGCAAAGCACGGTGTCTGCCCAGACCAGCGGCACTGTCCGGGATCTCCCCTTCGATGTGGACGACTCGGTTGCCGCTGGTGACCTGATTGTGCAACTGGAAGACAGCGAGCAACGCTCCCGGCTGCGCCAGGCCCGGGCAGGACTGGAAGAGGCTGAAGCCTCACTTGCCGATGCGCAGCAACAATTCGGGCGGGTTGAATCGGTTTACGAACGCGGCCTGGTATCGCGCCAGGAGTTTGATCAGGCACGGAACAATCTGGCGGCAGCGCAAGCAAGGGTGGAACGGGCCAACGGAGCGGTTGCCGAGGCCGAGGAGCAGCTGTCCTACACCCGTGTGGTAGCGCCCTACGGCGGCATTCTTACCGACCGCCATGTTGAAGTGGGTGAATCGGTCAGCCCCGGCCAGCCCCTGCTCAGCGGGTTGTCCCTGGAACAGCTCCGGGTAGTGGTGGATCTGCCACAAAAGTACGCGGAGCTGGCCCGCACCGAGCGCCAGGCCCGGGTAACACTTGCGGATGGCCGGGTACTGGAAACCGGTGAGATGACCTTTTACCCCTACGCCAATCCCGAAACCCACACCTTCCGGCTGCGAATGCGGCTGAACGAACCCAACGGTGCCCTTTTCCCCGGTATGCTGGTCAAAGTTGGTGTGCCGGTTGCCCGTCGCGAAGCCCTGTGGGTTCCGGCCAGCAGCCTGATTCAGCGCAGTGAGCTGAGGGCGGTTTTTGTGCTGGATGACCAGGACCGGCCCCGCCTCCGTCAGGTTCGTATCGGTGTGCAGGAGGATGGCCGGCTCGAGATTCTCTCCGGGCTGAGCGAAGGTGAGCGGGTGGTCACCAACCCCTCCGGGCTGGTAGGCAGTGATCGGCTGAATCTGAGCACCGATTCGGAAGCGGAGGCGAATCCGTGAGCCGGGATCTTCCGCCAGTAGGCCCGTCCGGGGCCATTGCCAGGGTTTTCCAGAACAACCATCTGACACCGTTACTCGCCATCCTGGCCATTATCCTGGGTGTTCTGGCAGTGGTGGTTACCCCGAAGGAGGAAGAGCCCCAGATTGACGTCACCATGGCGGACATCATGGTGGCCTTTCCCGGCGCCAGTACCCGCGAGGTGGAAAGCGCCATCGCCACCCCCGCAGAGCAGGTGATGAGCGAGATCGAGGGCGTGGAGCATGTCTACTCGGTGTCACGGCAGGGCCAGGCCGTCATCACCGTTCAGTTCGAAGTGGGGGTGCCCCGGCAGGAAGCGCTGGTGCGGTTGTATAACCAGGTCTACTCGAACCAGGACTGGCTGCCGGCCAATCTCGGTGCCAGCCAGCCGGTGATCAAACCCAAGGGCATCGATGACGTGCCGGTAATGACCCTGACCCTGTACGATCCGGTCAACGGCCACACTGGTGAGGAGCTTACCCGCCTGGCGCACATGCTGGAAGTGGCGCTCAAGCGCGTTCCCGGCACCCGGGATGTCTATACCACCGGCGGCATCGCCGATCGGGTCGATATCCGCTTTGATCCAGCCTTGCTGGCTGGTTTCAATCTCACCGTCGACGATATTCGCAACGCGCTGGCTGCAGCCAATGCCAGCAGCCAGGAAGCCCGGGTCACGCGGGATAACGTATCCATTCCGGTGCAGGCCGGAACCCTGCTGGAATCGGTGGATGACGTCCGTCGCCTGGTGGTCGGGATGCATAACGGTTCCGCGGTGTACCTGGAAGACGTCGCTGACATCAGCCGGGGCGGTACCGTGGCGGACCAGAGCGTGATGACGGGGTTCGGGCCGGCCCATGAGGCGGGTAAAGGGGGGCAGGCAGGGGAAGTGTACCCGGCAGTGACCCTGGCCATCGCCAAGAAACCCGGTGAAAACGCCATCGACATCACCACCGCCATTGAGGAGCGGCTTGACCAGCTTCGCAATCGCGCCCTGCCAGCGGATGTGGAGGTGCTGGTCACCCGGGATTACGGCGTGACCGCGTCCCAGAAAGCCCGCAAACTCATCACCGACCTGATCTCCGCCACCCTGTGCGTAGTGTTGCTGGTGCTGGCGGCCATGGGCTGGCGACAGGCGCTTATCGTCGGTATTGCGGTGCTGATTACCCTGCTTTTGACCCTGGTGTTTTCCTGGGCCTGGGGCTTCACCCTTAACCGGGTCTCCCTGTTCGCGCTGATTTTCTCCATCGGCATACTGGTGGATGACGGCATCGTGATCACCGAGAACATCAACCGCCGGATCCGGAATTCCCGGCATGCGGTGAAAGACATCATTCCCGTTGCCGTCGATGAAGTGGGGACGCCCACCATCATGGCCAGCCTGACGATCATGGCGGCGCTGATCCCCATGGCGTTTGTCAGCGGCCTGATGGGGCCCTACATGAGTCCGATCCCGATCAACGCCTCGGCCGGCATGGTGCTGTCCCAGATCGTTGCCTTCGTGGTGGCGCCCTGGCTCGCCCTGCGGTTGCTGAAACACAAGAAAGGGGAAATGGCCGCCGAAGCGGACGAAGCCTCGAATTCCGCGGATGGGGTCAGCCCCCTGTCCCTGCGCATTTTCCGCAGTGTGCTGGGGCCTTTCCTGGGCGATCACCCCTGGCGGCGTCGATTGCTGGGGCTGGGCGTTGTGGGCCTGACGCTGGCTGCTGCCTCGTTGCCGGTCTTCCTGGCCGTTATCCTGAAAATGCTGCCGTTCGACAATAAATCCGAACTGCAGGTGGTGTTGGACATGCCCGAACGCACCCCCATGGAACAGACCCAGCGGGTGCTGATGGAAATGGGGGCCTACCTGGAAACCGTGGAGGAAGTGGCTAACTGGCAAACCTACGCGGGCACGGCCGCCCCCATAAACTTTAACGGCCTGGTGCGCCAGTATTACCTGCGCGGTGATCCTTACCACGGTGACATTCAGGTCAACCTGAGCGACGAGGAAAACCGAGAGCGGCAATCCCACGATATAGCGCAGTCGTTACGGGCACCGCTGACCGACATTGGTGAACAATACGGCGCCAGCGTGAAGATCGTGGAGGTACCCCCGGGGCCACCGGTACAGTCTCCCCTGGTGGCCGAGATCTACGCGGTGGACGAAACCCGGCGCGCAGAACTGGCCCGCAAATTGGCGGAGGACATGGCCGAAGTCGACGGGTTGGTGGATATCGACACAACCCTCGAAGCGCCAACCCGGCAATGGGAAGTGGTGGTGGACAGGGACCGTGCCGCGCGGCTGGGTGTGTCCCAGGCCCAGGTGGTGGATGCCCTGGGAACGGTCCTTGGCGGAAGCAGCGTCAGCTTCCTGCACGACGATCACGCCAAGTACCCGGTACCCATCCGGGTAATTCTGGGCGAAGGAGATAAGGCACAGCCTTCGGTGTTGCTGTCCCTGAATGTGCGCAGCCGCGACGGTCATCTGGTGCCGTTGGCCAGTATTGCCGAGGTTCGAGAGGCGGACTGGATGGGGGCGATCTACCACAAGGACCTGTTACCGGTGACCTATGTGACCGCGGATATGGCCGGTGACATCGACTCACCCCTGTATGGCATGTTCGATATGGTCGAGCGCCTGAACCAGCAGGAAGGGGCTCCGGAGCAGTATTTCATCGGCCAGCCTCCGTTGCCTGAAAAAGGCACTCTCAAATGGGACGGCGAGTGGCAGATTACCTATGAAACCTTCCGGGACATGGGCGCCGCCTACAGCGTGGGCGTGTTCATGATTTTTGTTCTGCTGGTGGCCCAGTTCCGCTCCTATATTCTGCCGCTGGTGATCATGGCGCCCATACCGCTGACGTTGATCGGTATCATGCCGGGCCATGCCCTGCTGGGGCGTGAGTTCACCGCCACCAGCATGATCGGCATGATTGCCCTGGCGGGCATTATCGTGCGTAACTCCATTTTGCTGGTGGTGTTTATCCGGCAACTGATCGATGAAGGGGTAAAGCTGGAGGAGGCCGTGGTTCTGGCGGGCGCGGTGCGGATCAAGCCTATTGCATTGACGGCCATCTCCGCGATGGTGGGTGCTTACTTTATTCTCGACGATCCGATTTTTAACGGCTTGGCAATCTCGCTGGTCTTTGGTCTGGCCATGTCCACCCTGCTGACTGTAGTTGTGGTGCCATTGCTGTATTACACCCTGGCGCGCTGCCGCTGGGTCTGATCAGGTTCGGGCCGTTACCATTGATGGAGACAGGGCAGGGACAATCTGGTTACGGCCGGCATCCTTGGCGGCATACAGGCGGGCGTCTGCCGCACGCACCAGTTCACGCAGCGTGTCACCGTCGGTTCCAAGTTCGGCAACCCCGCCACTGAGTGTCAGGCGGATCACGTTGCCGTTGATGGTCAGGGGGGTGGATGCGACGGCGATACGGATCTTTTCGGCCACTTCCAGGGCCTGTTCGCTGTTGGTATTGCTGAGGAGAATACCGAATTCCTCACCTCCCAGCCTTGCAGCCAGATCGGTCGCCCGCAGGCATTCCCTGAAAGTGCGGGCAATGTACTGAAGGGCCCGGTCGCCGGTTTCATGGCCATGGTCGTCGTTGACGTCCTTGAAGTGGTCGAGATCGAGAACCAGCACGGATATGGGCGAGTTGTATCGCCTTGCCCGGTGCTTTTCACGCTCGAAAATATCAGTGAGTCGAGCCCGGTTGGCCAGCCCGGTAAGCGGATCGGTCTGGGCAATCTTCATAAGCTGGCGCTCGGATGTCTCACGGGTCACTTCATAAACATGTGAGAAAACCAGAATACACAGGGAGATCACCGCGATATTGGTGATCGGCAGAGCCTGCATCATCTCCGGTTGATCCTGATGCCTGAACAGGAAGATGACTGCGGCAATCCCCATATAGAATAGTGAAACGGCCAGCCCGAGCCGCCGCCCCATCAACAGGTGGGAAATAATCGGTATCAGCAGCACCCACGCATGCACTGCCGATGTGGCCCGTGGCGTGGCCATGGCAAACATCATGGCGGTGAAAAATGGGAACAGGTAGGCGATGATCCAGCGTTCCAGGTGTCTCGTGTGACGGATCGCCCGGTAAACGATGATGGCATAGACACCCATTGCGATTTCAACAATGGCAAGCGGGAAGCTGCCTTTCAGGAGATTCATGGATGAGAAGAGTATGGCGCCAATGATCGTCAGAACCAGCAGAGCCTTGAGTACTGCCTTGCGGTAAGGGCGTGCCAGTTCTTTCAGGGGCTCTTTGTAGCTATCCATGCGCGAGATCTTTAGCGGCGGGGAACGGGCTGCCCCGAACCCATAAATGTGTAGACAAGATAAGCATAATCTTAAAAATGTGAATTAGATCAGATTTCCGACAAAAAGTGCGCGGATTAAGACCAAAGTCGTAGCTATATGGCAGTGGTCGGGCATGCGCTATATTGACGCACCATGCTGGAACCGGATCCAAAACCCGATTCAGGCTGTATAGTATGAAGCCCTGTTTCATCCCTTTCGACACACCCCGATTGGCCAGAGAACCATGTCTAAACGATTCATTCCCCTGTTGATACTTGCCATCGGTGTTGCCGGTTTCATCCTGCTCAAGGTTACCCGGCCGGAGCCGGAAACGGTCAGCGCCAGGGAGCGCAGCTGGCTGATCGAGGTGATGGCAGCGGCCCCGGCAACCCACACGCCGGTTTTGCCCCTGTATGGCGAGCTGGTAGCGCCGGAACAGACCACCATCACTGCCCCCCTGGCCGGGCGAATTGGAAGCCGGCCGGTGCGTGAAGGGCAGCGGGTCAAGGCGGGGGATCTGCTGGTGGCGCTGGACAACGCTGACGTTGCACCCCTGCTTGATCAGGCAGAGGCAGATGTCCAGGACCTGAAGGCCCAACTGGCTTCTGAACAGGTACGGTATGCCAATGACCAGGAGGCACTGGAGGGCGAGAAAGACATCCTGGACAACGCCTTGCGACAGTACGAGCGAACGCAGTCGCTGGTTAACCGCGACCTGTCTTCACGGGAAGCGCTGGATGCCGCCTCGGATGCCCTGGCCCGCGCCCGCCTCACAGTCACCGCGCGGCAAAGGGCCGTGGATGAGCATCCATCCCGTGTGCAAAGCCTGGAGGCGAAGCTTGCCCGGGCCCGGGCAGCGCAGGCTTCGGCGCGCCGGGATGCGGAACGAGCCACGGTAACGGCCCCCTTTGATGGCGTCGTGACCGACATCCAGGTGGCTGAGGGCGATCGCATATCACAGAATGCCCGGATGCTTTCGGTCTATCCGGACCGGGGGCTGGAACTCAGGGCCCGGGTGCCGGAGGTTTTCCGTCAGGAGTTGCTGGACGCCCTGGATTCCGGCGAGGAACTGCAGGCGGAAACCGCCGATGGCAGGCACCGTTTCACGCTTTCCGGGTTCTCCGGTACCAGTGATCCGTCGGGTACCGAGGCGATACTGACACTGAATGGTAATGCCGGGGGCCTGCGCCCGGGTGGATTATTGCCGGTAACGCTGGAACGGCCTGCCAGGAATAATGCCATTTCCATTCCCTACAGCGCGCTCTACGGAAGCGACAGTATCTACCGTATGACCGATGATTCCCGTATGCAGCGGGTCACGGTGGAACGCCTCGGGGAGGCCCGGGATTCGAATGGTGAACGCCGGGTACTGGTGTCGGCCGAGGAGCTGGAAGCCGGAGACCGGGTGATCACCACACATCTGCCCAACGCCATGACCGGGCTGAAAGTGGAGCTGGCGGATGCCGGGCCGGAGTCGGACGAATGAGGCGTCGCCGTGGTGTCATTGGTTTCTTTGTTCACCACCGGGTGGCCGCCAACCTGGTGATGCTGGTCATGCTGCTCGGGGGAACCCTGGCGCTGACCCGGATGAACATCCAGTTCTTTCCCAACTTTGCCCTGGACATCGTCAGCGTTCGGGTGGTCTGGAGCGGTGCTTCCGCGGAGGATATCGAGCAGGGCATTACCAACCCGCTGGAGCAGCGCCTGCGCAGTGTCCAGGGGTTGAAGAAGATGACATCAACCTCTGCCCAGGGGGTCTCGTCCATCACCCTGGAGTTCACCGAGAACACCAATCCCATCCAGGCCCTGGATGACGTGCGCCAGCAGGTGGATGAGTTTACCAACCTGCCAGCAGAAGCGGAGGAACCCGAGGTCACCCGGTTCGAGCGCTACGAACCCGTTGGCCGGTTGCTGGTCTACGGCGACATGGATCGCACGGAACTGCGCCAGCTGGCCTACCGGTTTGAGGATGAGCTGCTGGCAGGGGGCATTGACCGGGTTTCCATTCGCGGGTTGCCGGAGCAGCAGATCAGCATTGATGTGCCGGTGGAACGCCTGGAAGCGCTCGGTCTGTCGCTGGACCAGATTGCCGACCGGGTCGGGGCGATATCCCGCGACCTGCCGGCCGGGATGATGGGGCAACAGGATGCCACCCGGGAATTGAGATCCGTGGAACAGCGCCGCAGCCCCCAGGCCTTCGAGACCATTCCGGTGCTCAGTGACGGGCGAACCCGCCTGGACCTGGGTGATATCGCCATCATCCGCCAGGAAGCACGGGAAAGTCAGGTTAACCTGACCCGGGATGGCCACCCCGCCGTGGAGCTTCAGCTGCAACGGGCGGAGGATGGCAACTCCCTGGAAGCGGCCGGCATTCTCGAAGACTGGCTGGCGGATACCCGGCCGGTACTGCCCCCGTCGGTTGAACTGGAAGTCTATGACGAAACCTGGCAACTGCTGGACGACCGCATTTCCCTGTTGATCAAGAACGGCATGGGCGGCCTGGTCCTGGTGATTATCCTGCTTTACCTGTTCCTGCCGGGCCGGGTTGCCCTGTGGGTGGCCATTGGCATACCGACTGCTTTTCTTGCGGCGCTGGCCGTGCTCTGGGGCATCGGCGGTTCCATCAACATGATTTCCCTGTTCGCGCTGATCATGGCGCTGGGGGTGATTGTCGACGATGCCATTGTGGTGGGGGAGGACGCCGATGCCCATGCCCGCATGGGGGAGGAGTCCATCTATGCCTCGGAGGGCGCCGCCAAACGGATGGTGTGGCCGGTTCTGGCGTCGTCCCTGACCACGGTGGCAGCGTTCATGCCCCTGCTGGTGGTGGGTGGCGTGATCGGCAACATCCTGGGGGACATTCCCCTGGTGATGATCTGTGTGCTGATTGCCTCTTTGCTGGAGTGTTTTATCGTGCTGCCGGCCCACCTGCGCCATGCCTTCACCCCCGGCAAACGCAAGTCGTCCGGTCCCGGCCCCGTGGAACGCCTGCGCAAACGATTTGAAACCGGCTTTGACCGCTTCCGCGAAGGCCCCTTCCGGAGGGCCTCCCGTTATACCCTGCAGCATCGCGGCATGACCCTGGCGTCGGCCGTGGCGCTGGCTCTGGTGACAGTTGGGCTGCTGGTCGGTGGCCGGCTGGGGTTCAACTTCTTCCCAACGCCGGAGCCGTCAGTGCTCTATGCCAATGCCAGTTTCGTGGCCGGCACCAACCGGGAAACCGTGGACGACTTTGTTGCCGAAATGCAGCAGACACTGAACGAAACCGAGGAGGCGCTGGGGGGTGACCTGATTCTGCACGCCGTTGCCAACCATGGCACCACCCAGGGTGCCGAGGGCACCACACGAACCGGGGACGAACTGGGCTCCATCATGGTGGAACTGGTACCCTCGGACCGCCGCGACATCCGCAATCCGGAATTCATCACGTCCTGGCGGGATCGCCTGGACCGTCCCGCCGGCCTGGATAACCTGACCATCTCCGAGCGACAGTCCGGCCCGCCGGGCAAGGATGTGAACGTGCGGCTGACCGGTGAGAATGCCGTTGACCTGAAACGGGCGGCGGAGTCCCTCAACGAGTCGCTGCGTACCCTGCCGGGCGTACTGGATACCGAAGACGACATGCCCTGGGGGCGGGAGCAACTGATCTACCAGGTCAGCCCCTATGGAGAGGCCCTGGGGCTGACCACCAGCGACCTTGGCAACCAGCTACGGGCGGCCTTTGACGGGCGGATTGCCCAGATCTACCAGGATGGCCGGGACGAAGTAGAAGTGCGCGTGCAGCTACCCCGGGAGCAGCGGGAAAGCATGGCAACCCTGTCGCAGTTGACGGTGCGGGTGCCCGACGGGCGTTTTGTCCCCCTGGCCCAGGTCATGAACCTGGACCATCGCCAGGGTTTCCAGGCGCTTCGGCATGCCGAGGGGGACCTGGCGGTTGAAGTAACGGCGTCCCTGAATACCCGCATCAGCACCGCCGACCAGATCATTGCCAGCCTCGAGGAAGAGGTGCTGCCATCACTGGCCAGCCAGTACAACCTGCGATACAGCTTTGAAGGGCGTGCCGCGGACCAGCGGGAAACCATGGACGACATGAAAACCGGCCTGGTTATCGGCCTGGGCCTGATGTATGTGGTGCTGGCCTGGGTGTTCGCGTCCTGGAGCATGCCGGTGATTGTCATGGCCATTATTCCCTTTGCGCTGGTGGGGGCGCTGATCGGCCACTGGCTGATGGGGCTGCAACTGACCATTCTCTCGCTGTTCGGGCTGTTTGGTCTCTCCGGCATCGTGGTCAATAACGCCATCATCCTCGTCGCTTTCTATAACCAGCAGCGCAAGAAAGGCCTGGGGATTACCGATGCCCTGAACGAGGCGGCGGTTCAGCGGGTGCGGGCGGTGCTGCTCACCTCCCTGACCACCATCGGGGGCCTGCTTCCGCTGCTGTTCGAGACCTCGCTGCAGGCCCAGTTCCTGATTCCCATGGCCACGTCCATCGCGTTCGGCCTGGGGCTGTCGACATTGCTGGTGCTGGCGGTGATTCCGGCGTTGCTGTCGTACCTTGAGCAGTTCCGGGAATGGCGGGCCCGCCGCCGGGGTGAGGATCCCGAAGCCACTATTCCGCGGAGTGTGTAATGCCCGGTTGCGTGCTGGCGATTGAAGGATTGGGTAAAAGCTTCATCAGCGGTGGTCAGAACGTGCCGGTGCTGGCCGGCTTGTCCCTTGCGGTCAATGAAGGCGAATCCCTGGCGGTAATGGGGCGGTCGGGCTCGGGCAAGAGCACGCTGCTGAACTTGTTGTGCGGTCTGGAGACTCCGGATACGGGACGGATCACCATCGTGGGTGAGTCGTTCGACCACCATGGCAAGTCCGGTCCCGACGACCGCTGGGGGGAGCTGCGGCGGCGCTCCATCGGCGTGGTGTTCCAGGAAGCGAACCTGATGCCCGCCCTGTCATTGCTGGAGAATGTGCGGCTGCGGGCTTACCTGGCCGACCAGCCTGCCGGTGGTGAGCGACAATGGCTGGAGCGTCTGGGCGTGGGGGCAGAGGCCGACCGCTATCCGGATCAGGTCTCCGGTGGCCAGGCCCAGCGTGCCGCCCTGGCCATGGTCTTCGCCATGGCACCGGCGCTGATACTGGCGGACGAGCCCACAGGCAGCCTCGACCGCCACACCGCCGATGAAGTGGCCGATTGCCTGTTTGCCATGCAGCGGGACAATGGCTGCGCGCTGGTGCTGGCCACCCACGATGCCGAACTGGCGGGCCGCTGCGACCACCTGCTCGACCTGACGCAACCCGGATAGCCGTGATGCTGGTCCGCGCGTTCATCAGCCACTATCGCCGGCACCCGTTCCAGCTTCTGGCGCTGGCCCTGATGATCACACTGGCCACCATGCTCTGGACCGGCGTGACCGTGCTCACCGACCAGGCCCGCAACAGCCTGTTCCAGAGCGAGGAAGCTGTTGCCGCACGGGTTCAGGTGGTGCGCACCGATGGCCAGCCGGTCACGGTGGATGACTTTGCCTGGCTGCGCATGGCCGGTGTCTGCGTTGCGCCCTGGCTGGAAGTCCAGCGGCCACCTCCCGAGGGGCGGGTGATCGGAATCGACCCCCTGGCCCTGGGCTGCTTCGGTGAGTCGGCCCCCGGTGGCGAAGCCGGTGACCTGGACGGCGAACCGTTTATGGATATCAGCGAAGCCGCGATGCTTTCGGCCAAAGGAGCCGACAGCCAGCTTTACCTGCTGGCAGGGACTGACGACGAAAGCTTGCCGGAAACCTACGCCCTGAAGGACTTTTCACTGTCGCCGCCGACCGGCGAGCTCGCGGACAGCTTCCTGCTGAACCTGGATGCCCTCAGCCTGCTGGTATTGCTGATTACCGGTCTGCTGGTGCGCAGTGTGCACCGGCTCGGGCTGGCCCAGCGCCGGGACAGCCTGGCGCTGTTGCACCGCTTCGGGGTGCCACGACGGCGGGTACGGCAGTTGCTGGTGCTGGAACTGATGGCGTTGACTGCCCTGTGCGTGCTGCCAGGCCTCTGGCTGGGGGCGCAACTGGCCGGGGTGCTGGGCGGTGGGTTTGGCCAGGCGCTGGACAACCTGTTTGATGTGGCACTTTACGCCGGCTCTGATGAGTCACTCCCTTGGCGGGCAGCCGGAGTCATGGTGCTGCTGGTACTGGCGGTATGCCTGCTGGACTGGGTGCTGCCACGTCGCTGGCAGAATGCCGCCAGCTCCGGACGCGGTCTCCGGGTGGCAGGCCTTGTTCTGCTCGCCGGGCTGACCGGCGTGGTGCTGGCCCCGGGGCTGGGATGGGTGTTTGCGGGAACTGCCCTGGTGTTCGCCGGAGCTGGCTGGCTGACGCCGGCCTTGCTGGCAATGATGGCCCAGAGGCTGTCCGGGAGCGCCAGTGATACCGGGGTTAGCCCATTGCTCGGCTGGCGGCGCCGGGAACTGGCGGTTATGTTCCGGCAACTGGCACTACCGGTGGTGGCCCTGCAGTTTGCCGTGGCCACCGTGCTGGCGGTTCAGGCGCTGGTGACAACCTTTGAGAATACCTTTGACGACTGGCTGGCCCAGCGCCTTGAAGCGGAATTCTATGTGGAAGTGCCCGTCGGAGCCGATGCAGAACTGGGGGCAGCGCAGTTGCGGGAGCTTGAAGGCATCGGGCCATGGCATCGGGTGACCCGGGGCGAAGCGAGTATCAGCCCTGCCGACAACGACGGAAAAGGTGCCGTTACGCCTGTGGACCTGTTCGCCCTGGGGCCTGTCGGCGAACTGGTCGCGGACTGGACGCTTCTGGAAAGCTCCGCCCGGCCGTGGCAGCAACTGGCGCAGGGTGGAGTGATGATCAACGAACAGCTGGCCCGTCGCCAAAACCTGGAGGTGGGCGACACGCTTGATGTAACCATTGCAGATACCGACATCCGTGTTCCGGTTGTGGCCGTTTACGCGGATTACGGCCGGCCCGCCGGTGAAGTGCTCATCCACCGGGCACAGTTGCCGGAAGCATTCAGCGCCGGCTTCGAAAGCTTTTCCGTCAATCCAGGGGAGCGGACCATGGCAGAGATCAGCGACCGGCTGGCGGATGTGTGGGATACCAGTAATCTGACTGTCCGGGACAATGCCAGCATTCGCGCCCTGGCGTCCCGGGTGTTCGGTCAGACCTTCCTGCTCACCCGCGCCATCAGCCTGCTGACCCTGGTGCTGGCGGCCGTCGCACTGCTGATCATGGGCTGGGTCTTCTTCACCACCCGGGCGTGGTATTTCCAGCTCCTGGCGGTCTGGGGGCTGCCGGCAACGATGCTCCGGCGCCAGCTTCAACGGCTGGCGGTGACGCTGACCCTGTCGGTGACAGCCGCCGCACTGCCACTGGGTATCTGGCTGACCTGGGTGCTGGTCAGCCGCATCAATCCCCTGGCGTTTGGCTGGTCGCTGCCCATGGCGGTCTATCCCATGTTCTGGCTGGAGCTGGGGCTGGTGGCCGCTGGCATCGGCCTGGTCATCGCCCGGCTGATGCGCCGGCAACTGGAAGGGCCGACACCGCTGCCGCCTGCCAGCCGGATGACGGGAGCGGAACGATGATCGCCCGTCGGCTTATGCCCTTGCTGTTGCTGGCCCTTGCGACCGGCTGTTCCGAGCCTGACTCCCAAGCCGGCTTTGCCGGCCTGGCCGAGCAGGCAGGCGAGGCGGATGAATCCGGCTTTCTGCAACCGGAGCCCGGTGATGAGCTGGTTTTTCCGGATGACTGGGGGCCCCATCCGCAACACCGCATCGAATGGTGGTACCTCACCGCGAATCTGGAAACCGCTGACGGCGAACCCCTGGGCCTGCAATGGACCCAGTTTCGCCAGGCTCTGAAACCCCGGTCTGCCGATGCACAGCCGCCTGACGCCGAAACCTGGCCCCTGGACGCGGCCTGGATGGCCCATGGGGCGGTGTCGTTTGCGGGTGACCACTGGTTTGAGGAGAAACTGGCCCGGGGCGATGTGGGCCATGCCGGCGCTACCGCAGAACCGTTACAGGTGTGGCTGGACGACTGGCGCCTGGAAGCCGTGCAGGGCGAGGATCACTGGCGTCTGCAGGTCAACGGTGATGGCTGGAGCTATGACCTGCGCCTTGGCAATACCGGCCGCCCGGTCGCCCACGGCGACGAGGGTTTCAGCGCCAAGTCTGCCAGCGGCGAAGGGTCCATGTATTTCAGCCTGGTGGACCTTGAGATTGATGGCACGGTGACGCTGGATGGCGAATCCATGGAGGTATCCGGCAGGGGCTGGTTCGACCGGGAGTGGAGCAGCCAGTTTCTGAAAGCCGGACAGCAGGGCTGGGACTGGTTTGCCCTGCATCTGGGAGGCGGCCAGAAACTGATGGCATTCCGATTGCGTGAGGACGACGGTGCCTTTGTCTCGGGCAGCTGGATAAGCGCTGAGGGCGAGGTGATATCTCTGGGTGTTGATAATCTGACAATCACTCCGGAGACCTGGCAGGAAACGGTAGAAGGAAGGGTGCCTGTCCGTTGGCGGCTGCAGATCCCGGAACGGCAGGTGGATGTGACGATTGCGGCACCAGAGGGCAACTACTGGAATACCGGGCTTTACCCCTACTGGGAAAGCCCGGTGTCGGTTTCCGGTTCCCACGAAGGTGTGGGCTATATGGAGTTGACCGGCTACAGCGACTAGGCGGCTCAGCGAATCACTGGTGGCTGAAGGCCCTCGACCAGTTCCTGAATGCCCTGGTGCCATTGCTGACGGAGCTGATGGAAATAGTCGTTATGCTCGTCCACCCGGTCGATAAAGCAGGGCTTGAGTTGATCGTTACGGTAGATGGCCACATCCAGTGGCATGCCCACGGACAGGTTGCTTTTCATGGTGGAGTCGAAGGAGATCAGCGCGCACTGGTAGGCCCGCTCCAGGGAAGACCGATAGTTCACCACCCGGTCCAGAATCGGCTTGCCGTACTTGGATTCGCCAATCTGGAAATAGGGCGTTTCCTCGGTGGCTTCGATGAAATTGCCTTCCGGGTAGATATTGAACAGCCGTGCTTCTTCGCCCTGAATCTGGCCGCCAAGAATCAGTGAGCAGCTGAAATCCACATGATTGACCTTGCCCTCGGGATTGTCCCGGCGAATGACCTCGCGGATGGTCTTGCCCACGATTTCAGCGGTCTCGAACATGGAGGTGGTGGAAAACACGTTGGGCTCCTCGGTGCCGCCACGCTTTTCCAGCAGGCTGATCACACTCTGGCTGGTGGCAAGGTTGCCGGCAGACAATATCACCAGCTCCCGCTCCCCGGGCTTCTCAAAGACATGCATCTTGCGGAAGGTGGAGATCTGGTCAAAGCCCGCATTGGTGCGGGAGTCGGACGCGAATACCAGGCCATCGGCCAGTCGCATCGCCACACAATAGGTCATGGGGGGCTACCCTCGGGTCGTCGGAATCCGCCCAGTGTAATCCTTTCTGCAAAGAAAGCATGGGTTGGAGTGTCGATTTTTGAAAGCTTTTTGTTACTGGTTTTCTCCTGCCATGGTGACCCATGCCCGGGTGTGCAGGCTCTCCATACCACCACCACTGCGGATGCCGCGCACGGGTGCGGCGTCGCGGTAATCCAGCCCCGTTGCCAGTTTGATGTGGCTCTCGGCCACGTTGAGCAGGTTGACCACATCGAAAGTATGCCAGTTGCGGCCCAACCAGGCTTCCGCCCAGGCGTGGGTGGCCAGGTGGTGTTCGCTGTGGGTGTGGATGTAGCCGCTGACGTAACGCACCGGAACGCCGATGTGGCGGCAGCAGGAAATGAAGATATGGGTATGGTCCTGGCACACGCCGGCTTTCTGCCTGAAGGCTTCCGCTGCCGTATGGGTGACCGTGGTGACCCCGGGCATGAACTCGATATGTTCCAGAATGCGGTTCATCATTCGTACCAGGCTGCGCTTGTTGGCCGAGAACTGGCTGGCAAAAGCCTTGATGGCCTTATCCGCTTCAGTCAGCGGGGTGTGGCGTAGGAACACCTCCGGCGGAAAAGGCGAGTCGTCTTTTGTCAGTGGCTTGCCGGTCAGGTCGACCACACCCTCCGCCCGCAGGGTGATCTCTGTGACAGTCTTTTCCATGGTCATGACGGTCACCAGATTGCCGAAACCGTCGGTCATCTGGCTGGTTTCGCCGGGCGTGCTCACTCGCCATTCCTGGATTTTCTGCTGTGGCGTATTGCGGGGTGTGAGGCGCAGGTACTGGATGCTGTTTTGCATCGGCGCGTCGTAAGTGTAGGTTGTGTCATGGCGGATATTCAGTTTCATTGTTACCACCCCATGTAGTCTTTCTGGATCTGGCCGGAGATGCGCTCGATGCGCGCCAGGAAGTCGGTCAGATACTCATGCAGCCCGCGGTCTTCAATGTATTCCCGGTCGCCGAAGCGGATGTTGGCATACAGGCTGGTGGCCAGGCGCCGGGCACGGCGGGCTTCCCCGCTTTCGATCTGCTCCAGCAGGTCGGCGATTTCCTGCAGGCAGGCGTGAAGTGAACGGGGCACATCAGGCTTGAGAATCAACAGTTCGGCCACGTTCATCGGCTCGATATTGTGACCGTAGGTGTGCTGGTAGGCCTCGAAGGCTGCCAGGGAATGCAACAGGGCCGTCCACTCGAAGAAGGACTGGGTGGGGTGGCCTTCCAGGGACTTGGTGGCCATGCGATGGCGAATATCCAGTACCCTTGCGGTGGTATCGGCCCGCTCAATGAAGGTGCCCAGTCGCAGGAAGTGGAATGCGTCATTACGCAGCAATGTGCCATAGGCGGCGCCTCTGAAAACGTGAGAACGCTCCCGGGTCCAGTCGAACACGCGGCTGGCATTGGATTCGGTAACACCCTTGTGGCGCAGTTCCTTGAGCTCCATCCACGCCAGGTTGATGCTTTCCCATACATCCGCCGACAGGTTGCCCCGCACATGCAGGGCGTTGTCCCGGGCGCTGCGGATAACGCTGAATACGCTGGCGGGGTGGCGATCATCCAGCAGCAGGAAGTCGATCAGGTTCTGGGGCGTGATGTCCCCGTACAGTTCATCGAACACTTCCCGGGTGCCGGTAACCAGTAAAGGTACGGAAAGCTGTTCCTCTCGGTCTTCAGGCACGTCGATCAGTGCCATGGTCAGGCTGACATCCAACAGGCGGGCCTGGGTTTCGGCACGCTCCAGGTAACGGGCCATCCAGAACAGACTTGATGCGGCGCGGCTCAGCATTGGTCGTCCTCCAGTACCCAGGTGTCCTTGGTGCCACCGCCCTGGGAGGAATTCACCACCAGGGAGCCTTCTTTCAGGGCCACCCGGGTGAGGCCGCCGGGGACCATCTGCACCTTCTTGCCCGAGAGCACGAAGGGCCTCAGGTCCAGATGCCGGGGCGCAACGCCTTCTTCCACAAAGGTGGGGCAGGTGGACAGGCTCAGGGTGGGCTGGGCAATGTAGTTATCCGGGCGCGCTTTCAGCAGCTTGCGGAAATGGCTGATTTCCTTCTTGGTAGCCTTGGGGCCGATCAGCATGCCGTAGCCACCGGCACCCTGGGTTTCCTTGACCACCAGATCCGGCAGGTTGTCGAGGATGTAGCTCAGGTCCTTGGGTTTGCGGCCCTGCCAGGTGGGTACGTTCTTGAGTATGGGCTCCTCGCCCAGGTAGAAGCGGATCATCTCCGGCACGAAGGGGTAGATGGCCTTGTCGTCGGCAACGCCGGTGCCCATGGCATTGGCCAGCACCACGTTGCCGGTGCGGTAGGCGGCATAGAGCCCCGGAACACCAAGCATGGAGTCGGGATTGCCCGCCAGTGGATCGAGGAAGTCGTCGTCGATCCGCCGGTAGATCACATCCACCTGCTGGGGACCAATGGTAGTCTTCATGTAGACCTTGTTGTTGCGAATGAACAGGTCCGCCCCCTCCACCAGTTCGATGCCCATCTGGCGCGCCAGGAAGGCGTGCTCGAAATAGGCACTGTTGAATCGGCCGGGGGTGAGTACCACCACCGTGGGGTTGGATCTCAGGGAGGCGGCGCGGAGGGTTTCTCCCAGCAGCGCCGGGTAATGCTCCACCGGGGCAACGGGCGCCTGGGCGAACAACTCGGGGAACAGGCGCATCATCATGCGGCGGTTCTCCAGCATGTAGGATACGCCGCTGGGGCAGCGGAGGTTGTCCTCCAGCACGTAGAAGTCGCCGTCGTTGTGGCGGATCAGATCGATACCGGCAATGTGGGAATACAGGTTGCGAGGCAGTTTCAGGTTCTGCATGCCGGGCTGATACTGGGGGTTGGCAAACACCTGCTCGGCGCTGATGACCCCCGCGCGGATGATGTCAAAGTCGTGGTAGATGTCGAACAGGAAGCGGTTCAGTGCCTGTACACGCTGTCGCAGGCCGGCCTGAAGCCGTTGCCAGTCGGAGGCAGAGATGACCCTTGGAATCAGGTCAAAAGGGATCAGGCGTTCTGCTCCCTGGTCCTCTCCATACACATTGAAGGTGATGCCCAGACGCTGGAAAAGCACGTCCGCTTCCCGGCGCTTTTCCGCAAGCAGGTCTTCGTCTGACTTGATCAGCCAGTCTTCCAGCATGCGGCAGCTGGGTCTTACCCGGTTATTTTCGTCGAACAGTTCGTCGTAAATACCCTCGGGCGGGGTTTGAATCAGCATAACCATAAACCTCTCCTGAACACGCCCTCCACCGGATGTGGAAAGTCGATATCCAGCCGTTCCCATTTCAAAAGGAACAGCAAAAGGCAGGCCACCCTGGCAGCAAGCGTCGTATTTCTCGTCAGGGCTCAGGGCGGGTTATTTAAGAAAAGGCCAGCGCGGTGAAAGTGTCAATAAAAACCAGTGCCAGCCGCCAACTGCGTGCACCACAACAGAGCCGGCATATTCATGAAAGCTGCACGCCAAGCAAGGAGTGTTTTGTTTTGATGCAAAAATACGAAGGGTTATGGATTAGACAGAGCTCGAGCCCCTGAAAGTAAGACAGAAAAGGCCGGCCAGGCGAGGTTTGTGCATTTTTGCGGTGCGTTATTGGGGGTGTTGCACCGTTTTGGCTGATTGTTCTTGGAAATGTTCTTTCCACGCGGCGTACCGCAACAGGTCTGATTCCACCATTGCCAGGCAGGCAGCGACGACACCGGCGTCGTCCAGAAAGCCGATACCGATCAGTATGTCCGGGATGAGGTCCAGAGGGTTCAGAACGTAGATCAGCGCCCCGGCAATGGCAGCGATGCTTTTCCAGGGCACGTTGCGATAATTGCCCTGCCAGTAGTCCCGGAGCATGGAAAACATCAGGCGGATGTCAGTGCCGAAACGACGCAGTTTGCCGCTGTTCTTCACCTTTTCCTCAATGGCTTTCTGGCGGCCAAGCAGATTGCCCAGGTCGTCGCTTTGGACTTTGCTGGCTTCGTTGTTTAGCTGTTCGTTGGCCTTGCGGTCACTGAAAATTGCCATCGGCTGTCACCTTTACAGGATAACTTTCACACGCCATGATCCAACAAGCCCGGGTCAAAGCCAAGGGGTTTGCAGGGCGATTGGGGGACATGGTTATATTGTAATCATGGCCGATTTCGTCAAGCACAATACCACGCCGTTTCCTGATGCCCTCCTGCGGGAAGCTGAAGGCCTTGCTTTGCTGGCGGATACCCTCGGGGATGCCGGCGTCACCGCAGTGCGGGTGCCCCAGGTGCGCTCGGTGTCGAAGCAGGCGCTGGTTATCCCCAGAATCAGCCCCGGCAGGGCCACTGAGGAATCCATGGCGCAGCTGGGAGATGGCTTGGCCCGGATGCATGCGGTGCGCCAGAAGCACTACGGGCTTGAAACGGACAACCTGATTGGCCTGTCCCGGCAAACGAACGGGGTCAGCGATGATTGGGGTGACTTTTTCCTGCGGAAGCGCCTGGAGGTTCAGGTTGCCATGATCCGGGACCGGTCAGTGCGCGGGGAGTTTGAAGCCGTACTGGAGTGCCGGGGTGAGGCGCTCACAGACTTTCTGAACGAGCATTGCGCGTTCCCCAGCCTGCTTCACGGCGACCTCTGGTCCGGCAATGCGCTGTTCGATGAACAGGGTCCGTGGCTGATTGATCCGGCGGTGTATTACGGTGATCGGGAAGCGGATATCGCCATGACAGAGTTGTTCGGCGGGTTTTCACAGGCGTTCTACCAGGCCTATGACCGTGCTCTGCCGAGAACGCCGGCTTACGACACCAAGCGTGATATCTACAACCTCTACCACACCCTGAATCACTTCAACCTGTTCGGGGCTTCCTACCTCGGCGCATGCCGGCGAAATCTGGAAACCATAAGGCAGTTGTAACCTACTGGCGTTTGTACTGGGTGGGGCAATAACCTCTGGAAACGCCAGGCGGGCGCAGTGCCCTGTGCTTGGTCCTGCGCCCGCTGACACGTTTGCGCCAGAGCCGGAAGCTGCCGGGTTTCAGCTCCCGCCGCATAAGCGTGATCACGTCCTTTTCCTGCAGCCCATACAAGCTCTCGATGGCTTCAAACGGCGTACGGTCTTCCCAGGCCATTTCGATGATCCGGGAAAGATCGGATTCACTGAAGCTCACCATCTGGCTTTGTCCCACATTTCCGGGTTGGCCCAGTTGTCGGGATTGTTCCAGGCGCGCTTGTGGTTATAGCTATCGATATTGTAGGTGTAAAGCGTGAGAGGATTGTCGCCATCCCCCAATTCCGCCTGGCGTCGAAAACCCAGCCCGATAAAGTCGGTGAAAGCCCACTCGGGGTTGCCTGACACCACCACCGCTATCTGATGGGTGCCATAGTTGCGAAGCTGTCCCAGCAGCACCTCACCCTGTTCATGGCTCAGGTGTTCCAGTGTGTCAGTCACCAGCGCCAGATCCTGGGTCCGGGAGAGCGGGAAGGCTTCGTTCGGGCGGTTGCTGTCCAGCGTTGTCATTGCTGATTCGCCATGATGGTGACACCAGTGACGGCCCACCTGGCCGGCCGCTTCACCACAAACCACCAGGGTTTTCGGTTGGCAGGTATCGACGATCCGGGCCAGGGCCTGTCGGGTAGAGGTCATGATTCGGCATATCCGTTTGGGGTTAAAAGTGCAGTATCACACCGGCCAGTCGGCCGCATCAACCAGATGCAGGCCCACCGGTTGGCTGGAGTGGCCCTGCCAGCGCCGCACGAACTCGCCGTCCGGATCGAACTGTCGCGCCTGCTTTTCCAGGTTGAAGTGTCGCGGCCCCTTGGGGTCGGCGCCGACGCCGGCCAGGTACTGCCAGTTGCCGTAGTTGCTGGCAACATCGTAGTCCACCAGTTGTTCTTCAAACCAGGCAGCGCCGTAGCGCCAGTCCAGTTCCAATTCATTAACCAGGCAACTGGCGACAATCTGGCGGCTGCGGTTGCTGATATAGCCGGTCTCCCGCAACTGATTCATGGCGGCATTCACAAGCGGGTACTCGGTGCTGCCGGCGCACCAGGCCTTGAAACGATGGGGGTAGAAGGAAACCGACCGTTTTTTCTGCCGCACGCCGTCCCGGCGAAACAGTTTTGAGCCATGCTTGTTGGCGTACCAGTAAAAGTACTCCCGCCACAACAACTCGAACCAGAGCCAGTAGGTGGACTCGTTTTTTACGTGCTGGCTTTCATACCGGGCAATGGTCTCGGCCACTTCACGGGCGGACAGGGACCCATTGGCCAGCCAGGGCGAGAGACGGGAGGAACCCTCGGGTTCATCCAGCTCGTTGCGGGTGTCAATATAGGTGTCGATGCTGTGATCAACGAACAGAAACTGGTTGAGTCGTTCCAGTCCTGCGGATTCGCCTCCGGTGAATCCCACGGGATGACGGGGCTCCGCAATGGCCGGGCAGTCACCACGATTGTCTTCAGGAAAACCCGGGGCTGGCGGAAGGGCCGTCAGGGTGCGAATGCGCAGTTGTTCTGACCGGCTGTCGTCGGCTTTCTCAACCAGTTTGCGGAACTGGGAAAAGGTGTCGGGAAGTTCTGCCAGTTTCATCGGCAGCGAGCCTTCAGTAAACAGGCTCAGGGTCTCGAATTGCTGGCATATCGTTTTCGGAAGCTTGTCCTTGATCGCCTGCCACTGGCCGGCTTCCCGGGTTCCGGGCAGGCGGGAACGAATGACCCGTCCTATCTGATGGTCATGCACCAGTTCGGGGATAACATCTTCGGGCTCACCATAGGCAATATGCAGTCTCTGCCCGAGCGCTCTGAGGCTTCGTTCCAGAGTCATGAGGCTTTGCCACAGAAAACGCCAGCGATGCTCACCCATGGTCTTGCATTGGAAGGGGCCGGGCGCAAACCATTTTGGATTCACCACATACACGCACAGCAGCATGTCTGACCGGGAGGCGGCCAGCAAAGCGGCATTGTCGTGGAGCCGGAGATCGCGGGTAAACCAGTAGAGGGTTTGCACAGTCTTGTTTCCTGTCAAAAGTTAACGCTCTAGTTTCTTGATACGACCGTTAGTCAGAATAGTTTTCGCGAAGATCCGTGCCATTAAACGAAAGCACCGCTGATCGTGTCGACCAGCGGTGCTTCGGTGGGTTCACGGCATCGTGAAAAGCTTACAGCTCCTGCGCTGTCGGACGCAGAATGATTTCGTTGATGTCGACGTCGGACGGCTGTTCAATGGCATAGACAATGGCACGAGCCACGGCGTCTGAATCAATCGCCACCTTGTACAGTTCGTCCGCTGCCTGCTTGGCGTCCGGGTCCGTGATGGTGTTGGTGAGCTCGGTAGCCACCGCCCCCGGGGAGATGTTGGTGCTGCGGATCTCATCACCGGCCTCCATACGTAAGCCCTCTGAAAGCGCTTTTACGGCGTATTTGGTTGCGCAATACACCGCTGCGCCCGGGAACAGTTTGTGGCCAGCGACGGATGACAGGTTGATCACGTGACCGCTGTGCTGTTCGCGCATGGTGGGCAGCACAGCCGCGATGCCGTACATGACGCCTTTGATATTGACGTCCACCATCTGGTCCCATTCGTCGACTTTCAGTGCATCCAGCGGTGCCAGAGGCATCAGGCCGGCGTTGTTGATCAGCACATCAATCCGGCCGAAGGTGTCTTTCGCCAGGGCTGCCAGGGCTTCTACCTGTTTGCGGTCGGTGACGTCCGTGGTCTTCCATACCACTTCGGCACCCCTGGATTTCAGGTCTTCCGTCAGGGCTTTCAGGCGGTCCTCGCGGCGGGCCGCCAGTACGAGCCGGGCGCCCCTGTCTGCCAGGCGGCGTGCGGTGGCCTCGCCGAGACCACTGCTGGCGCCGGTGATAATGACCACTTTCTGGTTGATTGCGTCGTCTGTGTTGCTCATAGACATACTCCTGATTGGTTCCATTTTTTGAACTAGGCGCTGGTTTCAGGCTCAAGCTCTTTCAGCGTTGGGTAATCGGTGTAGCCACGTTCGTCGCCACCGTAAAAGGTGCTGTCGTCCCACTTGTTCAGTTCTGCATGCTGGCGGAAGCGCTCCGGCAGGTCCGGATTGGCGATGAACGGGCGACCGAAGGTCACCAGGTCACAACGGCCGCGGCTGATGCGTTTGCGGGCTTCCTCTGCGGTGTAGGCGCCGTTGGCAATGTAGGTGCCTTTGAAACCGGCCTGAATGGCGTCGATAACCTCTTCCGGGCGGCCATCGGCGTGGTTGCCCTGGAAGGAATCCTCCACCACTTCGACGTAGGCGATGCCAAGGTCGTTGAGTTTCCTGGCGAATTCGCCAAAGGTTTCAACCGGATTCTCGTCGACCATGGCGTTGAAGCTTCCGGTCGGGCTGATGCGGACGCCAACCCGGTCCTTGCCCCAGACATCAATCACCGCTTCCATCACCATCAGTGGCAGGCGCATGCGGTTTTCAAGGGAACCACCGAAGTCGTCGGTGCGGTGGTTGCTGCCGCTCTTGAGGAACTGGTCCAGCAGATAACCGTTGGCAGCGTGGACTTCGACGCCGTCGAATCCGGCCTCTTTGGCATTCCGGGCGCCCCGGCGGAACTGCTCTACGATGTCTTCCATCTCGCTGGCCTCCAGAGCCCGCGGCTCCGGAATATCCACCATGCCAGAGTCAGCGCTGATGAAGGTTTTTGCTCCTTCCGGTTTGATGGCAGAGGGCGCTACGGGCTTCTGGCCATCGGGCTGAAGTTCGGTGTGGGAGATGCGGCCAACATGCCAGAGTTGCATATGGATGCGTCCACCGGCCATGTGTACCGCGCTTGTGATCTTGCGCCAGCCTTCAATCTGCTCCGGGGAATGAATGCCGGGGGTAAAGGCGTAGCCCTTACCCTGCGGCGATACCTGGGTGGCCTCACTGATGATCAGGCCAGCCCCGGCACGCTGCTGGTAATAGGTTACGTTCATATCATTGGGCACATCGCCGGGCTGTGCGGAGCGGGCACGGGTCAGTGGCGACATGAGTACCCGGTTGGGCAAGGTCAGTGGGCCGAGTTCGTAAGGTTGAAACAGTGCATCATCTGGGTTGTTCATCAGTCATTTCCTCTGGAGTTAACAGGTTTTAATTAGACCAGTCTACTAATCACGAGTTTAAAAAAAATTCAGTGGATGCCGAGGCACTGGGAGAAGAAAACCCGGACAAAACGTTCCATGGGTTCGGTGGACTTGAGTACCTTGGCGCGCAGAATGGCGCCTTCCCAGCCTGACAGCAGGAAGCTGGCCACATCAGAGGGCACAACCGTCCGGTCAATCTCACCGGCTTCCTGGCCCTGGGCGATGCAACGCTCGAAACGCTTCTCCCAGCCGGAAAACACATTGTTGAGTCGCGTTCTGAAGGTTTCGTTCTGCCCGGACAGTTCCTGACCGAGATTGCCGATCAGGCAACCGCTGGTGTATTCACAGCTGGTGATACTTTCGAAGCCGGTGTCGAAATAGGCATACAGCCGGTCGACACACGAGCGCGTGGGATCTGTGAGAATCCGTTCGAGCTTGGCATCGTACTCTCTCGCGAAGCTATCAATCACGGCAAGGCCAAAATCGTTCTTGCTGCTAAAGTAATGGTAGAACGAGCCCTTGGGTACGCCTGCAGCGGTCAGAACCGCGTTGATGCCGGTGGCACCAAAGCCTTTCTGGCCGATGAGTTCGGCGCCGGTCTGAATGATATGGTCGCGTGTGTCTTTTGATGGCATGGTTGTTATATTAGACCGGTCGTCTACAATGCGTCAAACACGTGAAACCCGAGATGCTTTCAAATCCCGACAACATTTCAAGGAGTCTGCCAGTGATCAAATCCCGAGCTGCGGTGGCATTTGCCCCCAATAAACCGCTGGAAATTGTGGAAGTAGATGTTGCCCCACCCCAGAAAGGGGAAGTGCTGGTGCGCATCGTTGCCACTGGCGTATGCCATACCGATGCCTACACCCTTTCAGGTGCTGACTCTGAAGGCAACTTCCCGGCCATCCTGGGCCATGAGGGCGGTGGCATTGTTGAAGCCGTCGGCGAAGGCGTGACGTCCGTGGAAGTCGGCGACCACGTGATCCCTCTCTACACAGCCGAGTGTGGCAAGTGCAAGTTCTGCACGTCCGGCAAGACCAACCTGTGCAGTTCCGTTCGTGAAACCCAGGGCAAGGGTGTGATGCCGGACGGCACCTCCCGGTTTTCCTACAAGGGCGAACCCATCTATCACTACATGGGCTGCTCGACCTTCTCCGAGTACACCGTGCTGCCGGAGGTGTCCCTGGCCAAGATCCCCAAGGAAGCGCCGCTGGACAAAGTGTGCCTGCTGGGTTGTGGCGTTACCACCGGCATTGGTGCGGTACTGAACACCGCCAAGGTGGAAGAGGGCGCAACGGTGGCCATCTTCGGCCTCGGCGGAATCGGCCTGGCCGCCATCATCGGCGCCACCATGGCCAAGGCCAGCCGCATTATTGCCATCGACATCAACCCCGGCAAGTTCGATATCGCAAAACAGCTGGGCGCTACCGACGTGATGAATCCCAAGGACTACGACAAGCCAATCCAGGAAGTCATCATTGAAATGACCGACGGCGGCGTGGACTACTCCTTCGAGTGCATCGGCAACGTGGACGTGATGCGTTCAGCCCTGGAGTGCTGCCACAAGGGCTGGGGCGAATCCATCATCATCGGCGTTGCCGGCGCCGGCGAGGAAATTCGCACCCGCCCATTCCAGCTGGTCACCGGCCGGGTCTGGAAGGGGTCTGCCTTCGGCGGCGTTAAAGGCCGCACGGAACTGCCAGGCTACGTGGAAAAAGCCAAGACGGGGGACATTCCGCTGGATGTGTTCATTACCCACAACATGCCCCTTGAAGACATCAATGAGGCGTTTGAGTTGATGCATGAGGGTAAGAGTATCCGGACGGTTATTCATTTCTGATGTGGCACATGGCCCTGTATCAGTGATCCAGGGCCCGGGAGAAGTTGATGACTGCCGATAACCCTTTCCGATTCCGCTTCCGCGTCCGCTACAGCGAATGCGACGCCCAGAGTGTGGTGTTCAACGCCCGCTACGCCGACTATGTGGATATTGCCGTCAATGAGTACATCCGCGCCCTGTTCGGGGACTACCAGAACCTGCTGGATGAGGATCTTGACATCCAGGTGGTCAGCCTGACGATGAACTATCGCGCGCCGGCGCGTTTTGATGATGTGCTGGAAGCCAGAATAAAGGCAGGGCGGATTGGCAACACCTCGTTCACCGTGCACCTGGAGTTCTATCGTTATGGCGACGAGGCCCTGGTTGCCGAGGCGGACATTACCTATGTGCTGATTCAGCCGTCAAAGATGGCAAAAACGCCTGTTCCGAATACTATTCGGGAAAAACTGGAGGTGGGAGCACCCGGCGTGCTGATCAGCCACGCCGGGGAATAACGGCTGGTTCGGTTCAGTCCTCCTGAAGGGCCTGTACCACGGCCTTGGCGGTGCCTTCGGAGGAGGCCGGGTTCTGGCCGGTGATCAGTTTGCCGTCCACCACGATATGGGGCCCCCAATCGTCCCCTTTCGTGTAGGTAGCCGTGTTTTCCTTGAGCATGTCTTCCAGCAGGAAGGGCACAATGCCGCTCAGACCTACGGCTTCTTCTTCACTGTTGCTGAAGCCGGTCACCTTGCGGCCACCTACGATATTCTGCCCCGGTTTCACTTCCACATTCTTGAATACGGCCGGTGCATGGCAGACGGCACCGATAACCTTGTCCTGCTCGTAGGCGGTCTTGATCAGCGAGATACTTTTCTCGTTGTTGACCAGATCCCAGAGCGGGCCGTGACCACCGGGGTAGAAAATGGCGTCGTACTCGGTCATATCCACGTCGCCCAGCTTCTTGGTGCTGGCCAGTGACTCCTTGGCGTGGGCGTCCTGCTGGAACCGGCGGGTGGTTTCTGTCAGGGCGTCTTCGGCTTCGCTGTTCGGGTCTACCGGGGGCTGACCGCCTTTCGGGGAGGCGATGGTAATGTCGGCGCCGGCATCCCGGAAAACATAATAGGGCGCAGTGAATTCTTCCAGCCAGAACCCGGTCTTGTGACCGGTGTCTCCCATCTGGTCGTGTGAAGTAAGAACCATCAGTACTTTCATTGAGGCTGTCCTTCCTGGTTTTTAAATGAATGGGTGACCAACTGCTCTACAGGTAATCTGTTGTGACGGCCACGCGGTAAATCAACCACTTTATGCGAATCATCTACGCCAACCCACTCACGGCAGATTTGTGGATTCTGCTTACTGTTTATGAACTACACTTTCAGGGATCATGCCGCAAAGGCTGAACCCGGGTTCCGGTTCCAGGCCTCGATAATCATCTCATGGAAGGTTAGCCCCCCAGTGCGTCTTATTGTTGTCTGTTTCTCAGCGATACTGTTTCTGGCCTTTGCTGCCTCTGCAGAGGAGCGTCGCTCGGTCACTGTGGGTATTAACCATGCTCCACCATACAGGGTGACCACCGATGAAGGCCCTGCAGGTCTCTACGTGGACATATTTGACGAGATAGCCCGGCGCATAAATTGGGATATTCGCTATGTGGAAGCTCCGTTTCGCCGGATATTGCTCATGATGGAGGAGGGCACGGTCGACGTGATGCTTGGCCCCCTGAAAACCGAGGAGCGGGAGCGGGTCATGGCGTTTGTGGCGCCGGTGTTCCCGCCAGAGCGTAAACTGTTTTTCTACTACCGTGACGAAAACCGGATCGAAGAATACGAGGACCTGTACGGCAAGACAATTGGTGTTCTGGAGGGTGCCAGTTACTTCGAGGAATTTGATGCTGACGACAAGCTCGACAAAGAGCCGATTGCGCGATATGAAAACCTGATGCGAATGCTGGAAAAGGATCGCGTTGACGTGGTGGTTGCACCGGAACTGGTGGGTAAACATACCGTGAACCAGTTGGGCTCAGAAGTATCCATTTCACCCTATCAGATTCCTGGCGAGCATTCCTACATTGCGATTTCAAGAACATCACCGATGTTTTCCCACCAGGACGAGATTAACCAGGCTTTTGAACAGATTCGTCAGGAAGGCACGTATGAAAAGCTGGTAAGGGGCTATCAGGATCACGCTGAACGATGACACCGGATGAGAATGACCTGTGGTTCCTCCCGCTGGGAGGCACCGGCGAAATCGGGATGAACCTGAATCTTTATGGCCATGACGGCCGCTGGCTGATGGTGGATTGCGGCGTTACCTTCCCCAGGCCCGGCAGGATCGCTGCCGACGGTACGGTACACCACCGGGGTGAGCCGCCGGTACAGATGGCCGATCCTGCCTTTATCGCCGATCGTCGCGATCAGTTGGCAGGGCTGATCATCACCCACGCCCATGAAGATCACATTGGTGCCGTGCCCTACCTCTGGCCATTGCTGCAATGCCCGATCTATACCAGCCGTTTCACCGCCGAAATCCTGCGCAGAAAGCTCGCGGAATTCGATCTGCTGCATCGTGTCCCCATTCATGTTGTAAACGTGGGTGATCGCAGGGCGATCGGGTCCTTCGAGGTGGAATGGCTGGCCCTGACCCACTCCATTCCCGACCCCAATGCCCTGATGATCCGCACTTCGGCGGGGAATATCTTCCACAGCGGGGACTGGAAGCTGGATGACCACCCGCTGGTCGGCCACGGCTATTCCAGAAACACCTTTACCGATCTGGCAAAAGAGGGCGTGGATGCCATGGTGTGCGACTCCACCAATGCCACCGTGGAAGGCCACTCAACCTCGGAATCGGCGCTCTACAATGGCCTGCTGGAAGCCATCAAACCGGCAACCGGCCGGGTGGTTGTCACCTGCTTTGGCAGCAATATCGCCCGCCTGCATACCCTGGCCATGGTCGCCCGGGCAACCGGCCGCTATATGGGCCTGATTGGCCGTTCGCTCATCAATATGAGCAATGCCGCCAAGGCGTCCGGGCTCTGGGATACCGCCGATTCGCTGATCAATGCCTCCCATTTTGGCTATCTGCCACGCGAGGAGATGCTGGCCGTGGCCACGGGCAGCCAGGGCGAACCACGCACTGCCTTGCGCAGACTCGCCGCCGGTAATCATCCGGATTTTGAACTGGAGGCCGGGGATCGGGTAATCTTCAGCGCCCGCGCCATTCCGGGCAATGAAGAGGCGATCGAGGCACTGATCGCCAGGCTGCGAGCCATGGGTGTGTCGGTGATTACTGCCGAGGATGCCAATTTACCGATTCATGCTTCAGGTCATCCCGCTCAGGAAGAATTGGAGTTAATGTATCAGTGGGTAAGGCCTGCCATTGCCATTCCGGTCCATGGCGAGGCGACACATATGGAAACTCACGCCGGGATTGCGAAGGCAAATGGAGTGCCCAGGGCCATGGTGGGCCGAAATGGTGACCTGTTCATGATCCGTCCGGTGCCGGGGATTCGTCGCCAGATTACGGAAACCGGGCGCCTGGGGTGGGAGAAACAGGCGCTTGTCAGAGTCGAGTAAACCGATGTTGAAAGCTTTCTACAACGTTTGTGCATTGGTCGTGACCATGTTCGCGCTGGCTCCCGCAAGTGCCTCTCCGGAGCTCAACTGCAAGACGCTTACCGTGAGTGGCAACCCGGAATACCCGCCCTTGCTGTGGCGGGAATCAGCGGATGATGGCTATCTCATCGGCGCTTTACCGGCCCTTTTACGGGAAATCGTGGAACCCATGGGCCTGGAGGTTGTAGTCAGAGATCTCGGCTCCTGGGCCCGGGTTCAGCATGTGGCCAGCCTGGGAGAAATCGACATGGTAGCAGGTGCGTTTTATACCTCTGAACGCATTCGTTACATGGATTACCTGCTTCCTCCGATCACTCATCTCCCAACGGTTGTCTGGGTACCCAGGGGTGGTGAATTTGTCTATCGCCACTGGCCGGATTTGCTGGAAAAACGCGGCAGCACTCTGATCAACAACAGTTTCGGTCAGAATTTTGACCGTTATGCTGAGGAGAATCTGCGCATCGAAGGCGTACGAACCATTGAACAATCCTTCCAGATGGCACTGGCTGACCGCGTTAATTATGTTCTTTACGAATTATTGCAGGGGCAGGTGAAGCTGGAAAAGCTGGGTCTTGCCGATGATTTTGTGGCACTGGAGACGCCGATCAGCCGGGAGGGGTTGTTTTTCACCTTTGCCAAACAGTCGCCATGCAACACCGTTGAGTTGCGGGAACGTATTGCCGCGAGCCTGTCGAAACTGGTGGATGCCGGTCGGCCCGATCAGTTGACGCAGGAATTTACCCGTGTTTATACCGGGCAGGACTAGTGTCCCGCCTGGCGGGCTTTCTGAATACCAGTAATGCCAACAGGCAACTGCCCAGCACCGACACTACAACTGCCGGCCCGGCGGGTATGTCATGGCTGGCTGACAACCAGAGCCCCACACTGTGCCCCGCAAAGCATAAGGCCGAGGCCATCAGCTGGCTGTACCCTCTCAGGCAGCACAGCATCAGCGGTGCCGCGATCAGGGTTGCAAACACCACATAGACCCCCGCCAAATCCACAGTCAAGGTCACTGCCACGGCGAACAACGGAAGAAACAGTCTTGAACGGAACCGTTCGGAGCCGGTGTTGTGCCAAAGCAATACTGCCAGAGTGATGGCCGCCAGTGGCAACAGCGAGATGGTGGTAACCCAGAGCAGATCCCCGTTGAGGGTTTTCGCAAGCTGCTGGGCGCCGTGGGGGTCCTGGCTGACCACCAGTGTCGCCAGGCTGGCACCCAGCACGTAGAGCGTTCCGATCATTGCTTCCCGATAGTCGGGAACCAGTTTCAGAATCAAATGCACCATAGCCACCGCCAGCAGGGCGGACAAAAGCCCGCTGACCGGCATGCCGGCTATGGTGTGGTTGGGCATCAGGGACTGGCCGGCCAGGGAGCCCAGTGCCGCCCACTGGGCAATGGCCAGGTCTGCAAACACCACGCCCCGTTCCAGAACCCGATGGCCCAGCGGCACCAGGCACAGGGCCATCAGCAGGCTGGCCATCAATGGGGTCAAAAGCCAGAGCCAGCTAGTCATGATGGGCGGTCTCCGGCGCGTGCTCTTCCCTGTATTGCAGGAGCCGGTCAATGAGTTGGCTGACCAGTGCTGAAAGACTGTCGCTCCCGGCCTCACCTGTGACTGTGCCCGGCACGACTTCAACCGGCAGCCCGGTTTTTTTAGACAGCCATTGCGCGGGGCGCCGGTCCTGATAGCTGGCGATCAGCACCAGTTCTGCACGTTCCAGGGCCGGGTCGGAAAGCACCTTGCTCAAGTGGGAGGCACTGGGCGGCAACCCCGGCTTCGGTTCCAGGTCGATAGCTGTCTCCACCCCGAGCCAGCGCAGCAGGTACCCGAAGGTGGCGTGTTGGACCGCTACCTGTGTACCTTCCAGTTTCTCTGCGGCATCCCGCCATTGTGCCTTTTCCAGGTTCCAGCGTACCTGCCATTGCCGCTGGCGCAGGCGGACCGCGTTCTCCTGGTCCGGCGCCAGTTCGATGATCCGGTCAGCCAGGGCATCGACGATGACAGGCACCCGGTCCGGGTCAAGATGAATATGGGGGTCGCCCTCCGGGTGCACATCCCCCATGCTGCGGTCCACATGATCTTGGGGCTGGTGCAGGGTTACCTGTTCCGCGGCAAAGAACAAACCGGGCTTGCCGGGCCGGATGACACTGTTGGAAGCGCGGCTGATCAGCGCCGGCAACCACCCCGCTTCCAGGGACGCGCCCGTGCATACCGCCAGATCCGCACGCCGCATGGCGGAGATCAGGCTCGGCCTGGCTTCGATGTAGTGGGGGTCCTGCCCGGCGGAGGTTGCGGTATGAACGTCTGCATCCGGAACCAGGGCCAGAACCAGGTCCGCCCATTCCGGTTCACAGGCAAAGACGTTGAGAGCAGCCTGGGCCGGCACCATGGCTAACCCCAGCACCACGCCGGTAACGAGTCGTTTAAAAGCCATGGGCACCGTGCGCTCCGAAACTCATCACGTATTGCAGCATCACCGTGTTGTCGGCTTCCTCGAACCCATGTGCATCCTGGTGGGTGTACTGCAGCCGCACCGTTGAGAAGTGGGAGTGGGACCAGGCCAGCATCACATCCGTTTCTTTCAGCTCCTGATCGTGGAAGTGGTCGCCATGGGCTTCTTTGAGCTCCACCTGTCCGTAGCGGGCACCGGCTGACCATTGGGGGGCGAACTGGTAGACCGCTGACGCATACCAGCCCTCGTGAACGTCATCCGAGGCTGCATGTTCGTTGAGGTCGTCGACGTACAGGTACTCACCACTGAGTGTGAGCTGCTGCTGGCGGTTATTGCCGCCGGGCGCCCATTTCCAGACCAAATCGGTGATGTAGAGGTTTTCCCCGGTGTACTCGGCGCCATGGGCGTGTCCGCCGTGATCGTGGTCGTCATGCTCATGGTCATCATCACCGTGGTCTCCATGGATCTGGCGGTTATTCAGATACGAGAAGCCCGCCTGCCAACTCTGGGAACCGCCGATATCGCCCCCGAACCGCGTATTGACGGTGTACACGCCAATATCTTCCTCCCCTTCGGACAGTCTGCCGCCGTCAAAGGCTTCGGCACCGATCTGCCAGAAGAATGGGGTGGGCACCAGCAGGTTCAGTCGCAGCCCATCGTCGAAATAATGGCTGCCAAGCAGTGCCCGGTAAGCGGCGGGCCGCTCGACAAAATCGTCCTCGTGCAGGTGACGGCTGTTCAGATAGCCCACCTGGGACAGAAAGCGGCCGCCGCGAACGCTGAGGTTATAAGGCATGCCGGTGGTCTGCAGGAAAGCTTCCTCCAGCTCCAACTCGGTTTCGCCGTCGTGGTCTTCCAGCACAGCGGTCAGCCGGCCCTCAAACAGGTCGTCGATGGGTGAGGACAGGGACAGCTCGGTATGGCCCAGCCCGAAGCCTTCGTCGCGGTGCGACAGGGCCGTATGGTTCTGTTTGTAATAGCCATCAAGAATCACGCTGACATCCGGGTTCAGTTCGTTGGCCTGGATTGCGGTGAACGGAAAGGTGGCCAGCGCGAGAGCGCCGGCACAAGTGTTTAACGGTTTCATATAATCCTCTGACTGCGTGAAATGGTCTCGTGGATCGGGGTTTAGTGATCATGCTCGTCGTGGGAGTGGTCACTGTCGGGCAGTCCCAGCCATACAAGTCCGGACGCGGTGAAATCCAGGTCCATCGTGTGAATAACATCACCATCGTGGGTATCGATTTCAGTGATGGACTTGTTATTGGGGTTCATCACGAAGAGGCGATCCTCAGCCGCTGACGGAGCGATGGCCGGAGAGTCGTCTCCGTCTTCAAACGGATCGGCAACGTCAATGGTTGCGACCAGTGCCCATTCGTTCTCGGGCTGGAAAAGACGGAGCTTGCCGTCGTCACCCATGACATAAAACACCTCGCCGTGGGCATCGAAGCCCTGTGTGATGAGGCCTACGCCGTCATCAAGTACCAGTTCGCTGTAGTTGTCCGCAGCGGCTTCAGCATCGATCACGAAAAGTTGATCACCGGCAATGCCCACAAGCTCTTCAACATCGGGGTGGCCGGCCAGGGTTCCGATCCGGCTGTCATCCTCCAGTGATTCCGGATTGCCGAGCTTGGTGGCGGGGTAGCTGTCACCGTGCAGATCAATTGCCAGCACCCCGTCGCTGCAGCCGAAGGCCACGACATGGGAATTGGCGGCTGCGCCGTGGAGCCGGGAGCAGGTTTCGTTGTAGCGTTCCTCGAATTCGAAGGTGTCGTTGGCGAAACCGTAGCGCTCGATCTGGTCGGGCAGAGTGGTATCAGTGGCCGACGCATCGCGGTAGGTGACAAACAGTTTGCCATTGGCGAGCTTGGCAACCCCATGCATGTTGTTGTCGAGATCGAGGGAAGCTTCCGTGGTGCCTTCGCCGAGGGATTCGTCGGTGAACAGCGTCACTTTCGAGCTGGCGGCATCCGAGCCATCGAAGAAAACGATGCCGCGCTCTTTCCCCAGCGAGTAGTGAGTAGGGCGGTTGTCGTTCAGCGACAGGCTGAGCATAGTGGGCGTTTCTGCATAGTCGTGCATGTGGTCGCCGTGGTCTTCGGTATACAGGCCACCATCAATGAAGGAAACCAGATCGTCACCCCGCTGGATGGCGACGGCATAGCGACTGTCCGGGCTGCTGTTCAGCCTGGGTTCTTCCCCGGCCATGTCGAAGCTTGCCAGCGTTTCTCCTTCTTCAAGATCCAGAATCCGGATTGCGCCGGCACCGGTATCGAAAAGCGCCAGGCGACCGGCACTATCTATGTCTGTGTGGTCATGGGCATTGTCGTCATCCGGGCTACTGCTGCCGCCACATCCCGCGATCACCAGGGCGGACAGCGCTATCGCCAAAGCAGACCGGTGAGCCGGAAACGCTTTATGACCAGTGGTTGGATGGTTTCTAATTTTCATTGTCTAAACTCCATTTATTTAATGTTATAACGTAACGATTCTGGCAGAAATCAGAGCCAGTCCAGTGCCAGAACCAACCTCGGCTGCTCGCCCGGTTCTGGTGACCTGTGCACAAGCCCCCGCCCCTCGTTACCTACCCAGGCCTCGCCTTTCAGCAGTCCGATAGCGCCGGTCGGCAGGCGCTCTGAGTCACTGGCTCCTACCGGCTGGTCCGGCAGGGGGCCAGAGCTTTTGGGGCGGATAACCTTTTCTTCCGGCAGCCATTCGGTACCAACCCCCTGGTAGGTGCAGAGCAGTCGCACCGGTACACGGTCAACGTGAAAGCGCGGGCACATGGTTCCCTGAAGAACATGCAGTCTAAGACCAACGGCGCCGGGTTCGAACAGAACCCGAAACATGTCTACAAGTTCGTCTGCATCCGCCACCCAAGCGTCTGCTCCGTCCATTTTCAGGGCCCAGTTCGGAAGCGCCAATGCAACGCTATCTCCCTCTGAGAGGCTGACAAACCGGTCCAGTTGCCCCGCGCAGCCCGTCAGCGCTGCGGCAAATTCTGAAACCCGGGGCTGTAAAACCCGGTTCCACACCGCCAGGTTGACCTCGTCCCGAAAGATTTCAGTCAGGCATTCAGCCCGGCTGCCCATAATGGAGATTGATTTTTCGAGTGCGGCTGGCCGAATGGTCATGTCCGTTTCCTGATCTGCCGGAGTGTGGGTGGAGAAAAATCAGCTCATCGATTTCGATATTAATGTTATGTTATAACATATTAAAAGTGAACCCCGAATTTCCATTAACTGAAGACGAACCTTCAGGGAGAGACTTGAATGAGCAAAGAAAACAAACGCTTACCGGTTACTGTGCTATCCGGTTTCCTGGGGGCAGGAAAAACGACGGTATTGAACCATATCCTGAACAACCGGGAAGGTCGCCGAGTGGCGGTGATTGTCAACGACATGAGCGAAGTGAATATCGATGCCGCCCAGGTTCAGAAAGAGGTTGAATTGAACCGTGCAGAAGAAAAGCTGGTGGAAATGAGCAATGGCTGCATCTGCTGCACCCTGCGAGAGGACCTGCTCCTTGAAGTTCGGCGCCTGGCCCAGGAAGGACGGTTCGATTTCCTGGTTATCGAATCCACCGGAATTTCTGAGCCGTTGCCGGTTGCGGAAACCTTTACCTTCTCAGATGAAGACGGCACAAGCCTCTCTGATGTGGCCAGCCTGGACACAATGGTAACCGTTGTGGACGCGATGAATTTCCTCACGGATTATGATGAGGCCCAGTCCCTGCAGGAAACCGGGGAAAGTCTTGGAGAAGAAGATGAAAGAAGTGTGTCTGACCTGCTTGTTGATCAGGTGGAGTTCAGTGATGTGATACTGGTCAGCAAGACAGACCTTGCCAGCCGGGAGGATCTGGACCGTCTCAGGGGAGTGTTGCGAAGTCTCAACACAGAGGCGCAAATCCTTCCGATCCGCAACGGTGAAGTGCCTCTTGAGACAGTGCTTGGGACGGGCCTGTTCAACTTCGAAAAGGCCCAACAGGCTCCGGGATGGCTGAGAGAAATGCGGGGTGAACACATTCCCGAGACCGAGGAGTATGGCATCAGCAGTTTCGTCTACCGCGCCCGTCGTCCTTTTCATCCTGCGAAGTTTTACGAGTTTTTGCACAACCCGCAAACCGGCGGCAAACTGATTCGCTCCAAAGGCTACTTCTGGCTGGCGTCACGACCGGAATTCGCGGGCCATTGGAGCCAGGCAGGAGGGATTGCCCGGCACGGGTTTGCGGGCATGTTCTGGAAAGCGGTTCCCGAGAAAAACTGGCCAACAGACCCTGACTATCGCAAGGCCATTATGGATAGCTGGGAGGAACCGTTTGGAGACATGCGCCAGGAGCTTGTGTTCATTGGTCAGGACCTTGACCAGCAAGCCATCACCCGTCAGCTCGATGCCTGCCTTCTGGATGAAGAGCAACTGCTGGCCGGGAAGGCGTTCTGGCAGTCTCTCAATGATCCCTTTCCGGCCTGGAACTAAAGTTACACCTGGCAGCGAATAATGCCTGCGTCAGCGCGGCCAGTATCAGGTACCACTTTGCCGCTGGCCATTGCCGGATGCTGAGTCATCCCTGGCGGCAGTCGTTCGGCCATCACGGCCGGTCTGCCGTTTTAAATCCAGCCAGGCCTGAAAGATGCTGGTGGCGTTGCCGGCCAATTGGGTTGCTGTTCTGTTCATCACACCTTCTCCTCTTTGCCTGTTGCAGGCTCCGGACGCGAGACGGAAAGTCACGGCGTTTTTTGTAGATTAGCAGGCCATGCCCCAAATGCAAACGATTACCATTACAATTTTGTTGTGTGGTCGATGGTTCCTATGGTCGTTCGCTACCTATCTGTATAAACTCTGTGAAACCGGGCTTGCGTCTGATCGCGGCCCCCAATATCAGGAGGTAGCAGTAGATGGCAATCTGGACCCGAAGCATTCCCACCCTTGAGCAAATGGCGGAAGCCAGCAAGAACACGGCTGTCGCAACCATGGGTATCGAGTACGTGGAAATTGGAGACGACTACGTGATCGGCAGGATTCCGGTGGACGAGCGCACGGTACAGCCGTTTGGCATTCTCCATGGTGGCTCGTCGGTAGTGCTGGCGGAAACACTCGGCAGCATGGCCGCCAATTATTGCCTGCGTAAGGAAAGCCAGGTGGCGGTGGGGCTGGATATCAATGCCAACCACATTCGCTCTGTTACCAAAGGCTGGGTGTACGGGACGGCTCGCCCGGTTCACATCGGTGGCACAACACAGGTCTGGGAGATACGGCTGGAGAACGAGGAAGGCAAGCTGACCTGTATCTCAAGGCTGACCATGGCCGTCATCGACCGGGGCTGATACCTCCGGGGCCTTACGATTGAGTATGCCCTGCTCGATGAACTCCTTCATCACAATACCGTAGCTTTCATCCGGCACCTCCCGGGCAATCTTGTAAGGTTGCCCGGCGCTGTCCGGAATGTTTTTCAGAAGGTCCATTTCGCGGAACGTGGCCAGCGGATTCTTGTTGGCATCCCGCACCATCAGCACCCTGGGCCTGAGTTTGCTGGCACTGTGGGTGTCCACCACAATACCCACCTCCCCGTTGGTCATTTCAACGATGGACCCGGGTGGATAGACACCAACCATGCGGATAAACTCCACCGCCAGCTCGGCATCGAACTGGGAGCCTTTGTTGCGGTGGATTATCTGCAACGCCTCCATCGAGGCCCGGCCTCTGTCGTAGACCCGTGAGCTGGTAATGGCGTCGTAGGTGTCCACCAGTCCCACTATCTTGGCAAACAACGGGATCTGATGCCCGGCCAGGCCCCGGGGGTAGCCCTTGCCGTCCATTCGCTCGTGGTGTGAATAAGCCACGTCCACCGCTGAATGGGCGAGCCTGGGAAGCGCCGCCAACACATCGCGTCCGAAAGTGGTGTGGTTTTTCATCACCGCGAACTCGTCGGGAGTGAGGGCACCGGGTTTGTTCAGGATCTCGTCGTCGATGCGCATCTTGCCGACATCATGAAGCAGGCCGCACAGGGCGACATTGCGAATTTCTCCCTCCAGTAGCCCCAGATGCTTGGCAAAGGCAGCCGACAGGATTGAGACATTGATGCAATGTTCGGCGGTGTACTCGTCCTTGTTCTTGATCTTGGTCAGCAGAAGCAGGGCGTTGTCATTTCGCAGTACGCTGTCAACGCAGTTATCCACTACCTGATGTATCTGGTTCATTTCCAGGGTGCGACCGAGCCGCAGGCTGGACATGATATTCCTGGCAGTAGCTTTGGCATCGCTATAGCTCATCCGCGCCGCCGCCATTTCACGGCTGGTATCCACCTTGTTGATGTAGGTAACTTTGCGTTTCGGAACGGATGATGCGTTCTGGAAGGTGCCAGCCGAACCCGGTCTACCGGTTGCTTTGGGTTTGCTGGCAGGTGATCGCGCGAAGGACTCCGGGGCAACATGCACCCGGCCTTCGATAAATACGGTATCACATTGTTGCTGAACCGCGAGGACGTCGTCTTCGGTCTGGAGAACAAACCCCTGCAGGAGGAAGTCGGTTTCTTCCCAGGGCCGGTCCAGACGAACCACATGCATCCCGATTTGTAGCTGGGATACAGGGACTTCCGTTTCTATAATATCCTGACGGGCAGTTGGCATACTGCGTACTCTTCAAACCGGAAAGTGCTAGCTGACCGGTTTCATCCCTGGTCAGACTTTGATCACCACGACTAAAGTATGAGTGAATACGGGTTCAATGTATCGCGTGCTTTTAAAAATTTTGTCAAATGCTGTAACCAGAAGTGGCGCGTTGATATTTTGAGCCTGACACGCAGTCAGGATTGTCCGGGACGAGCTTTGACTTCCAGCGTATCGGGAATGACGCCATGAGGAATGCGAGAATCGGCGTACCATTGTGGTGGCTGGCCATGGCAGCTGCATTGACTCCGCTGGTCACCATTCATGTAACTTTCGCGGTGTCGATACTGGAGGGTTATATCTCCTGGTGCGTGCCCTACTGGGACAGTTGCACCAGCATCAGCCGCACCGGCCGCTACGGCACCGCCTACTTCATCTTCAAGGGCACCATGCTGCCCGCAGCGATTCTGGGCATTCTGTTCTGGTTTCTTAACAGCCGGTGGCTGCTGCAACTGGGCGCCAACAGCCGCGGGCGCCACTGGATTCCCTGGCTTGGCTTTGTCGCCTGTACATCGCTGGCTGCGTACACGCTGGCTCTGGGCCACGAGGGGGACGGCTTCAACCTGACCCGGCGTATCGGTGTGGTGCTCTACTTTTCGCTCACGTACATCGCGCAGTTGTTGATAAGCTCGGCACTGAGGGGGCATCCGCGCTGGCACAGAAGCGGCAAGCACCTGTTATGGCTGTGTGAGCTGGCGCTGGCTGTGGGCATATTGTCGGTCATCCTTACCGCTGTAGTACCAGATATTTACAGCCAGATGGATGATGCCTTCGAGTGGATACTGGCACTGCTGATCAACACGCACGCCATCTGGGTGGCGATACTGTGGAGACAGAGCGGGTTCCGGGCGCGTCTGTGGGCAGAGTAAGTGGCGGACTACAGTGACATCAGTCCGCGCACAAGTGCAGCAACACCGGCGATGGCAGCGATGCCAAGGATGAACGGCCTGAGGCCTTCGAATGGCATACGGTTGACCAGTTTTCCGGACAGCCAGAAACCGATCAGCACGCCCGGGAAGGTCACCGCAAACAACTTCAGTTCCCGTAGCCCAAGATAGCCCGATGCCACCAGGGCAGCGATGCTGAAGAAACTTGCCACCAGAAAGAATGCCGACATATTGGCCCGCACCAGCGGCCCCTTCTGGTTCTGGTAGATCAACGCAATCGGCGGGCCGCCCACGGCGATGATGGTGCCCATATACGTGGAGGCAGCCCCCGCCAGAATGCTGTTGCGGGCATTCAGCGCCGGACGTAAACCGGCGACACTCAGCAATACGCCCGTCAGGATCAGGATGCCGAACACAAGCTCAAATCCTTTGGGCGAAATCAGCAGCAGCGTGATGCCTGCCAGGATCGTGCCCGCAACACCACCGCCAATGGCAAAACGTACCTCGCGAATCTGCAATGCACCCCGGTTGCGCAGTAGCATGAAAACGGTCAGTACCACGGCATTGAGAACCAGGGGAGCAGGCACCAGAATCGGGCTGATCAGGAACAGCAAAGGCGCTGCAAGAACGCCGATGCCGTAACCAGCCATGCCCTGCAAACAGGCACCGGCCAATAGGGCCAGGTTGGCAAGAACGATCTGTAGCAGAGAAAGGTCCGTCACAAGCAAGCTACCTTAACAGGTGGAAGACTGTTGATATCACAGCGGCCGGGCAACTAAAACTGTTAAAATGAACCATTTACCCGGTTTCGGAACGCACAGGGAAAAGCGGATGATCGCAGCGGAAACAACAGAACATTGCCCCTGTGGCAGCAGGGAATCCTACAGCATCTGCTGCCAGCCTTATCATCGGGGCAAACCGGCACCTACCCCGGAGGCATTAATGCGCTCCAGGTATACCGCGTTTGTCCTGAACCTGTCTGATTACCTCAAGGCTACCTGGCATACCAGTACCCGGCCAGAAGCGCTCGATCTCTCGGAATCCCCCCGGTGGACATCGCTGCAGATACTGTCATCCGGGCACCAGGTGGACGACGGCAGCGTGCACTTCCGGGCCATTTATCGTGTCGGAGAGGGCTGGGGGTTTCTGGAAGAGAAATCCACTTTTGCCAGGGAAGGCGGCCGCTGGTATTACGTCAGTGGGGATACCAGCGAAGGTGCCCTCAAGCCGGGCAGGAACGAACCCTGCCCGTGCGGGAGTGGCAAGAAATATAAAGCCTGTTGCCTGTCATGACTTTTTACTCGAACGACGGCAGTTCCGGCTTTGCTACTGGCTTGCCTGCCTCCTGCCAGGCGTCGAAACCACCGGCAACAGACTGTACGTGCATATAACCCATTTCCTTGAGAGACTTTGCACTCAGGGCCGCCCGGCCCGAGTTCTTGCAGTAGCAGACAATGTTCATGTCACGGTTTTCAAATGCGGGATCATTGGTGAATTTGAACTCCAGCAGCCCCCGCGAAATATTGACCGCTCCCGGAATATGACCTGCCCGATACTCGTCGGCATCGCGCACATCCAGCAGTAAATCGGCTTTTTTGATGGCATCTTCCGCCTGATCCAGCGGGACTTCGTGGATATCCTTCTTGGCTTCGGCGACAAGATCGTGTGCAGTTTTCATGATGACTTCCTTAAAAGATGGACGTTTACGCACAGGGTAAGGCATTGGCGGGGCGACCGTCATCACTGGTGTGCCCAATTGACGCACCGGGCGCCAGGGAACTTCAGGGCATGCCATATTCGCCGGGTGGATCCGGGTAGTTTTGTGGCCCGGTCACACCTCGCAAGTGCTGCAAGCGTATTTCCGATCATAGCGCTTGTCAGCCCAGTTTTCATAAATACGTGCCGCAACCGGGTAGATGACAGGCCACAGCAGCGGTTTGAAGAAGAAGCCGAAACGGGTGTGGGACCAGGCGCGAACGTTGGCCGGCAGGCCCACTACCCAGTCGCCTTCACCGGTCAGCAGGTGAAGCCGGCGAAGCAAAGCCTCCCGATCGGGCAGCATACCCTTGCGGTTTCGCTGAGCATGGATATCGGCAAAGATCAGGTCACCCCGCTGCAGTTTTCTCAGGGTGCCGATTTCCCTCGAGCACAGGGGGCATTGGCCGTCATAGAACAGAGTGTCCATCAAGATCTCCAAAAGTCAGTATCTCATCCCGTACGCTGGTTTTTTCGGCGCCGAGACTGGCAATCAGGTTGTTCAGGCCTGCCACGGATTCCAGCATTCCCGGCTCTGTTGAAATGCTGTCGCGAAATGCCTGCAACATGTCGATCTGCACATGCAGGTCCTGAAAATCACCGAATCGTTGCTGGTATCGTTTGAGCTCCTTCAGCATGTCCCCGAAGGCAGGTTTGTCCAGCTCAGCCAGGTAACGTATACGCTTCAGAAGCTTTCTCAGGGTGTGCACTGCTTCATCCGGTGACTCGTGATTCAGCTGTCGCAACAGACTGTTGTACCGTTCTATACGCTTGTTAAGAGCGTTCCGGATGTCTCCGGTTGCCAGCTTCCGGGTTATTTTTTTGAAATGGCGTGAGGTAATAAGGTTGGACCAGTGGTCCATATCCTTGTGGTATTTTCTACTGGTCAGGCGTCTGACCAATTTCAGGTGCTCTCTGTTTGCCAGGTTTTCGAAATAGCTGTGGGCGCCGGAACTGGCAAGGGCTTTGCCGTACTCTGGTTGCTGTAGCCAGTGCTCCAGGTCACCCAGAAAGACGTGCAGGTCACGAAGGTGGCTGGTGGCGCGGGCGTGTCTTTTCAGCGTCTTTACCGCCTTTCGTACTTCAGCGTCAGCACTGATCTCGTTGACGGACTCGGTGATGGCGCGGCTGCGGCGAATCGCAATACGGTACTGGTGAAGAAACTCGTCGTCGTAGCCCCGAATAACTCCCGCCTCCAGATCACGCATTCGCTGATACTGGTGTTGCAGGGCCTCGGGAATATGCCGGGCCAGGGGAGAATCGGCCGCGGTCATGATCTTTTTTCGTTTGCGATTGAACTGTTTGTAGCTGATATCTTTCGGCGTAAGAAACTGTTCCAGCCGGCCCGTATTTTTCGCCAGTCTGTCCCAGCGTTTTATGGGTAAGGAAATGTGCATGAAGCCGCAGGTTGGAATATTTTCCGGAGGGTGTTTCAGCAGGAAGCCCGCCAGATCCTCCAGGGCCGGATTGTGCCCGATGAGCGTTATGCTGTCTTCTTCCCGGCCGCGTAGCCAGTCAAGCAGTACCTCGTGATTGAAGGTGTAAATGACAGGTGCAATATGCACATTCTCCCGGGAATCCTGCGGCATCAAACCTTCCAGGGTTTGGATAGCCCGGGTTGCATTGCTGCAATAGACGGCACCTTTAAGGGCACCTTCGGCCCTGACTGCCTTGCCCATGGGGCCCAGCTGGTTCAGTCCGCGGTTATTGAGGGGGCGCTCATGGTCCCGGAGGCTGTCATCGGACCAGCTGGATTTGGCATGGCGAATCAGATACAGGTGTTTCATCTGCACCTCGGCAGCGGCTTTCGTGGCAACTCGTCTGATGGATTGGTCGTTGGATACTAGACCTTTAGTCTAACCCTGGTTCAAGTTCTCCGCAGCTTGGCCGACAACACTTCTAACAAATAAACCCAGTACATTAATGGCTTGTGGCGATCTCCGCGGGATTCGCCTCCATTCGTTTACATCGCCGATACAAACTGGAACACACCACAGCTTCAGGTTGTGGATAATCACGCGAAATATTCAATTGTTCGGAGTAATCCTTTATGACATTACTGAGCAGGCTACGCATACGCTCCCGCCTTTTGCTGGGTGTTCTCGTGCCAGTACTTGTTACGGCGGCCAGCCTTGCCTGGATTACTGTTGACGAGATCAAAACCGGCGGCGAAGCCGAGCTTGAGCGCCTGGAGGCCAGCCTGCTTGATTCGCGGAAGGAGGGGCTGAAGAACCTGGTAGACACGGCCCGCTCAATCATCATGGAAGCCAAGAATGATCCGGAACTGTCGGATGCAGAGGCTCGCGAGGAAGCCCGTGATCGGTTGCGTTCCATTTCCTTCGAAGGGGGCAACTATGTGTTTGCCTATGCCCGGGATCTGGAAAACCTGGCGTATGCGCCGGATCCCTCACGGGAAGGCCCTACAACAAATCCGGACGTGCAGAAACTGGTGCGCTCCCTGTTCGATGCGGCTGAAGAAGACGGGTTTTTCGGATACGACTGGCCGAACCCCGAATCAGGCGAAGTGGAACCTAAAGTTTCCTACTCCACCATTATTTCCGATTGGGACTGGATGATCGGTACCGGAGTTTATGTCACTGATATCGATAGAGTGGTTGCCGCGGCCCGGGAAGATATTGAAGAAGAGATTGCAGAGACCCTCGGTTTTATCGTGTTGGTAACGGTGGTTGTGGTAATCATCGCGCTGCTGATTGGTATTTTTGTCGGCCGCACTGTTACTAATCCGCTGAACCAGGTGATTGCCCTGATGAAGGATATTGCAGAAGGTGAAGGCGACCTCCGCCACCGTCTGCCGGATGAAGGTAACGATGAACTTGCGGAGCTGGGTAGTCGTTTCAATGCCTTCGTCACGAAGATCCAGGACACCATTCGGGAAGTGGGAGCCACTACCGATCAGGTTGCCTCTGCCGCAGAGGAACTCAGCCGGGTAGCCAATGAAACTCGCGCCTCCGTCCAGGAGCAGGGCTCCGAGACGGATCAGATTGCTTCGGCCATCAATGAAATGGCCGCGACTATCCAGCAGATTTCCGGCAATGCCAACGAGGTGGAAAGTGCCGCTTCCGATGCGGACAGGCTGGCGCGGGATGGCGGTGAGACCATAGCCAATGCCCAGTCATCCGTTAATCAGCTGTCCGAGGAAATTGAAGCAAGCTCCACCCGCATCAGTAACCTGGCTGAGAAGACCGATGAGATTACCCAGGTTCTGGATGTGATCCACGCGGTTACCGATCAGACCAATCTGCTGGCCCTGAATGCGGCTATTGAAGCGGCCCGTGCCGGTGAGCATGGCCGTGGCTTCTCGGTGGTTGCGGACGAGGTGCGTCAGCTGGCCAAGCGCAGCGCCGAATCCGCGGACCAGATCCGCAGCATGATTGATGGTTTCGTAACCGAGTCCCGTGCGGCGGTGGAGCGGATGGACGCCTCCCGCACCCGGTCCAGTGAGACTGTTGAAAGAATCAATCACGCCACCGACGCCCTGCGTACCATCGAGAAGTCTGTGGGCCATATCCACGACCAGGTCACGCAGATTGCCACTGCGGCCGAGCAACAGAGCCAGGTGGCCGAAGAAATCAACCAGAACGTGGTGCGTATTGTCGATGCAGCGCAGCGCAGCGACACCGGTGTCACCCAGACCAATGAAGCAAGTCATGAGCTGGCACGGCTGGGTGAGAACCTGCGTGACCTGGTAGGCCAGTTCAAGGTATAGGCGTCGTTTCTCTTCTGGCGGACTGAGATTGGCGTCAGCCCGCCAGCAGGCTATGATGTGGATGATCTGATCGTTAACAAAAAAAACGGAAGCTGACCCACCATGATACTTCAAAAACTGTCCAGAATTGCGTTTGTCCTGGTGCTGGCCACCGCGAGTTCCTCGCTGGTAGCCCAGGAAACCTTCACCATCCGCCTGGCCGAAACCTGGGGCCCTAACTCCCCGATCCTGGGCGAAACGCCACGCAACATGGCTGCCATGGCCGAGAAAATGTCCGGTGGCCGGCTCAAATTCCGGATCGATTCCTCCAACAAACACAAGGCACCGTTTGGTATCTTTGATCTGGTGAAAGGCGGCCAGTACGACATGGGTCATACCGCCTCCTATTACTACAAAGGCTCAATCCCCAACGCCATGTATTTCACCACGGTGCCCTTTGGCATGATTGCGCAGGAGCAGTACGCCTGGTTCTATCACGGTGGTGGCATGGAGCTGATGGAAAAGGTCTATCGTCCCCACGGGCTGCTGTCGTTCCCCGGCGGCAACACCGGCAACCAGATGGGCGGTTGGTTCCGCGACGAAATCGAGAGCGTGGATGACCTGGACGGGTTGAAAATGCGCACCCCAGGATTTGCCGGCGAAGTCATGTCCGAGCTCGGTGTAGCGGTTACCAACATCCCGCCGGGCGAACTCTACAGCGCGCTGGAGAAAGGCACTATTGACGCCCTGGAATGGGTGGGGCCGGCACTGGACTTCAACATGGGTTTCCACCAGATTGCCAAGTATTACTACTCGGGCTGGCAAGAGCCGGGCGCGGAGGTACAGTTCCTCATCAACAAGAAAACCTGGGATAAACTGCCCGCTGAGCTGCAGGAAATTCTGCGGGTTTCGATGCGCACTGCGGCCTACGACATGTATACCCAGAGCACCCACGAAAGTGGCGTAGCCTGGGACCGTATGAAGGAAGACTATCCGGACGTGACCCACAAGACGTTCCCGCCGGAGGTCATCGAAGCCCTGCGTGAGGCAACAAATAAGCTGCTGGCCGAGGAAGCCGAGAAGGACGAACTGGCACGGGAGATTATCAACTCCCAGCGGGATTACCTGAAACAGGTACGCCAGTGGACAAACATTTCCGACAAGGCTTATCTGAACAGTATTTCCGGGGAATGAACGAAACCTTCTCTCCCTGAAGAACGTCCTCAAGGCGTTCAATCGCAAAATCGCGATGGGCTCACTGAATCTGGACATCCTGGACGGTGAGCCCCCCACCCGACGTCGTCCAATTCTGTGATTATCGTGCCCGGAGAGTGTTTAAGGGCACGGTTGTTCTATAATACAGATACTGTATTCCCTAGCGACAGGCGCCGTTACTGTATGCAGATGCTGTGCAACGCCAAGGCCGGAAGCCTGGTCCTCCTTATCATTCTGAGCTTTTGTATCGCGCAGCCGGCTTCAGCTGCCGTTGACATCACAGAGGGTTGGGAATATCGCTGGGGTGATTCCCCTTTTTCTGCTGATGGTATTCCGGAGTGGACACAGGCTGATGCTCCCGGGCAATGGCAGGCCATCGGGTTTCCATCCAACCCACCTGGCAGGGATGGGCGTGAAAACGTCTGGTATCGGGTCACGCTGCCTGCGGGCGAATGGCAGGAACCTGTCCTCTACATCTACAGTGTGGACCTGATTGTCCAGGTCTGGATGGATGGTGAGAGAATCTACCAGTACGGAACCTTCGATGATCAGGGCCGGGGGCAGTTCGAAGGATGGCCCTGGCACGCAATAGCGCTGCCAGAAGGGTTCGAAGGCAAGCAGATATACTTTCGCATTTTCTCGGATTACACCGATATAGGCTTGTGGGGAGAAGTGTCCATCATGAACAGGCCGGATCTTGTCCTGTTTATTCTGGAGAACTCCCTCGAGGCACTGGTTATTGCCGGCTTCTCGGGCCTGATTGCATTACTGGCACTGATATTCGCCCTGCTTCAGACGGAAAAGAAGAGCTTTGCCAGTATCGCTCTGTTTTCCCTGTCATCCGCACTGATGCTCCTCTCTGAAAGCCAGGCCAGCCAGTTACTTTGGAATGCGCCGCTTGCGTGGGATTTTCTGGCTGCCGGCTCCTACTACATGTTACCTGTGGCGATGGCGTTACTGTTGGAGCAATGGTTCACGGACCAGCGCCCATGGCTGATCAACCTGGTCTGGAAAATACACCTGGTGTATCTGGTTGCTGCACTTGGGCTGGCGTTAACCGGGATTGTGGACCTGTCTTCCACGTTCCCGCCTTTCGATGCACTGCTACTTGTGTCCCTGGTTACAATTGCGGTGGTGGTGGCCAGGCGTTTTCGTCAGTTACGGATTGAGCAGCAGGTCATACTGGCTACCTATGGCATATTCTGCAGTCTTTTGGTGGTGGATATGGCGGTTGCCCATGGTTTCCTCCCCTGGTGGCGGGTTCCGGTCAGCTGGGGCACGCTGATATTTTCCCTGTCGGTTGTACTGATTTCACTGTGGCACTACGCCCGGAACCAGGAGGCGTTGCATCAGTTGAACCAGTCACTGGAACAGCAGGTTGCCGAGCGAACCGAAAAGGCAGAAAAACTGGCCCGTCTTGAACAGGCCCGGGTTCGGTTGCTGACATTCGAAAATGAGAAAACCCGTATCCTCAACGACATCATTGCCGAATTGCAGGACTGTATCACCCTGAATCAGACGTTCCCGGTTCTGGCCCGCCGGCTGCCGGATCTTTGCAGCCCGCTCAGAGGAGAGCTGTATCAGAGGATTGAGGATGGCAAAGCGTATGCCTTGCTGACTCGCTGGGGTTACGCAGGGGAGCCGGAATCCCTCGCAAGGATTGAAACACCCGAGGGACCACCACCGCAAACACTGATCCCGGCCGGTTACACTGTCGATCCTGGCCAGACCTGGACGAATTGGGAAGAAGAAAGTGGTGGTTCCCTGTGCCTGTGGATCAATATCCAGACAGCAGCCGAAGGGCAGATAACCCTGGCATTGTTGTTTCTCGAGGTGCCCGAAGAAATATCTGCAAACAGCACGGACTATGGCACCGCCAGGCTCTTCCAGGCACTGAGCCAGGGGGTGCAGAAAATCGGCATCGCGCTTTCGAGCATCGGCCTGCGGGAGGAGTTGCACAAGTATTCCTATGAAGATGCACTCACAGGGCTGAAGAACCGGCGGTATTTCGATCAGCTCTTCGAGCATGAATCGGCCGTCGCCTTGCGCAGTGAACAGCCTCTGTCATTGTTGATCGTTGATATTGATCACTTCAAACAGTTCAATGACACCCATGGCCATGAGGCCGGCGACGCCGCGCTGAAGACCGTGGCGGATGTGCTGGCAAGGCATTTCCGTGACAGTGATGTGGTGTGCCGGTTCGGGGGCGAGGAGTTTGTCATCATCATGGCCGGGTCCAGCGCTGATGCGGCCTGCGAGAAGGCACGGGAGCTGGCGAAGGCGATTCGCTTGATGCCGGTGAGACACGGCGACACTGACCTGGGTCATGTCACTATCTCGGTAGGTGTTGCAAGCTGGCCGCAATGCAGCGAATCCCCGGATAGCCTGCTGGGGCTCGCCGACCGGGCGCTTTATCGAGCCAAGGAGGCCGGTCGGGACAGGGTGGAGATGTATTGAAGAGCCAGGTCACCGGGCTCTTCATACCACCAGAACGGGGCACTTGGCCTTGGAGGCGACGCGATGTGACACGCTGCCAAGCAGCATGCCGTCTTTATCGCTATGGGTGCCGCGGCTGCCAACGACGATCAGGTCTACCTCTTTGTCGTGGGCAAACTTGACGATAACACTCGAGGGCCGTCCTGCCTTGACGAAACCTCGGACCTTTACCGCCCCATTTTCCTTCGCCTTGGCCTTGGCGTGATTGACCACTTCCTTGGCATACTCCGACAGCGCCTTGTCGGGAATATCCATACCTTCGGGGCGACCAATGGACAGTGATGCCTCAAACAGGCTGTGGTGTTTGTACACACAAAGCAGGTAGATCTCGGCTTCCGTCAGTTTCTGCAGTTCAACCGCCTTGTCCATAGCCTTGAAGGAGGACTTGGATCCGTCAATGGCCACCAGGATCTTTTTGAACATGTTCTTCTCCCTGAATTCGGTCTCGACAGTTTTCAGCTGAACGCCATGTCACGCAGGAACAGTGCAATCTGCGGGAAGGCGATAATCAGCCCCGCTGCCGCTATCAGCATGAAAACGAAAGGCGGCGTGCCACGAATAACTTCCCAGTAGGGCCGTTTGAATATCGCAATGGCCGTGAATATGTCGCAGCCAAAGGGCGGTGTTGCTGAGCCTATGGCAACCTGAAGCACAATCAGTACACCAACCAGTACCGGGTCCAGGCCGGTTGCTTCGATGGCGGGCGCAAAGATCGGTGTCAGAACCAGAATCACCACAATCGGGTCCACAAACATACAGGCGATGAAGAAGGCCACACAGATGGCGATCATCACACCCACTGGGCCCGCTTCATTGACACCGGACGCTTCCAGTATGGCTTGTGGGATCTGAGCGAAGGAAATGATCCAGGAGAAACCGTTACCAACCGCCACCAGGATGAATACCACCGCGGTAATAAGGCCGGTGGACTTTGCAATTCGATAAACATCCGGAATCGACAGGGAGCGGAAAACAACGAATTCCAGGAAGAACGCATAGAGCACACAAACCGCAGCTGCTTCGGTGGGGCTGAAAATGCCGCCGTAGATACCGCCAACGATAATGACCGGGAAAAACAGTGGCCAGAGGGCCTCACGGACGGCAACGCCGCGTTCACCCCACGACGCTTTCTCTTCGGTTGGCACGTTATGACGATAGGCATAGATCAGGCAGTAAATCGAGAACATCACCAGGATCATCAGGCCGGGGCCAATGCCCGCAATGAACAGTTCGGCGATGGACGTTTCGGAAATAACCCCGTAAATAATGAAACCAATGCTGGGGGGAATCAGGAAAGCAATATCGCTGGCGTTGATGATCAGTGCCAGGGAGAAAGAATCGGAATAACCTGCCTTCAGCAGCTTTGGCCTCAGTGGAGAGCCAACCGCTACCACGGTAGCCTGGGTTGAGCCTGAAACCGCCCCGAACAGCGTACATGAGGTGGCGGTACTGATGGCCAGTCCACCCTTGATGTGGCCGATGAAGGCCATGACCATGTGGATCAGCCGGTCCGCAGACTGGCCCCGCGTCATGATGTCAGCCGCCAGTATGAACATGGGTACTGCAATCAGCGATGACGGCCGGATCCCGCCCATCATCTGCTGAACAAAGGTTTCCATCTGCCCGAAGCCGTCGAACGACATGACGAAGCCGACGACAGCCGCAGTAATCAGTGGAACCATCATCGGGAAGCCAAGCAGCAGCAGCCCGATCATTATCAGCATGAGAGTTGTCGCCATGAGCGCGTCCTTCCTTTCTTGTTCCGGGGGGTGCCGGTTCAGACTTCCGATTCAGTGTCAGCGTAACCGTCGACCACACCGGTCGAGAGGTAGACATCTTTGCTGGTGAAATTCTTTATACCGGTCAGCAGATACTGGATGCCGGTAATGGCGAAGCCTATGGGGACCCAGACATACATGATCCAGATCGGCATGTTGAGGGCAGGAAGAACTCGCCCGCGGCCGTACAGTGTTTCTATGTAGCCAAATGAGTAATAACAGAGGAAAAACATAACCACTGAAGTGAAGAAGGCGATTATGATCATCAGGACTTTGCGCCCCATGACAGGAAGTGTGTCGTAGATGGCCGACATCCGGATATGGCGTCCATGACGAGCGGCATAGCCAATCCCTGCAAAGGTAATAAGAACAATCAGAACCCGATTGATTTCGTCGGAGAAAAACAGGCCCTTGCCCAGGCCGAATCGCATGATGACATTCACGCAGGTGTTGAGGGCCATCAGTATCACACCCATTGCAAGGATGACTGCTTCGGTCTTGGCAATGGCTTCATCAATGGTTCCAAGAAAGCCTGGCAGGCCGGATTCGAATTTTCCGGTATCTTCCAGTTCTTCGATTTTTTCGACTATGTCATCCCGTTTACTTTCTGACATCTCGGGCGCTCCAGCACATTCAACCTATGACAGTGCACGTGCGGGTGTCATAGAGGCTTGTTAGAACGAAAGCAGGCCGGGCTTGGGATCCCGGCCTGTCATTGCGGTCAGTCAGACTCGACGTCTTCCAGGTCTTTCTTGAACTGTTCCAGAAGCGCCTTGCCACTCTCACCAGTCATGTTGACAAACTCTTCCTCGACCTGGGGAGCGCGATCGCGGAAGGCCTGAATCTGTTCTTCATCCAGACGGGTTATGGTCACTTCATCGCTGGCTTCCTCGATTTTCGCAAGGGCTTCGTCGGCCAGGCCATCGATGTGTTCGAGGATTTCATCATAGGCATAGTCGGCCGCCTTACGAATGAGTTCCTGATCTTCGCCAGACAGGCCATCGAAGAAGTCCTTGTTGGCCATCATTGCGGTGGTGAACCAGCCGTGGCCGGTGAAGATGAGGTTGGGAGATACCTCATACAAACCGCCGGACTCGATCCAGAAGATCGGGTTTTCCTGGCCCTGGATCATGTTGGTCTGCAGAGCACCATACACTTCGCCCCAGGGCAGTGGTGTCGGAGTGGCGCCAAAGGCGTCGTAGGTTTCCGACAACAACGGGTTGGTCATAACCCGGATCTTCTTGTTGTTCAGATCTTCCGGAGAGGTGGCTTTCTCATCCAGCGTGATGACCATCTCGCCCTCAGGATACATTTTCAGCAGTTCAAGATCTTTTTCGGCGTAAAGCTTCGGGAACTCCTCGTGGATCGCCTTGCTCTCGTTGAAAAACTCGATCACGGTTTCAAGGTCCGTCGGCAGCAGATAGGGAATGAAGAAGATCTGCGCTTCGGGAATCAGGGAACCGGTAAAGCCCGGAGATTGGTTAACAAAGTTGAGAATACCCGCCTGGGTCTGCTCCATGATGTCATCGGATTCGCCCAGCTCGCCGAAGCGGTAGATCTTCAGGGTGTGGTCCGAGTTGTCCTCGATGTATTCCTTGAATTTGTAAGCGTAGACGTCCTGAACGTCGTCTTCATACTCCTCGTGGGCGTATTTCCATTCTGCCGCAGAAAGGGAGTTGGCTGCCGTCATCGCCGCAAGGGCGAACGCTGAGATACCCGCCAGTTTTTTGAATTTGCTCAAGCTGCTCATCGTGTCTTCTCCGTTTATTTTTTGCTGCAAATTATTGTTACATTCATAAAGACTGGCAAAACAATGACATTTTCGCAAGAAATTGGCTGAATAGATTTTCAGGAATTGCCGGTCTGGCTCTGTGTGAGGTAAATATTCGGAATTAAAGAAGTATTGGGCAGATTTCGCCCTGAAACGGTGCGTTGGGGGGCGAGGCCACTCCGACGGAGTGGCATGGTCGGAGTGGCCCCTGTGAGTTATCGGGATCAGCCCTTGGGTACCCAGGTGTTGCACCAACCTTTGGCATTGACCAGTACGTCACTGAATTCCGGATGGCGACACTTGCCCCAGCCGTCCGACTCTTCGCCGGCCCAGAAAGCGCAGCCATCACACTGGCTGCCTTCCTTGTACTTTTCGTGATCGGAATCGGCGCCATCGTTGACGTAGTCCAGGGCGTGCCCGTCCTCGGCTTTGGGTGTCTCTGCTTTAGCCTGAGGAGAATGGGTCGCAAACCGTGCCAACGGAATGGCGGCTACGCCCAGTGCGGCGGTACGCAGGAATACACGGCGGCTTTCATTGACTTTGCTCATAGTGATTCTCTCTCTTCATCATTTTTTGGGTTCACTTAATTTTCTTGTTGTTTTGCACAAGCGTACAAAGTTGTTCGATAAATAGGCAAGAACGGATGACTGTGACCTGATATGGGTCAATCTGATGGCCTCTGGCCAGACTCCCGCTGGAGTTGTGATAGGCTTTCAGGTCTGATTTCCGGACAACCACGCAGAGCAGGTATGCCAGCAACGTCAACCATTCAGCCCGGCTTTCACGCCATCCATGCCAACCATCTGGAAGACCTGCGCCGGGCGGTGGTGTGGATCTGCCGCAACAGCCCCCTGCCACCGCTGGAAAGTGAAACCTTCCTGGTGCAGAGCAACGGCATTGCCCAGTGGCTGAAGCTGGCGCTGGCAGAGGATCCGTCTGAAGGCGGAAAGGGCGAGACCGGGGGCGGCATGGGTATCGCCGCCGGCATGGATTTCCTGTTTCCGGCCCGGTTTATCTGGCAGGCTTATAGGGCGGTGCTTCCATCGTCGGAGGTGCCGGAGCAATCCCCGTTCGACAAGTCCCGCCTGGTCTGGCGCCTGTTCCGCCTGTTGCCGCGGTTGATTGCCGAAGACGATGTGTTCGCGCCCCTGCACCGATTCATGGCCGGTGCGGATACTGAAACCCGGCGTTACCAGCTAGCGGGCAAGATTGCCGATCTGTTCGACCAGTACCAGGTGTTCCGCGCCGACTGGCTGGCAGACTGGGAGGCGGGGCATGACCGCCTGCAGATGGCCCGGGGCGAGCACCGTGAACTGAGGGAGGAGCTGCGCTGGCAGCCGGTACTGTGGCGCAAGCTTGTGGAGGATGTGGGGGAGTATTCGGGCACCAGCCGCTCCCGGATCCATACCCGGTTCATGGCAGAGGGGCAATCACTCGAGGCGTCCGACCGCCCCGCCGACCTGCCCCGCCGCATTGTGGTGTTTGGTGTATCGTCACTGCCGAAGCAGGCGCTGGAGGCCCTGTCGATTCTCAGCCGGGTCAGCCAGGTGGTGCTCTGTGTTCACAACCCTAGCGAGTTTTACTGGGCCGATATCATCAGCGACCGTGACCTGTTGAATGCCGCGCGCAAGCGGGGACTGACTCACCCGAAACTGTCAGCCCTGACCGATCCGGACGACCTGCACCAGCACGCCAACCCGCTGCTGGCTGCCTGGGGCAAACAGGGCCGGGACTATATCCGCCTGCTGGATGAATTCGACAACCCGGAAACCTACGACGGGCGCATTGCCACACCGGACGGACGCATTGATATTTTCACGCCACATGGTGATGCGGCACAGCCGGCGCTACTGAACCAGATCCAGAACGATATCCGCACGCTGACCTCGCAGCAGGAGATGCTGGAACAGGGTCGGACCCTGGACCCGTTCCGGGACAACTCCGTGGTGTTCCACAACGCCCACAGCCCGCAGCGGGAAGTGGAAATTCTCCACGACCAGTTGCTGGCCGCGTTCAACAGCAATCCCGACCTGCGCCCCCGGGACGTAATCGTTATGGTGCCGGATGTGGATACCTACGCACCCCACATCCAGGCGGTGTTCGGCCGCTATCCGGCGTCGTCCTCTCGCGCTATCCCGTTCACCATTTCCGACCAGGGCCAGCGCCACCGTCAACCGGTGCTGATCGCGCTGGATACCCTGATGGCCCTGCCGGAAAGCCGTTTTGGGGTCAGCGAGATCATCAGCCTGCTGGAAGTGCCGGCGGTGCGCGACCGCTTCGGTATCTCCGAAGGCGATTTGCCGCTGGTGCGCCAGTGGGTGGAGGGGGCCAACATTCGCTGGGGGCTGCACAGCGACCACCGCAGCACCCTGGATCTGCCCGCTGGCCTGGCGCGCAACACCTGGCAGGCGGGCCTGCGGCGGATGTTGCTGGGCTATGGCACCGGCCGGGATGAACCCTGGCAGGGCATTGAACCCTTTGACGAAATTGGCGGCCTTCAGGCCAGCGTCGCCGGCAACCTCTGCCGCTTTATCGACCGCCTCGAAGAGCTCTGGCACCAGCTCCGCGATACCGCCACGCCGGCAGCCTGGCTCGACCTGCTGCAGTCGATACTGGAGCGCTTCTTCAGTGACCTGTCCGACGACGAGCTGCTGCTGGTCAATCGCCTGCGCCGACAGGCGGAACAGTGGCTGCAGGATTGCGACAGTGCCGGCATGGGCGACCAGGAGCTGCCCCTCACTATTGTTCGTGAAATCCTGCTGGAAGGGCTGGAAGAAGGCGGGCTCAACCAGCGCTTCCTGGCCGGCAAGGTCAACTTCGCCACCCTGATGCCGATGCGGGCCATTCCGTTCCGGCACGTGTGCCTGCTGGGCATGAACGATGGCGACTATCCCCGCTCCCGGCCACCGGTGGACTTCGACCTCATGGCCCTGGACTACCGCCCCGGGGACCGCTCCCGCCGGGAAGACGACCGCTACCTGTTCCTGGAAGCCCTGCTGTCGGCACGGGAGCAGCTATACATCAGCTGGGTGGGGCGCAGCATCAGGGATGATTCGGAGCGGCCGCCGTCGGTGCTGGTGAGCCAGTTGCGGGATCACCTGGATGCGGTCTGGCAGGTGCCGGGGTCGGACCAGAAAGCCTCCGCAGCCCTGACTATCGAGCATCCCCTGCAGCCCTTCAGCCGCGAGTATTTCCCGGCGGAGAACCAGGGGACAGGCGAGAACGGCTCCCCGGAAGTGAACTCTGTCATGGCTGCCCGGCGGCTGTTCACCTACGACAGCGAATGGCTCAGCGCCCACCAGTCCCGGGAATCCGAAGCGGAACAGCCGGCAGTGCCCTACCTGCCACCGGTCGACCCGATCACCCTGGCTGATATCGGTACCTTCCTGAAACGGCCAGTCGAGACTTTCTACCAGCGCCGCCTTCAGGTGCGCTTTACCGATGTGGAGACCCTGGATACCGACAACGAGGCCTTCGCCATGGACGGGTTGCAGCACTGGCGGCTGGAAGACGAGCTGATCCGCCAGGCGGTGATGAAAGCCGACGGCGAGGACGAATTGCAGCAGTATATGGAGGCCTCCCTGGCCAGTATGGCCCGGCGCGGAGAACTGGGTATGGGGCTGACGGAACACGTGCTGACGCAGCAGCTGGAGGCCCGTATGCCGGACCTGCACCGGCGCTACCGGGAGGCATTGACCCTCTGGCCAGAGGCCGTGGAAGAAACTACAGGCTTCGACTACCACTTCGAGAATGGTGACAATGCCGTGGCCCTCAGCGACCGACTCGGCAACCTGCGAACCCGCCCGGACGGCAGTCTGTGCCGGGTGGTTATCGCCAGCAGCAATCTGCTTGAAGGCCCCACCAACTCCCGCCAGCTGCGTTTCCCGGCATTGCTGGACCACTGGGTGATGCACCTGGCGGGCAACCTGTGTTTCGAGGACTTCCACACCCTGGTGATTGCCAAGGAGGAAAACCGGCTGGTTACCCTGTTACCCATGGACCGCGCAGCCGCAGGCGAACATCTCAACACCATTCTTGAGTTCTGGATGCAGGGCCAGACCCGGCCACTGCCGGTGGAAGCGGGGGCTGCATTTGCCTATCTCAGGGGGCTGTATCCCGCCCGGGGTGAGGGCAGCGAAGACAGCGCATTGCAAAAAGCGTCGGACGCCTATGAAAAGGCCCTGGCCCGGGATAAAGGCTACCTGCACCGGGCCTGGCCGGATGCCGAAGAGTTGCTCGCCGGTGAGCAGTTCCCGCAACTGGTGACCGCCCTCTACGAACCACTCTGGCATGCGGAGCAAGCGGGGAGAGCCAAATGACCGGGAACGTCCGCAAACTCGACCCTTTGACCTTGCCCCTGCGTGGCAGCCAGTTGATCGAGGCCAGCGCCGGTACCGGCAAGACCTTCACCCTGGCTTTGCTCTACGTGCGCCTGGTGCTGGGTCACCGCACCGTGGAAGAGCCCCTGGGTGAGGGCCTCATGCCGCCCCACCTGCTGGTGGTGACTTTCACCGAAGCGGCCACCAAGGAACTCCGGGACCGCATACGGGCCCGCCTCACCGAAGCTGCGGCCCTGTTTGCCGAGGATCCGCAAACCGTTGACACCACTGCCACGGCGAAGGATCCACTGGTGAACTTGCGCAATGCCTGCCCGGCGGCAGACTGGCCCGCCTGTCGCCGCAAGCTCTTATTGGCGGCTGAGTGGATGGACGAAGCGGCGGTGTCCACCATCCACGGCTGGTGTAACCGCATGCTCAGCGAGCACGCCTTCGACAGCGGCAGCCTCTTCCGCCAGACCCTGGAAACCAGCCAGACCGAGCTGCTCGACGATGTGGTCCGGGATTACTGGCGCACTTTTATCTATCCCCTGCCGCCGGAACTGATGGGCGAAGTGCTGGATCACTGGCAGACCCCCGAAAGCCTGCGTAAGTCGGTCCGTAACCTGCTGCCCCACGTTGACGCCCTGCCAGCGCCGGAACAGGATCCGGTGGCCGCCGCGGAAGAAGCAAAACGCCGTCGTGAGGAGAGGCTGCGGGAACTCAAGGCGCCCTGGCCGGCCTGGTGTGACGAACTGACGGAACTGCTGGCGGAAACCAGCAAGCGCAAGCCCAAGCCCCTGCATGGCGGGACCAAAAACTCCATCCAGAAGGCAGTGGATTGCCTGAGAGAATGGGCCGCCACTGACGCGGTCGAACCCACGGGTTTTCTGTTAAAAAACCGCAGCAAGGGCTTCGATTCCCTTGAAACCGATGGCTTTGTGGAAAAGTGGACCGGCGATGACGAGCCGCCCCACCACCCGGCCATGGATGCCGTCGCGGAACTGCTGCCCGCCCTGAAAGCCATGCCAGTGGCGAAAGCGGATATTCTCAACCACGCCGCCTGCTGGATTGCCCGGCGCCTGGACAGTGAAAAACAGCGCCTGGCCAGCATGGGTTTTGATGACCTGCTCACCCGCCTGGATGAGGCGCTGGGTGGCCCCCAGGGTGGCCGGTTGGCCGAAACCATCCGCCGCCAGTTCCCGGTGGCGATGATCGACGAGTTCCAGGATACCGACCCGGTCCAGTACCGCATCTTCGACCGTATCTACCGGGTCGCCAGCAATGACCACGACACCAGCCTGCTGATGATCGGTGACCCCAAGCAGGCCATCTACGGCTTCCGCGGCGCCGATATCTACACCTACCTGGACGCGCGCCGGGCAGTCAGCAGCCGCACCTACACCCTGGGCACTAACTTCCGCAGCGCCGTGGCCATGGTGGATGGGGTTAACCGGGTGTTTGCCCGGGCCGACCAGTCCCTGCCGGAAGGGGCCTTTCTGTTCCGGGCCGGTGACGACAACCCGTTGCCCTTCAATCCGGTGAATGCCAAAGGGACCGACCGGCAGTGGTGTGTTGAGAACGAGCCCCAGCCCCCGCTGACTTTCTGGACCCTGGCGGACGAGCGGCCTGTTGCCAAGAACGCGGGCCGGGAAGACATGGCGGACGCCTGCTCGGCGGAGATTGCCCGCCTGCTGAATCTTGGTCAAAACGGCGCCGCCGGTTTCCGGGCCGAAGGCGAGCCCTTCGAGCAACTGCGGCCGGAGCACATCGCCATCCTCGTCAACAAACGCGACGAGGCGGATGCGGTGAGGCGGGCGCTGGGCCTGCGGGGGATTCGCAGTGTCTACCTGTCCGACCGCAACTCCGTATTGCAGTCCGCCCAGGCACTGGAGCTGCTGCAGTGGCTGCAGGCCTGTGCCGAGCCGGGTCAGCTGTCGCTGATCCGCGCCGCGCTGGCCACCCCCACCATGGGCCTGGCCTACCAGGACCTGGACCGTCTGCTCAGTGACGAGAATGCGCTTGACCGGGAAATCAGGCGTTTCCAGGGTTACCGCGAGCTCTGGCAACATCAGGGCGTGCTGCCCATGCTGCGCCGCCTGTTGATGGATTACGAAGTGCCCGCGAAACTGCTGGCGGGCCCTGACGGCGAGCGGGGGCTAACCGACATCCTCCATATCGCCGAGCTGCTGCAGCAGGACAGCCAGCAACTGGACGGTGAACACGCTCTGATCCATCACTACACGGAAATGCTGCGGGAGTCCGACGACGAGGATGAACACCGCACCATGCGCCTGGAAAGCGATGCGGGCCTGGTGAAGGTGGTGACGGTGCACAAGTCCAAGGGCCTGGAATACCCCCTGGTGTTCCTGCCATTCGCCACCGAATTCCGCGAGGAAAAACCAAACCAGGCCTTCATCAAGTACCACGACGATAACGGTCAACTGCAGGTATCCCTGGAACCGGATGAAGACACCCTGGCCCGGGCGGACCGGGAGCGGCTGGGGGAGGACATCCGCAAGCTCTACGTGGCCCTGACCCGCTCCCGCCATGCCACCTGGGTGGGCACGGCCGGAATCCGGGGCTGGCGCCAGAGCGGTCTCGGGTACCTGATTGGCCGCGACGCAAGTGACACCGATTCCGACCTGAGTCCCTTCCTGCAGGCCATGGCGGACGGTGAACCAGCGATACAGGTAACCCCGCTACCGGAGCCCGGTGACGAGGTCTATACCGGTGAAGAGGAGCCGGAACTCGGCAATGCCCTGGAACCGGTCCGCGAGGCCCGGGAGAACTGGTGGATTGCCAGCTATTCCGCCATCACCTACGGCGCCCGCAGTGGCTTCAGTGACGAGTTTGCACCCGCCAGCGAGGACGCGGAACAGGAGAACCTGCGGGAGGGAGAGGAGCCAGCCGAAGCGGTTATCCCCGACGACACTGCTGCCAAAGGCCCGCAGCCGTTCAACCAGCACAGCTTCCCCAGGGGCTCCGGCCCCGGCACCTTCCTGCACGACATCCTGGAGTGGTGCGCAACCCGGGGCTTCCGCCAGGTGACGGAGGAGCCCGATGAACTCCACGAACTGGTGGAACGACGCTGCAAACTGCGTAACTGGAGCGACTGGGCGGACACCCTGAAAAACTGGCTTCACACCCTGATCACCATGGACATTCCGCTGCCGGAGAGTGCTGGAAACTGCTCCCTGAAAAGCCTTGAAACCTTCCGTCCGGAGCTGGAGTTCTGGTTCGAGAGCCACCAGGTGAATACCCGGGTTATGGACGCCCTGGTTCGCCAGCATACCCTTGATGGCGAAGCCCGGCCCGAAGCCCATGAAACCACCTTCAACGGTATGCTCAAGGGCTTTATCGACCTGGTGTTCGAGCACCGGGGCCGTTACTACGTGCTGGATTACAAGTCGAACTGGCTGGGGGAGGACGACCAGGCCTACATCCCCGAGGTGATGAAACAGAAGATTCTCGACAGCCGCTACGACCTGCAGTACGTCATCTACCTGCTGGCGCTGCACCGGCTGCTGAAAGCCCGCCTGCCGGATTATGATTATGATCAACACGTGGGGGGTGCGGTGTACCTGTTCCTGCGGGGCTGCGAGTCGCCGGGTGCCGGTGCCTTCAACGAGCGGCCGCCGCGAGCACTGATCGAGGCGCTGGACCGGTTGTTCAGCGGCCAGGAGGAGGGGGCAGCATGACCCAGGAAAGTGGCTACATTCCGGACCTGTTCGACGCGCCTGAAACCGAACCCGTGCGGGCGCCAGATACCGCCGCCGAAGCCCTGGCCCTGCTGGATGACTGGGTGGAGCGGGAGTGGATCCGAGCCCTGGACCATGCCTTTGCGGCGTTTATCTGCACCATGGTCGGTGAACAGGGCGAGCGACCGTCCGCCATGCTGGCGCTGCTGGCGGCCATGGTGTCCCACCAGGTGGGGCGGGGGCATGTGTGCCTGGACGTGAATCTCCTTTGCCAGGCCACCGAACCGACACTGGTGCTGCCGCCGGAAGGAGCGAGCTCGCTGCCACCCGACAGCCTTCGGCCCTCGGACCTGTTTGCCGATGCCAGCCCGGACCAGCTTCTGGATGCCCTGCGCAGCAGCAGTGCGGTTGGCAATGGCGAACATGGCACACCCCTGGTACTGGATGGCTCGCGGCTGTACCTGCGTCGCTTCTGGCGCTACGAACAGGCCATCGCTGCGGGCATCCGCGCACGCCTGGACAATCCCCCGGTACTGGCGGACGAAGCGCTTCTGGGCGAAGCCCTGGATGCCCTGTTCGGACGCACTGACGAGCCCGACTATCAGAAAATCGCCTGTGCCCTGGCGGCCAGGAATCGCTTCAGTGTGATCACCGGTGGCCCGGGTACCGGCAAGACCACCACCGTGGTGAACCTGCTGGCGGCGTTGCAGTCGGTGGCCTGTGAGTCGGCGGGAGCAGGCGAAGCCAGCCCTTACCTGCGCATCCGTCTTGCCGCTCCCACCGGCAAGGCCGCTGCCCGGTTGAGTGAATCCATCGGCGGCGCGGTCGACAAGCTGCCCCTGGAAAACCTGCCGGGCCGGCCTGACAAATCCGCCATCCCGACCCAGGTGACCACCCTGCACCGGTTACTGGGCAGCCGGCCCGGTTCCCGCAGTTTCCGCCATGACGAAGACAACCCCCTGCCACTGGATATCCTGGTGATCGACGAAGCTTCCATGGTGGACGTGGACCTGATGGCTTCCGTCTTCGCCGCCCTGCCGGCCGGGGCGAGGTTGATCATGCTGGGGGACAAGGACCAGCTGGCCTCGGTGGACGCCGGTGCGGTGCTGGGAGAACTCTGCCAACGTGCCGAGAAGGCCCATTACCTGCCGGAGACCGCCCGCTGGCTGCAATCGGTGACCGGATGCCCGCTGCCGCCGGAACTGGTGGACCTTGAGGGCCAGCCCCTGGACCAGGGCGTGGCCATGCTGCGCAAGAGCTACCGTTTTGACGAACACAGCGGCATCGGTGTGCTGGCCTCGGCCACCAACGCCGGTCGTCTGGACCGGCGGATGGTGGATCAGTGCCGGCAGCAGTTTTTCGAAGACGTGGCCTGGCTGGCACCTGAAAAGGGTCCTCATCGCCGGGACGGGAAAGACGGCGGAGTGGCCCTGCTGGCGGACCATGCGCTTACAGGCAGCCCGGAGCGGTTCAGTAACAATGGGGTGGGGCGATTGGTCAACGATGAGCCGGTTGAGCCACCTGTGGGTTACGGGCATTATCTCCGTATTCTCAAGGATCAGAAGCCAGAGGCCGCCGTTAATGACGTGGAAGGGCGCGAGCCGTGGGATGCCTGGGCAACCGACGTGCTCAAGGCGTTCAACCACTTCAAGGTGTTGTGCGCGCTGCGCCAGGGCCCGTTCGGGGTGGAAGGGCTGAACCGGGAAATTGCCGAGCGCCTGCGCCGCGCCGGCCTGATAGACCAGATCGAGGGATGGTACGCCGGCCGCCCGGTTCTGATTACCGGAAACGACTATAATCTGGGCCTGATGAACGGCGATATCGGTGTGACCCTGAGCGTACCCTGGGATCGTGACGAGGCAGGCGAGCCGGTCGAGACCCTGCGGGTGGCCTTTCCGTCCAGCGACGGCAGCGGCACCATCCGCTGGATTTCCCCCAGCCGGCTGCAGTCCCTGGAGACCGTCTACGCCATGACGGTGCACAAGTCCCAGGGCTCGGAGTTCACCCATGCCTGCCTGGTGATCCCGGACCGGCTCACCCCGGTACTGACCCGGGAACTCGTATACACCGGCATCACCCGCGCCCGCCACTGGCTGAGCCTGGTGGTAAGCCAGGAAGGGGTGTTGAAGGAAGCCGTGGGCCGTGGTGTGATCAGGGCGTCGGGGCTGGCCAGGTTGCTGGTATGACTGTGGAGCAGCTGCGGACGAAGGTACAGGAGGAATGAATATGAAAGGAACAATATCGCCCAGGGGGCTTGTGGCAATGCTGTTCGCGGTCGTGTTGCTGGCAGGTTGTGCCGGTTCCTCCGTCTCCGATGGCCCCGGCGATATCGTCGCCATGCCGCTGACCAATACCTATTGGCAGCTGGTGTCCGTGGCCGGCGAGGAGGTTCCGGAAACTGAAAGCGAACAGAAAGCCAACATACTGTTTCTGGACGATGGCCGGGTCACCGGTTACAGCGGCTGCAACCAGTACATGGGCAAATACCAGGTGGAAGGCGAGAACCTGTTGTTTGATTCCATGAGCAGCGCCGAGAGCACCTGCGAAGACAACCTGATTGAGCAACTGCTGTTTGCCGCCTTCGCCAAGACCGTTGGCGTCAACCTGGAGGGTATCGAGCTGCGTTTGCTGGGTGAAGCCGGGGAAGAACTGGCAGTGTTCGAAGCCACCCGGATGAAATAGCCGGCCGGTCAGTCTGCGGCCAGGCAGCTGGCCATAAACTCCCTGAATTCGCTCACCAGCCGCTCCAGGCTGTTCTCCAGCCGGTGCCCGTCTGGCAGCACCAGCAGTGGCAGTTTCTGCTCGCGGGCCAGTTCGATCACCGGCATGGGCAGCACCACATCGTCATCCCAGCCGTGAATGATCTGGGTATGGCGGGCCTGTATGCGTGGGCTGGACTGGGGATAGGCAGACATCGCCAGCGCCGGCGCCAGCAGGAAACACCCCAGTACCGGTGTTTCGGCACTGGTGCGGGCGCAGACCCAGCCACCCATGCTGGAGCCGGCCAGGATGGTGCGTTCCGGTCGGGCGCCGGCTTCCGCCATGGCGTCTTTCATCTGCCGCAGGCGTTCCGCCGGGTCTTTGGTGCTGCGGTGGTCCAGCGCGATGGCTGTCACGCCGGGAAAGGTCTCGGCCTCCGCTTTCAGGGCCTGCACCTTGGTTCCGCCCGGGCCGCTTTCCAGGCCGTGGGACAGGAAGACATGTATATCAGACATGGCGGTTACCACCTCCTGTGAACGGGTTCAGTGCCGGGTCGCGGCGAGAATATCCAGTGCGTGCCGGCGTTTTTCCGGGTCGTACAGGTCCACGGTGAACATGAGTTCGTCCACCTCCACGGTTTGCAGCAATTGCTCCAGCTGTTCGCGAATGCTGTCCTCGCTGCCCAGCAACTGCAGTGAAAGGAAATCTTTCACGCCTGCCCTTTCACCACTGTTCCAGAGCCCATCCATGGATTTTACCGGCGGCCGCATCCACAGGGGCTGGCCCCGGAACAGGGACAGAATGCGCTGGTAGCTGGTGGTCGCCAGGAACCGCGCTTCCTCATCGGTGTCAGCCGGAACAGCGGGCACTGCCAGTATCACGTAGGGCTTGTCCAGCTGTTCGGAGGGCTGGAAATTGTTCCGGTAGGTCTGGATGGCCTCCCGGTACAGACGGGGCGCAAAGTGGCCGGCAAAAGCGTAGGGCAGGCCCCGCATAGCGGCGAGCTGGGCGCTGAAAAGGCTGGAACCCAGCAGCCAGATGGGCACATTGGTGCCGGCACCGGGAATGGCCTTGACCTGCTGGCCGGGCCGGAGCGGGCCCAGCAGTGTCTGCAGCCGGGCAACATCCTCGGGGAATTGCTCTGCCCCAATGCCGTCCCGGCGAAGGGCGCGGCTGGTAATGGGGTCAGTGCCCGGAGCCCGGCCCAGGCCCAGGTCAATGCGGCCCGGATACAGGCTTTCCAGGGTGCCGAACTGCTCAGCGATCACCAGCGGCGGGTGATTGGGCAGCATGACGCCGCCGGACCCTACCCGTATGGTTTCCGTCGCCCCCGCGATATGCCCCACCAGCACCGCCGTGGCGGAACTGCTGATGCCTTCCATATTGTGGTGCTCGGCCAGCCAGAATCGCTGGAAACCCAGACTTTCCGCGTGGCGGGCGTAGGCCACGCTGTTGGCCAGGGTCTGCCCCACAGAATCGCCCTCGCGCACCGAGGCGAGTTCCAGAAGGGAGTAGGGAGGGAATTGCCCATTGGATGTCTGCGACATTGAATGCTCCGGATTTGAACTATCCGGCAGCATAACAAAAGTTGTCAGCCCTGTGGTCAGATGTTTGTCGTCCACCAGCCCGGCAGCAGGGACCGTATCCGGGGTTGCAGGAAGCGGTCATCAATCAGCCAGATAACGCCCCGGTCCTCAGGGGTGCGGATAACCCTTCCGGCGGCCTGGGCCACTTTCTGCAGACCGGGAATCAGGTAGGTGTAGGCCTGGCCGGCGCTGAAGCGTTGTTCCAGCCGCTGGCGCAGGATTTCGTGCCAGGTATCGAAGGGCGGCAGGCCCAGGGTGGCCACGAAGGCGCCGATCAGCCGGTCGCCGGGCAGGTCGATGCCTTCACTGAATACGCCCCCGAGCACGGCGAAGGCAACCCCCGGATTATCGGCGCGAAAGTCATCCAGAAACGCTGTGCGCTCCTCCCCGGACATGCCCGGTTGCTGGCTGCGAACGGGAATGTCCGGGGCCAGGCTGACAAGCGTATCCCTCACCCGGTTCAGGTAGGCAAAGCTGCTGAAAAACGCCAGGTAGTTGCCGGGGCGTTCCCGGTACTGCCGAGCGATCAGTTCCGCGATGGGTGCCAGCGAACGTTCGCGGTCCTGCTGTCGAGTGCTGATATCCGGGGTGAAATGCACCTCAAGTTGATCGGCGTTGAACGGGCCAGGCAATGACTGGAAACAGGTATCCTCGGGCATGCCCAGCAGGTCCCGGTAGTAGAGGCCCGGTGACAGGGTGGCGGAGAACAGCAGGGTGCTGTCCGCGGCTTCAAATCGCGGGCTGAGAAAGTCCGCCGGGATCAGGTTCTGGATGGTCAGCTGTGCCTTGCCACGGCCGGGCCGGACCAGTTCGCACAGGGAGTGGTCGCCAAACACGTCAGCAAGCCTGGTAAACGCCAGGCTCTCGAACATCAGTTCCTGCAGGGCCAGGTCCGGCGGGTGGTCCGCCAGGTAATCGGTAATAGCGGAGACCAGCCGGTTCAGGGCACCGGTCAGATTGCCGGGCAGATTATCCAGGATGACCGGTTCCCGGCTGATGTCCGGTGCGTGGTCGCGGATCACCGATTGCCAGGCGCGGGAGACGCCGTCCAGTTTGGGTTTCAGGGCTTTGGGAGCCTGCCGCTTTATCCGCAGCAGCCGGGCCTGGCTCAGTTCCACCGAGTACATGCCCCGGGCCCGGTCCACCAGGTTGTGGGCCTCGTCGATCAGCAGGCTGGCCTTCCAGTCGTTCTGGCGCACCAGGGCATGGAGCAGGGCGGACTGGTCGAACATCCGGTTGACGTCGGCCACCACCACATCACACCAGCGCGCCATTTCCTGGGCCAGGAAATAGGGGCAGATGCCGTGGTGGCTGGCGATGTCGGCAAGCACTGGCTGGGTCAGCGCATCAGGATGGTTTGCGGCTTCGGCCCTGGCGTCGGGCAGGCGGTCAAAGAAGCCCTTGGCAAGTGGGCAGGCATCCCCATGACAGGCCTTGTCCGGGTGCTCGCAGGCATGGTCCTTGGCCACCAGTTCCAGGGTGCGCAGTGGCAGCCGGCCTGGCTGTTTCTGCCTGAGAAGATGAACCGCATCCACCGCCAGATGGCGGGCGGTGTTGCGACTGGTGAGGTAGAACAACCGGTCCTGCCCCGCCGCCGGCATGGCCATCAGGGCGGGAAACAGGGTGCCCAGGGTCTTGCCCAGGCCGGTGGGTGCTTCCAGCAGCAGTTTCCGGTTGCGGAGGCTGTTCCTGTAGACCGTTTCCGCCAGGGCGCGCTGCTGCGGTCGGAAGTCGGGAAAGGGGAACGCCAGCTGTGACAGGGCCTGGTCCCGCTGTTCACGGTGATTGGCTTCCTGTTCCGCCCAGCCTCTATAAACAGCACACAGTGCTTCCAGTTCCTGCCAGAGTTCTTCGGCGCTGGCGGTTTCGTTAACGGGGGTTTCCTTGTCCTTGCCCACGTCGTAGTAGATCAGTGACAGTTCGATCTGCTTGAGCTTTTCCTGCCGGCACAGCAGTGCCCCGTAAACTCTCAGTTGCGCCCGGTGCAAATTACGCTGGGCTTCCCGTACCCGGGACAGGTCGCCCCGGTGGGTTTTTATCTCTTCGAGCCGGCCGGCAATCGGGTCGTATCCGTCGGCGCGACCGCTGACCATCAGCCCGCCGCTCTGGCCAGCCAGGGGTACTTCGCGTTGATATCGGGGGCCACGGCGGGCCTGTACCGCGCCATGGCCGGCAATGCCCTCTTCGGAGGTGGGCGCCGGGGTGTAGCGCAGGTCCAGGTCACCCTGGCGGGCGGCGAATTCACAGAGAGTTCGCACGGCTACCTTCAGTTCACTCATCCCGCAGCTCACTCATCCCGTGGCCCCGGACCAGCGAACGTAGCAAACAGAAACGGGGATGCCGTGGCCGGCGCAGAATTCCAGCCAGCGGGTCTGGTGGTCCTGCAGGCGGTCGCCGGGGCCTTTTACTTCGATCATTTCATGGCGCCGCTCCGGGTCTGTATGGCCGGGCTGGAAGCGGATCAGGTCCGGAAAGCCGCTGCGGTGCTCCCGCAGGTTAGCCAGAAGGCGCCGGAACATTAGCTCCAGATGGCGGGCGGGAATGCACTCCAGGGCCAGTTCCAGCAGGTCTTCCGGCAGTGCCGGCCAGAATACGAAAGGGGAGGCGATGCCCTGCTTCTGTTTCCAGGTTTTGCGGATTTCGGTTTTATAGGTTCCGGCGGCCAGATGCCCCAGGCATTCATCGAACAGGGCCTGCCGGCGCTGAACAAAGTCCTCCCGGTACAGGTCCACCGGCCCGGTATGGAACGGGTGAAAGAAAGCCCCGGGAACCGGCGCAAACAGGGCGCGCCAGCACAGCAGGCCGAACAGGCCGTTGATGAGGGTGTTTTCCACATAGGCCACCGGGGCTTCCGGCTCGTTCAGGTGTTCCATGGCGACCCACTCCACCGATAGCCCGCCCGGGTTGTCCAGGGTCAGGGTGAAAGCCGTTACTGCCGGGCGTTCGGGTGGCCGGGCCCGGGGTTCCCCCAGCTTTTTCGACAGCCTTGCAAGGATGCGCTCCAGCCCCCGCTCCTCCGCGCCAAAGCGGGGCTCGGCGGCAGCAAGCGTGGCAATGTTCCAGGCCTCCTGATACCGCTTTTGCCGCTCCAGCAGCCGCAACTGCCGCAGCCGGGCTTCCCGTTGCCCGCTGCTTTCATAGGCCTTCAGCGCCAGTGTGGTGTCGCCGGCCCGCTCCGCCAGTTTGCCCAGTTCGAACAGTAGCCGACCGCGCCGGCTTTCCAGCCAGGGGTTATCCGATGCGGCGGGCACGTCCTGCCAGACCGAGTCCGGGGACTCACCTTCGTCCAGGCGCTCGCGGCAGTGGTGCATTACGAGATAACGGTCGACATCATCGCGTTCGTCAAAGGCCCGGGATTCAGTGGAAAGGGGTACCTGCTCGTATTGCTGGTGGCCCAGCTCCACCAGTACGAAATCGGACCAGCTCTGGCGGAGGTTGCCGAAGAACATCAGCCGCAGCCGGTCGAACAGGGGCATATGCTTCAGGCGCATCACGCGGGTAGGAAGGCCTTTCAGCCACTGATCCACCGGAGCGGGATCGGGGTGCAATGGTAGCAGGATGTCTTTCATCAGGCCCTTGGCGGCGTTGGCCGGCAAGCCGGCGGCGGTGATCCGGTCGGCCAGGGCCGGGCGCAATTCGGATAATGTGAACAGGCGGAAGACATCGGCCAGGGAAAGGTCCGGGGCTGCATCAACCCAGCCCATACTCGCCAGGGTTTCCGCTGCCTCCGGTACCGGGGCACCCAGTTCTGGGTAGTTGAGTTTCTCCACCCGGAACAACTCGCCGGTGCGCATCACCATGCGCGCCAGCAGCGCCCGCGCCGGCTGCTCCAGTGCCATCAGGTTATTGATAAGCCCGGTTTCTTTATCAGTCAACAGATCGCTGTGATGTTGTCGTACCCAGCGCACCACCGTCTCGAAGTTTTCGAGATAGTACAGCGGATTATCCAGGTCGGCGGTGCCTGGAACGGAGGTGTGCAGTTCTGGTGTGGACATTCTGGAAACTGTTTGACGGAGCCTTTCGTAAATGTATAACTGTGATTGATGATGCCCTATGGAGAAGCCCCGATGCGAGCCCTGATTGCTCTGTTTGCCATGATTTTCATGTGGCCTTCCGCATCACTGATGGCCGCCGAGTGCCCGGCCTTTCTGGACCACGATTTGCGCAGGCTGCATTCATCGGATTCGGTAAACCTGTGCGATGTGGCCGCCGGGAAGCCCATGCTGGTGGTTAACACCGCCAGCAGGTGTGGTTACACCGGCCAGTTCGAAGGGCTGGAAGCACTGCACAAGGAGTTCAGTGGCAAGGGCCTGGTTGTGGTCGGTTTTGCCAGTGACGATTTCCGCCAGGAAGCAGCCACCGAGGAAGAGGCTGCCAATGTCTGCTTCAAGAACTTTGGTGTCACGTTTACCATGATTGCGCCTACGGCGGTTACCGGCAGCGACGCCAACCCTGTGTTCCAGGCCATCAGCAGCCAGAGCAGTCCGCCGCGCTGGAATTTCCACAAGTACCTGTTCAATGCCCGGGGCGAAGTGGTCGATGCTTTCCCGAGCCGTGTGACGCCGGACGATCCCGAGCTCCGTGGTGCCATTGAAAAGGTTGTTGCCGACGACTGATTCCACGGCTTCAGATATCAATAACGACCGGTGGGTTCAGTGGCTTGAATCTGCCATTACAGGTGCTGGCATTGACGAACAGGCACTGGTCCATCGGCCTCTGGCCATAGCTTTCGTGGATATGTCCGAAGACATGCACCCTCAGATCCAGCCTCTTGAGTTCGCCGGTCAGATCATCGCAGCCTACAGACTGTGAATCGTTTGCGGTGATTACCTGGTCGAGAATGCCCGCCGGCGGGCCGTGAGTAATGAGTATGTCGGTGTCTGCCGGAATCTGGGCCCAGCGCTCGGCGATAGCCTCGCCCCGGGGGAGGTTGAAGGCCCAGTCGAAGAATACCGGCGTCCAGGGGCTGCCCCAGAATTTCAGGCCTTCTATCTCCACACCACTGTCCCGCAGGTAAATGGCGTTCCGGATCAGCGCTTCCGCCTCAGCCGGTTCGTCCTGCAGGCACCAGTCATGGTTGCCGGCAATCAGAATCTTGTGGCGGTGGGGTTGCTCGGAAAACCAGTTGTCCAGGTCCTCCAGTTCGTCCAGGGTGCCCACACCCAGGCAGTCGCCGGCATGAATCAGGATGTCGCCATCCGGCACCGTCACCTGGCGATGCATGCTGTGGGTATCTGATATGCAGACCAGTCTCATGACGTCTTCTCACCGGGATGGTCGGGTTTGCTGGCTGTTCCGAAAGTGCCATGTCGCCCGGCGCCGGCGGCAAATTGTCCGGCGCCCTCAATGGCCTCCTCGAAAATCACAGGATAGCCGCCAGCACCCTCTGCAGCCAGCGCATTGTCCAGGCTCATGTCCCAATGGTGAATGGCGGAGTGCCGGTCGGCGCGGAGGCATTTCTGGGGGAAACCAGCGATGTCGGCAGCTAGCGCTTCCGCGGCCGATCGTGACTTTCCATCGGCCACTATCCGGTTTGCCAGCCCCATTGATTTTGCTTCCTCTGCGCGGACCGGCCGTCCGGTGAGGATCATATCCATGGCATGGCCGTGGCCGACAATACGCGGCAGACGCACGGTTCCGCCGTCAATCAGCGGCACGCCCCAACGGCGACAGAACACCCCGAAAACGGCGGATTCTTCCGCCACGCGCATATCGCACATCAACGCCAGTTCCAGCCCTCCGGCGACGGCATAACCGGATACGGCAGCAATTACCGGTTTTGACAGGGCCATTCGGGAAGGGCCCATGGGGCCGGGTGCGGTACCGGTCGCTTCGATTTCGTTACGCCGTTGCCGATCGCCGATGGCTTCAAGATCCGCACCGGCGCAGAAATTGCCCCCTTCGCCCCAGAGAACGGCCACTTTCAGTTCGTCATTCTGTTCAAAATCGGTAAACGCCTGGCGCAGGGCATTGGCGGTTTCGCGGTCAACGGCGTTTCGTTTCTCAGGACGATTGATGATTATGGTCAGTACTGCACCGCTGGACTCGGTGTAGACGGGTGGGCGGGTCACGGGGCCTCCTGATCGTTATTGTTCTGGCAGAGATTCGCCCGAATCCTCGCCGGGACCAGGGTGGCCCCGGCGTCAGCTGCTTCAGGCGGCTTTCAGTGTCTGCATGTCAATCACGAAGCGGTACTTCACGTCACCTTTTTTCATGCGATCGTAGGCTTCGTTGATGTTTTTGATGTCGAGCATCTCCACATCACAGGTTATGCCGTGCTCGGCGCAGAAATCCAGCACTTCCTGGGTTTCCGGCATGCCGCCGATCAGTGAGCCGGCCAGTACACGGCGCTTCATCACCAGGGCTCCGGCTTGCAGGGCCGGTTCTACTGGTTCCAGCAGGCCCACCAAGATGTGGCTGCCATCATACTTCAGGCAGTTCAGGTACCGGTTCAGGTCGTGTTGTACCGGTACCGTGTCCAGCATGAAATCGAAGGATTCGGCGGCGGCTTCCATCTGGTCGTCGTCGGTGGAAATAATCACATGGTCCGCACCCTGTTTCTTTGCCTCGGCCACCTTGGCTTCGGATCGGGTAAAGATAGTGACTTCGGCGCCCAGGGCTTTGGCGAATTTCACGCCCATGTGACCAAGGCCGCCCATGCCGATTACGCCCACCTTGTCGCCTGCCTTGACGCCGTAGTGGCGAAGAGGTGAGTAGGTGGTGATGCCGGCACAGAGAATCGGGGCGGCGGAGGCGGGGTCCAGCTTCTCCGGTATCTTGACCACGAAGCGTTCGCTGACCACCACCTTGTCGGAGTAGCCGCCATAGGTAATGGAGCCGTCGTGGCGGTCCACACCATTGTAGGTGCCGGTCATGCCATCAAGGCAGTACTGCTCAAGCCCGGATTCACAGGCAGAGCAGCTGCGGCAGGAGTCCACCATACAGCCGACGCCCACGGTATCGCCAACCCTGTATTTCTTCACATCCGGACCAACAGCGGTGACCCGGCCGATGATCTCATGGCCCGGTACCACCGGGTATTCGGTCACGCCCCAGTCATTCTGGGCAAAGTGGATGTCGGTATGGCACACACCGCAGTAGTCGATTTCAATGGAGACATCGTCCGGGCGTGGGTCGCGACGATCGAAACTGAACGGGGCCAGCCCGGAGTCGGCGGATTTTGCGGCATAGGCTTTGGTATTCGCCATGGTCAGTCTGTCCTTTTTGCCGGTAAATGTGTGGGGTGATACGTATTAACTTCGGGTATGAATCAGTTTTTCAACCGCAAGCTGTTTCTGTTAAAGGAATATCATGGCCCGTTAATGGCGATGGGTGTGGCGGTAATCGGTGGGGGACTGGCCCATGACCTTCTTGAACAGTCGCGAGAAATAGTAGTTGTCGTCATAGCCCAGCAGGCTGCTGATCTGGGTGAAGGAGTGGTCGGTGGTGTCCAGTAGCTGACAGGCCTGCTCCACTTTCAGGTGCAGAAAATGCTGTATCGGGGAAACCCCGGTCAGTGCCCGGTAGCGGGTGGCGAAATGCGCCGGCGACAGGCCGCTCAGGTCCGCCAGCTGGCTGAGGGTAATGCGCTCGTCCAGGTGCTCCCGCATGAAGTTGTGGATGATATCCAGGTCCGGCTGCTGGGCGTGGCTTGCTTCGCCGACGCTCAAAGGCACGGCTGCCAGTAATTGCCGCAGGCGGTTGGCTACATGCACCAGCCCCGGGGTACGGAAACCGGTTTGCCTCACAGACAGCAGGCCGTTGAAGTCCACCAGCAACCTGGGCTGCCGCCCGATATGCTGGATGCGGATGCCATCGGTAAATCCCATATGTTCACGGAAATTCTCCGCCAGGGGCCCCGCATAATGGACCCAATGGATTGTCCATGGGTTGTCCGGCGCAGCGGTGTAGCGGTGGGCGGCCCCGGCAGGCAGAAGCACCAGATCGCCGGCGCGGACAACACAGGGTTCGTCTTCTACACTCAGGTAAGCCTCCCCCTCGGTGCAGTGGATCAGAAGATCGTCATTATGGTGTTCCCTGTGCATGTGATGGCCCGCCGCACGGCGGTAGTGGCCGAATGCCAGGGGATACAGGTCCCGGGTCAGGGGGTGCCGTGACAGGCTACGTATTACCGGGTCCGGAATGACATAACGGATACTGTCCGGCGGTACCGGCCATTGGGAGGTCCTGGTCATAATCGTTGGCTGCATTGTTCATGTAACGAAAGATAATCCATCATGGTCGAAACTTAGTCAATCATGAAGCGGCAGGTGCCTGTGCTAGGATCGATGACAACCTGAGGGCACTGACCCCTACACCTACAACAATGACAGGGAACATCACTATGAAGAACGTACCCCTTTATATCGCTGGCGAGTTTGTACAGAGCCAGACCGACCAGTGGATCGACGTTACCGATCCGGCCACCAACGAAGTTATTGCCAAGGCACCCTGTACCACCGACGCGGAAATGCGTCGTGCCATTGAAAATGCCGGCGAGGTGTTCAAGGCCTGGAAAGAAACCCCGGTTTCCGAGCGTGCCCGGGTGATGATGCGTTACCAGGCGCTGCTGAAAGAGCACCACGATGAAATTGCCGAGATCCTCTCCAGCGAAACCGGCAAGACCTTTGAGGATGCCAAGGGCGATGTCTGGCGTGGTATCGAGGTTGTGGAACATGCGGCTAACATCCCGTCCCTGATGATGGGCGAGACTGTCGAAAACGTGGCCCGCGAAATCGACACCTATTCCTACACCCAGCCCCTGGGTGTGTGTGCCGGTATTACCCCGTTCAACTTCCCGGCCATGATTCCCCTGTGGATGTTCCCTATGGCCATTGCCTGCGGTAACACCTTTATCCTCAAGCCTTCCGAGCAGGATCCGCTGACGCCCATGCGCCTGGCAGAGCTGTTCGAGGAAGCCGGTGCCCCGAAGGGTGTGTTGCAGGTGGTTCACGGTGGCAAGGAGCAGGTGGATGTACTGCTGACCGACCCGGCCATCAAGGCCGTCTCTTTTGTTGGCTCCGTGCCGGTAGGCCGTTACATCTACGAAACCGGTACCCGCAACATGAAGCGCGTCCAGAGCTTCGCCGGCGCAAAGAACCACATGGTGGTGCTGCCGGATGCGGACAAGGACCAGGTTGTGAAAGCTCTGGTCGGCGCGTCCGTGGGTGCGGCAGGCCAGCGTTGCATGGCTATTTCCGTGGCGGTTTTCGTGGGCGAGGCCCAGGCCTGGATTCCGGAAGTGAAGGAAGCCCTGGCCGCGGTCAAGCCGGGTGCCTGGAACGACAAGTCTGCCAGCTATGGCCCGATCATCAGCCGGAAAGCCAAGGAACGGGTGGAATCACTGATTACCCGTGGTGAACAGGAAGGTGCCAACCTGTTGCTGGACGGCCGCAACTGTACCGTCGACGGTCTGCCGGACGGCAACTGGGTGGGCCCGACCCTGTTCTCCGGGGTCAAGCCGGACATGGATATCTACAAGGAAGAAATCTTCGGCCCGGTGCTGTCGTGCATGGAAGTGGATACCCTGGCGGATGCCATCGCCCTGGTGAATGACAACCCCTACGGTAACGGCACCTCCATCTTTACCAGCTCCGGTGGCGCGGCACGCCGCTACCAGCACGAAATCGAAGTGGGCCAGGTGGGTATCAACGTGCCCATTCCGGTACCCCTGCCGTTCTTCTCCTTCACCGGCTGGAAGGGCTCCTTCTACGGTGACCAGCATGCCTATGGCAAGCAGGCGGTGAAGTTCTATACCGAAACCAAGACCATCACAGCCCGCTGGTTCAACAGCGATGCGGTTGCCGAAACCAACTTCTCCATCCGCATGCGGTAAGGGGAAAACATGAACTTTGATCTGACGGAAGATCAGCTGGCCTTCCGCGAAGCTGCCAAAGCCTTTGCGGAAAAGGCCATGGCGCCCCACGCGGCAAAATGGGATGCGGATCATGTGTTCCCGGTGGAAGTGATCCGCGAGGCTGGCGAAATGGGCTTCTGCGGCATCTACACCCCGGAAGCCCAGGGTGGCATGGGGCTGTCGCGGCTGGATACCAGCGTGATCGTGGAAGAGCTGGCCGCTGCCTGCCCTTCCACGGCGGCTTACATCACCATTCACAACATGGCGACCTGGATGGTGGCGCAATTCGGTAATACCGATATCCAGGAACAGATTGCCCCGAGAATGGCCAGCGGCGAGTGGCTGGGTTCCTACTGCCTGACCGAACCGGGTGCCGGCTCCGACGCCGGTAACCTGCGCACCAAGGCCACCCGGGACGGCGACAGCTACCTGCTTAACGGCAGCAAGGTGTTCATCTCCGGCGCCGGCGGTACCCAGATGCTGGTGGTGATGGCCCGTACCGGTGCGCCGGACAGCGGCCCCAAAGGCATCAGCGCCTTCGTGGTGCCCGCAGACAGCGACGGCATCCACTACGGTAAGGCGGAGGAGAAAATGGGCTGGAACAGCCAGCCCACCCGCCAGATTACCTTCGAAAATGTCCGTGTGCCGGCCAACAACCGCCTGGGTGAGGAAGGCCAGGGCTTCATGATTGCCATGAAGGGGCTGGACGGTGGACGCCTGAATATTGCCACCTGCTCCATCGGTGGAGCCCACGCGGCTCTGCTCAGATCCCGCAACTACATGCACGAACGTGAACAGTTCGGCCAGGCGCTGGCCGGCTTCCAGGCGTTGCAGTTCAAGCTGGCCGACATGGCCACCAATCTGGTAGCGGCCCGGCAGATGGTTCGCCTGGCCGCCTACCGGCTGGACCAGGGCGACCCGGAGGCCACGCTCCATTGCGCCATGGCCAAACGCTTCGCCACCGATGCCTGCTTTGAGGTGTGCAACGAGGCGCTCCAGCTCCACGGTGGATACGGCTATATCCGCGAATACCCGCTGGAACGCTATGTGCGTGACCTGAGGGTTCACCAGATTCTGGAAGGTACCAACGAAATCATGCGGCTGATCGTGGCTCGCCGGCTGCTGGAGCCGGGCGTAGCCGAGGCTATTCAATAACCGCCATCGAATAAAAAGCGAGAATGGATATGAGCGAACTGATTCAGCTGGAAAAACGCGACCACACCGCGATCCTTACCATCAATAACCCGCCGGCCAATACCTGGACGCGGGAATCCCTGAAGGCGCTGGAAGACGCCATCGAAGCGCTGAACGCGGACCGTAACATTTTTGCCCTGGTGGTCACCGGCCAGGGGGAGAAGTTCTTCTCCGCCGGTGCGGATCTCAAGAGCTTTGCTGACGGCGATATCGCCAATGCCAGTGTAATGGCCCAGGCATTCGGCCAGGCATTCAATGCCCTGAGTCGTTTCCGTGGTGTGTCCATTGCGGCGGTGAACGGTTATGCCATGGGCGGTGGCCTGGAGTGTGCCATGGCCTGTGATATCCGCATTGCTGAAGAACATGCCCAGATGGCCCTGCCGGAGGCGACCGTAGGCCTGTTGCCCTGTGCCGGCGGCACCCAGAACCTGCCCTGGCTGGTTGGTGAGGGCTGGGCCAAGCGCATGATCCTGTGCGGTGAACGCATCAAGGCTGACAAGGCATTGAGCATTGGCCTGGTGGAAGAGGTGGTGCCTTCGGGTGCATCCCTGGACAAGGCCCTGGAACTGGCGCAGATGGCTGGCAAGCAGAGCCCGTCCTCGGTGGCCCGCTGCAAGACCCTGGTGATGAGTGCCCGGGATGGCCGCAGCCACGATGATGGCTGGCGCATGGAGCGGGAGCTGTTCATTGAACTGTTCAGCACCGAAGATCAGCGGGAAGGGGTGAATGCGTTCCTTGAGAAGCGCACTCCGGAATGGAAAAACCGATAAGCCGGACGAACTATGAGCAACCAGGCCATTATTTTTGAAGAACTGGAAGCCGCCGGTGGCAGCCGTATCGGTGTCGCGCGGCTGAATGCGCCCAGGGCCATGAATGCCCTGTCGCTGGAAATGATCCATCTGCTGAAGGCGAAGCTGGATCAGTGGGCGGCCGATGACGGTATTGGAGCCGTGTGGCTGGAAGGCGAGGGCGACAAGGCCCTGTGCGCCGGTGGCGACATTGTGGCGCTTTACCGCGACATGACCGAGCCCCGCTCGGGCAACAAGTCCGCCAGTGAAGGGGAAACCTTTTTCACTGACGAGTACGAACTGGACTATCAGATTCACACCTACCCGAAACCGTTTATCGTCTGGGGCAACGGCCTTGTGATGGGCGGTGGTCTGGGCCTGATGGTGGGCGGCTCCCACCGGGTGGTCACCGAGAATTCGCGGGTGGCGATGCCGGAAGTGAGCATCGGCCTTTATCCGGATGTCGGGGCAGGCTGGTTTCTCAACAGGATGCCGGGGCGCACCGGGTTGTTCCTGGGGCTGACCGGTGCCCAGATGAACGGCGCTGATGCCCTGTTTACCGGTCTGGCTGACCGGTTCATCCGCCATGACATGCGTGATGAGGTCAAGCAGGCCCTGCAGCAGTCGACCTTCGGCGACGAAGCTCATGCGGTTGTCAGCAGGGTGTTGCGACGGTTCGAGGCTGGCTCGGCCGAGGCGATGCCCCGGGCCGTGGTGCGGGAGCACTTTGATGTCATCCAGGCACTCACCGACGGTGATTCACTGGTTGAGGTGGTGGATAAGCTGGGCCAGTACGCCGGTGAGGACCCCTGGCTGATCAAGGCGGTAAAAACCGTTGCGGCGGCATCGCCGGCTTCACTGACCCTGCACTGGCGGCACTTTCACAACACGCCCCTGGACAGCCTGTCCCAGGTGTTCGACAAGGAGCTCCACCTGTCCCTGCGCAGCCTGAAAATGGGTGAATTCGCCGAAGGCATACGGGCACTGTTGATCGACAAGGACCGGAAGCCACGCTGGCATTTTCCCACCCTGGAGAGCGTTGACCCGGAGTGGATTGACCGGTTCTTCATGAAGCCCTGAAACAAACAGAACAGACCTGATCAAATCGGATCAAAAAGCGGAGAACAATAATATGGCGACTATCACGTTTATCGGTCTTGGCAACATGGGTGGCCCAATGGCGACCAACCTCGTCAAGGCAGGCCACGCAGTCACGGTGTTTGATCTGTCCTCGGAGGCGGTCAAGGCGCTCACCAGTGCAGGTGCGAAATCCGCGGCGACCATACAGGATGCGGTGGAGGGCGCCGAAGTGGTTATCTCCATGCTGCCTGCGGGCCAGCATGTGGAGTCCGTGTATCTGGGTGAAAATGGCCTACTGAAGCAATTGCCATCCAGCACACTGGTGATCGATTCCTCCACCATTGCCCCGGAAACCGCCAAGGGCGTGGCCGAGGCAGCAGTCTCGGCGGGCATTACCTTTATGGATGCGCCGGTCTCCGGTGGGGTGGGCGGCGCCAAAGCCGGCACCCTGACCTTTATCTGTGGCGGCGAGGCGGACGCCTTCGAGCGCGCCAAGCCGATCCTCGAAGGCATGGGCAAGAACATCTTCCACGCCGGCCCCCATGGTGCCGGACAGATTGCCAAGATCTGCAACAACATGCTCCTGGCCATCCTGATGAGTGGAACCAGTGAAGCTCTGGCCCTGGGCGTGAAGAATGGACTGGATCCTGCCGTGCTTTCGGAAATCATGAAGCAGAGCTCCGGCGGCAACTGGGCACTGAATGTCTACAACCCCTGGCCCGGCGTGATGGACGGCGTGCCGGCATCCCGTGACTACGAAGGTGGTTTCCTGGTCAATCTGATGAACAAGGACCTGGGCCTGGCCCTTGATAACGCCGTTAAAAACCAGGCGCCAATCCCGATGGGATCGCTGGCCCGGAACCTGTTCGCGTTGCATGCGAGCGAAGGTAATGGAGGGCTGGACTTCTCCAGCATCCAGAAATTCTATTACCGCGAACAGGGCTGAACAGGCGGCGCCTTCAGGATTTTCCGGGCAGGGTTTTCAGCCATGCCATCGGGTTCTGAAGGCGTTTATTTTTAGCTAAAAGTTTACCTTTACGTAAACTATAGCCTGTGCTACACATTGAGAACAGAATCCGTCCACAAAAACAAAAGGAATGGACTATGAGCCTCCCGGAATACCAATCGGTCTATGACAATTTCGATCCCGCCAGTCTCGAAGCCGAGATCCTGGAGGGTAGCCTGGATACGGGCCTGAACGTCTGTACTGAAATCTGCGACAAATGGGCAGACGACCCACAGCGGGTCGCGCTGTATTATGAGAAGCCTGATGGCGGCTCCGGCAAGCTCACTTTTGCCGAGCTGAAAGAAAAGTCCGCCCGTTTTGCGAATTACCTGAAATCCCGGGGTATCGGCAAGGGCGATCGCGTTGCGGCTTTGCTGCCCCGCAGCCCTGAACTGCTTATTGTTATTGCCGGTACCCTCAGGGCCGGTGCTGTCTACCAGCCGTTGTTTACGGCATTTGGCCCCGGCGCCATCGAATACCGTTTCGAGCGTGCCCAGACCAAGCTGGTGGTGACGGATCCGGTCAACTACCCCAAGCTCACTGAAGTGAAAGACTGTGCGCCGGTGGTGTGCGTCAACGCCGCCGAGGTGAGTGGCGACATCCCGGACTTCCAGCAGATTCTGGCAGAGCAGTCGGACCAGTTCGAGCCGGTGCTGATCAAGGGCAGTGACCCCTTTCTGCAGATGTTCACGTCCGGCACCGTTGGCAAGTCCAAGGGTGTGGCGGTTCCCGCCAAGGCACTGCTGGCTTTCTATGTCTACATGAAATATGCCATCGACCTGCGGGACGATGACGTGTTCTGGAACGTGGCGGATCCCGGCTGGGCATACGGGCTTTACTATGCGGTGGTTGGCCCGCTGCTGATGGGTCATGCGACCCATTTCAACCCGGGCGCATTCACCCCGGAAACCACCTACGACATGATCCGCAAATACAAAATCACCAACCTGGCGGCGGCGCCTACCGCCTATCGGCTGCTGAAGGCCAATGATCACGTACTGCCGGAAGGTGAAAACCTGGGGCTGCGGGTGGCCAGCAGTGCCGGCGAGCCGCTGAATCCGGAAGTGGTGAACTGGATCGAACGGCGCCATTTCTGCCCGGTGAAAGACCACTATGGCCAGACCGAAACCGGCATGACCTGCTGCAACTTCCATGGCCTTGAGCACCCGGTGCGCCCGGGCTCCATGGGGTATTCGTCCCCTGGCCACAAAGTGGTTGCGCTGAATGCAAAGAACGAAGAGGTGGGTGCGGGTGAGATCGGCCAGCTGGCGGTGGATGTCAAGGCCTCGCCGCTGTTCCACTTTGACGGCTATACCTGGGGCGAAAAGGACCCCTTCGTTAACGGCTACTACCTGACCGGCGACATGGTGGTAAACCATGGTGATGGCTGCTTCTCCTTCAGCGGCCGTGATGACGACATCATCACCACAGCCGGCTACCGTGTCGGGCCGGCGGATGTGGAAAGCACCCTGCTGGAGCACAAGGCCGTGGCGGAATCCGGTGTGGTTGCCAAGCCCGACGAAAAGCGGGGCTCCATCATCAAGGCCTATGTGGTGATCAAGGGCGGACAGGAACCGGAGAGCGAAGACGCCCTCAAAGACGAGCTGCAGGAACTGGTGCGTCACCGCCTGTCTGCCCATGCTTATCCACGGGAAATCGAATTCGTGGATGAGTTGCCGAAAACCCCCAGTGGCAAGATCCAGCGCTTTGTTCTGCGCAACCAGGCGAAGGAAGAGATAAAGGGATGATCGTTACCTTCGAGGAGTTGCAGGCCTTTCTTGCCGAACAGTTTCCCCAGGGTGCCCGTTACGGCACCCTGGAGAAGCTTGGGGATGGTTGGGCGGAAATGAAGCTGGAGGTGGACGAGGAACACCTGCGCCCCGGTGGCACCGTTTCCGGGCCTGCCATGATGGGCCTGGCGGATGTGGCTCTGTATGCCGCGCTGCTGGGCAAGATTGGCCTGGTGCCGCTGGCGGTCACCAGCAATCTGAACATCAATTTCCTGCGCAAGCCGGTAGCCCACAGCCCGATTCGCGCCCGGGCGAACATGCTGCGTATCGGCAGGGCCACCGGGGTGGGTGAAGTATTCGTCCATTCCGAAGGCATGGAAGATCCGGTCGCCCATGCCACCATTACCTACAGTATTCCTGCCAGGCGGTGACGGCATGAAAGTCACCGATCTTGCGGTTCCGCTGGGTGACGGAATCAGGGTACAGGCGCAGAAGCTGAGTCACCCGAATGGACGGGGGCCAGTGCTGGTTTTTCTTCACGAGTCCCTCGGTAATATTGCCTTGTGGAAAAACTTTCCCCGCAGAGTTGCAGAGGCAAGCGGTCTCGACGCCCTGGTGTATGAACGCCAGGGCTATGGCGCGTCCAGTGACGAACCTCTGCCCCGCCCATACGATTATCTGGAGCGGGAAGGCTCGGTGTACCTGCCGCGGCTGCTGGATGCGCTGGAGATCAGAGAAGTAATTCTGGTAGGGCACAGCGATGGTGGTTCCATCGCTCTGATCGCAGCGGCTGCCCTGGGCGCGCGTGCGAAGGGACTGATTACCATGGCGGCCCATACCTGGGCGGATCATCTGACCCTGAAAGGCATTCGTGATATGCGCCGGCGTTATTCGGAGGACGGGATTCGGGAAAAACTTCTGCGCCATCACGGCGACCGCACAGACGCCCTGTTCCATGCCTGGCAGGATATCTGGCTGGACGAAGGATTTCATCAGTCACTTGATTTTACCTCCTGGCTGGACGATATCCGCTGCCCGGCTATGATCATTCAGGGGGAAGACGATGAATACGGTGTTCCGGAACAGGTGACCCGAATTGTGGATGGCATCGGAAGCCAAGCGACACCGGTTTTTATGCCCGAAACCGGCCATTCGCCCCATCTACAGCAACCAGACCGGGTGCTGCAGCTGATAGTCGACTTTGTGCGGATAGATATTGATCAAAAAAGTGCGATTTAGCATTGACGTTTACGTATACGTCAATCTAATCTGTAGGAAGAGTAAACGCACTACAATAACAAAAGGTAGAATGGCCCATGAGTGACACGTTCGTTCTGGAGACCCAAAGCCTCGTCAAAGAGTTCAAAGGCTTCGTGGCGGTCGATGACGTTAACCTGAAAGTGCAGCGTGGTCATATTCATGCTCTGATCGGTCCCAATGGTGCCGGCAAAACCACCGTATTCAATCTGCTCACCAAGTTCCTGATTCCTACCCGTGGCAAGATACTGTTCAAGGGTGAGGATATTACCTCCATGAAATCAGCGGCCATAGCCCGTAAGGGTGTGGTGCGGTCTTTCCAGATTTCCGCCGTCTTTCCTCACATGACTGCTCTGGAGAATATCCGGGTAGCTCTGCAGAGTTTCCAGGGCAATACCTTCAGCTTCTGGAAATCCGGTGCCTCCCTCAACAGCCTCAATGACCGTTGCATGGAGCTGCTCGAGAGCGTAGGCCTGGCCGATTTTGCCAATACCACCACCGTTGAACTGGCCTATGGCCGCAAACGGGCCCTGGAGCTTGCCACCACGTTGGCCATGGAGCCTGAGCTGTTACTGCTGGATGAGCCCACCCAGGGTATGGGAAGCGAAGACGTGGACAGGGTAGTGGAGCTGGTGCGCAAGGCAGCCGAAGGCCGCACTGTGCTGATGGTGGAGCACAACCTTGGCGTGGTCAGCAAACTCTGTGACCGGGTCACCGTGCTGGCCCAGGGGTCTGTGCTTACTGAGGGCAACTACCAGGAAGTGTCTGACGATCCCCGGGTTCGCGAGGTTTACATGGGCGGCACTGCCACCAAAAAGCAGGAGGCAGCGGAATGAGTAAGGCTCCTCGAAAGGAATACGAACAGCTTCGAATCTCCGGGTTGCATGCTTTTTACGGCGAGTCCCACATTCTCCATGGCATTGACCTGGAGGTTCAGCGAGGCGAACTGGTTACCCTGCTCGGGCGCAATGGCGCCGGACGCAGCACCACCCTGAAAGCCATCATGAATATGGTGGGCCGTCGTACGGGGTCCATCATGATCAACGGTGAGGAGACCATGTCCTGTGCTCCTCACCACATTGCAAGGTTGGGAGTCGGGTATTGCCCCGAACACCGGGGCATTTTTTCCGGACTTAATGTTATGGAAAACCTGACGCTCCCTCCCGTGGTACGAAGCGGCGGCATGGGGCTGGAGGAAATCTTCTCCATGTTTCCGAACCTCTACGAACGCCGCGCCAGCCAGGGTTCGAAACTGTCTGGCGGTGAACAGCAGATGCTGGCCATGGCCCGGATTCTCAGGACCGGTGCCAACATGCTGCTGCTGGATGAAATTACCGAGGGCCTGGCCCCGGTGATCGTCGAGAAGCTCGGCGATGTGCTGGTCAGGCTGAAGGAAAAAGGCCTGACCATCGTCCTTGTTGAACAGAATTTCCATTTCGCCGCACCCCTGGCGGACCGTCACTATGTGATGGAGCACGGCCAGATTGTGGAGGAGATCCGTTCCGATGAGCTTGAAGCCAAGCAGTCGTTACTGGACAGCTACCTGGGTGTCTGACCCGGGCCCTGAAGTAGAAAGTGCACCAAAAGCAACAACAACGAAACCCGAAAACCAACGCAAAGACAGTAGCGGAGAAACAACAATGACAATTACCAAAAAGCTTCTGACATCAGCGATTGCTTCAGCCATGTTTGTGGGCGGCGCCCAGGCTGAAATATCCGATAACACCGTCAAGATTGGCTACCTGGCAGACATGTCCGGTACCTACCGGGACCTCGCCGGCCCCAACGGGGAAGCTGCTTTGAGAATGGCCATCGAAGACTTTGGCGGCAAAGTCAACGGCGCGGACATTGAAGTGCTGACAGCAGACGACCGTAACAACCCGGATCAGTCGTCCAGCACCGTGCGCCGCTGGCTGGAAGATGATGATGTCGACCTGGTGGCAGGCCTGGTTGCCTCATCCGTCTCCATCGCCGTAACCAAGCTCCTGGACGGCAGCGACGCGCTGGGTATCGTCTCTGGCTCTGCCGCTTCCAGCATCACCAACGAACACTGCACACCGAACCATATCCACTATGTGTACGACACTTACCCGCTGGCCAACGGTACTGCAAAGGCTGTTGTGCAGGAAGGCGGTAAAACCTGGTACATCCTGACTGCCGACTATGCGTTCGGCCACGCGCTTGAAGGTGATGTGACCCGGGTGGTGGAGGAAAACGGCGGTGAAGTCATCGATACAAGACGACACCCGTTCCCGACGGACGATTTCTCGTCCTACATCCTGCAGGCCCAGTCTTCCGGTGCCGACGTGGTTGCCCTGGCTAACGCCGGTGCTGATACCACCAATGCCATCACCACCGCCGGTGAGTTCGGCCTGACCCAGGACGGCCAGACTCTCGCGGCGTTGCTGCTGTTCCTGACTGACGTTCATGCACTTGGTGTCGAGACCGCCCAGGGTATCCAGTTGACCACAGGCTGGTACTGGGATCTGAACGAGGAAACCCGTGAGTGGTCAGACCGCTTCATGGAAGAGACCGGTGTGCGCCCGACCATGGTCCACGCGGGTATCTACTCCAGTACCATTCAGTACCTGAATGCCGTCAAGGAAACCGGTTCCGACAAGGCCAGCGATGTGCGCAAGCAGATGATGGATACCCCCATCAATGACATGTTTGCCACCAACGGCAAGATCCGCGAAGACGGCCGCATGGTGCATGACATGTACCTGGCGGAAGTAAAAACTCCGGAAGAGTCCGAGAATGAGTGGGATCTGTACAAGATTCTCCGCACCATTCCGGGAGACGAGGCTTACCGCCCGCTTTCCGAGAGCAAGTGCTCACTCGTATCCGGTAGCTGATGTACTGAACGAAGGGCCGCCCCGCAATCCCGGCAGGGCGGTCACCGACCTGCAGAAACGCAAGCCGCATCACGTGTTTGCACTGCTTTTGGAGTTTGTAACATGACCGAGATTCTGGGAGTCCCCACGAGTGTGCTGTCCGGCCAGCTTCTGCTCGGGATTATCAACGGCTCTTTCTATGCCTTGTTGAGCCTGGGGCTGGCGGTTATCTTCGGCCTGCTCAAGATCATCAATTTCGCCCATGGTGCCATGTACATGCTCGGCGCCATGGTCACCGTTATCATGTTCAACACCATGGGCATCAACTACTGGGTGGCGTTATTTCTGGCTCCCCTTGTCGTTGGCTGCTTTGGTGTGTTGATTGAATATTTCCTGCTGCGGCGCATTGCCGGGCAGGACCACATCTACAGCCTCCTGCTGACTTTCGGTATTGCCCTGATGATCCAGGGAATCCTCACCAACATCTACGGGGTATCCGGTATGCGTTACCCCGTACCAGAAATCTTCAAGGGCGGGATCCGGCTTGATTTCATGTACCTTCCTTATTATCGCGCCTGGGTCATCTTTGTTGCTGTGATTGTCTGTTTTGGCACCTGGTTTGTGATCGAGAAAACCAAACTCGGCGCCTACCTTCGTGCGGGTACGGAAGACTCCCAGCTTATGCAGGGCTTTGGGATCAACGTGCCGCTGCTGGTAAGCATCACCTACGGCTTTGGGGTCATGCTGGCGGCGTTTGCCGGCGTGCTGGCCGCTCCCGTCTATTCTGTCAGTCCTGTGATGGGCTCGAACATTCTTATCGTGGTGTTTGCCGTGGTGGTGATCGGCGGTATGGGCTCCATTGCCGGTGCCATTACGACCGGCCTTCTGATGGGAGTCGTTGAAGGGTTCACCAAGGTGTTTTATCCCGAATTTTCGTCCGCTGTCATCTTCCTGGTGATGGTGATTGTACTGCTGATTCGCCCTTCGGGCCTGTTTGGTAAGGAGGCGTAATCGTGAGCAATTCTGAAAACCAGAGTGCACTCCAGAAAACAATGATGGGCCAGATGAAGGCGGACCAGCGCAGAAAGCTGATACTGAACCTGGTGATACTGGCACTGTTGATACTGGCGCCGGCCGTGATCTACGCCACGTTCCTGATGAAAATACTGTGTTTCGCGCTGTTTGCGGTTGCCTTCAACCTTCTGCTGGGCTTCACTGGCCTGTTGTCATTCGGTCATGCGGCGTTCCTGGCTGCAGGGGGGTATACCACCGGTTATCTGCTGTCGAGCCACACCGGGCTCACCACGGAAATGGGCATTATCGCCGGCACCGCAGCGGCGACGGTGCTGGGGCTGCTGTTTGCTGTTGTAGCGATACGGCGGCAGGGTATCTATTTTGCGATGATCACCCTGGCACTGGCCCAGCTCGTTTACTTCGTTTTTGTCCAGGCGCCCTTCACCGGCGGTGAAGATGGCCTGCACGGGGTGCCCCGTGGACATCTGTTCGGCATCATCGACCTGGAGAACAACGTCACCATGTACTACTTCGTGCTGGCGGTATTCCTGGGCGGGTATCTGCTGGTGCAACGCATTGTCAATTCCCCGTATGGGCAGGTGCTCAAGGCCATCAAGCAGAACGAGCCCCGCGCTATCTCTCTCGGCTACAACGTGGATCGCTACAAGGTGATTGCCTTTGTGATCTCAGCGGGCCTGGCGGGCTTGGCCGGTTCCCTGAAAACTGTGGTTTTCCAGTTGGCTTCTCTCAACGACGCCCATTGGCACATGTCCGGCGAAGTCATCCTCATGACACTCCTCGGCGGCACCGGCACCCTGCTCGGCCCCGTTGTAGGTGCCACCTTCGTGGTAAACCTGGAATACCAGCTTTCGCAGGGCCCGTTGGGCGACTGGGTGGACCCCATCCTGGGTGCCATCTTCGTGCTGGCGGTGATTGCCTTCCGCTCCGGTATTGTTGGGGAGATCCAGAACTTCATGAAGAAAAATCTGAGCTGACCGGGGTGTGCCGGTCAGTTTTTTGCTATCTCCTGTAGCTGGCCACCCTGCAGAACGACTACGCGGTCAGCCATGTTTATGGTCGCTTCCCGGTGAGCGATCATGATTCGGGTAATATCGAGTTTGCGAAGGTTGGCATTGACGGCGTCTTCGGTGGCGGAATCCAGGTGACTGGTTGCTTCATCCAGAAAGAGTATGCGGGGTTTTTGATACAGCGCCCGCGCCAGCAGAAGCCGTTGTTTCTGGCCACCGGAAAGCGTTGTTCCCATATCGCCCACCAGGCTGTTGTACCCCATTGGCATGGCGAGAATATCGTCATGGATGCAGGCCCATTGCGCGCATTCTTCGATTGACGACTGGTTCGGCTCCGGGTCAAAGAAGCTGATGTTGTCGGCGATGTTCCCGGACATAAGCTGATCATTTTGCATCACTGCAGCAATCTGACTTCGGTACTGCCTGAGGCCCACCTTTTCCAGATCCTGACCGTCAACGAGTAACGCTCCGTCACCCGGTTCAAGAAGCCCGAGCATAATCTTCAGCAACGTAGTTTTGCCGCAACCGGAGGGGCCGACAATGGCAATGACTTCTCCGGGCCTGACCGTCAGGTCGAGACCCTGGAAGAGAAAAGGATCGTTGGGGGAGTAGCGGTAGGCAATGTCCTGAAGCTGCAGCTTTCCCGCCAGATCCTGCTCGCCGTGCTGGGTAAGGGCGCGGGAGTCCAGGGATTTTTCGGTCGGTGTTTGGGCAATGTCGGCAATACGCTCCAGGTGCAGTCGAATCATTTTGAACTCGATGACCTTGTCGATCAGGGTGTTCGCCTTCTCGGTAAACTGCCGTTTGTAGGAAACAAACGCATACAGCATACCCACGGTCAGCGCGTTTTCCAGAATCAGATCGGCGCCGAGATAGATCACAACAATATTCTCAACCCCGAACAACACGCCGTTGGCGGTATCAAACCCGATCCGGAATTTACCAAGCCGTATGCCGGTATTGATGACATCTGCGTAGCGATTCTGCCAAAGCGTCTGACGATCAACCTCCTTTCCGAACAGTTTTATGCTCTGTATTCCCCGCACGCTTTCCATGAAATTCGACTGCTCACTGGCAGCGGCAACAATGGCTTCCTCGTTGAGGTTTCTGAACGGCCTGAACAGGGCAAGCCGGATCATCAGAAAGATAAACACCGTTAACAGGACAATCACTGCCAGCTTGGGGCTGTACAGGAATAGCAGAACGACCAGAATCAGGGACATGAGCCCATCCACAATGGCCTCAACAAACCCTGTGGTGAGAAGATCCCTCACGCTTTCCAGCGACCCAAAGCGCGATACGGTGTCGCCAATGTGACGGTTCTCGAAGTAGGCCATGGGTAGGCGAATCAGGTGGCGGAACAGGTTGTTTGCCATCTGTATATTGAGGGTATTGCTCACGATGAGGATCACATAGGAACGAAAGGCGCGTGTCGTGACTTCGATGAGCATCAGGAGGAGGAACCCCAGGGCCAGCACGCTTAGCAGTTCAGAATCGTGGCTGACAACGGCATCGTCGACCACGAGTTGCATATAGAAGGGGCTACCCAACGCAAATATCTGTAGCGCAAATGACAGCACAAGGATCTGGGCCAGCGCCCTCTTGAACCCGGTGATCCGGTCCCAGAAGTCCGAAAGGCGCATGGACAGCTTTTCGTTCTTTATCTCGAATGCTTTTGTCGGCGTCAGTTCAAGAACAATGCCGGTAAAATGCCGGGACACGGTTTCCCAGTCCAGCTCACGCTTGCCATGGGCCGGGTCGTGAATTACAACGCCCTGTTTCCCGGCTTTCCTGAGAACCACAAAGTGATTCATGTCCCAGTGGAGGATGGCGGGTGTTTTTACGTCGGTGAGTTGATCGAGCTCCACCCGCAATGCTCTGGGTGTCAGATTGATATCATCCGCCGTATCCATCAGGCTTTTGAGCGTGGCGCCCTTGAGTGAGACAGGAAAGCGGCGCCTCAGGGTGACCAGGTCATACTGATGCCCATGGTAGCCCGAGATCATGGCAAGGCAGGCCAGCCCGCATTCCGCCATTTCGGTCTGGTGAATGACCGGTAGCCGCCTGCGCCCGGAAAATCGAAGAAGTGAAACCGGAGACTGCATGTCAGAAAGTCCCTTTCAGACTGTAGAGAGGTTTTAACAGCCATTGATACAGCGGCCGCTCATCCAGATGGAGGTGGGCTTCAAAAATCATCCCCGCCTGCAGAGGGAAATCCTTTCCATAAGCCGCAACATCGTCATGGGTAAGCCTGGCCCTGGCACGATACACAGGCTCATCGAGTCTTAACGGCCCGCTGACATCCTCCGGTGAAAGGACGGTTTTTGCCACCTCACGGACCTCCGCGGAATAGGTCCCGAAACGCTGGTAGGGAAACGCATCGTAGCGCATATCCACTGACAGGCCAGGGGACAGGAAGCCGATGGCTCGTGTTGGCACAAAAAGGTCGGCTTCTAGCTGCTGTCCCTCCGGTAGAACGGCAAGCAGGGGCTGTTGCGGATTAACCCGCTGGCCTATTGATAACTGCAGTGAGGTGACCGTGCCGGTAATGGGGGCCTTTAGCGTAAACGAGCTGTCACCGTCAAACTGGATAATCTGCTGCTCGGCCCGTGCCTTTTCGGCCTCCAGTTGATCAATTTCTTCAGCCGTCTCGGCGTCCAGTGAGGCCAGTTCAAATTCCAGGGACTGCAGGTTACTTTTCTCCGTGAGCAGGGAGCGCTCAAGTTGCTCGAGGTTCTGCTGTTCGTCGAGGTAGAGCTGGTACCGGTCCTGATAATCACTCTCCGACATCAACTGTTCCTGATGAAGCGATTCCAGGGAGGCGTAGCGCTGTTTTGCAAGATCCAGCCGCTCCTGCTGGAGACTCTGCTGCTGGTCAAGTTGCGCGATTTGATCCTTGAGATTGCTGATGCGTTCGGTCAGGTGATGCCGACGATCCTCCCTGCGAACCTCGGCCCGTTCGATGCGTTGAGTGAGCAGGGATTTCTGATGCTTAAGCACATCAATCAACAGCGTGCTGACCGTTGAGCCGTTGCCGGTGGAGCGGTCCGTGGTGATCTTTGCCAGGGTGTCCCCTGCTTCCACTTCCTCTCCCGAGTCCACCAGAATATCGGTGGCGGTGCCCTGCTGATCGGGATAAACCTGCACCAGACCTGATTCGGGAACCAGATATCCCTGCACCCGCTCCTTTCGGGTGTAGTCTCCAAGTGCCAGGTAGCTCACCAGCGACACCAATACGACGCCGACGAAGGCGGTTGCCAGTTTCGTTGAAAGAGGTTGCGCAAGAATGACATCGCCCCACAGGCGATTGCGCTGATGGTTAACCGCTTCCGGCCGGAACAGTGAATGACTCATCGTTTCGCCAGCCATTGGTTGATCTGCCTGATGCGTTCTTCACCAAGTTCGCCTGTAAGGCGATAGATTCGGGCCAGGGTGGTGACATAGTCGTAACGCGCCTCGTTGAGCACATCCAGCGCTGTGAACTGTTCCCGGCGTGCCCTGAGGATGTCCACCAGATCTCGAACACCGGCTTTCTGGCCTTTTTTGGCAGCCTCGAGCGCCGTTCGTTGGGCATCAACAGCCTGGCGCCCGGCATTAATTGCCTGCCTTGTGCTTTGCAGGGCCTCGAAATTGGATTCCAGCTCGCTCATAACGTTGGTGCGTCCGAGCCTGAAGTTTTCACGGGCCTGATCGAGAAGGTGATGACTTTCCCGGCTCCGGGAGCTGGTTTGCCCACCTGAATAGATGGGCAGCTCAAGCCGAAGGGCCACGCTGGCGGTATCTGTCGTCAGGTCACCCGTGCCCGGGGGCGTTACGTCCGGGCTATCGGACAGATCACGCTGGGCACTGAGCTCCAGGGACAGGGTTGGCGCATGAGCTGACCTGGCCGCGCTGGCATTATGGCGGGCTGTCAGCTCTTCCTGCCGGGCAAGTAACAACTGAGGATTGCCGGACTCCGCTTTCGCAACGAGCGCACCAAGAGCGCCCAGCGAGTGCGTATCCGGTATCTGTCTGAGCGGAACCACCTCGTGGACGGCAACACCCGCAATCGCCTCTAGAGCCCTTAAGGCCTGAGCGTGTTCACTGCGGGCATTAACCAGTTCGACAGTCACACGGCTTTCTTCTGCCCTTGTCTCCAGTAGGTCAATGCGGGACGCAATGCCTGCCTGAAGCTGTTTCTCAATCTGTGCTTTCTGACGGCTAAGCGCATCCTGCTCCGATTGCCTGGCATCCAGTCTGCTCTGAGCCCGAAGCACTCGGAAATACCCAGTAACCAGGCGCTCGCTCAGGGATTGCAGGGCATCTGTATATTCCGTTTCCGCCTCAACGGTAAGAGACTGGCCCGCCCGAAACCGGTACCAGGCCTGCAGGTCAAAAACAGGCTGGCGGAGGTTGGCAGAGAGAACCTGCCGTGAATAGTGGTCATCCTGGGCAGAACTAAAGCCACTGATGGCCTCGGTCTGCCTTTCGTACCGCCCCTGCTCCGCAGACATGGAGAGGTTGGGCAGCAGGCCAGAGCGAGCCTGTGGCAGCGCCTCTGAAGCAGCCATTCTGGCAGCTCTTGCTGCACTCAGTTCCGGATCGTGGGTAACGGCTTGCTCAAAAAGCGTATACAGATCGGTTTTGGGCTCTGCAAGCTCGTTAGCGTTGGTGCTTCCCTGGACGATAACCAGCGACAGGGCCACTAATAAAAGCGTGGTCTTGGTTGTCACTATGTTCACCAATCCTTTGGTGTGTTGAGTCTGTGTATGTATTGATAAGCGCTATGCCGCATTGGCATATATTGATTCAGCGGCTGAGCCTAGTGATTTATCCGGAAGATTACCAAGTGGATATTATATGGCGTGATTAATCTCACAGTTTTTAAAACTAACGGGTAGGCAAAGCGTGATTATTATTGGTAGGTTCAGGTTGTTGCCTGATTGACCGGTCGAAGGAGCAACATGGAAGTAGTTTAAACAATGACTAAGGAGAAATAGGTATGCGTGAATTGAACATGTCAGAAGTTAATACTGTTAGTGGTGGCTACGGCACTCTTGGTCCAGGTGGAGGTAGTGATCCGGGGAACCAGCTAAATGATTATGGTGTAGATGCGGGCGGATTGCGATACACCCCTGAATCAACTCGCAGGAATATTGGTTTAACGGTTGGTGTAGCGGGAGCGATGTCGTCGATTCCTGCTGTACAGGCCGTATCGGCGATCTCTACACTCGCCTCTTCTTGGAACCCCTGATCCATAACTAGAAATATAAGTCAGGCTTTGCTTAGTTTTTAATTGATCGAAGCCTGACTTCAAGGAAACTTGGTATGGAAATAAAATACTCAGTTGCCGTACTTGCATTTTATATATTTTTTAAGTTTTTTTTGATTGGTTATTTGAGATGGAAGCTATTTAAAAAAAGAGCTCCATTATTATACAGGGATGAGCGTCCGGTAAGAAGGGAAATTGTTGACAAAATCGACGGTAAACATGGATTATTCTGGTCTCTAACAAAATTTATCTTAAAATATAAAGCCATTGACTATGTAATTGCTGGCTTCGTTATCGTTTCGGTTATTTATGATCAGCTAAATTGACCCGTATATTATATTCAGTCGGGAACACTGTGCTGCATATCTAAGGAAGGTCTGAATAACTGCTGATATTTGCCGATCTTGGGTTTAACCGGCAAAAAATCGAAGATTCAGACACTATTTTCCCGTTATTTGTGTGTTT